>Ga0180438_10001541_pt1 | contig 40792 bp, 45 predicted proteins | sample SS_ome_12_FD_132455 | JGI IMG/M metagenome (GOLD analysis project Ga0180438, IMG submission 132455) | Hypersaline lake sediment archaeal communities from the Salton Sea, California, USA - SS_3_D_2 metaG | ecosystem: Environmental > Aquatic > Non-marine Saline and Alkaline > Hypersaline >... | reverse complement strand
CAGGCAAGACCGCCAAAAAGGTGGAGTCGTAAACTCTGGCAATCAGGAGCTGCGATGTGTGCCGACTGTCAAGATCCGCGGCGACAAACCTGGTGTCGGGCACACAGACCTCCTGGCCGTTGGCAACACGGATGGATCTAAGGGCGACCTAGGTTCTGCGCACAGGACACTGGTTCTGCGCACGGCCCATAGCGCAAAAACCACCTGACCACCCGCCGGAGTGTCCTACAGGCGAGCGTCAGGACGTCAATTCGAACTGTCTTCGACCCGGCTTCGAAGCCGGGTCAATGCACGCAAAAAGCGACACCAAAGAGGCCGCTTCGCAGTAGCTGTGAATACGTCGAAAGCCGGCGGATCGGCAGGGCAGAAATGCCCCGCCCGCCGGTTCTTCGCCTCCAACGCACTGCCGGCCCACTGAGGGCAGCCACAGCACTGACAAAAGAGCTTTCCCCTCCCTGGCTCACTGTGATCACACACACGGCATAGGCGCATCCGACATTCATACACGGCGTCAGGCACCGCCGGGCTCGCGAGCACGGTAGCCATGGTCAATCCCTTTCGAGCCAGGTCCGTCCATCGTTGGTTGACCGTCTTACAACGCGTGGCACGACGGACGGGCGAATCGAACAGACGCAACGCCGGATTCGTCACAAATACGTTCGTATGGCCAGACATCGCCCTGGCATCAGCGGCACGCTGTCGGTGGTCGGTCAAGATGTCGTCTACGGTGGTACGCATTGGCATCCAAAATAGTGGTGATGCGTTTCGCTATTCAAACCCGGGATCCGCAATTCGATCGACCCCGTAAACCGTTGATTGCCCAGCGGATTGCCGTGATCGTTCACCTCGCCAAAAACCACGGTGTCCTCGATCGCCTGCAGCGTGTCACAGCAGGCGTATCCCGTAAGCGTCTCGCACACAGGTGGATTCCACCCGTCGGGCCCCAGACTGTACGGCCACTGCGCTTTTAAGCCGTGCCACGTCATATATCCCGGTACTCGTCCGCCCGCCGGCCCTGTTGGCAGGAGCTTCAAGGTACCATGCACCTGGTCGGGTGAGGTTATGTCGCGTAACCGCTGATCGAACGGGTCATCGGGATACCGGAAATACAGATCCGCCTGCTGGGCTTGGGCGTACGCAGCCTGCGTGAGCATAGGCCGTACGGTCAGCATCAGCTCGATCGCGACGAACACGCACCGCTTCCGGTCCGCCTGCCCCTGACTAAACTGTCTGGCTTCGACGTTGATCGAGGCGTTGGCCGCGATGGCCTGCAGCGTAAGCTTACCGGGTAAACTGAGGTCCAGCAGTGGCTCGTGGAAAGTGATCTCCAGGTCCGGGACCACGCGATCGCCCAAAAAGAGTGTGCCAGCCCACCGGCTCTTGCCCTGTGCATCCCACGACCCACCCGGCCCGTGAATCAGCCACGGGTCGCCGCCCGCGAAGTTCTCGGCCAACGCAGCCGCCAGCTCGGTCCAACAGGCCCGCTTGACGGCTATATCGTCGGTGTTTGCGTGTGGATACGTGCCCCCCGAGGCGATCGACGCGTCGGTGATGTTCGGGTCGCCGATCACGTGAATGGCATCGAGCGCGTGGACCCTTTCCTGCCCCGTCGTGCCAGCAATACCGACGCAGTTCCAAAGGTCGTCCGGGTCGCCGTCCGAGCCGCAGTCTTCGGAGTAGCAAAAGATGTCCTCAAGCCACCAGCACGGCAATTGCCCGCCCACCTGAAACCACACCAAAAGCGGCGAGCGCCGCCGCGACAGGTCCAACCCCAGATTCATCTCGCGCGGCACGTTCTGCGGACGCGTCGGCGATCCCGGCCCATCTCCGGGGATAGGCCGATTGCAGTACATGTGCCAGGCGTTGCCGATCTCGTTATAGGTGTGCCACTGACAGAGCCACACCGGCCTGGTGACTCCGGGCCCGCAAAACTCGACGTCGTCGAAACAGGGATCGATCCAGAACCGCGTCGGCCGCAGGTAGTAACGCCACACTTCGTTACCGATGATCTGTTCGGTGTCCCCCTCGGCGTCGGAATAGCCATCCTGGTACCACACGTGCATCTCGGGGTGGTCGGGCAGCCATTGCGGAAACACCGGCGGCACGGGATCGTTGGCCCCTGCGCAAAGCGGAACGTCGAAGCCGTACCCGGCACGCAAGATGCAGGGCACGTTGTCGGCCTGCCCCTCGGCCGTGCAATAGACGCAGGGCGGATCGGCCGTACCGTCGTAACAGTTTCGCGAGAGCGACGGCGTGTGCGCGGCTTCCTCACAGGTCGTCTGCGTCAACCACTGCTTGATCCACGGATGCTGCCCTTTCGCAAAGACCTCGGCGAGGGCGCGGTGATCCTCGGCGCGGATCAACGTAGTCGGCGGCAACGGCAAACAGCCGCCGCCGATCATCCTCGCGGTCGATCTAAGCTCGTTTTCGTCCAACCTGGTCTAACCGTCCCGCCAGTCTCATACAACGCAGCAGGCACGCCCGCTGCACGCCCTATGCCCTTTCAAATGGGCACACACTGCCCGGCCGTCTTGAATCGCGCGGCCACACCGGCCAGCTCACCCGTCGTGCGCGACTCCCACGCACCCGGCAGCGGCCGACCGCTGATCTGATCACCTTCCGCATCGGCAGGCGCCACGCCGCCCCCGCTCACGGTCCGCTTGGCGTTTGCGGACTCACTAACCACGATGAGCTTGCCCGTCCGCCGATTGATCGCCCATTCGGCATGGTGCCAGTGCTCCACGCCCACCGGCTCGGTGGGGCCGGACACCAGCGTCTTGTGGCTACTGACCAACCCACAGTACGCACTGCCCGTAGGGCCCGGCCCGCCCTCCCGTTCTACGAGGTAGTCGTACGACAGCTCCGCGTATCTATCGGGACAGGTCTCGGGATAGCGAAACAACGCCCACATTTCGATTAGCGCCGGCTCGCCGGGCCGCAGTTCCCGCAGTTCCTCCCACTCGGATCTGGCTATGGTCAGGACGCCGGTATCCGGTGTGTCCAGGCAGTCGTGACCGTCACTAACGAAAAACTCCCGCTGTAAGATCCCATTGACGTGGATCCCCACGCGCGAGTCCTCTCGGGCGAAGTTTGCCTTGGCCACGACGGTGACGGTCACGTCGCTTTGGGCCGCCCGCTGGTCGTCGATTGGCAGCGCGTAATACTGGCTATGTTCCAGCGGCGAGATAGACAGGGAATCCGAGAGCGTCTCGGTCGGCACGATCACCTCCGGCTGATAGATCACCGGCACGATCGACAGCGTCTCAATCAGATTCAGCGTAGCCATCACGCGCTCGACCCTTCCGAGGTCTCCGCCTGCTCGTCATAGAAGTCCGGGTTGGGATCGACCCACAGATGGGTGATCAACACGGTCACGCCGCCGGATTGCTTGACTTCCACGGGGTAGAAGACGCTCCGCAGCGTCTCCGCTTCCATCGCCGCCTCGAACGCCTCGCGCTCTTCGTCTGTGTTGGGATTCTGCGTAATAGGCAGGCGCGTTGTTGCATCCAGCAAGGGACGGACAAACGGCACGAACTGCCCGTACTGAACACCCGGCGGCGGATAGGCCAGCTTGAACTCGCCGACCGCCGCAACGTCATCCTCCACCGGCGGGTTACTATTGTAGCGAACGACCTGATACCACAGGCTCGCCGAGGTAGCCACGCGCAGCACGGCAAACACGACCTCACGCCCCGCCCCGGAGGAGTAGTCACGTTGCATGTCTTTCTGCGTGGCCTGTGGCGGGCTCACCTCCCGGATCCGCTCCTGTCTTGTGCGAAGATCAGTCCCCATCGTTACCCTCCCGCCTCCCGCACCTTGGCCGATTGAATCGTCGCCGCCGGCGGCGTGCCCGCCTCCGCCCGCCGCGTCAGCGTGGTGAACTCGTTTTTCTCCGCGACGGTGTCACTGTTGCGGGCCCGCACCGCAAACGCTTTTTCGGTGCCGTCACCATAGGCACCGGTCTCATACTCATACTCCTCCGTGGTCGCGTCGTAACTCACCGTCCCCAGCGGCGTGTTGTAATCGATGGTCGCCGGCGTGTTGCCCACATAGACCGCAAAGTCGGTCGGCGCCTCACCCTCCCCGGCCGGGACGTATTCCCACCGCACGATGAACGTGCCGCCGGCCCCAGCCTCGGCCCGCACGTTGCGCGGCCAGGTCGGCAGGGCCGGCGAGATCAGATCACCCGCACCGTCGAAGTCGATTCGAACGGGCTCCGAAAAGTCGCCACAGAAGCCGTTGCCGTGCATCCGCGCCGCCGCGTACTCCCAGCCGGTCGACGCTGCGTGCGTGATCCCGTCACCGTTCTGGACCTCCGTATCGTCGGGGTGGGCAGTCCCCGCCACGTGCCAGTCGCCCGGCTCTTCGGGATAGACTTTCCGGCGGATCAGCACCACCGGCCCGACCAGGTCGGGCATAAGCAGGCCGAACACGGCCGGATATGCCAGCCCGACAAACTCCGGCCCCAGCAGGCCCATGGCCAGCGGGTCGGCGGTCAGCTTGGCTTGTCGTAGAGCGTCTTGCATCACGAAGGCGTCAGCGAATAGTTGTCGTTGTCCACGTTCCCATAGGTGTACTTGAACTGCTCGGTGGTCCCGTCCGCCTGTTTCACGGAGATCTCCCCCGTGGTGCGGTTGATCACTTTCTTGTTGACCAGCCACGCCATCCAGTTACCCAGGTAGAACCGCTCGCTGGTATCCACGCAGCCCGACGCGGCGGCCTTGAGGATCGTCGTGGCCGCCATGTCTGCCGCCGCCACGGTCACCTTGTACCAGCCGGAGCCGATCTCGCTCACCGCCGGCGATCCGCTCAGCGCCCCGAACGCCGCTCCGTCTTTCGACACCGTGACGGTCGGGCTCTTGCCCGGTTCCGGTGTGTGTCCGTCCGTGGCGTCCTTCATCAGAAAGACCCAGGTGAACGCTTTGGCGATCTGCGGCACGTTGTCAGCCATGATCACGTCTCCTATGGGTTGCCCAGTTGCCCCTTGGTAAATGTCGTGCCGTCGTACTCCTCTTCCGCCTCGGTTATCACCGTCCCGGCGGCGTTGCGGATCTTCAGCTTTTCGTTGGGCGACGACCCGCCGGAGGTCAGCGTGTTGCGGAGTCTCATGTACTCCAGCATCAGCGCCTGGGCAGGTGTCGGGCTGGCCGGCGGTGTTCCCGTCAGCTCGGCCATGGCTGCGTCGCCGAAGACGTTGCCCGAGATATTCAGCTTGTCCAAGTAGGCCGCCCGAGCCGCCGTAAGTCGGCCTGCGAGCGTCGCCAGATCACTCAACGCTCCGGCATCCGGCAGGTTGTCCGTGACTGCCTTGATCGCATCAACGACCGTATCGACGACGGTAAGTGCGGAGGCCAGGGCCACGGCACCGCCACTCAGATTGTCCAGGTATCCTGCCCGAGCCGCCGTCAAACGCCCCACCAGCGTCGCCAGATCATTGAGGGCTCCCGAGTCGGGCAAGTTATCCGTAACCGCCTTGATCGCGTCGACCACGGTGTCGACCGTCTGCACCGGTGCGTTGAGGTTATTGATGTTGGCCTCGACGTTGTCCGCCGCCGTAGTTGAGCTGCTGATCTCCACACTGTCTACTTGCAGCTTGTCCGATCCGCCCACCAGGGCGTCGTACACATTGGCCGGCACCACGATGAACTCTTTCCACACGGGAAGAGCCCCGCTCTTACTAATCGATGCCCGCAACCGACCGAGCGTACCCGTGTCAGTCGTATTCAGGGCGACGTCATAGTCGCCGTTCTCGTCATACGAGGCGGTCCCGGTGTCCGCCTTTTGGGCGTAGTTCCCGCCGTTCTTCGACAAACGCACATCGGCCTGTGCTATAGACAGACTCGTCTCGAATGTTTTGCCATCCGTGTCATCCACGAATGGTCCCATCTTCACCGTGACCGCCGTCGATTGCTTCAACAACTGACACATCATCCGGCCCTCAGCATGCGGTAGTGGTGATCGAACAGGGGTATACTTCCCCCAGGCCGCTGCACAAACACCGCCCCCGCCGCCTCGATCAGCTTGGCTTTTTCCGCGGCCACGCCGATGTTACCATGGCCGATGACGAACTTCTGGTTAGCCGCCGGCGACCGATCGCCGCTGGGTGGATCAGCGGTCTGCACCTTGCGATGCGTCGTCGTTCCGAGACTGCGTATCCCGCTGGTCTCGTTCGAAACGATCGCGCTACTGATGCTCGGGTCCTTCTTCCCCCAGATCACCTCGAAGATGTCGCTGCTGCTGTCGCCCGAGCCTTTCCACAACCACTCCGACCCGAGCACGACGTCACCGGAATCAAGCTCCCCGCTGGGCCCATCGAGATCGATGCACCCTTCCTCCCCTTGGAGGTAATTCGCCGAGGTGAACAGCCCCTCGTCGCCCGCCTTATCCCAGGTCGTGCTCTCGCTCAGGTTGTCACCGCCGCCGGGCGAACCCGTCAGCCCATAGTCCGGCACCGCCGACTCTTTCGTCGGCCGCCAGTATTCGTGTCTCCACCCCGCCGTGTTGCCCAGCCAATCGGCGGCCGTATCAAGATCGCATCCCACGCGCACGTAAGGCTGCGAGATGTACACATACGTCTGATTGGTCAGGACGTCGAACGGCTGCCCGCCGTGCCACATCCGCCGCCCTGCGATCCCCTGGGAAAAGTCGTGCCCGCTCGAATCGATCAGCGTGTCGTAACTCACCAGCGACGATCCGCTGATCTCGCCGAGCTTGACCACCACGCGGCTTGACGCGGCGATGTTGAACCCGTACTCCATCAGGTACCATTTACCCGAATCCACCGGGCTGCCCGTGTATTCGTCCGCCACCCCGTTGGTGTCGTAGACGCGGAGCTTGTGCGTGCTCGATCCCGTGCGAACCAGCGAAAGGCGAATGAAGGACGAGGGCGTGTTATCTACGATCCCCGCTATGTCTACCCGATTCGCCGTCGGCCCCGGTGGCCACTCGCCGCTGATATACAGCATGAAGCCGTGAATAATGCTCGCCGCATACGTCCAGTCGAAGCCATAGGCGTAGGAGTACAGTTGCGACGGCGAGAACTTGGCCACGTACTGCGAGGTCGACGACCACGGCGGGGCGGGCGACGCCACCAGGCTGTACCCGCCTCCGGCGGTGATGTCCTCCCACTTCTTGACCAGATTGAAGGGGAAGGCCCACATGTCCGCCATGTCCACGCTCATCGGCCTGGCTCCACACTTGCCCGCATAGCGTCCACAAGAACGTCCGCGCAAGTCTCCAATTCCGCGGCACTGGCCCGATAGGGTATTTCGGTAGCGGCCCATTTACCCCTTTGCGCACCGGCCGGCTCACACTCCGATTCGAGCAACACGATCGCATTGCCGTAGCCCAGATACGCGACCACGGGCTCCACCCGCTGCGTCGGCCCCGGCCGCATCCACGACGGGAACCGCGTAGACACATCGAGGTGCTGGCGCAATCCTTCGATCAAGGCGTCGCGCCCTCCCGCCCTAGTCAGGGTGTCATCGAAATCATTCCGCGATGTCAGCGAAATCGGCATCACGACGGCCCCTCAAACGCAACCATAAACGCCGCGACATCGTGCAAGTCCACGCGTCCGTCGAAGTTCGCGTCAAACCGAGGCAACACCAGCACGCCTCGCGGCAGTCTCCCGTGTGCAATCAGCTCCCGCTCGTCGTCGTACACTTCCCACCGCCCTGTCACCCGCGACCAGCCCCCGAGCTCGTCTGCGGCACCCTCTGGGTCTACCCCCATCACCTGGTACTCGGTGGCCAACACGCGGATCATCACATCGCACCCGCCCCCATAGTTGTTGTTCTCGACGCCATCGCTGTTGACCAAATACTGCGTGACTGTGTCGCCTATGGCGGCACCCACCGACCAGGCCCCGACCCACGCCATGATCGCGTTGAACAGCAACACTACTCGGTCTCGCCGCCGCATCGTCAAACCCTACGGCTCCACATCCACCATCGGAGCCCGCCCGTTGATCATCACCGTCAGATCCTCCGCCCCGTTGGGCGACCCGCCGGTAGACAGCACGCTGATCCGAATCACGTCGCCCTGGCTGATCGCGTGCCACTTGGTCGCCGACGTGTCGACGTACGCCCCGCTGGCGATCTGGATCCGCTCGCCGTCACTTGCGAAAATCGACGCGAAGCCGCCTCCGGTGTTCACCTGAACGTCGACGATGCACGATCCCCCGCTCGGTGCCGTCACCACCCGCCCCGTCGCGTTCTTGATGGTGAAGTCCTCCACCGCATACATCTCGATCACGCTGTCAGCCGCCGACAGGGCCCCGGCAATATGAATCGGCCCCACCGTGTAGGGGATGGCGTCGTGCTCGCTGTCCGACGCGATGATCAGGTCGCGGCATTCATACGGGGCCCGGGCGATCTCTCGCCACTGCGTGCCGTTGTGTATGCACAGCAGAAAGTGCTCCGTCGACTCCATGGCGAAGTCGTTGCCGTTGGCCAGCAGGAACTTATCCGCCCCCACGGCGTGCTTGACCACCACCGTCCGGGCCGTGTTCACCGGCTGTAAGAGCAGCAGATTGCCGGACACCCCACCGGTCACGGTGTCCAGATCGTCCGTGGCCGCCGAAAACTCCGTGTTGACCTGCGTCCAGGTGTGTTCGAGGGCGAAGGTCCCCGAGGCGATCGACTTACTGGAGATCCAAAAATCCAGTATCCCCAGGTTGAGCAGGTCGTAGCTGTTGGCGTTCACGTCCACCGTGAACCCGCTCAAGGCGTCCCGGTACCTGGCGACCTCCACCCAGTCGGTATCGTCCTGTTGATACAGGAGCAGGAAGTCGTTGGAGTTGTTCATCGTGTAGGAGCCGTAGTTCGGGTTGAGGTAGATATTCGGCCCGCCCCCACCGCTGGAGAGCACCGTCACCGCCCGCGCGGTGTTCTCCGGCATCAGCAACAAAAACTGCCGCTTGCCCGCCGTGGTGGCGATCGTGTCCAAATCGTCGCTGGCCGCGTCGCCTTCGGTGTCCACCGTGTGCATAAACTGCGTCGGCGTGATCGACCCGCTGGAGATGGTCAGCTCCGACGCATCGGTCACATCCAGCCCCTTGACGTTCTGGGCCGCGTTGTCGTCGAAGTCCACGTCCTGGGTGGCCGCATTCGCCGCCCACGCCGTAGCGAAGTTGACCTGGCAGTTCTCCAGGCGGCGATCCTCGATCGAGGTGATGTCCCCCGACGCGCAGGTGACTTTTGCCAGATGAAACGACCCCGCCGCAAACGCCGAGGTAGAGGTCTGCACCGTGGTGCTCGACGAGCCGTCCAGGTACAGGTAGTTATCGTTGTCGTCGGTCATCGCCACCGTGGCCTGCCCGTCGTACGATTTGCTCACCCCGCCGATGGTGTAGCGCAGGGCCCGAATCCCCACGTTGAGCCCGCCCACGTCGATCACCTGCCCCTGCGAGGGCCCGGCGATCAGCAGCAGCATCTGCCAGATCTGCTGTTGCAGGGCGGTGATGATCTTCGGCGAGCTGTCCGGTCCTCTGTTTTCGTCGATATACAGCACCTTCGTCCCGTGGTCGCTGTCCGCCGTGCCGCCCAGTGCCGCCGCCTGTTCTTCGGTCAACGTTGGTAATGTTGGATTCGCCATAACTCACCTAAATGGTAAAGACCACCTTGTCCGTCACCTTCGTGTAGCTCGACAGCGAAAACGCCGAGAGCGGTGGCGGATTCTCGCCCGAGACGAACTGCGTAAACTCCACCAGGGCCCCCTGGGCGTTGCCCGCCCCGTCGTACACCTTGGCCGCAAACTTCCAGCTCCCGTACCCTTGCGGTACCGACACGTCGATCAGGGCGTACCGGCTCGCCCGGCCGTATTCCACCTGGCCGTACGGATTGAACCCGTACCCGCGCCTGGGTCGATCGACCGCCCGGCCCGCCCCGTACACCCGCTGCCCGTAGATCTCCCCCCCGTAGCCCGGGTTCCTTTCCGCGTCCTGCACGTCGGCGGGAAACACTCTCACCCGCCGGCCCAACAGCGGCCTGGTCGTATCGATCGACCCGTCCCCGAAGTCGGTATAGACCTGCACCGTGAAGGTCGACCGCCACCCATCCTCGATGGGCACTCGCAGCCGCACTGTCATCTGACGAAGTCCCATTACGCATTCTCCGGAGTCTCCCGCGTGTCGGTTAGGATCAGGTCCGTGCGGATCCCTCTCGTCGTGCTCACCCAGCTAACCCGCGTAACTTGCGGGTGGTAGTTCCACTCCAATGCCAGCCCGGTGCAGCCGGTGACCACGTCCCCCGGCTTGTACGCATCGGTCAAAAAGAACATCGACGGGTTGCCCGCCACGCGCGGCTCGACCATCCGCCCCGCCAAAGCGTCGGCGTACTTTTGCAGCATCTCCGTATCGTTGCGGTCCTCGAACGCCGCCACATCGAACCGGTCGCGCAGGTGGCTGTTGCCCAGCCGCCGCCTTCGATACTGATACCGTTCGTATCCCAGGTCGATCACCTGCACCCGCTGCGGTCCCGTGGCCACCGCCGGCTGCGGGCGGTGTTCCATTCGCTGGTCACCCCGCACCACCGCCGTCACCGACACCCAGAAGGCCCGGCGGATGTACTGCTCGATCGCCGTCAGCCCGTACTTGTCCTCCGGGTCGCTCAAAAACGGCCCCGCGTTCAGGATGTTCGCCTCCGTTAAGCGGATCGCCCCTTTTAGCAGATCCACCTCCACATGGGCGGTGACGTCCTTCCAGTCGTCATCCAGCGGGCTGGGCACCTGCCCGTCGTCCCGCCCGAAGTGGGCCCGCACGATGGGCGATCGGTTCGTCGTCGCCGTGCTGGACCGCCCGATGGTATCCAAGAAGGGTCGCCGACGTGGCACCCAGCTCTGCGTGATCGAATAGGGCAGCCCCGGGCCCCAGATCGGATGCGAGTACCACAGCCGTTTATTGCCCTCATCGTCCTGCCAGAAGACCTCGTACTTCTCCTCCGTAAACGGCCCCCAGTTGCGTTTCAAGGCGTCGTGATCGATCTCCGGCGAATCGGGAAAGAGCCACAGCCGAAAAACGTCCGCCACGCTGGCGTGGTCCGGGTGTTCCGTGTGATAGATCGACCTGGGCGAGCGTTTCTCCGACGAGTCGTACTCCGGCTCGAACTGCTCCTTCCAGTAGTTGATCGCCGTGGTGACCGAGCTGTCCGCCTGCTCCTCCCCGCCCACGTCGTCCAGATGCTCATGTGGCTCCCAGCCCGGCCGAAGCAGAAAGGTCCCCTCGTACTCTTTCGCTCCGCCGACAAACACCGGGCGGGCGATGGTCCGCTGGTCCACCTCCAGCCTGGCAGCGTCGCACGCGTTTCGCTCCGCCACCTGCCGGTCGGTCAGATTGGAAAAGTCGCTAAAGGGCGGATCGCGCGGAAGGTCATGCCGCACCGGCTGCCGCTGCCGTCGAAAGTCGTCCACCTCCGCGTCGGCGTTGTCCAGGTGTCCGAACACCGTCAGCGTGTAGCTCGCCGCAAACCCGCCTCGGCTCTGTGTAGCCCCGGTCAGCGGCAGCCCGTAGGCCAATCGCGCCGACTGGGTCAGCAGGGCCACCGCCTCGTCCACGTTGACGCTCTGCACCGACACGTCGTCGTCGCACCGCCTGGTGATCGCCGCCACGAACGGGTCGCTCGACGGCAGGTGCGGCTCACCGACAAACTGGTCCGTGTCCGCCAGGAAGGGTACCACGTCCACCGGGGCTCCGGCGTTGAGCACATACAGATAGAGCACGTAGCGCAGGGCGTCGCCGTAGCTCCAGTACCTCGCCTCCGCTGCGTCGTCGTCGGCGAACAGATAGATGGCGTAGGCCGGTCCGCCCTCTTCCTCGCTGGCCATCTCCACCGGATCGGCCGATCGGTTCGGTCGCCCCCCGGCGTTGAAGATCACCGGCCGACTGGTGATTTCTTTCAGGTCCGGAGCGTTCTGATCCCACTCCGTGGTCGGGTCGATTCGCATATAGCGGCCCAGGATCTGCTGCCCCCATCCGGCGCGGAGTTTTTCCTGGCCTTCGGAGAGGCAGGTGATCTGCATCGACTGGTTCCGGCCCGTCCACTGCATCGACTCGACCTGCGGATAGCCGCTAAACAGCAGTCGCAGATCCCGCTTGCCCACGATCGTGTACGCCTGCACCCTTCGATCGGCTTGTAGGATCTCCAGCAGGTCCCCGAGGTGCTCGCGGTCCCTGCGTTCCGCGTCCGGGGCCCAGGTCAATATCATGGTGTCGTCGCTGGGCCCCAGCCCGTAGCTGATTCGTGAGACCGTAAGCCCCCGCTTGCGTGCCCAGTCGATTCGGGTCTGCCGTCGCAGGTTCTCCACGGTGAGAAAGATCTTGGCTTCCGGGTAGGCCACCGCGCCGGGCGCAGGCGTCCCGAAGACCGGGAACGTCGTCCCCGCCTTGTTAAACGGATTGCCTGTGATCGGTGCTCCCATCACTCCGCCATTCGCTATTCGCCATTCCAAGCCGCCCCACCGCTAGGTGGTCACGGCAAGGTCTTAAACACTACCCGCAGCCGGCTGATCCACATCCAGCCTGTCGTCTGCACCTTCCGGATCCGCTCGGTGAACCGGTAGTCCAGCATTCGTCCCGTGGCCGACAGGGCCAGCCCTCGTCCGTCTTTGAGGAGCGTCGGCTTGGTCAATCCGGTGTTCGGCGCCCCCACGACTCCCGTTACCGTATTGAGCGTCGAGCCGGTCAGGAACCGGTGCAGCTCGCTCATCAGCGCACCCAGTTCCGTATTGTCTTTGATCTTGATCGTTCCGTCCCAGGTAACCAGCGACCCCGCCGCCCCCAGTTGGCCCATGTACACCTTGTTTTGCTCGGGCAGTTCATGCACGGTTTGGCGCATCTCCGGCGGCCCCAGGATCACCCCCACGGTGTAGAGCACCTTGCTGTCGGTGTACCGGCTGCTCCCCGGCTGCCCGATATCCAGCTCCGGCACCCCATTGGTCCCGCCGTATTGTGGCAATGTCGCCATGGCAGTTGTCAGTCGTCAGTGGTCAGTTTTCAGTAGGGCGGGCTCCGCCCTTTCGCTATTCGCTATTCGCAATTCGCCATTCCCCTAGTGTTCTCCCAACCGTCGCCCCTCCTCTGCCCCGTACGTCTCCCGGCTCTGCCGCGCCGCCGCGTCCGGCCCGTTGTTGATCTGGATGCCGATGGCGGGCCCCTGCGTGAAGGCGAAGTCCGAGCCCTGGCTCTTCATCAGGTCGGACAGGTTGTTGACTGCCGTGGTGAGGAGGGACAGTTCCCGTTCGCTGACATTTAGGTACTGTGCTCCTCCCCAGTAGCCCCGATCCACCTGGCTCTCCAGACGTCCGACCTGCCCTTCACCACGAAACACACCGCCGATCACACTTGGCGCGGTACCGATATACCCAGCCCGCAATCCGCCCTCCGTTCCGCCAACAGCTCTGAGCAGTTTAAGAATCCGTTTCTGTACCCTTTCTTGACCAGGTGCCAGTTGAGCGACGAATGCTTCGATCGCCTCGCCTTGTCCGGCCTGCGCCTGTCGAAAGAGATCCTGCGTTTGTTGCCGTTGCAGCTCCTGCGATTCCTTGGTCGCCGCGCCGATCGCTGCCTGTGTCCTCTCCTCGCGCAGCTTTCGTTCTGCGTGCAGTCTGGCGTAGTCCGGCCCCATCCCCGGCTTCGGTGCCAGCCCCTGTGCACCGCCCGCCTGGGCCAGTACCAGGGCCGTCAGTTGTTTTTCACTCAGCCCCACCCCGTGGTATTCCGCCAGAAGCGTTGCCGCCGCCTGCGGGTCCACCGCCCGGAAGCGCTGGGCGATTCCCGCCGCCTGTCGCTGCGTGGCCTCCGACTCGGCCACGTCCATTTTTGCCAGCCGCTCGCGGGCGTTGGCCACCTCCCGGATCGCCTTGGCCATCTCCCGGTAGTGTTTGATCGCCTCCTCGCGCGGCCCCGTCGACGCGGACAGCGCCCGCGTCGACTCTTCCACCGACTCCTTGAGCCTGCCCCAGACCGTGACCAGCGCCGCGATCGCCGCGAACACCGCTCCCCCCGCACCCACCAGCAGCAGTGCCTTGGCGTTGGCCTTGATCGCCCCGCTGGTTTTCCTCAGTACTCCGCCCAGATTGATCTGCTGCGTGGCCAGGTCCCCGGCGATCTTCGTGGCCTTGACCGAGGCCATGGCCACCGCCCCCAGCGCCGGATGAATCCGCGAGAGCAGCTCCGTGTAGTCCGACTCGCTGGCGTTGAGTTTCTTTTGTGCCTCGGTCGCTTCTTTGAGCCCTTTGGTTTGCGCGGTGGTGGTCTTCCCCACGCCCTTTTGGGCCTGGTCGACTTTCTTGAGGTCCCCGGCGGCCTTGTCGGCCCCCTTGACCTCCACCCGCATTCTCAGATCCTGCTCAGGCATCGTGCCTTTTTCGCTATTCGCTATTCGCCATTCGCCATTCGATCAGTCGCCCCACCGCTAGGTGGTTCGCTATTCGCTATTCGCCATTCTGCATTCGATCATGCAATCGAAAACAGCTTCGGCGAACCGTTCAGCGTGTACTCCGTCTCTCCGTTCTTCCATCCCGCCGACCCGTTGATCGTCCACTGCCAATAGTCTTTGGCCTTGGTCTTGTTATGGCCCGTCCAGATCACGTTGTTGACCGTCAGCGTCTTGTCCGCCGCCCCGCCCCGCCCGCTCAGCGTGGCCGTCAGGGCCTTGCCCGTCGCCGCCATCATCAGCTTCGCCGCCATATCGCTGGTCCCCGAGACCGAGTAGTCTTTCAGCACCAAGGCGATTTTCAGGGCCGCCCACGGGCCGACGTCCACCGCCGTTTCCCCGATGTCCGTATCGCTGTAGTCCTCGTGCACCCTCTGGGCCGCCAGCGACAGGTTGATCGACTCCAGGTGCGTCGGCGCCACCGCCGGGTCATCCGCGTACGACACCGTATGCGGCCGAAAGAGCCTGGCCGGATAGGTCTTGGTCGGCGCCGGCTGCGCGGCCGTCGCCGCGAAGATGTCGTCCAGGTCCGTGGCTGCCGTCGCGAACCGGACCAACCCATTGAGGGTCAGTACGGCGTCCGTGGCCTTGGGCAGGTTCAAGGTGAATCCGATCGGCACCAGGCCGGGCACCACGTAGTCCCGGTAGGTGGCCAGGCCCGACTCCCGTCCGGAGAATTCCGTGTTGCCCACCGCCGCCGCCATCAGGGCGTTGACCTTCGCCACGTCGGTGGTGGCCAGATTCCACGCCACCCGCAGTCCGGCCCGATCCACGTCTTCGGCCCCGACCGCCCCGTCCCCGTCGCTCTCCGGCACGTCCTGGTACCCGCCGTCGAATCCCAGCGACGCCAGTCCCCCCACCGCCTCGCCGTTAAAGCTCAGCCCCTCCACCTCAAACAGTCGATTGTTCGCCATGATCCCGTCTCTCGCTATTCGTAATTCACGCTGCCCCACCGCCAGGTGGTCGACATTCGCAATTCGCCGTCAGGCGCTGGGCGACTCCCGCACTACCAATTCCGCACGCAGGATGAACGCATCCGTCCGTTGGAACACCACTCGCGCCCCGTTGAACCGGGTGAAGTCCGTATAGAACCCCCCGGTTCCGATGTTGGGCAGCTTGTCGTGCAGGGCCGTGCGTATCGCGTCCCGCAGCCCGTTGGTTCCGATGATCGTCCCGTCGCCTTTCCTCGCCGCTCCCGGCCGGGCGTTGAGCCCCACCACGTAGATCGCATAGGTCGGCTCGTACGCCTGGGCCCCCTCTTCCAGCGGGATCGGCCGGTCCCCTTCGAAGAGTACCGCCGCGTACGGCTCCGCCGGGCTGGCCTTACTCAGCAGTTCTTCGATCAGCGGCTGGCCGCCCTGGGCCATGGTTCCCTCGTACGGTTCGACCTTGTTGTCATCGAAGGCGTCGAGTCCACGCAGTTGTACTGCGATCCACTCCTCCACCAGCGACGCCATCGATCCGTCGTTAGCCATTACCAGTTCTCAGCCGAAGGTCCCGGCGCGCCGGGATGCGGACCACCTGCTTAAAGCTTCAGCCCGTCAGCGGTGGGCTCGACCGTCGTCGACTCCGGGTCGTACCCTTCCTTGTAGCACGACTTCCCGCCGGCCAGCGCCTTGAGATCCATCCCCAGCCACATGATCGCCTCTTGCACTTTCGTGATTGCCAGGGCCCGCTCGCGCGAGTGCGCCATCACTTTCAATAGTTGCAGCACGGTATCCAGCTCCACGCGGCGACTTTTCGTCTCCACCACGCGCTCGTCCGTGCTCTGCGCTTCCGTAACCGTCATCATCCACCTCAGTCCTCAGTAGGGTCCGCCTCGCGGACCAACTCGCCCCACCGCTAGGTGGCGGCTACGTGCTCCTTCCACAGCGGCCCGGTGATCTCCTTGATGTCCGCCTCTGTTAGCTCCATGAAGTGCTTGCCTTCCTGGTGCACCCAGTGGGCCAGGGCGAACAGCGGCCCCGGCCCGTAGATCGTCGAGCCGCGTGCTTTTCGTTGTCGGCCGGTCAGCGGTTGCGGGTCGTCCACCAGCAATCCGAAGATATTCGGCCTGGCCCCGGTATAGGGAACGAAGCGCAGGATCTCTCGGCCCGGGTCGATGTCTCGCGGCCACAGTCGGTCTCGTTTGAGTCGTGGGGTCAGCGGTATGGCCAGTGCCTTGGCCGTGTCCGGCCAGATCGTTCCGCCGTAGTTGACCTGGGCCGCGTAGGGCAGGTTGGATCCGTAGACCGCCTGATTGTCCTCCAGTTCGTAGATCGATTCGGGGCCGCCGATGGTCAGCGAGTTGACCAGGTGGCCGGAGGTGACCGCGTCTTCGTGTGGACTGAGTCGCTCCAGCAGTCGCTGTTGCGCGGCGGCCATCCCGTACACGGCCACTTTTTCGAGGTACGGGCGGAGGTTTCGAAGGGCCTTCGAACCCCGTTCGAGCATCCCTCGATCCCCCGTCAGTTCGACCGTTACTTCGATCCCAGCCATCCATGGCCACCTCGTAGGGTCTCCCGACCAGTCGGGACGGACCACTTAATCTCGGTCCTCAGCACTCAGTCCTCAGTGCGGCCCTAGTTCCAGTTCGCCAACGACGTATTGTCGCGGTACTTCCCGTACCCCAGGACCTGGGCGTCACCTGTTGGAGCTTCCGGCGTCGTCGCCGCCGGCAGGACGATCTTGCCCTCGGAGACTTTCGTCAGCCACTCCTTGGCGTTTTCATAGGCTTGCTTGTACGACTCCGAGATCCGCCCCCGCCGGCCCATCAGCCGGTAGACCGCCACATCGAGCGTAAAGCTCTTCAGGGTATCCGCCAGGTCCGTATGGGTGGTCAGGTCAACGGGCACCGTGTACCGTTTGGCCAGGTACCCGTTGACCTCACCCTCCGACGCGTTGCGGACCTCATCGATCACGTCCTGATCGGGCGTCGCCCCGCTGTCCGTCGTCAGTTGCGCGGCAGCGCTCGTCCCCACCCGATCGATAATGTCCTGGTTCGTGATATACGCCATGATCGTCGCCGCCTACGTAACCAGGCAGTCCTTGAACAGGTAACCCACGTCGGTGCAGACCACTTTCACCACGTTGGATTCCACCACCCTGACCACGGTCCCGCCGAAGGCCCCCCGCGTATCCGGGTAGGTGAAGACCTGGCGCTGTTTCCAGTGCATGTGCGCACCCCAAATCACGTCGCGGGTGCCCGGATTCTGCTTGACTCGCAGCAGGGCCGCCCCGCCCTTGCCGGAGTTGGTGCCGTCCCACACACGAGAGTAGCTGGCCGTCTGACCTTTCTTGGCCGTGTTGATGCGTGCCCGGCCGATCAGCACCGCTTCAAGGCCCAGGTACTCGGCCAGCTCCTGGGCGTTGACCTCCGGTGCGGCCACCCCGCCCGCCTTGATGGCCTGCGGCTTCAGCGTGCCCTTGACCGCCGCCAGAATCTTCTCGTTGCGGGCCAGCTTGCGCCACGTGGGCAGGCCCATCACCATGATGGTCGGCGGGAGGAAGCAGGCATCGATCCCGGTCTCGATGTCGGTCAAAGCGTCATCGCTGAGGGTGGCCCAGCCGGCGGCGATATCCACCTGGTTGCCCGCCGCGTAGTTGCTGGCGTTAAACACCGCATCGGCCACCCGCTTCTCCTTGGCCAGCATGGTCAGGTCGGTGACGAAGTTGGTCGTGTCCGCCATGGGCTGCAAGGGCACGTCCGCGTCGTCGATCTCTTCCTGGGAGATGAACTCCTTGAACCCGTGATCCTCACAGGTGAAGGTGCCCTCCGACGTGCTCCATTCCACCTCGTTGGGGTCACCCTTGGGCCCCACGTAACTGGGCGGCACGGTGAACCGCTCATCTTTCGCATAGGTCTTGTACTTGCCCGTCTTCTTCGGGACACTCAGGATCGGCACCGCCAGGTCGGCGATGTACTCCGGGTTTGTGTACTGGACGGACATGTTGGTCAGCCGCCCATCGAACTGCATCTCACCTACAGTCGGCATTTGTGATTCCTTTCACTTTGGTGCCAGTGTATTGTCATCTGTGACCCGATGGGCGTCTCAGCGCCGCGTCCGTTACGCCAGGTCAAACTGCGATCGTGCGATCAGGCACGGGAAAATATCGTCGTCCGCCACGCCTTCCATGGCGATGCCGATGGCCTGTTGCTTGGCGGTCGACGCCGTTCCGGCGACCCCCTCGCCGCCGGTGGTGGCCACCACGTAGTCGCCCCGGGTGATCGCCCCGGCGGCCTTGACCTCCGCGATACCTTGCACGGCCACGTCGATCCGATCCCCGGCGGCGGCCGCCGCCTCCAGGGCGATCCCGATGGGCAGGTCCGTGTTGCCCGTCGCCACCACCACGGTGTCGTCCGCACTGTCAAACTTGACGATCGTGTACTTGGCGATCGCCGCCCCTGCCTTGAACGATTTCGTAAGGGTTACATTCGGTCCAGCCATTTCTGTGTCCTTTCAAAAGCGGGCAAGCCCGCCAATCTGCACTCCCCAATCGGCAATCCGCAGTCAGCCTCGCCCCCCCCCAGCCGCCCCCCCGCTAGGCCGTAGGTCCCGACTCGTCGGGATCCAAGCCGCCGCCCCGCTAGGGGCCGAAGATCTTCGGGTACGTCGTCTTGAGGTTCTGGGCTGCTCTGTTTCGTGCGTGCCCGGTCTTCTCGACCTCCTCGTCGATCAGTTTCCCTTGCAGGGCCAACATGGCGTCGCGATGGTTGCCATCGTGCTCGGCCAGGGACGCCTCGATCAGCTTGTCCTCGTGATCACCCGACGTCCCCGCGCTGCCTCTCGCCGGCGGCTCCGTGCGCCCCTGCGGCACGACCACCGGAGCGTTGGCCATAATGGTCTTGAATCCGTCGGGATCGTCCGTGGCCGTCTTCAGGGCCCAGGCCATCTGCTTGTCGTCGTTGGTCAGCAGCTTGCCCTCCTTCACGTAGGTCTCTACCAGGTCCTCGGCGTGGCGCTGTTTTTCGCGGCCCTCCAGTTCGTCAACCCGGGCGAGCAGCTTGGTGTGCTCTTCGGCCTGCACGTAGCCGACGTGTCCTTGCAGGGCGTCGAGTTGCGTCAGCACCGCGTCCTTGCCGGCCCCGGCGTCGCAACCCAGTTTCGACCGCAGCGTGGCTGCGATCTCCGCGTTTTCCTTCTCCTCCTCGCTCGGCTCCCCGCCGCCGCCTTTGAGCTTCTCCAGGGCCGCGTTGATAATGGCCACGAAGTCGGCCCCGTCACCGAGTTCGGCGCCGTTGGCCTCCAGCCACGCCTTCAGCTCGCCCATCTTTTGCTCGGCGGTGGCCACAACCGCCCCACCTTCCTGCATCATCTTGGTCAGCAGTCCGTCCATGGATTCGATCTCCTCTGTGAAAAAACTCCTCGTAGCGGCGAGCGCCGGCATTCGTGGCGTGGCCGGCCTGGTCGTAAGCGCCGCACTGTCAATTCGATGCACCCGGTTGGTCTCCGGGTGATACTTGGCTACCGGTGACAGATACCGGTACCGTCGTTTGGCTATGTGTTCGTGCCCCTCCTCGGTCCACTTCACGTGGCACATGATCCCCGTGCCCGGCTCACGCCAGACCCGCGAGATCCAGCCGTACGCCGGGGCCTCGTCCCCGTGTGGCATCTTGATCTGCGTGGCGTGGTTGATATCCACCGGCAGCTCCACACCCTGCTGGTCAAAGGCCGCCTGCACGTGTCGCTCCGCCTCTTCGTCCACCAGCAGCTTGGTCTTGTCCGGGTACGTGGTCGTCCCATCCGGAACTAAAAGCACGTCCTGTTCGTGCCCGAATTCTCCGTTGACCTGTGGAATCGGCTGGGTCAAAACCGCGTCCAGCAATCGTGTCATTTGACTTTCTCCTCAACCGCCTTCCGGATCTCTTCCACCAGCCCGGTGAGGTTGAACCTGATGTTCTTGCCCATCACGAAGTCCGGATGCGGCTGGATCCCCAGTCGCTTGCGCACGTATCCCACGTTGCGCACCTTGAGTTTCCTGCCCTTGACCTGGTTGGCGGTCAGCGGCGTGTAGAAACACCGGCAGTTGTACTCCCACGGCGGCCGATGTCGGTCCCAGAACGGATCGGTCACCGGCAACACAATCCCGTGCAGTGCCGCGTGCGAGGCCCGCACGTTCTTGTAGCCCGCCCTCCCGTTGCCGATGGTCATGTACTGCCAGAACGGAAACGCCCTGGCGATCTCCGGCTTGGTCAGCGTCTTGTGTCGTGCGTCCGAGTAGGCCTGCAGAACGTTCTGCCTGAAGGCCAGCTTGAGCCGATGCAGCATCGGTGGCGGGATACCTTTGGTATCGAACAGGGCCAGCACCTCGTTGCGCCAGTCGCGGAACGAGGTTCCCTCGCGGATGGCCCGTTCCATGGCGTCGTGAACGGACTGGATCAGGCGGGCGTTGTGCACCGTGGCGATGCGAAACGCCTCGCGCCTTTGTTCGCGCTTCAGCTCCTCGAACTCGTCGTGCGTCAGTGCCGCCTTGCGTCGAAACTGTGCCGCCGCCTCGTCGAACGACCGGGCCGTAAAGTCCCGATCGGTCAGCACGTTGATGGTCAGGCCCACGGTATGCAATCGCCCGCTGGCCCTGTCCGTGGCCCGATGCGTCGTTCGTCGTCGCATGATTGCCGACGCCGCCCCGGCCCCAGCGGCTTTGACTGTTTCGACGGCCAGCGCAGTTGTGAGTGCCTCCGTCCCCATTCTGTCCAGCAGGGTGACGCCCAGCGACCGCAGCACACCCCGTTCGCTCTTTGCCTTGCGCAGCACCGTGACGACCGGCTCGATATCCTCCCGGTAGGCCCGGCTCATGCGTCGCATAGCCCGCCCCGCCGAGCGGTCCATAACGACCTGCAGTTGCTTTTGGTTCCTCAGTCGCACGACTCATTCTGCAGTCTCTCCCGGCGCCCCGGGACAATCGTCAGATTCCCTCCACGAGGTTGTCTGCCATCACGTCGATACTCGGTTCGAGCACATCTTCGCCCTCCGCCGGCGCCGGGATCTCCAGGGTCGTCTGCGCCCAGTCCGCCGGGATCTTCACCCCGATCTGTTGGGCCTGAGCCAACACGGCCACCATCTTGGCCAGGTCCTTCACATCCGGGATCTCCCGCTTGAACCTCGGCAGCGGCGCCTCCAGGCCCGGGAACGCGTAGGCCACCAGCGGCCAGATGATCTGCTCCCCGACCATGCGCCGCTCGCGGCGGATGTCGTCCTCCAGCTTGCCCATCAGCGTGTCTTGCTGCACACTCGCCGCCGCGTAGGTTCCGGTTGATCCACTGGTGTCGGCCGACATATGCTCCCCCAGCCACCCGACCGACTGTTTGCGCTCGCACCAGTCGACCAGGTCCTTGTGCGGCGAGGTCCCCCGCTGGGAGCTTTCTTTCAGCTCGCACGTAATGGAAGGGCTGAACAGGGCGTAGCTCGCCGCCCCCATGTTGGCCAGCATTTCCAGGGCTTCGTCCTTTTCCTCCTTGGTGGCCCCTGGCTGAGCGGTGGCCCAGCGCACCGGCATGCCGTAGATCTCCACAAACTTGGCCCAGTCGGCCACCGCCAGCAGTTTAAGGAGATAGATCGGTGCCTGGGCGTGCATCAGGGATTTGCTGATCGGGCACCCCAGCGTGAAACGCGGCCGGTGCACGATGAACTTAGGACTTTCAGCGATGACCCCGCGCGGCTGCTTTTTGGTCATCACCCGCACGTGCTCCGGATCGTTCAGATCCATGGTCAGCCGCCAGCTCGGGATGGGAAGTAGCTCGACCAGTTCGTCCGCCTCCCACACCAGTTCCGCCACCGCCAGGTTGCTCCCGATCGCGTAGGTCAGGTGTTCCATGGCCCGATCGAAGGTCCGCAGGTTGCCGAGTTTCTCGCGTACGCACGCCGCCGCGTCATCGGCCAGCCCCTTGTCGATCCCTTCCTCCTGCGTCTCGGCTGCGCTGACCACGTCCCAGTCGAGTCCGGTCAGCAGATCTCGGCGGATCGACGCCACCCCGGCAAGGTGCAGGTCCTTGCTCTCCATGTCCTCGAACAGTTCCAGCGGCGTAGCCAGGACGCCCCCCTCGCCCGCTCTCAGCAGCGCCTTGAGTTTCGCGAAGGTAAGGCCATCGGACATATGGGCCCGGGAGGCGTCCAGCGATGACTCCGTTACATAGATGCGCCCCGGCGGTGGCGTGGTCCCGAACTTCCACAGCCCCGCCAGGTTTCGCCCGAAGCCCCGCACCGCCCGTCTGATTGCCTGAGTCACCGCCATGTCAGTACGTCCGCGCTCCCGCCGTTCGCAGTTGTGGCCCCACCGTACATTCGATCTTCCACGTCCCTTCCGCCGCCCCGTACACCGCCAGAGCCAGTGCCCAAAACCTGTCAGCGTGCGAGCCTTCCTGGCGTGAGGCCCTCAGGCGGATCTTCCCGTCGATGGTCACCGACTTCTCCACCGAGTGCAGGTCGTTTCGGATAGTGTCATGCGCCGGGATCCGCAGGGTCTTCCCTTCCATCCGCACCCGCAGCTTCCCGCCCATTTCTTCTTTCAGGTTGGCGGTGAAGGCGTGTCCCTCGACGCGGTGTCCGCCGAATCGGTCCGTCGCCTGCTCGGCCAGTTGCATGCCCAGCCCGCTGGCATCGATGCAGCACTTGCGCACGCACCGGCAGCCCAGTACCTTGCAGAGTGTTTCGAACTGCTCTCGAAACGGCTTCGATTCCAGTTCGATCAAGCCTCGCGAGACCAGTTCGTTGCCTACCGCTTCCAGGGCCCAGATCACCGTCAGGTCGCGGTATCGTCCGATGTCCATGCCGACAAGCACGTCGCCCTTGCAGGCCGCCAGCTCGTCCAGGTCCAGCTCGCAGGGCAGTTTTTCGTCCTCGCAGGCCCGGATCATCTCCAGGGTGATAAAGGCCGTGGCCTCGTCCGCAAACTCACACATAAACTCCTGGCGGTAGAGCATCTCGTCGCCCATCGCCGCCCGCAGTTGGGCGGTGTCGACCCCGGCCAGTCCTTGGGCCACCGCGTCCTCGATGGTGACCGTCTGGTGGGCGAACTGCGGATTGTCCTTAAGGGCATAGAACATGTTTTGTTTGCCTCGCGGTGTCGAGGCCACGTCCAGCTCCCCGCCCCCGCGCAGCACCGATGGGAACATCGCTCCCCAGATTTCCCGGTCGGAGCGGTGCATGGCGAACTCATCCAGGAACACGTCCCCGGTGAATCCCCGGGCCGTCTCCGGGTTGGCCGGCAGTCCGATGATGCGGATCCCCGCCTCGGGCAGTTCGATCTCCAGTTGCTTATAGGTCACCCCGTCGAAGATCCCCGCCTCGCGTTCATCGAAGCTGAACGCGTACTTGAGTGACTCGCAATGTTGCCGCACCTTGAGCATCAGCTCGCGGCTTTGCCGCCCGCCGGCGGAGAGGAACAATTGATTGCGCCTCCGGGCCATGCCCCGCACCAATCGGCGGAACCCTTTCCCGAAGCTCTTCCCCACCTGCCTTGACCAGCAGTTCCAGCGGAACCGGTCATTGGCCAGGATGTCTTCCCGTTGGTAGGGCAGCATCACCCGCTTGATGATCGCATCGAACGGGTCGACCACTCTTGCCTGCGTCTTACCCGTTGCCATGCTGATCACCGTCAAAGCGCACGCCATACTGAGCCAGCACCTGCCGAACCGCCTCGTTGGCGTCGATCGTCTGTCCCCGTTTTTCCTCATCGCGATGTCGTTCTTTTTCCGCCACCTCGTCGACCACCATCACCCTGGCCAGCGTCCGGGCGAACCGGTTCATCAGCTCACACGCTCGTCGCTGGGTCGATTCCTTGACTCCCGGCGAGACCGCGCACGCCGCGATAAGGGTCATGGCCTTCGCGAAGTCCGGCCCCATCATCACCGCCCCGTCCAGCAGGGCGTCCTTGAATTTGGCGAACTGGCTCAATCGCCGCCGTGGCCCGAACTTCCTGGCGTAGTTTTGCAGTGAGCGGACCTTGTTGTCTGGGAGTTTCAATTCGCGGACGATGTCCATCGTGTCCCATCCATCGTGGAGCAGCTCATTGATCCGCTCCCACACGGACTCTCCCAGCTCCTTGGCCCACCGGGGCATCGTTGGCACGTTCTCATTCATCCGCCATTCACACTCTGTAGGGTCCGCCGTGCGGACCGCTCTGTTCAATCCGCCCCACCGCTAGGTGGTTATGGCTCCAGTGCCGGGTCTTTGTTGATCCTATCCGCAGTCTCCACGCCCAAGGCGGTCAGTTTGAACTCCCGCTTGTCCCAATCCATAGCCGGCCGCTCATTGGCCCAGCTCACACACTTCTTGTCCACCAGGTAACTGACATCCTTTTTGAGGTACTCGCGTTCGACATTCGGCAGCGTCAGACACAGATCACGGAAGGAGAACGAGCCCGGGTAGACCATCTTCAGCGTGGCCAGTACGTCACGGCGGGCTTTCTTCTTCACCAGTTCCGCGACTTCTTCTTGGTCAACCATTCGCTTTCTCCAGTGTTTTGCCCAACTGATCAGCCAGTCGATTCACAGCGGCGGACATACCGAAGGCGGTGTCCAGTTTGCCCTCGATCCGCTCCATTTGCCCGTGCAATGCGGCGATGTTGTTGCGGGTCAGCAGCTCTTCTCTCGCCCAGTCGCGCTTGTCTGTTTTGTATCTTTCCACGTCCTTGATGCGTTCTTCCACCGCTCCGACGCGTTCCTCCACGCTCCCCACTCGGGCCGCCACCATCTTGACCGTATGCAGCATCAGCGTGGTGGACAGGCCCACCACTCCGGCGATGATGGTCCCTATGATCGCGTAGTCGCCCAGTTGCAGTGCCACGACACTTTCGTCCATCTCAAACTCTCACACGGCCAGCCCTAAATTCACCTGTCATGCAGGTGTCACTCCCATAATCCACAATCCGCAATCGTCAATCTGCAATCAATGGCGCCCCACCGCTAGGTGGTCGCCCCACCGCTAGGTGGCTACCCTCGATCGTCCCATGCTGTGACAGGCCCGAACAGCCTCCCTTGCTCATTTCCTCGATCGACCGCCGCCTCCCGTTGTCTGCGCAGGGAGACAAAGGTGAACTTGGCTCGCGTTTTCCGCGCCTCCAAAAAGCTCTGCCATTCATCATCGTTGCGTGCGAACCAATACCCGCACTCCGCGTTATGCCCGTCATTGGCACAGATCCGCAGCCCGAGTTTTTCTCGGGCGTCTTTGACGATCCGGCGTATTCGTCTGCGGACGGTTTCATGGCTTCCCTTCAGGTTCAGTCTGTTTCCCAGTTCGATCGCCGTCACCGGTCGATCGTCGAACAGTCCTCTTAGCGCTCGCTGCAGGCTTCGCGCCCATATTTCCGCCGGGTTGGAGGCATACCGCGCCATCGCTCAGCGATCTCCGCGTCCTCGGCGGTCAGTCTTCCGTTGTCCCCGGCGTTTTCTCCGCTCCGATGCTCATGCTTTTGACCACCGCGCCTTCGCTGTCGACCAGGTCGACTCGTCCTCCGGCGATCAGTCCGGCCTCTTTGAGTTGCACGAAGTAGTCGACCAGGGCCTGGAATTGCAGGTCCACCCCGGCGCTGCCGGTCTCATCGGCGTCTTTGACCACCCGGTGGTAGACATAGAATTCGTTGGTGCTTTGTTGTCCGACCCCGATCTGGGCCTCGCCTTTATAGCTGCTCAGGCATCCGGCCGTCGTGGCCAGCACGGCGATCGATGCGATCGCCATCGCTATCTGTGTCATCCGTGACATCTTCGTGACTCCTTTCACTCGTTGTTACTATTCAACGGCGGCCGGCGGCGGGCCTCCCTGCCCATCCATCCATGACCGCCGACGACCGTTCGCTCGTCCCTTCGCCGAAGGTCCCGACTCGTCGGGAACGCGCGCCCAGCCGGGAGGGCGTCCCCTCCCGGCCGGGAACTTGCTTTCGCTCTCCGAATGTATTTCTGGTAACGCCCCGGCCTGGCCGGCGTCCTGGCGATGGTTGTTGCCCCATTGCCAGGACGCTCCTTCCCTGGTCGGCGCGGTCGTGTCGTAGGGGCGCGGGCGGCTCGGCACCCGCCCGCGCCGTGGGGTAAAGGAAGGAAAAGACCGTCTCCCGTCGGGCCGGCGAGCGGGGCCCTGGGGACGCCCCGCCGCCGTGCCCATCAAGGAGGACCTCATGAAGCCGTAAACAGTGTGCCCCGCCCCCCGTGGCGCTTTCTGAATTCGCCATTCGCCATTCGCCATTAAACAAGAGGCCGCACGCCCACGTGGCGCCGACCTCTTGCCGGAGGGGGAAAGAATTCTGTTAAACTGCGGCTTGAACCGCTGTTCGCTATTCGCTATTCGCCATTCGCTATTCACGCATGGCCTCCGTGCCTCTGCGCCACAGGTCCCGGCGCGCCGGGACAAAAAAAGACCGGATGCGAATGTCCCGTGGTTAGAGGCAATCGCACCCGGCCTTTTCAAGCTCGGGTCGCTCCCGGCCGTCCAACGACGGTCGGGCTATTTCCCTGTTTCAGGGCGGTGCAACTCGCCCTTTAGATTGTCAAAGTGTCCTCCTATCGACCGGCTGTGGGCTTGTCAACCCCGAATCGAAAAAATCTTTTCCCCTACCACCCCTCCCGCAGTCTCCTGAGTCGCTCTAAGGATTCGCGAGATGGCTTGTGCAGCGCCCCGGAAGCCACGATCACCCCGTACACGTCCCACCATGGGGGCTCCGACCACGCCGCCCCCTCCGCCGCCCGGACCTGCCAGTCGCGCTCTTTCCCTTCGCTTGCCGTGAGTGCCCTCACCTGAACGATCTCGAACCATTCCTCAAATGTCAGATCGTACCTATACCCTCCAATGAACCGACGTCCGAAAGGTATCAGCGGATCAACCGCCGCCACATAGATCACCGTGCCATCCAACGGTTCCCTGAGCTCCAGTTCCCCGGGCTCAAAACCTGGCCTCTCGGAGACCAGGAAGAAACGCAAGTGTTCACCTATATCCGACCCACCCGCCTCAGCCGCCCCTACGACAGTCCCGTCCGCTTTAACGTCGCTCACCCACGACCACCCCAGGACGTAGAACTTGCCCGACCAGTCCGCCGCTTCTCTAATCGCCGTTATGAGCGGTTCCGCCAGCGCTTGCACCTTTGCCTCTCGCCGACTCCTCTCGTATTCCGTCACATGCTCGTCCAGGTAGCGGTAAACATAGGACAGGCCGCGCAATCGCCTCCGCTCCTCCTCGGCCACTCCTTCGGCCGTCAACATGCCCTCCACCTCGCCCGGCTCCTCCTGCAACATCAGCTCTTCGGTCTTCTTAACCGGCGCATTTCCCTCTACTGCCCGCTCCGGCGGTGTCGCCCCTCCCTCTGTTTGCCCATCCATCGCCCCTGTTTGCACGCGTACCACTGGCATCTTCTCACCCCCAGCCTCGGCCAAGCATAGCATGGCGATCTGCTCGAACGTCAATCCCGTCCCCGCGTAGCCGGCAACAACCTCACATACTGGGATCAGATCCAGCCCGAAATAGCGCTCCCTTATGCGATCGACTTGTGCTGCCGCCATGTTGGCCTCGTGATACGTCAGGCGCTCGAACCCCGGCCCACGTGCCTTCGCCAGCTTCATAATAAGCATCGCCATCGTTTTGCGTCGTTCCAACACCTTTTCCCGCGCCTCCCCGCTCGCTCGAAGGGAAGCCTTACATCGTTCATACTCCGCCTTCAGATTCTCGACCGTCGCCCACAGTACCCACACCGATGCCAACGCGAACGCCAGCGCTGCCCCGAACCGCCACCACCATGCCCCTCGCTCCCTTTCACGCGGAGCGGGTCTCAACTCTTGAACAGCCTGCTCCTCTTCCTCCAGTGGATGACCACACTTCGGGCACACCGCCGTCTCCTCCGGGCAACCTGTCTCACAATTCGGGCAAAAGATGTTCATCTGGCAGACCTCTTCCGCTATATATGGGGTGTCTTCCCACCCCATCTTCTTGGGGTTTTTTCTTGACAAATCCTAACAGATGCCGTACATTATACGTGATGGCTCATCGGTAGCGAGCCATGCCAGTCTGTGGCCGCCTGGCGGTGGCCAGGGAATCACGCGTCACGGAAGACGCTCGCCAGGCAGCTTCTGGAGATCTGACATGATCCAGTTCCCGCTACCTTTGCGCCCTGAGCGAGAGGACATCCTCGACCAAGCCTGCGGACTCCTCAGACGCCTTCCGACTTCCGACGTCCTCGCCGCGATCCCTGTGCTTGCGCGGTACGCAACGCTTCCTCCATCTGCGTCGCAAACCCGCTCGGCGGCACTTTCCCCGAATCCAACCATTCAGAACATTCGGTTCGTGCCAGCTCCCGCTGCTGAGCCTCCAGACGATTGAAGTACCAGTACACCGCCGCACTCAACGTCGACGTGATCGTCGTCCCTCGGTTCGCCTCGGCGTCGAGCAATCGATCCACGGGATCAGGTAGCTGCAGATTCCGCTTCTTCATCTCTGTACGATACGCGAACGCCTTCCCGGTGCGATCCAAGATTTTCCAGTATTTTCCTTGACACGGCCGAATCTTGGTTTATACTGGTCTATGATGGCAGTCAGAGTCGTGAACATTACTAGCGACCAACGAGGCGGCGCCTACGCCGACGTCATCGACTTCCTCAACGCTGTGAGTTCAGACCTCGGCAGCGCTACGAACGCCGCCGCCGTTCTCCTACGCACCACTAAGGCGTATCGCGTCTGGAAGGCCCAAGCTCCACCGACGCGCCCGACAACGACCCGACGAAAGGCAGGCTGATCGTGTCAAACGTCGTCACCGTCAGGCTTTCGATTCCCACCGGCTTCAGCCGCCCCCAAACCGAGACGCGTTCGTTGACCGTCTACTGTGACACTCTCGACGACGTCGCCCGCGAGGTAGAGCTGGCCCTCGGCCGTCGCTGGACCATCACCAAGTCGGATGACCGCCGCCACAAGCATGGCCGGCGCTGATTGTGTGCAACGCCGGCGGGACGTTACCGCCGGCATTTTTCCCTGGATGAGCCCCGTGGGGCGAAGGAGATTCGAGGCAAACGCGGCAAGCTATTGGCAGGGTGGCCCATTTCCGACGTGTCGGGGGTGGGGGAACCCGGCGGGCGCCCCCGCGCGTGCGGTGGGAACGACGTCCGCCGGAGATCTGAATCCGTGTAGTTTTGCGTTCACAGGGCTTGCTTGTCGCACCACTCCATCGCGGCGGCCGTGCGGAGTGCCGCCGTGCAACGTCTCGGGTCTCCTTCGCCAAGGGCAAGCCCCTCGCGGGGCGGCCAGGGTGCCCCGTCCCCGACGTGTCGGGGGTGGGGGACGGATCACGGTTTCAGAATTCGCCATTCGCCATTCTGCATTGCAGATGGGCCGGGCGGCCTCGGAGCGAAACCGCCCGGCGAAATGGGGAGTCTTCAATAGAAGTGTAACACACAGGGCCGGCCGCTGAGCGGATTTCGGCCGCGTTCTTTACGGCAGGGAGGCCACGCATGGAAGACCAAGAGATGCGAACCGATCGCGAGTTGCTCCTGAGTCTTGTCGATACCGAGCCCACCGTGATCGATCGCATCACCCGTCAGCCGGTGGTGATCACCCGCAAACGTGTCGCCCACTGGACCGGCCGCGCCGTTCAGACCATCAGCGATTATTGCGGCGGCAAGTACAACATCCCCATCGATTTCTGGCGGGACATCCTGGCCCACCACGACGACCCCCGTATCGCCGATCTGCTGCTCGGCCGCCTGGATTACGAACTATACATTCACGGCACCGCCCGTCCCGAGACGGGCCGTGACTTCTTCCGTCACGCCGTGGAGGAGAGCGGCGCCCACCACGAAAAGCAGCGGTACATCGCCGAACTCTTGGCCGATGGACGCATCGACGAGCTAGACGCCTCCACCGTCCAGAAATACTGCGACGCCTGGGTCCGTCAGCGGATGCTCGACGTGCGTCTGCACCGTTCCATCGTTGACTCGTTCAACCGGGCCATGGCCCAAAAGGAGCCCACTCATGGCTGATCTGTCCCCGTCGATCGACCTGGCCCTCTTCATCGTCGCCCTCGTCGGCGTTGTCTACGGCCTCGTGTGGCTCTTCTCCGGCACGCGAAAGGAGGACATCACCTGCGACTGCGGAAACTCAGTTGCCCGAGGCGCATTCCTGGTCAATCAACACAGCGAACGCCGGGCACTCCAGTACCATCTGAGCCGCAACTGCGTCGTCTGCCAGGCCAGGCACATGGCGGTTTTAGACCCACTCCTCCAGCAGGTAGGGTCCGCCGTGCGGACCACTCAACAGACAGGCCGGTCGCGACTCGACCGCACCATCCGCGGCGAGCCCATCGTAGGGTCTCCCGACTCGTCGGGACGGACCAATCATCCTGATCACGTAGCGGAGCCGGCTCATGCTAGCCCGTGACATCCATTTCTGCCCGATCTGCGGCGGCGCGGTGAACGTCGAGCATTACGCCCGGGTCAAGCGGGCCGGCGACGTCGAGGAGTTCTTGTACTGCGAGTCGTGCGAGCGCGGCTGGTGGAAGTGCACCGACTTTGACGGCGATGCCTTGAGTCTCGACTACCGCCTCCGTACCGAGCCCGAATCGTTTAGACGTTTTCTGCTTGAACTGGAGGCAGCCCGAGCAGCATAGACTATGCCCATAGCTTTGCGCAATTCGGAGTCAATGCCGCCGGTGGTCGCCCCGCCGCTAGGTGGCTGGCTTTCTCTCGATCGCGTCGCCGAACTCACCGGCGAGCCGTTGCGCACCTTGCAGCACCGCGCCGCCCGTCAATGGGCCGCCCGTGGCCTGGCCGAGTTGCGTCCACCCGCCGGCGGCAAGGGTAAAGCCTGCTGGTGGGTCGCCGAGGTCGCCGATCCGCGTCTATGTAGGGTCTCCCGACCAGTCGGGACGGACCATCCCGATGAGCGCACCCGCGAGTCTCTGTTGGCCAGCCACCCCGAGCACGCCGTCAAGCGTGCGTATCTCAAGGCCCACTGGCTCCACCGTTGGCGTCGTGCCTGCGACACCGCCGCCCCCGGCGACACGGAGATCTCCATCGCCCGGCGGATCGTCGCCGAGGCCAAGCGGGCCGACGACGGCCTTCGTATCTCGATTCGCAGCCTTCAGGCCTGGCACGCCGCCCACCGTCGCGGCGGCATCGCCGCCCTGGTAGACAAATACACCGTAGGGTCCGCCGTGCGGACCAAGGACACGGTCGGTCGGGCTCAGCCCGCCGTCGACTACTTCTATTCCCTCTACCACACCACCCAGCGTCTGGGAATCAAGCTCTGTCACCAGTACACCGTGCGCGAGGCCCGCCGCAACGGTTGGCAATGGCCGGCCGCTTACACCGCCACCACCAGGTGGCTGCGAGCTACTGACGATCTGTCGCTCACCTGCCTGATGCGTGATGGGAAAGACGCCTGGTGCCGGCGGTACATGCCCCACAACGAGATCGACTATTCGCTGATCGGCCCCGGTCAGCTCTACCAGACCGACCACCATCAGTGCGACTTCTGGGTAGAGCATGAGGGCAAGCAGCTCCGCCCCTGGTTGACCGCCGTTGAGGATCTCTCGTCGAGGGCGATTGTCGGCTGGCACCTCGGCCCCGTGCCTCATCAGGACGCCATCATCGCCGCATACCTGATGGCCTTTCGCGACTGGTCCGTGCCCGAGCGTTTGCGGATCGACAACGGCAAGGACTACGCGTCCGAGCTACTCACCGGCGTCACCAAGGCCACCCGCGATCGGCTCCGTGTGGAGTACGGCCGCGACTGGGTCAAGGTGCTCAAGCGTGACGCCCACCTGATCGACTGCGTGGATCCCCGCTTCATGGGCATCACCGCCGAGCTGGGCATCGAAACCATTTACGCGATCCCCTACGCCCCCTGGAGCAAGGGTCAGACCGAGCGATGGTTCGGCACCTTCGAGGGCCGCTGCGGCAAGACCATGGCCACCTACTGCGGCAATTCGACGTTGGCACGCCCGGAGTGCCTGGAGCAGATCCGGCGCGGCTACACCAGACAGGAAAAGTACCGCCTGCGCAAAAAGCACGGCCGCGAGTGGAAAAAGATCGTGGTCCTTAAGCTCACCGACGCCAGCGCCGTGCCCACCATGGCCCAGGCCCGCCAGGCCGTCGCCGATTACATTCTCGACTATCACAACACCGCCCACAGTGCCGACGACATGGCCGGCCGCACGCCGCTTGAGGCCTGGGCCACGGCCACCGGCCTGCGCCGGGCCGACGACCAGGCCCTCCTCTTTATGATGCAGGCCCGTGGCGTGTTCAAGGTCGGTGGCAACGGCGTCTCCTTCAAGGTCGGCGGCGTGACCATGCATTACGGTGCTAGCGCCGCTTGTTTGCAGCGTTGGCATGGCCGTGACGTGTTCGTCTCCATCGACCCGACCTGTCTCGACCACTGCTACGCATTTACGCCGGAGCGTGACAGCCGCCGCCTGATCGGCCGGCTGGAGGCCAACAAGCGGATCAGCCCCATGGCCAGCGTGGACGAACTCCGCGAGGCCAACGCCGCAGTCGGCCGGCGGCGTAAGCGCATGCACCAGGCCCACCGCGACGCCGCGCGTCGCACGCGCACTGCGGCTGAAGAACTCGCCGCCCAGCGTCGCCGCCGGGCCGCCGAACTGCGTGCCACCGGCACCGACGACGCCCAGGCCACTCCCAACATCGCCGTGGTTCGAACCGGCTTCGAAGCCGTGTCGATCCCGGATCGAACCACCTTCAAGCCGGGCCCCAGCGAGTACGACGATGTCGACGTGGACGCCCTGGATTTCACCGCCCACCGCTGCGACGAACCCGAGGAGCAGCTCGCGGACGACCCCGACGATCCTTACGCCGACATCGACGTCGACACCTTGAACCTATCCCACGGTGACAGCGAAACCGACCAGGACGCCGCCGACCCCTACGCGGCGATTGACATAGACGATCTCACGTTCCCCGACGCGGAGGGTGATCTATGACGGGGAGTGACAACTACGCTCACACCGACGTCGACCGCCTGATGGATCAGGCCGGCCGTCAGTTACTGGAGGCACGGATGCTACCCGAGAAAGGACCGCTCAGCGACAAGCAGCGCGACCAGGTGCGCGAGACCCTAAACAGCTACATCCAAAAGCACGGGATCACCCAGAAGGAGGTGTGCCGCCAGGTCAGCGGCATCAGCGACGGCACGCTCAGCGGCATCCTGACCGGCACCTACAACCTCGGTCCCCTCGACACCCATCTGCGTGCCCTCAACGACTGGATGGAGGTCGACGCCCGCCGCCGCCGGACCAAGCCGATCACCACATACGTGGAGACCCGCGTCGCCAAACGCATTCGCAATTGCGCCCAGCGGGCCTCCAACCGCAAGCAGATGGTCCTGGCCCACGGCCCCACCGGCATCGGCAAATCCATGGTGGCCCACGTCGTTGCCGAGCGGTTCCCCGGTGCCATTTACATACGCATCAGCGCGGGAACGACCTCGTTCAGCGCCGTCCGCCGCATGTTGGCTACGCGTTTGCGGCCCAAGCGTGGTCGCAAGCCCAAGAAACCCGACGACGCGCTCGGCCTGACCCTCGATGAGCGGATCTTTGACAAGCTCCGCGACAGCAACCGGTTGATAATCATCGACGAGGCCCACCGCATTTCCGACGGCGCCCTTGAGTTCTTGCGTGATATCTACGACGAATGCCAGACCCCCATGCTCTTGCTGTGCACCAAGGATCTGCTCGACCGCGTCCGCCAGGACAACGACGAGGATCACGGCCAGCTCTACAGCCGCCTGAGCGTCTGCGATCTGGTCAAGGGTTTCGACAAGGTCCCCGGCGGCAAGAACCCGCTCTTCACCGTCGCCGAAATCCGCAAGCTGTTCGCCTCCGACAAGGTCCGCCTCGACCCCGGCGCGACGCAGTATCTTCAGGATGCGGCCAACATGCTCGGCCACGGATCCCTGCGGTTGTGCCACAACATCATGACCTGGGCCATGGACCTGGAGCGATCGATCAAGGGGTTGGGGCCCAACGACGTGATGACCATCACCGAGCCTTTGCTGCGTAAGGCGGAGAGTGAATTCAAGGTGGACCAGATGATGTTGGACGACGTCAACTACCGCAGCACGGCCACCGTAACCGCCGCCTCGGCCTAATCCGCGTTTATCCGCGAGGATCTGCAGCTAGATCATGGCAGAGCTAAACACCAAACCAAGCTCCTCCACCACCGCCCAGCACAAGGCCCTCGTTATTGCCGGCCTTCGTCGCGGCATGTCTGTCGACGACATCCGTCACGACGTCGGCGGCTCGATCACCGCATTGTCCGCGGAGCAGTGTTCCAAGTGGATCACCCGTTACACCGGCCGAGGCCTCCCAAACCCTCCCGGCCAAAAGCCCAAGACCTACAAGGGCAGACCGGCCCCCGGCACTGTGCGCATGATCACCGGCGACCAGGTCGACCAGATCTATCGCTTGGGTCTGAGCTGTTTCGACGGATGCGGCGCTCGCTTCATCGACTGGCTTTCGACGACCTTCAAGGTAACCGTCCCGGGCGATCTCGCCACCTCCAAGCGGGCCGGCGAGGTGATCCGGGTCCTGAAACAGATGCAATCAAGGAGGAACCAATGATACAAGAGACGCCCCACCGCGAAGTAGGGTCCGCCGTGCGGACCACGCCAGGGTGCCCCGCCCCCTCTGGGGGTGGGGGACAGACAGCGCTGTCCTCGATTCTCGCCCGTTTCGGTCTCGCTTATTACCTGCCCCTGCAGGAGGAGGCCATCGAGGCGTCGCTCGCGCGTCGTGATCTGCTTTGCATCATGCCCACCGGCGGCGGCAAGTCGCTCTGTTACCAGGGTCCGGCCGTCGTTCAGCCCGGCACCACCATTGTGATCTCGCCCTTGATCGCCCTGATGCACGACCAGGTGGCCAAGCTCGACGCCCTTGGCATCCCCGCCGCGTTCTTGAACAGCTCGTTGAGCGTGGTCGAGCAGCAACAGATCGAGGGTCGGTTCATCGTGGGCGACTACCGGCTCCTGTACGTCTCTCCCGAGCGTGCCATGCAGCCGGCGTTTATTCGCATGCTCACCACCTGCCAGCCGCGCGCTTTCGTGGTCGACGAGGCCCACTGTATTGTGCAGTGGGGCCACGACTTTCGGCCCGAGTACGGCCAGCTCGGCAATCTGCGGGCATGTTTCCCGGGTGTACCCATCCACGCCTACACCGCCACGGCCACGCCGAGCGTGGCTACAGAGATCTGCGAGCAGTTGCAGCTCGAGGACCCGGCCAGGCTCACCGGTTCTTTCGACCGGCCCAATCTGTTTCTGCGCGTGGAGCAGCGCGACGACCTGCGTGAGCAGCTTTTGACTTTTCTCAAGGCTCACCCCGGCCAGGCCGGCATCATCTATTGCCCGCGTCGGGCCGACACCGAGCAGCTCGCCGGTTTTCTGGCCGACGAAGGGATCCGGGCCTGGGCCTATCACGCCGGCCTGGATGACGTTCGCCGGCGCATCACGCAGGACGCGTTCATGGCCGGCGACATCGACGTGGTGTGCGCCACCATCGCATTCGGCATGGGCATCGATCACCCGTCCATCCGCTTTGTCCTCCACACCAAGATGCCGCCGAGCATCGAGCGGTATCACCAGGAGATCGGCCGGGCCGGCCGCGACGGCGAGCCCGCCGAGTGCGTGATCTTCTTCAATCCGGGTGACTACGCCTACTGGCACGAACTGCTTTCTGATGGCTGCGAGCACGAATGTGCCGACTGTGTCGACCGGGCCAAGGAGGCCAAGTGCGACCTCTTGGACTGCATGCAGGACTATTGCATCATCCCGCCTGGTGCCGACTGGATCTCGTGTCGCCACTACCAGATCGCCAGCCACTTCGGCGAGCAGCTCGACGCCATCGAGTGCCGCGCCTGCGACCACTGCGTATCGCCCCACCGCGAGGCCGTAGGGTCCGCCGTGCGGACCATGGAGAGACCATGACCGCCATCCTTTGCACCTTGTTGCTCCTACACGCCGACACGGTGGTCGTCCTGCAATGCGACCACGCCATGACGCGGCATCTAGCCGACATTCGGACGTTTATCGTTTGCCTTCATGGTCCGGCTGACGGCTGCCTGGAGTGGCACCATGATGGTGACGGGGGGGCCTGGCGGGTTCGCGGTCCCCAGCGTTGGGATCCGGCCTCGCTGGACGAATATGCCGACGAGGTGGCAGCCGAGGTCACGTACGCTTGCACGATACCGCCGCAGTGTCTGCGGTGGGATGGAGACAACGACTTCGACGTCGACCTGGCCGACTTCGCCCTCTTTCAACAGCACGTGCCCCAGGTCTTCCACGTGCTCGTGATCTCCGGCGTCAGCGACGTAACGGCTCCCCAACGCCCTGCGGACGTCGGGGACGGATGGAACCAGTTTACCACCCGGATCACTGAGGATTGATCATGCTGCACACGCGTAATTGGCACGGAGGCAAGTTACCCAACGGACGTCGTACCGCGATCGTCACCTGCCCCGTGTGCGGCCTTCAGGCCAGCCTCTCGGGCCATCAGATCGCTGATAACGGCGTCGTCACCCCGAGCCTGGTTTGTCCCCGGGAAAGGTGCTCGTTTCACGACTACGTAACCCTCATCGGTTGGACCGACCAGGTCCAGGCATGAAAGGAAACGGCTTACCCCGATATGAATGGTTCCGTAGTATTGTAGACCGATGACCGCCAACACCTCGACAATCGACTTCGCCGACCTGCGGATCGTCGTCGCCCGCGACGGCAACCGCGTCACCGGCAAGGTCTCGGCGGGCGAGGTGTCGGTCTGCCGCATCGACTATCGTTCCCGCCAAGGTCCTGGATCATCGAAAGAGCCGCCCCACCGCGAGGTGGCCGACCGCCGGGCCCGCCTGCGCTTTGAGTATGTCCAGAAGTGGCGGCAGCTCTGCCAGGCCGAGCCCGGCGTGTCGGCGACAGCTCACGCCAAGCGTGTGGCATCGGAGTGCGGCTGCAGCCCCAGCTCTTTGCGTGGCTGGGCTCATAAGCTCGATTGTGAGGGCGTCGACGGCCTTCATGATCGTTACGTGCCCGCCCCGAAGAAGTGCCCGACCTGGCAGCCCGCCCAGGCCAAGGAGGCGCTTTTGTTGTGCGCCTGGTGGGCCTATCGCATCGGCAACGTCGAGATGATCGATACTCGCATGATGTCCTCCGCGATCGCCGTCGTCGCCGCCGGCTACCCGATCGCCGATCTGCTCGCGGCGGTTGACTTCTATTTCGGCTGGGATTGCGACCGGGCCAAGTATCCGTTCAAGCCGTTTCGTCGCTGGATCAAGTACGACCTGGAGACCTGGCTCCACCGCGCCGCCGAGTCCGCGGACTACCGCCGAGCCATGCGATCCGATGGTAGGGCGGCCTCCGCCCGCCAACGCAAACGTTTGTCAAACTGCAAACAAACACAACGCGCGATCAAGGATCTGGCCGAATCTTATGGGTGCCCCATCCCCTCTGGGGATGGGGGACGGGCCGCCGCGAATCCCCTGGACGCCGCCCGCTGGGCCAAGCGGTTTTTCCACCACGACCACACCGCCCACCGCCTCGCCGCCAAGGCCCTGGAGGCCGGGTGCCCCATCCCCTCTGGCGGTGGGGGTGGGTGGCCCACCTTCTTCGAAGGTGGGGGATCGATGATTCAACCATTGATCTCCAACAAGGCCCCATCGTCCCTCGCCGAATCCCTGGCCACGCTTCCCGACGCCTACCGGGTCATGCTGATCGACGCCGCCCGAGGCGATCGCGGCTGCATCGCCGAGGCCTCCGCCACACTCCCCATGTGGTGGGATCACCTCCCCCAGGCCGTGCGTAACAACATCGACGCCAAGGTGACCGCCTGGCAGGCGGATCATCCCAAGGTCACCGACCAGGCCGCCCGCAAGCGGCGCTTGCAGCTTTTGTTCCCCCAGCTCCGAGACCACCGCGCCGGCACCCAGCGTTTGTCGGTAGCCGCGAGACTCCCCGCATGACCACGACCAAGAACAAGCCGCGGATGAACGCGGATAAACGCGGATCTATGAAGAGCCAACGTACCTGACAAGACGAGACATGAAGCCAAAGGACACGACACGAAAAGACAAGACAAGCTTTCCGGGGAAAGCCAAGGATTCCACGACTGATGAGAAATGACTCGCCTAGAACGGCCATGACTTGCCTTAACACGATTCGCCTACACGTGACTCGAACTGAGAAGACATGCCCCGACGCGACAAGACAAGCTTTCCGGGGAAAGCCAAGGATTTCATGACGTGCCAGGACGCGCAACGACCTGACTCGAAAACAACGGACGTGCCCCGACGCGACGAGACAAGACAAGACAAGAAACTTTTTCAAGGAGGAACGACATGAACGAAACCGTAACCGCCACCCCCACCCCAACCGCCGCCCCTATCGGCGGCATGCGCCGGGCCACGGTGCTCCTGATTGAACGACTCAAGCAGGGCAAGCCCGGCGATTCGCTCACTGACGCCGAACTGACCGCCCTTTGCGGCAAGGACACCCGTGCCGTCTGCCAAGACGGCACCCGCAAGGCCGGCGACGGCTACGGCTATCTCCAGACCGCTATGAGGCATTGCCTGCGTGAGTACGGCATCCTCTGGCGCCGCGTCGTCGGCGAGGGCCGGGTCGAATGCATACCCAACGAGGCCAAGGTCGAGGTCGCCAACGCCGTGCGCCGCCACATGCACCGGCAGAGCAAATACGCCATGCGTGTCCTCGGTTCCGTGGACACCGCCGCATTGAACCACGACCAGCGCCGCGAGCACCTGATCGCCACTGCCATCCAGGGAACGCTCCTGCAGGCCTCAGCGCCAACTACGGTGAAAAGATTGGCCCAGAACAACAACCCGCAGCCGCTGGACATGCACAAGCTCCTGGCGGCCATGCGGACAACGGAATAGTTTCACGATACGACTGGACATGAAGAGAAGGGCTCAGGACTGACCAGACGAACAGAGACTCGACAAGACAAGACCCTTTACCAAGGAGGACCGCGATGACGAAAAAAAACACAACTACTGATACAACAACCCCAGAAGGACTCCCCGTGCAGAAATGCACCGCAGATCTGATCGGCACGTCCCCTTTTCAGTTCGGAAAACCGATCATCACCCCACGGCGGTCGAAAGAACGCCCTGACCAACATGAAGAGCGCACCTGGCGGGAGCGCATGCATGTGAACTCTGACGGAATTGTCTTCATCCCACGGATGGCTCTTAAACTCTGTCTTGATGAGATCGCCAAGTTTCTCAGCGAGAAGATTCCCGGGAAGGGTAATGCTACCTACACCAAACACTTCCGCGCCGGGATCATGGTGATGGAGGACATGGTCCTTGGCGTCAAGGCCGATGATGTCGAGCCGAACAGACTTTTCGTGCCTTCCGATGGCAAGCAGGGCGGCGGAAAGCGCGTATGGAAATTTTTCCCCACGCTTTGGACATGGAAGACGCATTGTGATTTCATCATCCTCGATGAGCTTCTTCGGGGCGACACGGAACTGGTCAGGCGATATTTGCAGGAGGCGGGCAAGTTCATCGGTCTGGGTAGTTTTGCTCCGCGCAACGGTGGATATTTCGGACGCTTCAACGTCGAGAATTGGCACGTCAGCGCCTTGGTCTGACCACTGGTCGATTTCTCCGGGCTGGCCGGAGCGGAGTTACGGACCCGTCCCGCTCCGGCCGCTCCCGTCCGTTTCTTGACAGGTAGCAACCATGACTGACGAGCAGCGGCAGTACAACCACGCGAGGCACAAGGCCGACCAGGCCTGGGCACGTGTGCGTGAGTTCATACCCGACATAGAGAGGATCGCCGCACACGGTCCGCTGCCGAACCGGCGAGACACCGCCATCGTCCGCCTGGTCTTTAACACCGTGCTGGCCGACCTCTACATAGCCAACTACGAGGCGGGCACCGACGCCCCGGAGGACCCCGCTTGACGCCGAGCCGCCATGCGGTACAGTACAGACGTTCGGCCTGGCCCCGAGCGGAGTTACGGACCCGTCCCGCTCGGGCCGGGCCATGATTCAACAGGGTCACGGATGACCGTTTTGACGTGCTTTCAACCTGCCCCCGACCTCGCTTCGAAGCCCCTTCGATACCGTCTCGATCGACCCTATTCCGTATCACGCGTAGGGCGCCCCACCCTTGCGCCGCGGACACGTTCGCGGCACGAGAAAGTTGCGTTTGCCCTTGCGCATTGCGTTTGCTCGATATCGCCCACATCCCACCTAAACCCCTATAGAACAAGCACTTACGACCAAACGCAAGATGCGCAGAACCAGTGTCCGCCCCCCCATTTCAACCTGCGTCGCGCAGAACCTAGAAACCGCTCGAATTGCCGTAAACTACTGTAAATCAAGCACTTACGAGCAAACGCAACTTGCGCAAAACCTGGGTATCTGGTAGAGCGACGTATGTGGTTAGACTCCTGTG
>Ga0180438_10001540_pt1 | contig 40796 bp, 40 predicted proteins | sample SS_ome_12_FD_132455 | JGI IMG/M metagenome (GOLD analysis project Ga0180438, IMG submission 132455) | Hypersaline lake sediment archaeal communities from the Salton Sea, California, USA - SS_3_D_2 metaG | ecosystem: Environmental > Aquatic > Non-marine Saline and Alkaline > Hypersaline >... | reverse complement strand
GGGTTGTTTCGGCTAACCGGCGTCCGCAATATCGCCGCCGCTCTGCGCACCCTGGCGGGCAGCCCCCCACGCGCCCTAGCCCTCGTCACTTCTCCGCAGGGGATAACGCAATGACCCTGGGACTCTAACCTAACGGGGTTGCGTCTTGCATTTCGGATATGATATACTTCGATGGTTGTAAGACTTCTTTCAGTCTTTGGTGAACCCACCATGGATTTCTCGTAGGAGTGACATAGCATGCTCGCTATTAAAGAGATAGAAGCGGCACAGCTTCGCACTGAAGTGCCGGAGTTCAAGCCCGGCGATCAAGTTCGAATTACGGTTCGCGTGATCGAGGGGGGACGCGAACGGTCGCAGCCGTTCCAAGGCGTCGTGATCGCCCGGCGTGGCAACGGGCTGAAGGAGACATTTACGGTTCGTCGAGTCACACACGGTGTTGGTGTGGAGCGTACGTTTCTCCTACATTCACCTCGGGTCGAAAAGATCGAAGTCCTCCGCTATGGACGTGTGAGGCGCGCCAAGCTCTTCTATCTGCGCGACCGCGTGGGTAAGGCCGCCCGAATCAAAGAGGACCGCCGTCGGTAGGAATGAACCTCGACCAGCCGTGGAAGATCGCAGCCGTCATAGGGCTGCTGGCTTTTCTTCGCATCACATGGGGCCTATGGCGGAAAGCTCCAGGTCGTAGCTTCATGCTCGAGCTGTTGGACTCGGGGTTGATTGCCTTCGTGCTTGTCTTCCTGTTGATCCGACCTTTTGTCGTGCAGGCATTCTTCATTCCTTCCGAGTCGATGGAGCCAACACTTCTCAAGCAGGATCGTATTCTCGTCAACAAATTTGTGTATCGCCTCAACGAGCCCGAGAGGGGGGATATCGTTGTCTTCGAGGCCCCTGAGTACGCGAGCTACGGCAACGGAAAAAAGGACTTCGTGAAGCGGCTTATTGGACTTCCTGGGGACAGCATATGCGTGAAGCGACAAGATGGGGTATACATCAATGGGCGTCGGCTCGATGAACCCGCTGGAATCCCTCGTCCCGACTACGATTGGCCGGTGAACGAATTCGGCGTCCCGGTCGATGATCCGTATATAGTGCCTGAAGGCTGCTATTTCGTCCTCGGTGACAATCGAAATACCAGCAACGACAGTCACAAGTGGTCCGATCCGCGGACTGGTCAGCCGCGTCCGGAGTTGGATGCGAATCTTCTCGTCGGGAAGGCGATGGTGATCTTCTGGCCACCGTCGCGACTTCGTCTCGCTAGCGACCATGCGCAGGTGCGTTTGAGCGAGGGTGTGGAGATGGTGAGGCTTAGCCTCACTGAGAATCCGCCGGGATCGCCCTGAGCGTAGGGCACGTTGTCCGGGTGGGGAGAAGGCAACCGGTGAGAGGCCTGTGGAGAACAGAGCGGGAGCTCCGACGGGAGGGGTTCGCCCGAATAGCCGGGGTCGATGAAGCGGGTTGTGGGCCGATAGCTGGCCCTGTTGTGGCGGCAGCAGTGGTTTTCTCAAAGAGTTGTCGCCTGGCCGGACTTGCCGATTCAAAGCTGGTGAGTCCTAAGCAGAGAGAGCGCCTATTCGATCTCATACGCGAGAATGCTGCTTGCGTTGGCGTCGGCATTGTCGACTCTCGAATGGTCGATCGCTTGAACGTGCTCAAGGCGGCGCACTCCGCGATGTACGCTGCAATCGAAAAACTCGATCCAATACCGGATCTATTGCTTGTGGACGGAAAGGGGCTGCCTGGGGCGGTCATTCCCCAGCGGGCGATTGTTCAAGGGGATAGGAAATGCGCCTCGATAGCGGCCGCCTCTATCATCGCAAAGGTAACGCGGGATCGGATCATGTGTGAGCTGGATGAACGATATCCCGGTTATGGGTTTGGGCGTCACAAGGGATATGGTACGCGGGAACATATCGCGCGGCTTGCCAAGCTAGGGCCGTCGCCCGTGCACCGGCGCAGCTTTGCGCCTGTTAGGAATGCCTACCAAGTCCGTTTGCCGGTGGGCGAGGAGATCGGCAGAACGGTGCCGTAGCGGCCGACTGTATCGACTCGCGTTCCAAGTACATTTCGACGAGGTAGTTTATGAGGCAGAGGTATCGCAGAGATACGATTGAACGGACCGAAGTTCTCGATCGACTGTCAAGGCGGTTCGGTAAGTACGCGCTCGTTGTGGGTGTTGCGAAACGGGCCCATGATTTGAAGGAACGAGCGCACAGCCCCCTCGAACCAAGCGGTGGTGGTCTCATCAATCGTGCGATTGACGAGATCGCGGGTGGGCATGTCAAGATTCGGGGGTCAGATACAGAAGAAGAATCGGAGTAGGGGCGCACCCTGCCCAATGGCCGGCAAGAGAGACTACTACGAAGTATTGGGTGTCGACAGAGGCGCGAGCCATGCCGACATCAAGAGAGCTTTTCGCAGGCTAGCGCGACGCTACCATCCTGATGTGAATCCAGATGATGCTGACGCCGAGGGACGCTTCAAAGAAGTGGCCGAAGCTTATGAGGTGCTTCGGGATCCCGAGCGACGCGCGCAGTACGACTTCTATGGCCACGCGGCACCGGGAGGCGGAGCCGCGACGGCCGATCTCTGGGAGGAATTCGCCGGTTTCGGGAGTCTATTCGACAGTTTTTTCGGTCCTCGTCGAACGGAGAAAATGCGTTCCCGTCGAGGCTCCGATCTCCGTTCCGATATCGAAGTCACTCTCGAAGAGGTCCTTCTCGGCGCCAATAAGACGATCAAGGCGGGCCGTGTGCAGGCCTGCGAGGAGTGCCGTGCAACCGGGAGTCGTTCACAGACCGGCGAACGAGCTTGTCCTCATTGTGGCGGTTCAGGACAGGTCCAACAGACGACGGCGACGCCGTTTGGGCGGCTTTCCACGGTGACTACCTGCCAGGGGTGTCGAGGCACAGGGAGTATTATCGACGACCCATGCCCAAACTGCGGTGGCACAGGGCGACGGGTGGGGGAGGCCGAGATACCGGTTGAAATACCCGCTGGAATTGAGGATGGATCGTCGATATGCGTTGATGGAGCCGGGGAGGCTGGTGAGCGAGGTGCCTCGCCAGGCGACCTCTATGTCTTTGTCCACGTGAAGCCCCACGAAGTGTTCGAGCGACGAGGTAGGGATGTGTTCTGCGAGGTTCCCATCGCATTTACGATGGCGGCACTCGGAGGTAAGATTGAGATTCCCACGTTGGAGAGCGTAGAAGAGATAGAAATTCCTGCCGGCACGCAGACGGGGCATATTCTGGCTTTACACGGATTGGGACTGCCAGACGTGCGGACTGGTGTTCGAGGATCACAGCATGTCAGAGTCCGCGTGGTAACACCTCGGAAACTTACGAGCGAGCAGAGAGATCTTTTGAAGAAATTCGCGGAAGTCGGTGGTGACGAGGTCCAAGAAACGCAGGGGTGGTTCTCTCGCTTTCGCGATGCCCTGCGAGGTGAGTAGCAAGACGACAACGCGGCGGTGATGTTTCGTCGTTAGGCTGAATCTTGTTTGTCCCGCTTATGTCTTCGCCTTCGCCTGCCGCGACTTGACCGTTTCGTCTGGACAGCCTCCTCCGAATGCGGGCAGTCCGACTTATGTCGAGCAACCTCGGCGAGCGTGAGTTCGATCTTCCCGCCTTCGTCCAGGGTCACAATAGCTTGGTTTTTCACCACATCCACCGTATCGAGTCGCCCGGCCCCGTGTTCAGTTTCAATCCGGCTACCGCTTTTAGGAATACACTGCTTGGCCTCCTTGTAGAAATCGTATTCAAAGCTTAGGCAACACATAAGTCGTCCGCAGACGCCGGATATCTTCTGCGGATTGAGGGAGAGATCTTGCTCCTTGGCCATCTTTATGCCTACCGGGTCGAACTCCGTCAAGAAGGTGGCGCAGCACAAGGGCCGGCCGCAGTGCCCTAGACCGCCTCGCATCTTCGCTTCATCGCGCACCCCTACCTGATGGAGCTCAACGCGAGTTTTCAGGGAACGTGCCAAGTCCCTTACGAGAGACCTGAAGTCCACTCTGCCGTCGGCGCTGAAGTGGAGCACTATTCGCGAGCGGTCGAGCGTACACTCGGCCTCGACCAGCTTCATGTCGAGCCCATGTTCCGCAATTTTTTGCTCGGCGATTTTCATCGCCTCGCTCTCACGCTCGGCGTTCGCTTGGTCCTTGCGAATGTCGTCTTCCGTTGCCTTGCGGAGAATCGGCTTGAGCTCGCTTTGAATCGCATCGTCCGGCACCACCTGAGGTTCTGATCGGGCTATGCCGATTTCGGGTCCGCGCTCCGTGCGGGCCACGAGCTTATCGCCTGGTTCAATGTCAAGGTCGCCGGCATCGAACCGATATGGCTTTCCGGATCGGCGAAAGCAGATGCAAACAGTCCTAGGCATCGCTAACTCCTCATCGTCGAGCGGACAATTTCTCACGGCGCTGATGTCTTAGCGCCTCTTCTTCGAGTGGCAGGGATGCAAGCGTAGAAAGCACGGGCTCCAGCCGAGCGAAAACCGCTTCCGTATCGGCGTTTCGCAAGGATACCACAACTCGGTCATGATTCATCATCGCCACCCAGATGCGAACCTCTGCTGGAAGTTCTCGGCGCAGCATTCGCGTCATCGAGGTGCTGAGGCGTCGGTTATCGGCGAGGAACAGAACGCTGAGATTGCCTTCCATGCTAATCCGTCGCACGCCTGCCTTGGCGCACAAAATCTTGATCTCTGAAAGACGAACGAGGCTATCGACTGGATCGGGAAGCGGTCGTCCGAACCGATCGGCGACTTCCTCTGATATACGGTTCAGCCTATCCCGGTCTGGTGCGCTCGCTAACCTTCGATAGAGATCGATTCTCTGGTTCCGGTCTGGAGCATATTCCTCAGGCAGATATGCGGGCACAGGAAGGTCTACGCTCACCTGAGGTCTAGCCGTGGATACCTCACCTTGGGCCTGCTTTACCGCATCGGCTAGCATTTGCATGTATAGCTCGAAGCCGACGGAGGCGACGAAGCCGTGCTGCTCGGGGCCGAGGATATTGCCCGCCCCGCGGATTTCCAGATCGCGCAGAGCAATTTGAAAGCCGGATCCTAGCTCCGAGAATTCCCTGATCGCGGCGATGCGCTTCTCCGCGGTTTCTGTCAGACGCTTAAACGGTGTCCACATGAGATAGGCGTAGGCCTGTCTCGTCGAACGTCCCACTCGTCCGCGTAGCTGGTAGAGTTGTGCAAGCCCAAGTTTATCGGCGTCGGTGACAATTAGGGTGTTAGCATTTGGAATGTCAAGACCGTTCTCGATAATGGTCGTGCATACCAGTATATGCGCTTCTCCAGAGTAAAATTGGATCATGGCACGTTCGAGCTGTCTCTCGTTCATCTGTCCGTGTGCGACGACGATGCGCGCATTGGGAAGAAGCTGCTGTACGTGATGTGCGACATGCGAGATCGACTCGACTCGGTTGTGCACGAGATAGACTTGACCCCCGCGTTCGAGCTCCCGCAGGATGGCCTCGCGGACAATATCATCTTCTCGCGGGAGCGTTCGCGTGATGACTGCTGTTCGTCCCTCCGGCGGATCGTTGATGACGCTCATGTCTCGAATGCCGGAGAGAGCCATATGGAGGGTACGGGGGATCGGCGTCGCCGTCATGGTGACGACGTCTACAGTAGCGCGGAGTTGCTTGAGGGTCTCTTTGTGACGAACCCCAAAGCGCTGCTCTTCGTCGACGATGACGAGCCCAATATCTTTGAAGGCGACGTCTTTGGAGAGAAGGCGGTGCGTGCCGACGACGATATCAACGGCCCCAGCTTCCAGGTCTTGGACAACTTCGTCTCGTTCTTTTCGACTCCGGAACCGGCTGAGCATTTCCACCCGAACAGGGTAGGGGCTCAAACGCTCTTTGAATGTGGTGTAGTGCTGCTGGGCGAGTACTGTAGTCGGCACGAGGACTGCCACCTGTTTTCCGTCCATAACCGATTTGAATGCCGCTCGGATGGCGACTTCGGTCTTGCCGTAGCCTACGTCCCCGCAGATTAAGCGATCCATCGGACGAGCGGTTTCCATATCCTGCTTGACCGCCGAGATAGCGGTGATCTGATCGGGAGTCTCCTCATAGGAAAATCCATCTTCCATCTCGCGCTGCCACGGCGTATCCGGCCCGAAGGCATGTCCGTCCTGATTCTGTCGCGCGGCATAAAGCCGCGTCAACTCTCCGGCCATCTTCGCCGCGGACTTTTGCGCTCGCCGCTTTGTCCGCTCCCATTCGCTACCGCCAAGCCGATGCACCTGGGGGCGATTCTCTTCTCCGCCGAGGTACTTCTGCACTCGGTCGAACTGCTCAATCGGGACATAGAGGCGATCGTTGTCGGCATACTCGACAAGCAGGTACTCTCGCCCTGTGTCGTCCGGACCACGCCGGACGAGGCCTCGATAGATTCCGATGCCGTGGTTGATGTGGACGACGTAGTCGCCAGCGGCAAGGTCTGTGAGCGAGCCAATCGGCACGCCTTCGGCGGGGCGTTTCTTAGATGGGCGCCTGACGCGCCGCCACCCGAAAATATCTCGATCTGTCAGCGCGACAATTCCCGCGTCCGGAAGTTTGAACCCTTCGTTGAGCGGGCGGTGCGAGATGACAATCTGACCGGCCTTCGGTTCTACGTCTGGCTGCTCGCGCACCATGGCCCCGATGCCGGCCTCGTCCAGCAGCTCGACGAGGCGGTCACCTTGTCGAGTGGCTACGAGCACTTGCTGTCTTTGCTCTTGCCATCGGGTGAGTGCCATAGCCAGCCTGGGAATATCTCCCGCGAACCCCTCCATCGGTTGACTCGAAGCTTCTATCCTCATGCACTGCCGAGCGCCTGTGGAAGATCCGAAGAGGCTCATCTCGATGGTTCTGAATTCGTCGAGTAACGGCTTTGCCTCGTCGAGCGGCACATGTAACGACTCAAATAGAGGAAGCAACAATCCTTGGTTGACCCGTGCCGCCTGAAGTTCCAGCAGATCTCTCAAGGTGTCTGCATAGCGCTCCGGTATGCGTTCCGGCTCATCCATGACGATTAGAGTCTTTTCGGAGAGGTAATCGAGAGCTGTGGCTTTTGGATAGAAGAAAGGAAGAAAGTACTCCACCGCACCGAGATAGCTCTGCTGTCGAAGGGCGACCACTACCTCTCGGATATGATCTTCAAGACGGATCGCCTCGGAGTCTTTGCCGGCTGAGCGTAGGAGGTTGCACCCCACCTTCAAGGCGTCCTCGATCTTCGGTATCGCCTCGGCGATCGCGTCCTCGGTCAGAAGGATTTCTCTCGCCGGGAGAATCGTCACGCTTTCAATCGGCTCGAATGATCGTTGCGTTGTTGCGTCGAACCGGCGGATCGACTCGATCTCGTCCCCGAACAGCTCGATCCGAACGGGATCTTCGTCACCAGCGGGAAAGATGTCGAGAATCCCACCACGAGCGCTCACCTCGCCGGGTGCGTCCGCCATATCCTCCCGCTCGTATCCCAATGCGACCAGTCGCGTCAGGATCGCCTCACGATCTATGGTCTCATTGACTTGGAGCGTGAGGAACGCCGGGTCGAACTCATGTGGTGGAATAGAACGCTGAAACACGGCGCCCGGGCTGGCCACGAAAAGACGAGGCTCACCGGTGAGCAGGGCTCTGAGCGCTCGAAGGCGCCGGCCGACGAGAGTTGGGTCGGGGGCAATGTCTTCATAAAGTAGCCCCTCGAGGGATGGGATGAGGACGACTCGTTCGTCATCCACCGGCCCGCCATCGCCTGTCAGGGCGATGAGGTGATCGTAGAATCGTTCTGCTGAGTCTCCGGTCGGTGAGATTACGAGAGTCGAGTGCTGCATATCGCGCGCGAGCGCCGCCGCGACCAGCGCCTTCACGGGGTCGGTCGCGCCGTCGACGCGCACAACGGAGGCGCTCTCAGAGAGCCCCTCCTGTATCCGTTCTAGCTCCACCCATTTCCCCAGGGCGGATACGACCCAGCTCATACGATGTGAGTATACCCTCAGCCATGATGACCGGTCAACGTATAGTGCAGGGAGATACTCGCACTCGGGGACTAAGGAGCGAGCGTCGATGCCTCGACGCTAATCGACAACCGGCCATCGGTACTTCTCTGGGTCTGCCCGGACAGCGTCTGCGCATTCTTTGGAACAGACCCAGACTGGCATCTGATCCGGTGCAACCGTTATGGATTCTGCTGGCTCTACGTGCATTTGCTCTGGTGGGTGGAGCGAACCGCAGACTTCGCACCGGATGAGGCCCTCTGGCGCTCCGGCTTCTGGACTCACCGCTCCGTCCAGGCTAAATACCATGACGAGATAAGCAATGGCCGCGAGAATGATCGCCGTTAAGATCACTTGCCCAATCGAAAGGGTCTTCATGGTGTCATATCTTCAAAGCGGCCTTTCACCAATGGCATAATACCCCTGCGCTGTCATTGGAGCTGATGGGCTGTCAGAGAAGACAAAGGAGCAGTGCGTCAGAAGTAGATCTAGAAGCTGAGGACGCGTTTCGGACACGCCACGAGGCATTCGCCGCACTTGAGACAGTCCGGGAGGCGCAGCTCCCCTTCTCGATTTTCGCCTTCGATCTCCAGGTTCATGGGGCAAGCTCGTTCACAGGCCCGGCACTCCACGCACCCTTCCGCTATTCTCAGAGGCGCACGGATGTCACCGATGACGCCCGCTAGCATGACTACTGGAACAACAAAACCAAGCAACGGCCAAAACATCCCGTCGCCGATGACGATGACAACCGAAATCCAGACGGCCAACTGGATTCTTCGGCGAAGCGCCACATGGCGGCGCCACGATTCATCTGGCTCAATTTGGCTATTTTGAGGTTTGCTGGTCATTTGCCTCGCTACCACAATCTAATAGGTTACGTCAACCCGATGTCGACATAAAACGGCCCGCAGCGTTAAGCCTATACGCTTGCGGGCCGTTTTATGTCGCGAAAAACAATCCAGCCGTCGTGTCTTCGTCTTCTACTTTGCTTTTTTTGTTGCCCGAGCCGGTTTTTGGCTTCGCTGCATCCCTCGGCTCGCCAGCAACTGATCGACATCGCGCCGACCGAGCTTCCTGAGCGCAATCAGAGCAGTACGATTTTCACCGCGAGGTTCGCTTGTTCCGCTCTCCCACTGGGCGACGGCAGGCCCGGTAATGCTGAGAATCGCCGCAAGTTGTGCCTGTGTTATGCCCAGTCGAGCTCGAAGCTTCTTAATCAAATCTGGTGAAATCCGCGCTCGTCTCACCTCGCTGTCCGATATGTCATCGACTTTAATGTGTGCTACGTTTGTGTTAATAACACCGGTCGAGACTGCTTCTTTCAGCGACGAAACTGCGGCATCGAGACGCGTAAGAGAGCGCCGGAGCTCAGTTAGCTCCCTTCTCAGAGGAGCGAGATTCATCTGTAGCTCTCTTCGGACAGTACGCAGGGTTATCGAACGCACGGCCTCCTCAACTTTTCCCACAGGATGTCTCCTTTCAACACAGTGGAGAGGCGGTGTCAGCCTGTCATTATCATTTCGCCTCGATACAGCGAGGTCCTTTCTATCATTGCATATCCGCCTTAAGGACTTTCCGATATATTGTTTCTCTCACAAAGCAAGCGCTCTGCCCTATTCAGATACTTATTCGCCTGGTTCATTGCTTCGGCTGCGGAGCGAATCTGCTCGGCAACTTCGTCGAGCCCAGCGACCTGTGCCTGGCCGGCCCAGTGTTCGAACTGCTCGGCATGCGATGCATTGTGTTCGATCCAGTGCGGCACGAGATGCACTAACTTAGCCGCTACTTCCATGTTAGTCCTCCGTTTCGATCTCGGCGGTTACGACGCGAAGTTCCCTGCCTCCGCTAACTCTCACATCGCTTGAGGTGCAAGCAGGGCAAGACATCCCAGGCTTAATGAAGTGGGGATGACTGGAAGCCGACGGTGCAATATCGCTATGCTCGCCACAGCTCCGACACGCGATTCGAGCGGGGATATGAGTGATTTTCAACTCCACACCGGGCGAGCCTTCGCGCTCGGCAAGAGCTTGCACCCAAAACCGAAGCTGCTCGTCTTCGATGAGATTGAGAGAGCCGACCTCAACAGCGATAGAGCGCACTCGCCGAGCCTTGTGCTCGGCGGCGGCTTGGGAAACGCTACGCCAAATCTCAGATGCAATGGAGAACTCGTGCACTTTTGGCCTGTTCTTAGAAGCTATTTCATAACCTAGGCCAAAACGGCCCAGTTGACCCATAGATGCCTTTGTAGAGGTTATGAAATGATCTCTAGACTCACACGATTTCGAGGGCTTTCAGAACGTCGTCGATCCCTTCCCCCGCAAGGCAATTCGTCTTTAGAACTTTCATATCCGGGCACAATGCTTTCAAGTCTTCGAGCGGTCGGTTGAGGTCGACGTTGACGGCCTCGGCGATGTCGATCTTGTTGAGGACAACGATATTCGCTGATTGAAACATCGCAGGATGTTTTTCGATAACGTGAGCCCCTTCGCTAGCAGAGACCACGGCGATCCTCGCCTCTGCACCGAGGGCGAAGTAAGCGGGACAGATGAGATTGCCCACATTCTCGATCAGGATAATGTCGATGCCCGACTCGGGAAGTTGTTCGAGCGCTCTTGCTACGAGACCCGCGTCGAGATGGCACATGCCTCCCGTGTTGATCTGGAGAACTTTCGTGGCGCCTTTTCCTGTCACGCGCTGGGCGTCGTGCGTCGTGGCGACGTCTCCGGCGATAACGGCCACTTTGTACTTGGGGCTCAGTCGCTCTACCATTTCCCCAATGAGCGAAGTCTTGCCAGCCCCAACCGATCCAGCAATATCGAAAACGCGAATCCTACGCTCTTGAAAAAAGCGACGATTCCGCTCGGCCAACTCTTCCTGCTTGGCCTGTAGGTCTTCCCCGATCTGGATTTCAATGCTTCCAGTTTCCGTAGCTTCGAAAAGTCTCATAGTTTAGCTCCTTCACCAGAAAACTGACTTCGCCGGATGGGCGGATGCATCCTGGCGTAGCAATCCGGCGCACACATTCACAAACTCCTATCCCGTCAGAAAATAGTTTCTCATATTTGCTCCCCTTTTATGGAATGCCCCATATGGATTGGCCCAGAGCTATCTATGTACCTTAACAATCCGGCACTCCGAAACGGCAAACCCGCTGAGAAGCGGGGACGCAAAGTCATGGGTCTGAGCCTCCGGGGCTTTGTCTGACCCGAGCCCCGTCGGCAAGATCGCCAGGCTGCCGAAGGTGAACTACGCCGTGCGAGCTACAACTCGCCGGAAAGCGCTGAAAGCAGCCAGGTTTCGGTTGTGGACATCACCCGTCCAAGATACCGGGAGAACCGGCTGGACGGGTTTTTTGCATTTCCGTTTACTGGCGGTTGCATGCACGGCATGAGGAGAGTCGGATAATGAATTATTGGAATAGGCGGTGTCGTGCATTTACACTGATCGAGTGCCTTGTCTCGACAGTAATTCTTGGGGTGGGCGTCGTTGGGGTCGCTGGCATCTTCGCTTGCGCTAGTCTTTCCGAGCGCAAAGCCTCTCACATCGCACAGGCAAGACAGATCGCCGAGGAGACTTTGGAGGCCGTGCGTGCGGGGGGATATGACATATCCGCTTCCCCTTCAGGTTCGTGCTCAGTCCCGACGCCCGGCCTCCCGCACTCTTCTGGCGTATTGGCTTGGCAGCCATATGCCGCGGCCTCCGGTGAAGTGCTCAATATTGTGGCCGTCAACATTCAGTGGAGCTGGCCCAAATCGACCGGTGGCTCGTACAATGTTGCAACTCTGGTGGCGACCGGAGGGGGGAGCGGATCATGAGAACTACCCCCAAACCACTTCTCCGCCAATTCGGCGCCACACTTACCGAAGGCATTGTGGTCATGATGATCAGCACACTGTTCCTTTCGGTGTTGCCCGGCTTTCACCTCACGTATGTGAAGATCTGGCAGCGGGAAAGCGCTGAGCTTGGAGCATTGCACCGAGCCAATTTTGCCCTGCGCCGGATGCAGGATGATGTGCGAAATGCACGACGCGTGGTCGTATCGACAGATGGCACAGCGCTCACACTCGTCCAGCCGCTTCGGGCGTACGACTCGACACTGGATAAAGATGTGAATCAAGTGGACGATGAGGGCAACCTTCAGGACGGGGACCTCATTCAGTATTACCTCGTCCAGACAGCTTCCGGGCACGTCGGAGCAACGATGTACCGACGCGTCGTCCATCCCAGCGGAGTCATTGAGCCCGAACGCATCGTTGCGGTTCATCTCCATCCGAATCTAAATCCGCTGGACGTGTCATCGGGCGCCACGCGACCCCTGTTCCGCTACGACTCGAGCTTGCGCGCGGTAACTGTTGTCGTCACGGCAGCCGAGCCCAGACCCTCTTCCGGAACTTTCGCCCCGGCAACGCTCGACCTTGAATGTCGGCGGGACCACGGCACTCTCACTCGCGTTATGACGGAAGATCACCCCGATGGTGTCATTCAATGCAGCCAGTGCGGCGATCAAGTCAAGCCCACAGGGGAAATCGTCGCGTACCAAACACAACTGGCACTGCGGAATGAATAGACGGCGAGGAGCATGAGAATGATGAATTTACGATTTACTCACCGTCCTGCGGAGCGAGGTTCGATATTCCTGCTCTCAATGGTGATTATGACTGTTCTCCTCGTGCTCGGATCATCGCTGATCGAGCGCACCCAGACTGCCGTGTACCGAAGCTCGGTAGAAAGCCGAGCCGCGAAATCCTTCCACCTCGCCGAAGCCGGTGTCCATAAGGCACTCTACGCTCTTAGCATTCCGGGAGGATGGGTGACATATGGAGGCGATTCCTCCCTCACGCTTCCTGGTGGAGCTTGCGAAGTACGGGTTAGCCCATCGCCGACGGCACGGACCGCCATACAACAGGTGACCGTCTTATCCACCGGATGGGTTCCCGGCCCTCACGGCAGTCGTCGCTATCCCAAGACGATCCGGGTCGTTGCGCGATGGGATCCGAACTACTTCGACTTCGCCATCTTTGGCGACGAAGAGGTAATCGTCGGGAACGGAACTATCGACGTTTCCCCAGACGGCACCATGGCGGACGTCGGAACTAACTCGGCGGAAGTCGGCACGGTCGTGGTAGCGCCACAGGGTTCCGTAACCGGTGATATCGCGGTTGGCTATGGGGCAGAATCGCCACCGCTTTGTGTGGATAACAAGGGGATCATTACCGGATCGATCGACACGCTCGACATGCCGAAGTTTCTCCCAAGCCTCACCGATCTTCCCGCGGGAGCCATCAGCCTCGGAGACGTAGTGCTCGGCGGAAGCACTGTGCTCGTGCTCGACGAAGGAACGTATCACATGACGGACCTCGACATGACCGGCAATGGTGCGATTCAGTGCAACGGAAAGGTTGTGATCTACCTGGGAACGCCGGGAAGCGCTTCGCCGGAATCGATTCTCATCGGCGGCAACGGCATTCTCAACGACAGCCACGTCGCGGATAATCTCAAGATCTACTGCTTCGATAATATCGAGAGCATAGCGATTGGTGGCAACGGGGCTTACTATGGAGCTGTTTATGCTCCCAACTCCGAAGTCGCACTGAACGCTGGCGATGTATACGGCTCGCTGATTGCCAATACCGTTACGATCAATGGTAGTGACTGCCACGTGTACTACGACGAGAGCCTCAGCGATGAATCGAAGGCGCGTGCTGTGGCTCGTTCATGGGAGGTGCTCTAATCTCATTCGTTCCCTGGAGCTTTTCGAACAGGACGTGGGCGCGGCGGATAGCTGTCGGTTTCAGACGGGTCCGCCCCAGACCCGTCAGGAATGGCATCCGTCGCGCCCTTCCTGATGCTCATTCTGAGACGTCGCTGCAAGGATTGGCAAGGGGGGAGGGCCCGCGAGTCTGACAAGGAGTGACGTACGGATAGGACAAGGCACACGCGGGAAGTAGTAGGCTTGGGATCGATTTGCTTCATCCTGCTGTGAAAATTTCGGGAGAGACGAGGCGAAGAATGGTTTGGATGTAGTGAGGGGAACACTTGCTTTAAAGAGCTGACCCGGCGTCGGGGACGTACACCGGGTCAGAGGCGCGGGAGGGAGTTTGCGCCGTTTCTATATGTGTCCGCCGGCGGTGGGTTTGGAGGCGGTCTGGGGAACCCCATACGCCAGCGGATTTTTCGCTATGGTCACGTTGGCGATTGCATCGTCGTGTCCGACGATCGCGGCGAGCGCAGGAGGGAGAGAGCAGGGACGCCGCAGTGACCGTGAGGCAGGATTTTTTCGAGCAGGCAGACGTGCCGCACGGACCGAGGGCGAGGCGCGCGGGGGTGGGGAGAGTGCCATTCGGCCCAGTGCATGGTCTGCACGATTTGAGAACCTCCTTTCTCAATATGGATGCACAAACAGAAAAGGCTGCCGCGGATGTCACGCCTGCGGAAGCCTTCCTTGACTTCACGCCGACTTGGCATCTACGACAGCCCGGCAGTCTGTGTCTACCGTCGATTTGTTTGGAGGGAGAGATTCCGTACTCTGCCCATCCAAATGTGTTTTTCCATATGCAAGCTGGAATGTGAGAAGAAATTATTTAGGCGGGAATGGCAGTAGGATGGAAGTTGTCGCTTGAGGTTTCGCAAAGGATAGGGTTCGGTGTTCTGGGACAGCAGCTATTCCTCACTCGGCGACTATAGTCCCCGTTGGGCGAACCAGGGAATTAGGGAGCCGAGCCAGTCGAAAAGCAGGAAGCGGATGCGGCCGATAAACAATGAGATGCGCGCCATTACGGTGTTGCCGAACATCGCGCCGAAGGCAATCATGAGGAACCAGCGTCCGAGCAGCGCTGACCGCCCAAGGCCACGCCCGAAGCGGCCCTCGTGCGAGACAGAGAAGAAAAAATAGCTCAGGACTGTTAGCAGAATAACGACGAAGATCCAGTGATGTAGGATGACTTCAAAGACAAACCCCTCTACTGACATACCGGGCTGGGGTCCCAACGGCTTGAAGCACGCGTAGATCTGTGGGGAGAAGATGGGGAAGAACTGCCGGAAGAACGTGCCCGCAGCCGCGCCGAAGAATAGCCCCATCACAAGCCGGGCAAGCCAGCCAAGACGGCGGGAGTAGATGAAGTAGAAGAGCAAACCCACAATGGGGGCGAAGATCCAGTACCACTTCTTGTCCTGGATCATCGGGTTCCACCATTTGCCCTCTAGGTTGAGAGTCCAGGTCGTCGCGAGAAGGTAGCCCGCGCTGAGTCCTACAAAGATATGCTCAAATAGACGGGAGATGGGGTTCTCACGGTAGAGGATCGTATAGACGCCGAGGGTGGCGATGGCGGCGGCCCACAGAATGAAGAGGTCGGGGTTCATGGTTGCCTCGCTCGCCTAGCGAAGATGAACCCGACGTTGCCCAATATGATCAGCAATATGATCAAGACGTGGGCCCATGACTGGACGTTCATGATAGCTACGGCTTTGCCCGGTCGGGCTACTACGGATTCGAGCTCGGCTGCGCCTTTGGCGCCGACGAGCATTCCCTGCAGCTGACCGGAGTCGAGATACGGGTAGTAGATGGGGGCCATGACGGCCGTATAGGCCGAGGCGACCGGGATGTTGTACGGACCTTGGATAAGCCCGATCCACATTTCGGTCATGGCGGAGAGACCGGTGACGATGCAGACCAAGCCGACCTCTTTCACGCTCTCGACGCCCTCCATCATGGGAAGCTGTTCCACCGGGGTGCCGTAGAAGTCTTTTCCGATGGCGTTCGGAATATTCTTCGCCATCGACATGAGGACGTTTTCATAGCCGTACTTGTAGCCCCAGTTGCACCAGTCCTCGCCGTAGACCGCGCCGTACTCCTCAGCCGCCTCTTGTGCGAGATCATTCGCGAGCTTCACGCCCATCGGCGGCTGGAGATTCATGATGGCGAACTTCTTATGGTTCTGGAAGCAGGCATGGATCATAGCCTGCGTCTGTGGGCCGGTCTCGGCCTGCGTACTGGCGTCCCAGTCAGTCGTGATGATGATAATCTTGTCATCCGGCACCGCAGCGATCGCATCGTAGACTCCCTGGCTCGGATGGCTGGGGACGATTGGCATGCGGATGGGGGCGAGAAGCTGCCACACCACGACTCCGAAGAGCAGCAGATAGATGAAATGGCGTGGAATCTGCTGGATTCGGTCTGAGAGGGCTTTGGGATAATCGATGGCCACCTAGCTCTGCTCCGAGAAGAAGGTGCCGCGCTCGAGGCTCAGCCAGATCCGCAGCGACATCGCGAGTGCGCCGACTGCAATGCCGAAGATGATGCCTCGTTGCGCGGGGGTATTTAGCCAACTCATGATCCACTCGCCCAAGCGTTCGAGCCGGAAGAAGGCGAGACTGCTGTCGGTCGGGATCGAACTGGTCAGCCAAGAGCCGACGGGGACCTGACCGATCATAACGATAAAGGCGGCCGCCATCATGAGCGCGGCCTCGCCGGTGCGCACTCGGAACGCTCGGTACGCGGCCGACGCAATATAGAAGGCGAGGAGCGAGAAGGTCGCGGCCTGCAGCGGCGCGAACATGCCGTTGAAGAGGACTTCGTAGACGACCTTTGGCCATGGAAGCACTTCGGGGAGCGGCTGCGGAAGGTGTAGATAGTACTCCCAGAGGGTAAACACGAGCATAGCGAAGGTAGCGACGAAGAAGGCCAAGCTGTTATGCCAACCGACACGGCGTTGAGCTACGTTTCGGCCGTGCACCTGGAAGAGGCTGTAGATGCCGAGCCCCACAGTAAAAGCGCCGACTACGCTGAGCATCACGCTGACGGGCTCGATCCAATCGGTGAGGAAGTTCTTCGCGGGATCGCCCGCCACCGGATAGAAGTACTCCAGACCGAAGAAGAGCCCAGCCACGAAGGTCACGGCCGCGATCAGCCAACGGCGTCCTCGAGGCCCCAAGAGGGTGTGCAGCATGAAGATGAAGATCGCGCTGACTACAATCGAGACCGCAAGATATACGTAGAGCGTGGCGGCAGTCTCGACGGTAGGGAAAAGCCGCTGGAGCAGGCCTGCGAAGTCCATATCAGCCGCCCTTCAGCCATGTGACGAGGAAGCTATCCGCGCCGCCGGTGGCTGTGGCGAGCCCCACGCCGAGCACGACCAGCGCGATGAGCAAGGCCTTGCAGATATCCTGTCCGACTAGGCTGCCGGTGAGCGTGGGCTCCCGCGTAAGATAGGCGCTGGCGGCGTAATACTCGTCGCCTATTACCACGTAGTCGCAGGTGGCAATGAAAAACGGAATCTGCGTCGGTTCGGGGCAGCCAGCAACTTGCAGCGCCCCCAAGGCCCGACCATTTTCCGTCAAGATCAGCGCCTCTGCATAAAAGGCGCCGAACAAGAAGTTTGTGGCGACCTCTTCCCGCGACATGATCCCGACCGCCCCGAGGGCGTAGGCGAACTGCTCGTCCGACACAAAGCGGATGTCCTCGGAATGGAAATTCTCCGGCCTGCCGGCGGCCTGATATGCCTCCCTCACAGCTTCCTCCGCGACGGGGAACACCGTCGGAGACCGCAGCCCGACGATGATACGCGTCGCTTGCTGGGCAGCGAGACGAACGATGTAAGACAGAATGGCCAGTGCTTGCAGGGTGACAATATTGATGGAGTCCAGACCCGGCGAGAAGAAGATAGGGCGGCCCATCTCTGTAGCGCGGCCGACCGCCTCCTCAATGGCCGATAGTCCTGGGATACGTCGAATGAACATCTCCCGGCCGCGCTGTGCGAGGAGCACGCTGGCGACGACGATACAGCTCAACCCCAGGAAGAGCACCCGCAGGAACCAGTTGGCATGTTCGAGGTTAGCCACAGGGCGAGCCATCCTCCGGAGAGACTTCCGTGGAGAGTTCGTCAATGCGGTACAGCAATCGGTCGAACGCGACCGAGTCAGAGAAAACGCCGGCAGATGCCTCGATTTCGCTGGGGCTCACAAAGAGCGCCAGAAACGGCCGGAAAAAGAGAGCAGCCTGGCCGTAGAGGAATCCGACGGGGCGATTGAGTTCGAGAAAGAGAAGCGCCGGAGATTGTAGGCGACGCGCGACGATGCCGTGCGCGAGCTTGTCGATGATTTGCGTCCGGCGTGCTTCCTCTTCGGCGACCTGCGCCGGGCCAATCGGGCGCGGCCGCAAGAAATCAAACAGGTGAGCAATCGTCTCCACGAGCCGCCTCCGTCACGTGGTCGGCGATGAACGCCATGACGTCTTCGGCGTTGTCATCGAACCAGACATATATACCACGCAGAGCGTCGAGACGCGAAGGCCGGAGAAAGGGGCTGAGTTTGACGCCGAGCTCATCACGGATGACGCGCCGGACTTGCTTCCATGTCATACGGCGGCGGTGGATGGGTCCTCGGGCTTCGGCAATTTCATCGCTGAGGGTGAACGTCAGCGGGAAGAGGAAGTCGCTGATGGAGGCAATGAGGATGGCTGCAGCCAGGAACCCCATGAAGGGACTACGGAAGCCGGAGGCAGCGGAGAGAGACGCGGCGAGTATTGCGAAGACTGCCAGTGCCGTCTGGCGCGGCCGGCGTCGGGCAAGGTGGATGGTCCATTCCAGCCCAGAATCTTCGTTCACAGCCCCAGGTCATTGCTAATAGATTGCATAGCTTGCAGGCCGGTAGAGATGAAGTTGTCGAGGGGGAGGGCGAGCTCGTTTTCGCAGGCTTTGATTTGGTCGCGGTTGGCGCCGCGGGCGAAATGCTTTTCGCCGAAGCGATTGAGGACGAAGTGGGTGTCGATTGAACCAAGCTTCTTATCAGGATGGATGAGAGCGGCGGCGACGATCAGGCCGGTGAGCGGATCGGTGCACCAGAGGGCTTTGTCGAGGAGCGATTCGCGGGGTGCTTTATCGGCGTGGGCGAGTACGGCATGGACAATGTGAGAGTCTACACCCTTTTCTTCGAGCATCTTCGCCGCGAGGTGGCCGTGGGTCTCGGGCGAGTCGGCCGTATCGTCGTAGTCGAGGTCGTGTAGCAGCCCTGCCAGCCTCCAGGTATGCTCGTCCTCGTCGAAGTGATTCGCGAGCGCAGCTAGGACGGCCTCACAGGCAAGGCAGTGTTTGCGCAGGTTATTGTTCTTCACATTGGACTCAAGCAAGGCGAGGGCGGTATCGCGGTCCATAATCTTCAGCTACTCCCTTTCTCCAAAGACTTCGGCCTCGAAGGCGTAGAGGGCGGCGCCGGTTCGCCAGCTTCCCTTGGGAAGCCCGGCCTTGAGGCACGTGTGGTCGAGGAACTCATCACGACTCCACCCCCATTCGACTGGGACTTGTGGGAGAAGAAGGCCGCGCTTGTGTCCAGCCTCGATGATGAGGCCATGACGGCCGATCTCGATCGCATTGACGTCGGTGACGGGCTCGGGGTGGCTGAGCACGGATATATCGATGGTGAGATCGGGGATTTCGGTTGACGTGACGGGTGGAAAACGGGGGTCTTCGAGCGCGGCGGCGCGCGCCATATGGGCAACGTTTTCGATAAGTGGCTCTCTCGGTTCGATGGTGCCGATGCAGCCGCGGAGTTCGCCGCACTTTTTCAAGGTGACGAAGGCGGCTCCGGGTTTCTGGAGTTCGGCGTCTTCGGTGGTCGGTGCATATCGCTGATGACCGATGGCGGCTTGGACCGCTTCTCGGGCTATCTGCAGAAGCGTTGTGCGCTGTTGTTCGTCTAGCATCACCGGCTCCCTAATCGATTTGCTCGATCATTTGACGAAAGTCCTCTTCGGTGAGAATGGTGACGCCGAGGTCTCGCGCCTTCTCATATTTGGATCCGGGCGAGCCGCCGACGACAACGTAATCGGTACTCCTGCTGACGCTGGACGCCGGCCGGCCGCCTTGTGCTTTGACGATGGCTTCTGCCTCGGAGCGCGGCATGGTGAGCGCTCCTGTGAAAACGATGGTCTTGCCAGCAAAAGGGCCTTCGGCTGCGGGGAGCACGTCGGCCCCCTGAGGCGAGACGCCCGCTTTCTCCAATTTTCGGAGAAGCTGTTGGGTCTGTTCTTGGCGGAAGAAGACAACGACCGATTGGGCGATGACGGGGCCGATCTCGAGGGTCTCGGCGAGCTCTTCTTCAGTCGCTGTGGCGAGGTTGTCGAGGGATCCGAAACGCTCGGCGAGGACCTCGGCTACGTGTTGTCCGACGTGACGAATGCCCAAGGCGTAGATAAGTCGGGCGAAAGGAGGATGTTTGGTGGATTCGATAGCATTGAGTATGTTTTGAGCGAGCTTATCGCCCATGCGGTCGAGCTTGAGGATATCATCCTTCGTGAGGAAATAGAGATCGGCGGGATCGCGGACCATCTGGCGTGCCGTGAGTTGAGCGATGATCTTCGCGCCAATGCCATCGGCGTCGACTCCGCCGCGCGAGAAGAAATGCTCGATGCGCCCGCGGAGCTGGGCCGGGCAGGCAATCCCGGTGCAACGCCGCACGGCCTCGCCCTCGGGACGGATGGCGTCAGCGCCGCAGACGGGGCAGGTGTTGGGCATCTCGAAGATTCGCTCTTCGCCCGTGCGCTTGCTGCTGATCACGCTCACGACTTCGGGGATGACATCCCCGGCCTTCCGAATGACGACGGTATCGCCGACTCGGACGTCTTTTCGGGCGACTTCATCTTCATTGTGAAGGGTAGCCATCTGGACGGTTGAGCCCGAGATGAGGACAGGCTCCATCATGGCGACCGGCGTGAGCGCGCCGGTCCGACCGACTGAGACGAAAATGTCTTTTACCGTAGTAGTCTGCTCTTCGGGCGGGAATTTGTAGGCGATGGCCCAGCGCGGGCTGCGTGAGACTTGCCCGAGGTCGCTCTGGAGGGCGAGGAAATCGACTTTCAGGACTACCCCATCGGCGCCGTAGCTCAGTTCAACGTGCTTCTCCTGCCATTCGCGGCAGTACGCCGAGGCCTCATCAAGACCGCGACAGACAGCGCGCTCCGGGCTGGCGCGAAAGCCGTATCCTTCGAGTGAGTCGAGTATTTCGCTATGCCGTTCAAATGAAGGTCCCTCGACTGTGCCCACGCCGTATACAATGATAGTAAGGCGGCGGCGGGCGGTGATGCTCGGATCGAGTTGGCGAACGGAGCCGGCGGCCGCATTGCGCGGGTTGGCAAAGCGCGGCTGCCCTGCGCCCTCGCGTTCGTGGTTGATACGGGCGAATTCTCGCCGGTCGAGATAAACCTCCCCGCGCACTTCGATGAGTGTGGGATGAGCATCTCCGAGCATGCGCAGGGGGATGGCTCGAATCGTTCGGAGGTTCTGTGTGATGTCTTCGCCGGTGAAGCCATCGCCACGGGTGGCACCTCGAGTGAAGACGCCATTCTCGTAGGTCAAGGATACTGCAAGTCCATCGATTTTCAACTCGGCGAGGTAGTCGATGACTTCGTCTTGGGGGAGACCGAGATGGCGTTTCACGCGTTCGTCGAAGGCGGCCAATTCCTGTTCATCGAAGGCGTTGCCGAGGCTCAGCATCGGAAGTCGGTGCTGAATGGTTTGGAACTCGCTCAAAGGCGCCGATCCAACACGCTGGGTGGGAGAATCTGAGGTAATGAGTTCTGGATGCCGCTGCTCGAGGTCTTGGAGCTCGCGAAGAAGCCAATCGTACTCGGCGTCGCTGATTTCGGGCGAGTCGAGGACGTAGTAGCGGTAGTTGTGATGGTTGATCTCGTGGCGAAGATATTCGATGCGCTCAACCACGGACCGAGGGACGGCGTCGGACACGGCTCGTTCCGCCTCTGAGGAATGTCTGTTGGTTTCTTACGGCGGAAGGGTGGTAATTCCTGTCGGCGCGCAGCAGCATCTGTCTAGCGGGCAGAGGAAACCATTCATAATTTCCCCGTCCGCCAGCGTTGATTCTAACTTCTGCTACCACCACTGGGCCCGGGGCAAATACATGGGGAGCGGGGGGAAGAGAGTGTGGATGATGCGTAGAGCTTGGCGGACGTCGTCTGCCCGAACAGAAACAGCGTTTTGGAGGTATAGATATCCGATTGTTGCACGGCCGAAGAGGAGCGGGGGGAGCCAGTCGGGATCGATGTGGACGGCGATATCGGCCTGGGGAGCGCCAGAGACGATTTGAACGGATCCGTTGCGAATCTGAAGACGAACGGTCTGTTCTCCGCTTGTGAGTTGAACGATGCCGGTCCAGTTGTGGAAGGAACTTTCTCCGATATGATTGCTAAGCGCTCCGCGTATCTCGTTGAGGAAGCCGACGAGATCTATGATCGTCACCATAAAAACATCGCCATCTAGGTTTCCCTCTTGGAAGCCGCAGGCGGTTCCCGCGTCCATGGCTCTGCCGTCTTCGTGTGAGGTCCAGAGAATCAGGAGCGATTGGTCGCGCTCGAGAGCACGCTCTTCGGCGTCTTTTATGAGGGCCTCCGCCACTTGCTGTGCGTCGGCGATTTCAGTCGTGCAGAGCTCCTGGATGATGGCGGCGTCGACTGGCTGGTAGTCGGTCAGGGCATATCCGAGGATTTCGCCGTCACGCTCGGCAATGCGGCAGCATTCTTTGTCTTCGTCGAGGGAGGGACCAGTCCAACCTCGTTGGCGAAACTGACGCCGCCATGAGCGGGGGGTCACGCGAATCGGCCCGACAAAATCCGCGACATGGCGATTGAAGAGAGATGCGAGGACGGTTTCGTCGCCATCGACGAAGCTGCGAATGCTGAAATCGGATTTCTGTTTGGCCATGCGGTTATTCCTCGTTGATTGGATCTGGTTCGACCCCGAGGGTTGCGTCGAGCATATCGTAGAGAGTTCGGTCGCCGTCCCACGACAGCTGGTTGGCTGACTCGGCATAGGAAAGGCGGATGTTGCGCCTCCACAGCGCTACGAGAACTTGTGCGGAGGTCGTCAGGACGAGATTGACCGAGCGTGGTGGTTTCGGAAGCAGCGTGACGGCCGGCCCTTCAATACAAACGTTAATCGGATCCCGGGAGTCGATGTGCAGGCGCAGTGTGACGCGTCGACGCTGGAGTTGTGGATAGTCGGTAACAGCGCGAAGGAGAAGCCGCTCTATGAAACGCGCTGGGTCGAGCAATTTATAGAAGCGCCGGCGTTGGAAGATGTCGACAAAACCGAAGTGTCTATAGAGGCGATGTGCAACTATTCGCCGTGTGGTATATAGACCAACTGCTGGGTATCCCTCTTCCTTCATGATCTGCAGGCCGTGGGTGAGAACGCTTTGGGCGAGACCGCGGCGCCGGTGGGCCTTGTCTGTTGCGACGCCGCCAATGCCAGCGACGCGAACGGCTGCGAAATCGCCGAGCTGTATTTTCTGAGGGCCGTACCAGAAATGACTGATGTCCTGCCCGTTTTGTTCGGCGTAGATGCGCCGCCATTTACCGTTTTTCTTGACTCGAATCTCTGGTTCAGATTGGCTCACAATGTGATTGCTCCGTGGCTAAGGTTATCGCCCTCAAAGTCGTGGTGTCGGGTCTCTGTAGCGTCCGGTTAAGAAACCGGCGACGGGGTATCAACCGATTCCGTTGCGGCGTTGTAGCCACTTCCGACGGCGACGGGGTCCTTGTCCCTGACGGCGCGAGCACATGATATGGCAATATCGCCAGCAATACGCTCGGCTAGTGCGCCAATGCAGGTATCCGTGTAAAGAATCTCACTGTCCACCGGAAGGATGTCGCGGCATTCTTCCTCGGCATTAGCAGGGCCTTCCCATATCACTGACCGGGAGTCGACATCGAGAAGCTTGGCGGCGGTGTCGATGCGTGCCTTAACAGGAGTCCCAGCGAGGTCCGATTGGCCGACCGTTTCGCTCGACATGGCGTGAACGGTGACGAGGAGCAGATAACGGGCATTACGACTTTTGGCGGCATCTACCGGATCACCGATATGCGGCTTATACATGAGATCGTCGCCGGCGATGGTGAAACCCAGGGGGGTAAGCCGAAGGTGAAGATGTTTCGTGAAGTCTTTGCGCCAAGGGTTCTCCCAGCGGGTGGCGTTCGGTGCGAGAATACGAACGGCAATGGGAATTTTGGGGTCGAAGGAATCAAGTCCGTTGGTGAGATTCCGTCGATGCTCAGGCGCTGGTTCCGGGATCGATATTTCCTCGGGCTCCTCGCCGCCCATGGCGGCCAAGCGATCTTCTCGGCTGGTCAACAGAGGATGAGTGCCGTAGAGATTCACGATCCATGGATGGACATTGGGCTGCTCGCCGAGCTTGCTGAGGGCGGTCACGGCGCGACGGGCGTCGTAGCCGGCCGCTTCAGCGAACTTGTAGCCAGCTAAATCGGCCTCTTTCTCTAGGGCTCGGCTGTAATGAGTTAGGTAAGCGGTCGCACTGAGGTCGGTGGCTGTCCGCCACGTGGAACTGGCTCCCCCCTTGATGAGTAGATTCAGCAATAGGTGACCGATGGTTGCCTCGTTGTGACGCTTTACATTTCGCTCGTAGTGATGGAGATCGATGTGCGCCATCTCGTGCCCGAGGACGAAGGCGGCCTCATCTTCGCTAAGCTTCTCGTAGTAGGTGCGCGTGATAAAGACGAAGCCGCCAGGCGCAGCGAAGGCGTTGTATGTCTCCCAGTCTTCAATCACCCAGAAGCGCCAGGGGAGCTCTTGACGTGCAACGACGCCGGACATTTTCTCGGCAATGCATTCAAGGGATGAATCAGCGGTCAATCGGAGGTGACGCACCTCTTTCATCACCTCTCGCCCGACACCGACCTCTTCCTCCACTGAGACGGCATACGCCTGAGCGCATGTCAGGATGATGGCTATGCAAGCTATCATTATTCGCGGAAAATGATGAGCCATCATATCATCCTCAGCATCCTCAGATGTTTCCTTTGATTGGATACCCTGGGATGGTATCGATCCAAGCAGAGTGCTGTCAAGTTTATTGCACGAAGGAAGGTGCGCACAAGGTGTGGAATCGCCCTGCCGCTGCAGTGAAAAGGAACTTTCTTGATCGAACTGCGATCATATCGGGCGAACGACGCCGCTGGACTGGCCGCTGTCTGGAGCGAGTGTTTCTCCGGACAGCCGAACTTCGTCGATATCGCCGAGGTGGATCTGCGACGGCGGGTCTTCGAGCAACCCGCTTTCGATAGTGCAGGAATAGTCGTGGCGGCCGCCGGAGACGAGATCGCTGGCTTCGTCCACTTCGGACCTCGTCTTGATTTGTCGGACGACGTGGGGACAATGGAGACGAGGAAGGGTGAGGGACATATCTATGCGGTCGCCGCACCTGACTTCGAGCACGCTCTGACGGCCGACCTGATCGATTTGGCGCAGACGAGACTTTTGAAAAACGGCGCGCGTCGAATTCTGCTCGGCCCAAGTTGGCGTTTTGGAGCACAGCCATATTACAGTTGCATCGCCGGCGCGTATGAATTACCCGGTTTCAGCCCGCAGCGAGAAGGTTTGATGGAGGCAGCCGCCGATCTAGGATTCTTACCAGCTGCTGAGTACGGAACGCCGGAGCTAGATTTGACCGAACGAAACTCCCTTAGTCGCTTAGCGGAGATGGCGGATGCGTTATGGCGGCGCGTTGGGGGAATGCTAAGGCAACGGATTGACCGCCTCGATGTTCCATACTTTCCGCCGCGTCTCGCGGTAGCGCTCGTGTCCGGGAGGAAGGTTGTAGCCCATACGGCCTATGGCCGGTGGACCGAGTACGAGCGGCAGTATAACCGACGACTCTACGGGATCACCGGCGTTCATGTTGCGCGGCCCTGGCGCGGGAGAGGGCTTGGCAAACTCGTGCTAATAGAAGCGCTTCTTTCAGCAACGAAAGATGGAGCAGAGGCAGCACATTTGCACGTATGGCGGGGAAACAAACCTGCCTGGAATCTGTATCACGAAGCCCTTAGGTTCGAGCCGAAGCACACGTGGATCACGCTAGCGAAGACAATCGACTAGCCGAGTTTCCATTCGTTGATACGGCTGAGGGATTTGCAGGTTGAGCAGAACATTCGTCGCGGGCGCGGGGTAAGTCGGAAGAGGAAGGGGTGAGGAATAAACCGGCGATGGCAGCGAGCACATTTTATGGTCGTTCCTCGCTGGACCCAAACGAGCGGGCCACCGCAGTCACTTGCACGACACACGGGAGCATGACTTCGGCCACATTTGGGGCATTTCCAACCATAGCGAACTTGTTGAGCGCTTTCGCGAAGCTCCGGGCTATGCCGAGCAACCGAGGACGCCCATCCGAGTGCGAGTATAGTCCAAAGAATAATTGCTCCTGATGCGACCCATCCAACAATATGCACCGCGGCACCCCCTTCATTCACCGCCGTGCCCCGCCCTCGCCGGCGGGGATTATATCATGTGGAAAGTACCCGTAAAAGGCTAAAGGGTCGGGCCGAAGCAAATGCGGCCGCGAGAAGGTCATAGGAGGGGAGGAGCGCGGTCTGGGGTGTGGTATTCGATAGTAAGGTCACTCGTATGGGTGGCCCTCGCTGCAGGGGAGGCGAGGGTGGTCTGTCAGCTCTGCGGGGCGGCAAATCCGCCGCAGCAGGTTAGCTGTGTTTCGTGCGGTTCACCGCTGGAACGCGTACCAGTAAGGCGGGGGGCACGAAAGCATGCCGAGGGTCGTGGCGGGCGGTTGATCTGGATCGGCATCTGCCTCGTCTTTGGTGGCGTGCTGGGATTTGCCCTTGGCCGGTTGCGCTATTCCGAACCACGAATGATCTCCGACGTTCTACCCATGATTCTGGCAGGAGCTATCTTGGGCGTAGCGCTTGGGGCGCTTCCCGGCCCTGCGATATGGACGATTCGGCGGGGTTGGGGAGCGGCCGTGGCAGCTCTCTGTGAGGCGATCTTCCTCCGACAATGTGTGCACCTTAGACGGAAGACGGAAGCGTCCATTGAGCAGGGACATGAGCCGGATGATGCGCAGTGTCGGTTGGCGGCGCTTTTCTGGCTCGAAGGCCGTCGAGATCGGGCAGTGCAAATTCTGGAAAGCCTTCTGTCGAGTAGTAAGAACTCAACGATTGCCGAGCATAATCTCGCTGTAGCGCACGCCTCCTCTGGGCGGTACGATCGCGCGCTCCAGGGGTTTGAGCGGACGAGGGCAGAGAAGGATTTCTCCCCGACTTGCTGCTGCAACATTGGATTAGTTCGCTGGGCGCAGCGTCAGTATGAACAGGCGGCGTCGGCGTTTCAGGATGCCATTGAGCTGGACCCCGATCACTTCTTGGCACGAAACGGGTTGGCTCTGGTTCGCGCAATGCAGGGCAATATTGAGGAAGCAACGTCTGAACTGCAGATGCTGTTGTCGCGTCATCGTCACCACGCCGATATCCTGTGCAATCTCGGCATCATTAGACAGTATAAAGGCGAGCTCGATGCGGCCGAATCCTATTTCAGCGAGGCACTCCGCTCAGATCCCTCTCACATAGCCGCTCGATATGACAGAGGCATTTGCGCTATGCTCTCAGGCCGTTACCTGGCGGCAATTGAAGATTTTACAGCGCTATCCCGAATTGCCCCAGACCATGCATGGGCGCTTATCCAAAAGGCTATTGCCTGGTACCGTCTAGGGAGGAAGCCTCGAGTTCTAGATACGCTACGCTCAGCGACCCTTGCCGGAGGAGCTGATTTCCTCGTGCGGTACAATGCCGGCACCCTACTGCTTCGTGAGGAGATGATTGATCGTGCTGTGTCGGAATTAGAAAAGGCTTACGATATCAATTCCGACAGCATCGATGTAGTGGTCAATCTCGGCGTTGCGATGTACATCGCCGGCCATTTGAGGCAAGCACTCGACCACTTCCGGGTTGCTACGAGAATGAACTCAAAACATGCACTGGCGCGGTACAATATGGTGGTTTCGAGCAGTATGATGGACCGTCTGAGCGAAGCGGAGAACGAGGTGGAACGGCTCATTGAGCTCTATCCGGGGTTTGCAGATGCTTTCAATGCTATCGGTGTTGTGCGACTGTTACAGGGCCGTCTCGTCGAGGCCGCCGAGCAGTTCCGTCGCTTGGTGGATATGATGCCGCGAAGCGCCGCAGCTCGAGCGAATTTAGCGCTGACATATTATTTCGAGGGAGATCTATCGGCGGCAAGAGAACAGGCGCAATATGCTATTGGATTGGATTCGAAGATGGGTCCGGCACTGGATGTCGCCGGTCACGTCGCTCTCGAGATGGATAATCTACAGGAGGCGATCAGCCATTTCCGTTCCCTGACGAAAACCGAGCCATCGAATCCGGATGCGCATTCGAATTTGGGCTTGGCCTACTACAGAGACGACAAGTTGCGCCAAGCTATCGAGACGTACAAGAGAGTGCTGGTGTTCGCACCGAACTCGCCAGAGGGTCACAATGATCTAGGCTTGGCCTATGCGAAGGACAAGATGCTTGAGGAGGCAGCCTATCACCTTGCGAAGGTCATCAAGTGGCGTCCCGACAATCCCATTCTTCATAGTAACCTCGGCCTTGTCTATTATTTCAAAGGAGACACCGAGAAGGCCGTACACGAATGGCGCGAGGTCACACGGCTCTCTCCCAAATACGCTCGATTGCGCGAAGCGACGCGCTTCTCCGCTTACGATGACCAAGAAATGGCGGTGAGGACGATCGACCGAAAAGCTCGCGTAGCCCACCTCCCGTTGAAAACAGCGGCGTTCCGACATAGTTTCCAGTGGGCACTCAATGAGAATGAGTTCAAATTGGAACTGCCCTGGCCGGATATTGCTCGTTGCGGTTATTGGCAGGAGCGTGCAAAGACGGCACAGTGAGCCATACGTGGGCCGTGACAATTACGGCAGAGGATGCTTGGGTGTAAATCAGAGCGTCCAAGCTAGGCCCCCCATTTTGTTCATCGCCCAAGAATCTATGGGCGTACACTACGATTATTGAAGAGCCCTGCAAGAGGAAGCTTTAGATTCAACGCGTGATGTGAATTGAAAGGGGAGGCGACGCGGTAATATCATGAGAGAAATACCCTCTCGAAGGGGAAATCACTGAGCTCATCGTGAGCACATCCGGTTGTCCGTCGAACTCCTCCGTGCTAGACTGCCATTGTGAGAGCACATCCACGCGAGCAGATCCCGGAGAATCATCGCAGCGTCCTTCTTATCGTCGCAGCGCCGAAGGCTGTCGCGCGCCGCGCCCTTGAACACGTCGCCTCTTCCCTGCCTGGCTTTCGAGTTACAGCCATCGCTCCGCCAGGAACATCGCTCTCCGTTGACAGACTCATAGAGGTCCCTTCACAAGGGCCTTACGGCTTCGCTCTCCGACCGACGCTGCTGCGCGATCTACGGCGCCAATTCGAGATCGCCTATGCCGTCGTCGCCGACCTCGACAATCCAGCCTTCAAGCGCGTGGCGCTGATGCTGAGACTCGCAAGGGCACGAGAAAAAGCCGCATTCGGCCCGAATGGAGCGGTCATCCCTCTGCACGAATGGTTGGAGCGCTCTGGAATATCACTCGGACTCAAGCAAATCGTTTATGCACTGACTGCCCGGCTGCTCGCACCATTCAGGCGCCGAAGGGCGACAAGGATGCTAAGCGGACCCCAACCTCCTTGGGGATTCCGTCGGATCAATATCGGAGTGAGCGACCGATGTAACCACCGGTGCATCATGTGCTCCGAGCACTCCACGTACTGCGCAGACGGCGGGCGACGCATGTCCGCTTCGGATGTGCTCGACGAAAGCGATTTCGGGCTCATGGATTCCGCCATGTACCGTCGGCTCATCGACGACATCGCAGCCATGGACTGCCGGGAGATTGAGCTCTGCGGCTTGGGCGAGCCGCTCCTACACCCACGGCTTCTCGACTTCATAAGCCAGGCAAAGGATGCCGGCATCTGGGTGCGTCTGGTGACGAACGCGAGTCTGCTCAACGCCGCCAAGATCCGGAGACTTGTCCGGCTTGGTCTCGACGAAATCCATATCAGCCTAAACGCGGGAACGCCTGAGACTTATGCTAAGGTTCACGGCGTCGGCTCAACAACATTCGAGCGAGTGCTCGAAGCAATCCGGGGATTGAAGTCAGAACGGGAGCAGGCCGGAAGTCCTGGCCCTGCCATCGAAGTGTCCTTCGTCGTCCAAGCGGACAACTACCGAGAGCCGGTGACTTGGGTGGAGGTCGTTGCCGCCGCCGGCGCCGACATTATTACCTTTAGCGCCCTGGGGGCAGCCCCGAAGGGTGCCCCCGTACAGCTCGACTCGGAGCAGATGGAGGAAGCAAAGGAAAAAGTCGCCGCCGCTGTGAGACTGGCCGAATCGAAAGGGCTTGAGGTGCGGGGCACATTTGGCGCGCTCGCCGATCAAGGGACTTCGTTCTCCGAAAGTCTCTACACCTATATGCCCTGCTATATCGGCTATATCTTCGCGCTCGTTACCGCCGCCGGACGCATTCATCCATGCTGCGCCTGCGAGCGGGTGGTCGGGGACCTGCGCGAGGGGGGCTTTGCCCATGCCTGGCAGGGCGAAACCTACGAGCGTTTCCGCGAGGAATGCCTCGACCTACCCAATCGCCTACCCAATCTCGACGGCTGTTCGTGTATGAGCTGTCCCTATGGCCCCTGGAATGTCGAGTTTCACGACCAGCTTTTTGGACGTTCTCTCTGAGCGCTCTCGTTTCGAAGCAGGGCAGTCACCCGCGGTAGTGGAATCGCCTTCCGCGAATGGAAACGAGGAGTTACCGATGGCGAGAAAAATCAAAGTCGGCGTCTTGGCCTCTGGTCGCGGCACCGGCCTTCAGTCGATCGTCGACAACTGTAAAGCGGGCAAGATCGACGCCGAGGTAGTGGTCGTCATCAGCGACATCCAGTGCGGCGCGCTCGAGCGAGCCCGGAAAGAAGGTATTCCTGAGTACTGGCTTAACCGCCACGACAAACAGCGCTTCCCGAATCGAGAGACATTTGACCGGGCCGTTTTGGAACGCCTCCATCACCACCAAGTGGATCTGGTTTGTCTCGCTGGCTACCTCCGTATCATGACGGCCGAGCTGGTTGATGCTTATGCGGGCAGGATGATGAACACCCATCCAGCCCTCCTTCCATCCTTCGGCGGCAAAGGCATGTGGGGTCATCACGTCCATCAGGCCGTGCTCGATTACGGCTGCAAAGTCTCGGGATGTACGATCCACTTTGTCTGGATCGAGACCGACGGCGGCCCTATCATCCTCCAGCGCGCGGTGCCCGTCGAAGAAGGCGACACCCCCGAGACGCTCGCCGCCCGCATTCTTGCCCACGAGCACGAACTCTATCCTCAGGCTATCCAGCTCTTCGCCGAGGACCGGCTCCGTATAGAAGGACGTCGAGTTCGCATCAGTCCGGCTCCATAGCAAATGGCGAAGGGAACGGAGGGGGGAAATACTGCATGTGGAGTGGCATTTTCACAGCGCTCCGGCTTTTCGCCCGGTGCTTGGATCCACTCGACCCGCGCCAGTCCGAAGCCCACACTGCTGGAGATGACTGGAATGCCGACCGTTGGCCGGACGGCACAATAGCGGGGGTGCAGAAACGATATCGGTTGGCCGAGAACGTAGGGCCGTACTTCCTCTTCGGCCCAAAGCAGGCAGTTGGAATCAAACCGCTTACGCCGAAAGACTATGACCCGTTCGAACGCCTCGTTCGTTCTCGTTCTGCTAATCCAGCGAGATAGTCCTCGACAGCCTGGTCCCAACGACCTTGGGCGTGTAGGATCGCCTCCACAGCTTGCCGAGCGGCGCCGCGTCCACCAGGCGCATCGGTGACAAGGTCGGCGAGCTGACGAATTTCGGGGATCGCATCTGAAGGGGCCATAGAAACGCCCGCAGAACGCATCGCATCGCGGTCGTTGAAATCATCCCCCATGAAGGCAACCCGATCCAGCGACAGACCTTTCTCCTCGGCCATGCCTCGCAGTGCAGCAGCCTTATCCCCAACACGCTGGAGCACGTTGAGTACGTGCAAGTCTCGAGCCCGTCTCTCGACTACTCGCGACGATCGACCGGTCATGATCGCAAGCTGAAGGCCGATTTCGCTTGCAACGCGAAGGCCCAAACCATCCTTGACATCGAATGCCTTTGCTTCGGCCCCTTCGTCGGTGTACACGATATCGCCCTGAGTCAACACGCCGTCTACATCGAAAACGATCATCTCGATAGCGGCGAGCCTCTGCCGAAGCGAACCTGACACCCTCATTCCGGACTCCTTTCCATTACTGCACGGCGAGCGGCATCGACAGCCAACACCTGCTTCAGTAGAGTCGGAAGATCCGAAACTGGCAACTGCGTATCCCGATCGGATTTTGCCTCTTCGGGATTCGGATGAACTTCGACAAAGAGCGCATCGATCCCGGCACCGGCCGCCGCTCGCGCAAGGGGCCCAACAAACTCGCGTTGTCCGCCAGAGGTTGTCCCTGCCCCTCCCGGAAGCTGAACGCTGTGAGTGACGTCGAAGACAATCGGCCAGCCGAAGCGCCGCATCGCAGAGAGACCTCTCATATCTACGACGAGATCGTGATAGCCAAATGTAGTCCCCCGCTCTGCCAGCAGAACACCGGTTGCCCTGGATGCCTTCTCTACGATGGGCTCCATGTCTTCCGGCGCCATGAACTGTCCCTTTTTGATGAGCATCGGCCTCCCTGTCTCGGCGGCCGCAACCACCAAGTCGGTCTGGCGACAGAGAAATGCGGGAATCTGAAGCATATCTGCAATCTTAGATGCTTGCCCAGCCTGCTGTGGTTCGTGGATGTCGGTTACAACGGGCAGCCCCACTTCATCCCTGACAGACTGCAAGACACGCAGGCCCTCATCGAGGCCCGGCCCCCGAAAGGATCCAAGGCTCGTTCGATTCGCCTTATCGAACGACGCTTTGAACACAGCCGGAATCCCAAATTCCTTCGCCACTTGTGCGACAAGTTGCGCCACCCGAAGGGTGCTGCTTTCGTCCTCAATTACGCAGGGGCCGGCGATCAAGACCACCGGCCCATCACCACCAGCGACGACGTCTCCAATTTGAACTGTTCTACTGGCCGCGTATTGCTCCATAAAAACCACCTTCTCTCAAGTCACCGAGCATTGCAGGGATGAGCCTCTCGTCAAGGGATTGTGGATCGCCGTTTCTCCCCCCGGGGCGATAGTCGAGTGATCTCGATGTTCAGCTTTCTCCCCAGGCCGCGCACTTCGCCGCACGCGCAGCGAGCCCTTCAATAGTTCGATCGCTGCTATTTCACCAGACCGAATCGGGCGGACACGCTTCGAGTCTGCTCAGATCCTCCAGCGTATCGATCCCCGGCGACGCAACATCGACTTCGACGACCCGGACGCGGTATCCATGCTCCAGTGCCCGGAGTTGTTCGAGCTTCTCCGCCGCCTCCAGCGGAGTCGTTGAAAGCTGAGCAAATTTCAGGAGAAACTCTCTGCGGTAGGCATAGAGGCCAATATGGCGATAGCGCACAATACTCGCCCGTTGATCCCGAACGAATGGAATGGGGAGACGGGAGAAGTAGAGGGCGAAGCCCGATGGCGTCACGACCACTTTAACGACGTTTGGATTCGCCAGGTCCTCCGTGCTTTCGATCGGCGCGCAGAGTGTGCTCAACGGGATGTCCGAATCCTCCAGAAGAGGTCGAACCGCCGCGTCGATCGCATTCGGATCGACCAGGGGCTCGTCGCCCTGTACGTTCACGATGATATTCTCAGCGAGCCCCTCTGCAACTTCCGCCACGCGATCGCTTCCAGTCGCATGATCCATCCGAGTCATCACGACTTCGGCGTCAAAGCTCGACGCGGCAGAGGAAATTCGTTCGTCGTCGGTGGCGACGATCACCCGCTTGCACAGTTGCGATTGAACAGCGCGCTCATAGACATGCTGGATGAGGGGTTTTCCCCAGAGAGACGCCAAAGGCTTCCCCGGGAATCGGATGGAACCATAACGCGCCGGAATGACGATAGCACTGTCTGACATCGTGCTCCCTTGCGTTCGGATTCTACCGGTCCAGGGGGCAAGCCGTCAACAAATCAGGGATGGGGCAAACCGCGTCTAATTCCAGAAGAGACAGAAACTGCTCCAAAAGCATCGAAATCGGGTTTGCAGGAGATAGAGAAAAAAGTATCAGTAGCTCATCTCGGCGAATTGGACAATTCCTCTTCTGCTCAAAGGCCGAAATCATCAGATGATCTCGATGCGCCAAACTCGCCGAAAAAAGCGCTTTTTGGCCTCGCAATGGCGTCGGCGTTTTGGATGCGATCGCCCTGCGGGTTCTTCACGGCGCGTCTGTATCCTGCTATAATGCTGGCAATCAGCCGCTAGGGGTGCCAGCATTGCTGGCTGAGAGAAGCGAAGCTGAAAGGCTTCAACCCTTGGAACCTGATCCGGTTCGTACCGGCGTAGGGACTGCGGTCGCAGCCTTCCCGAAGAGCACTGAGAAACTCGTGCTCGTCTCTCCCCCTGCGGCGCATGTTGATGCTTGGGGCGCGCCCAAGGTCAGGAGGTCATCGATGTCGTCACAGACAAACGCGAGTTTCAGTCGCATCGCCGAGAGGGATGTTACGCGAGCTCTTGCTCGTGAGTATGCTGCCGAGTTTGAGCAATGTATCGAAAGCGATGTGCTCATTGCGGGAGCTGGCCCAAGCGGCCTGATATGTGGCAAATTGCTCGCTGAGCAGGGCTATCGAGTCGTCATAGTCGAGAAGAATAACTACCTGGGGGGTGGCTTCTGGATGGGGGGGTACCTCATGAACAAGGTTGTTGTTCGAGCTCCGTCGCACACGATTCTCCAGGATCTCGGCGTTCCGGTTGTGGAGCGACAAGAGGGGCTCTTTGTGGCAGACGCTCCGCATGCCTGCTCAAGGCTCATTGCCGCTGCTTGCGATGCCGGTGTAAAGATTCGGAATATGACTGCGGTGGAAGACGTTGTGGTGACAGAGGGCGAACGACTCTGCGGCCTTGTAGTGAACTGGAGTTCCATTCAGTGGGTTCCGCGACCCATTGGCTGCCTCGACCCTATCGCCTTGGAGTCAAAAGTCGTGATCGACGCCACTGGACACGATGCAAGCGTAGCCCAATGCCTGGCCAATCAGAGCATCCTCGATATCAGGGGATGCGGGCCTATGTGCGTGCAGCGATCAGAAGACGAAGTCGTCGAACATACAAGCATCGTGTACCCCGGACTCATTGCGGTTGGAATGGCTGTCTCCGCTGTTTTCGGACTGCCTCGGATGGGGCCGTCGTTCGGAGCCATGCTTGTGTCCGGTATCCGTGGAGCAGAACTTGCCCATGACTACATCGAGCAATACTCGGCGGAAGCTCCCACCAGCCGAGTCGAAACAAAGTGAGTTTGCGCAGCGTCGTTCTCGCTATCGAAAGCTGAGGGACTGTGACCCGCATGCAGCCTACGGCTTCACATTAGTCGAGACGATGACAGTCGTGGCGGTCCTCTCGGTTCTGGCAGCCATCACCTTGCCGGTTTTTCTGAGCGCGCGAGAAGTCGGGCGACGCGCCGTCTGCATCGCCAACCTGCATCAAATTAGCATCGCATTCGCGATGTACGTGGACGATTGGGATGGAGCGTTCCCCAACACCGGCGACCCGTATCTCTGGATGGGTCGCCGATGGCGCTGGCCGCTGGAGCCATATCTTGGGGAGCGGCTGCAACGGAACGCCGATCACCTCGAAGATCCACTCCACTCAAAGCGCACCCCGAGCTTTTTGCTATGCCCGAGTGATCCTTATGCACGAGAGCAATGGGACGCCACTTCATATGGGTATTCCGCCGCGTTCTATCACACGCCCGCTCAGATTGCACAAATGACGACCGAAGATTTATGGAAGTGGGACCGGTTTGCGTGCAAAACCCAACGGGAGGCGTGTGTCCTGCATCCCGATAAGAAGGTTATGATCGCTGAATGGCTGACGAATCACGAAGTAGACAAGCGGTCGTGGTGGGAATGGGGCGGCGCGCGTAGCTATCTATTCGCCGATGGTCACGCTGCCCACATCGATACGGACTTGATGCACCCTGCGGGCAATCACCTGCCCGACCCCAATCTCACGATCGGCGGGCTGACCGGGAAGGACTTCGACTAGCTCGGCATTCAGCGGATTTCAGCACCCTTGTCTAATCTCAACGGCAGCAGCGCCATGGCGGCTGCGATCATAAGAATGCCGCTGGCGAAGAAGGGCGCACTGATATTGACAAATTCGGAGAGCACTCCGGCCAGCCCCGGGCCGATGATCGTCCCGATGCCTCCGTATGCCAGTATTTTTCCGAGCTGTAGCGCGCGCTGATCGGGGTCGGTATAGTCCTGGATGATGAGGTTTTGCACTGGAATCCACACACCCGCACCCAGCAGATCATGCAATAGCCAGACGATGGCCGCGCCGTAGAAGTTTGGAATAACGGCAGAGGCCGAAAGCACGGCCCCCTCTACGGCGAGCGTCCAGATGTAAACACCCTTAAGATTTCGAATGGGAAGCGACCCTGCGACAAGCAAGGGGAGAGCGATGGTTAGGCGGTGGGCGACCATGATCCAGGAGACGGTGTACTCGCTCACACCAAATTTCTCCGAGAAGAACAAGGGCATGACAAATGAGTGGCTCGTCATCAGGCCCACGTTGAAGATGAAAACAGAGAGCGTGATGACTTTGAGGTTCCGGTGCATGTCGAGGGAGAACAAATCGCGCAGCCGACTCGGACGCGGCGGTGCGTCAGAAACACTCGGTCGCTCGCGGAAGATCGCCCAGAACGCGACGAAGCCGAGGGCCAACATGCCACCGGCCAAGCGCAGGTTGCCTCCGGTGCCGAGCAAGACAAACGTGATGCCAGAGATGAGGGTTCCCGCTCCCTGAAAGAGAAATTCCATCCCCCGGGTCTTCCCTATGAAGTCTCGAAACCGCCCCCTGTGTTCTTCGTAGAGGACTACGGGATGGAGCGTTTCCCGGGTTGTGAACATGGCTTCGCGCAGCGTCTTTAGAATGCTCTGCCCGACAACGGAAGCGCTCGTGGGAGTCATCCACATGGCGATAGCGCTTCCGCCGAGAGACAGCCCGTAGAAGAGCTTCCGTCCCCATAGATCGGCCAACCGGCCCATGAGAACTCGCAAAACGAGCATCCCAACCGCCGCGGCGACGAAAATCGTTCCCATGTTCTGATAGGAAAGACCTCGCTCGCGGAGATAGTAAGGCAGGACAAACTCATAGATGCCCGTCGATGCGCCGAAGAGCACCGACACAGCGAGGATGACCTTGACGTTGCGGTTCACTCGCTCAACCCGGTCTCACAATAATCGCGTCCGCCCCTCTCGGACGAACGCGCCACTGTTGCCCTTCGCTCTTCAACCGTCTGTTACCTACAGCAATTCACGAGAAATGGGTTGACTCCCCCCCCCCCAGGATGTGGTAACATTCTCTTAGCTTGCAACCGAGATATTGGTAACCGTTCTCCTCTTGAGACTTCTTACGCAGGCAGAGCATGACTGGAGGACGTGTTATGTCGAGTCGGCGTAAGCGAGCGTCGGTTCTGCTTCGGCCGTTGCTTTTTCCATCCATCCTTCTTCTTGTAATACTCAGCGCGACTCTCTCGGCGCTCGCCGGGGCTACGGGAGGCAGCCGGTTTTTCTATCTCACCGGCGTCGAGTCGGAGCTTGGCGAGATGGACCCGCGACTGGAGGCGGTGCTAACCGCCTTCGGGAGCAATCGCTATGATGAGTGTCGTCGTCTAGCGGAGGCGCTCATCGAAGAGAGCGACGACTCATCGACCCGTGCCGAGTGTGTCGGCCTCGTCATCCTCTCTTATCTGCACCAGGGCGAGTTCAATGCCGCTCGTGAGGCGGCGGAACGCCTGCGCTCTGTCTCCCCCCACGTATGTAGCGATCTCCTCGATCAGGTCAACCGGGATGAGCGCGATTATCAGGCCGAAGTGAACCACCTCCAACAGATCGTCGCTACCTCCGATAACCCGGAAGAATCGGCGAGGGCGCAGTTGCGGATCGCTCGTGTGTACCACATGTTTGGATGCCTGGAGCTAGTGGAGGTGATCTGCCGGGAGATGATACAGAGAATCCCATCGTGTATGGAGGCCGGTGGCGCGGTCTCTCACCTCGCCCTGCTGACGATAGAAAAAAGGGAGTATGCCAGCGGTCTGTGCCAAATGGAAAGAATCGTCCGGCGCCATCCGAAGACGCTGGCCGCTCTAAGGGCACAGAGCGCAATAGCCAGGATTAACCTTGCCCAGGGGAAGCCGGAGTGTGCAGTCGAGGCATACTCAGAGATCGTGCGGCGTTATCCGCGGACGGAGGCTGAGGTAGACGCTCGATTCGCGATTGCCAGTATTTCCATCGCTCATGGAAAGCTGGAACGTGCCATTGCGGCGTATTCCGCGATCATCCATACCTACCCAGGCACCGAGGCTGCATTGGATGCCCAGTTTTCAATTGCCGAGACTCAACTTGCTGGGATTCAACCGGAGCGTGCGATCGAAACCTATATGGCGATCATTGAGAATCACCCACGGGTGGATGCCGCGGCGAAGGCTCAACTGACGATCGCCGAGATACACAATCAGCAAGGGAGGATTGGGCAGTCAGAGGCAGCATATCTCACGGCGGCGCGAAACTACCGCGGGACGGCGGCCAGCCGCCGAGCACACGAGGCCCTTGCCCGGATGTACTATGCGCGTGCGAGGAGCGCCAGCGCGACCGAAGACCTAGCAGTGGCGCTCGAAGCTTACCGCAAAGCCGTACACGTTGACCTCGACCGGGATCGGAAATCGAAGTTCAGCCTGCACATCGCGGATCTCTGCCAAGCGCTGGGGCGGTGGGAGGAGGCCAGGGCGGCCGCCAAGGAGGTCCTCAGGCTCGACCCGGTTGGCGAGCGCAATTACATCCTGCGGCGCAGACGCGCCCGTGATGTGATTGCGGACAGCTACTATAGGCAAGGCCTGTATGCTGAGGCGTTGGCGCTCTACGAACAATTGCTGGCTGAGTGCATCGCTCAATCTCAGGAATCCATCCTCGGAAAAACCGACAAGCCGGCAGAGCCGGAAGGTTACAGAATCATGATCGCTGAGATTAGGCGAGTGCAGGACCAGGCCTTGCCGGGCGAGACGCCCGCCCAACAGACGCTAAGACTCCAGGAAGCGGAGGGATGAACTCAATGAAACTCGTTGTATGTGTGGTCGTTCTGCTGTGCAGCATCTCCTCGGCGGTAGCGTGTGACCCACAGTGCGCTGAAGTATGGTTAAAGTATACCGAGATAACTCCGCCAAGCATCACGACTCCGCTCGCAAGCAGTAACGGATGCGGCATCAACGCGGAAGTGCCGTTCTCGTGCAGCGTGTCTATTGATCAAGACTATCATAAGAAGACCGATTGTACGCAAGAGTACCCGTATGACACGCTCACCTACACTTGGACAAAGACGGGCGGCTCGTGGACGAACGGAGTCAACACCGGACGCAATGTCACGTGGATTGCACCGTCCAATCCTGGCAACCACACGGTTACGGTCACGGTAAGTGATGCCGGCGTGCATGGAACTGATGACGATCCCAATCGCTTCGCCTCGCGTGATATGGAGGTGATACGGTTGGATAAGGTCAGGCTGTATTTCTACTGCGACGGTACTGCTTTCCCGCGTGCAAACACGCAGTCATTTGATACAAGAGCAGTCGTTTGGGCGACGGTGACAGAGCAACACGTCTATTGCGACCTCGCTATGAATCCCACCGTTTGGGCCTGGTGGTGCCCTGGAAGCGATGAGTTTCGTGGCGATCAGACTCCACCACATTGGTGGGAGAATCCTGAGCCACACTTCCCTCAGGACGGAACAATTTTGGATTGACCTAGCAACTGGCCGTCGCTCGACATCGACTGGACGCAGATGTATCATCATGGATCTGACCCGGATGGTAATAGCAACCGCGTCTACTCGTACAGCGAGACGAGCTACCTCTCCAACTCTTGGGGCGAGAACAACCGAACCTACAACACCCCTGGCGTCCATCGGCTCCGGGCGGTCGCAACACTTGGAGGTGGGCACGCATGGCAGCAGATCAAGTATTCCGCCGATTTCAACGGAGATGGACAGGAAGATAACGACGAGAAAGCGCAGACGCTTCGCATCTCGATCAAGGACCCGACCATCTATCAGGAGCCGGACCCGCCGCCGGGCAACGCCGAGCAGCGCCAACTCTACTTGGAATGGCTCAGCGTCTACCAGGGGGTACCCTACGAATGGGGCGGCGAAGGACACGGCGGTAAGGACAGCAACAGTCAGTACGCTGGAGGTGCCGGCACCTATCAAGGATATGGCGTTGACTGCTCGGGGCTAGTAAGCTGCGGCGCGTACATGGTTGATGCGGATCAGGACGGGCGCGACTACAACTGGGGCTCCTGGCGGCGAGGGACATGCGATCTTGTATACGTCTCGACTTATCTGGGGAGTGATTGGATGAGTACGATCCAGCCGGGCGATATTATAAACAAAGCACACCACCATGTGATGACATACCTCAGCCAGAGCGGAACCACGCCCAACAGGGTGTTCCAAACGATCGAGTCCTATGGCAAGGACACCCAGTTTGAACCGGACGATGACAACCAGGCACGTCAAAGGCCAAGAACCGAGGAATACCTGAATACGCCGTGCACATGTGAGCATCACTGGCATGGTGAAGACATATGCACAGTGAATCCTCCTCCACAGTACTATCGCGGCCGATCACTTGATCCCGAGTGATGAACATCCCATTGCGCATGAAGTGTGGCCCGGCTCCGATTCAGTGGACACCTCGAATGCAAGGATGATACAACAGGATCGAGGTGTGAGAGATGCGAGAGCAACGGAAGTTCACGAACGAGTTCAAGTTAGAGGCGGTGAAGCTG
>Ga0180438_10001539_pt1 | contig 40810 bp, 40 predicted proteins | sample SS_ome_12_FD_132455 | JGI IMG/M metagenome (GOLD analysis project Ga0180438, IMG submission 132455) | Hypersaline lake sediment archaeal communities from the Salton Sea, California, USA - SS_3_D_2 metaG | ecosystem: Environmental > Aquatic > Non-marine Saline and Alkaline > Hypersaline >... | reverse complement strand
CGTCGGCGATGACCAGCATGTCGTTGGAGAGGTCGCGTGCCGCGCCGTCGAGGGTGCGCATCTTCTCGTTGCTGGCGCGGCGCACGATTATCCTGCGGTCGGCGATGTTGTCGAAATCGAAGGCGTGCAGCGGCTGACCGAACTCCAGCATCACGTAGTTGGTTACGTCCACGATGTTGTTTATGGGGCGCATGCCGGCGGCTATCAGCCTCTGCTCCATCCAGGCGGGCGACGGGCCGATCTTGACGCCGGTGATCAGGCTGGCGCAGTAGCGGGGGCACAGGTCGGGGTCGGCTATCTCGACTGATGCCTTCCCGTCGATGGATTCGCCGGCCTCTTCATAGCCGGTGTCCGGCGGGCTGGATCGCTTACCGGTCAGCGCCGCCACCTCGCGGGCTATGCCCAGAACAGAGAGCAGGTCGGGGCGGTTGGGGGTTATCTCCAGATCGAGGATGGTATCGCCCATACATTCGTTGAGGGGTGTCCCCACCGGGGCGTCGGGAGGCAACACCATGATGCCCTCATGGCGGTCGGATATGCCCAGCTCCCTCTCGGAGCAGACCATGCCTGCGGATTCCACGCCTCGTATCTTCGCATTCTTGAGCTTCAGCATCTTGCCGCTGTCGGGGTCGATTAGCTCGGCGCCGACGCGGGCGAAGGGAACCTTCTGGCCGGCGGCGACGTTGGGCGCGCCGCAGACGACGGTCAGGCTTTCCTTGCCCAGGTTGACGGTGGCCAATTTGAGGCGGTCAGCCTGGGGGTGGGGCTCGACGGCCACGACCTCGCCGACGGCGATGTTGTTCCAGCCGCCGATGGTCTCCATCGCCCCCACCTCGGCCCCGGCCATAGTGAGCCTGTGGGCCAGTTCAGCAATGGGGATATCGATCTTTACGTACTCTCTCAGCCAGCTAACAGGTGCTCTCATGATATGCCTAGAACTGTTTCAGGAATCTCAGGTCGTTGGAATAGAACAGGCGGATGTCCTCGATCCCGTAGCGCAGCATGGGGATGCGTTCTACCCCCAGTCCGAAGGCGAACCCGGTGTATACCTGCGGGTCGTAGCCCACGTTTTTCAGTACGTTGGGGTGCACCATGCCGGCCCCCAGTATCTCGATCCATCCGGTGCCGGAGCACAGCCGGCACCCCTTACCGTTGCAGACAAAGCAGTCAATAGCCATCTCCACGCCGGGCTCGACGAAGGGGAAATAGTCGCAGCGGAATCTCACCTTCCTCTCCTCGCCGAAGAGACGCCTGGCGAATTGGTATAGGGTGCCCTTGAGATTGGAGAAGGTGATATTCTCGTCTACCGCCAGGCCTTCGATCTGGTAAAACATCGATTCGTGCGTGGCGTCGGTGGCTTCGTAACGGTAAACCCTGCCGGGCACCACCACCCTCACCGGGGGGCTGGTGCGCTCCATGATCCTGATCTGCATCGGGGAGGTGTGGGTCCGCAGCAGCATGGGCATCTCCCCGTGCCGGTCGCGGTAGTCGATCCAGAAGGTGTCCCACATATCGCGGGCGGGGTGGTCGGCGGGTATGTTCAGCGCCTCGAAATTGTAGTAGTCCAATTCAACATCGGGGCCCTCGATGACCTGAAAGCCGAGGGCGACGAAGATGTCACAGATCTGGCGCAGCATTTGAGTGGTGGGGTGCAGCCGCCCGATGGCGACGGGGCGGCCGGGGAGGGTGACATCCAGTTTCTTGCTGCTGTCGCCTGATTTACCCTTTTCGCCAACGGATGCCCCTTCTATGTCTTGATAGCTTTGTTCTTTCAGTTCATCTATCGTTTCCCGGTACATGAGATCGATGATGGATTTGACATCGTTGGCGAAAGCGCCGACCTCTTTGCGCTCTTCGATGGTGAGGGAGGCGAGCTTCCGCAAGATCTGGGTCAGCTCGCTCTTTTTCCCCAGGTGGCGCACACGCCAAGCCTCCAACTCCTTGAGGTCGGCGATGTGGTGCAGCTCATCGAGTGCCTTGGCCTTTATCTCTTCGAGTGTCTTGAGCATCGTTAGCTATTATAGGCCACGTATTAAGAAGGGTCAAGGAACGTGCGCCGATACGACAGCTTCACTACATCCCCCTAGATGGCTATAGTAGTCGCATACCGGATTGTTCCAGACCGGCCGAGGTGCCGACAGAATAAGGCCGTTACCGCTATCGAGGCTAGTTCTTGGATTGCTTGGATGCGATAGCCACTACCTTGGAGAACGCCTTGGGGTCTCTAACCGCCATGTCGGCCAGCATCTTGCGGTCGATCTCCACACCGGCCTTGTTCAAGCCGTCGATAAACTTGCTGTACGATAGACCTTCCTGGCGGACGGCGGCATTGATGCGTATGATCCACAGCTTCCTGAAATCGCGTTTGCGCGCACGCCGGTCGCGATAGGAGTAGTGCAGGGATTTCATCATCGCCTCGTGAGCCACGCGATAGCGGATATGCCTGGAGCCACGCTGCCCCTTTGTGAGCTTCAGTACTTTCTTATGGCGTCGGTGTGCGGCGGGGCCGCCCTTTACTCTAGCCACCTGTATCCTCCTTATTCGTAGGGAATGAGCCTCTTGACGCGCGCCTTCATCGTCGGGTGCAGCGGCAATTTCTTGTCGTAGAGCATCTTAGCCCTGCGCGCCTTCCTGCGCCTGAGGTGGCTGCTTCCGCCCTTCATGCGCATTATCTTGCCGGTGCCGGTTACGTGGAATCGGCACTTGGATGCTTTATGGGTTTTCAGCTTCGGCATCGGTATTTCCCTTCTCGTCGGTATCCTTCGCTTCTTTAGTCTGCTTGGCGGGGGCAAGGATCATTATCATGCGCCGTCCGTCCATGACCGGAGCCCTCTCAACCACCGCTTTGCCTTCCAGGTCGGCGGCGACCCTGTCCAAGAGGTCCTTCCCCAAATCAGGATGGGTGATCTCGCGGCCGCGGAAGAGTATGGATACCTTGACCTTATCGCCTTCGTCGATCAGCTTGTGCACTATGCGCGTCTTGAATCCGATATCGTGCACACCTATCTTGGGCCTCATCCGCACCTCTCTGAGGAAGATGGATTTCTGCCTCTTCCTCGCCTCGCGCTCCTTCTTGGTCTGCTCGTACTTGAATTTACCATAATCTAGGAGGCGGCATACAGGGGGATTGGCCTGTGGTGCGACCTCCACCATATCGTACCCCCGCTCCTTCGCCAGCTCACGTGCCTTATAAAGCGCCATCGTGCCGAGCTGTTCGCCCGTTTCGCTGATCAGTCGCACCTCTTTTCCGGTGATCTGCTGGTTGACGCGGTATTTCTTGATTATACTTATTTACCTCCGAACGTTTAATGGTTTACAAAAAGGAAATATACTATGTCCCGCTGCAAAAATCAAGGCGTTTTGGCGGCGATGGCTTTCTGGGCCATCTCGATAAAATCATCGGTGCTCTGGCCCCCAAGATCTTCGCCGCTCCTGAGCCGGACCGATATCCCGCCGCTCTCTGTTTCCTTATCACCAACGATCAGCATGTAGGGAATCTTCTGTAACTGGGCCTGGCGGATCTTAAGGTTCATCCTTTCAGGCCTGGAGTCCACCTCGATGCGTATGCCGGCGGCCTTCAATCCAGCTCCCACCTTTGACGCGTATTCCATGTGCCTGTCGGATATCGGTATGACTACAGCCTGGACCGGAGCCAGCCATACCGGGAACGCCCCGGCGTAATGCTCGATGAGGCAGCCGATGAAACGCTCTATGCTGCCCAGCAGCGCACGGTGCACCATGTACGGGCGGTGCTCCTTGCCGTCCTCGCTGACAAATGTCATATCGAACCGCTGAGGCAGGTTGAAGTCGAACTGAATTGTGGAGCACTGCCAGGAGCGACCCAGCGCATCGGTGATCTTGATGTCGATCTTGGGGCCGTAGAATACCGCTTCCCCCTCTATACGCTCGTACGGCAGGTCGCGTGATTCCAGCGCTTGTATCAGCGAGTTCTCGGCCTGCTGCCACATTGAATCGCTGCCGGCATACTTGCCCGGGTTCCGGGGGTCGCGGACGCTGAGCTCAATCTTAAAATCCTCGAACCCGAAGCCCCTGAGCATGTTCAGGCTAAAATCCAGCACGCGCAGGATCTCCCCCTCGATCTGCTCCGGTGTGCAGAAGATGTGGGCGTCGTCCTGGGTGAAACCGCGAACCCGCATCAGCCCGTGCAGGGTGCCGCTACGCTCGTAGCGGTATACGGTTCCCAGCTCGGCCCAGCGCAGGGGCAGCTCCCTGTAGGAGCGCAACTTGGATTTGTATATCATGATGTGGAACGGGCAGTTCATCGGCTTGATGTAATAATCCTGCCCGTCGATATCCATTGGCGAGTACATGCTGTCCCTGTAGAAATCGAAGTGCCCCGAGGTCTGCCACAGGTTTGACCTCCCGATGTGGGGCGTGAACACGATCTCGTACCCGCCTTCGTAATGCATCTGGCGCCAGTAGTCCTCGATAAGCACCCGTATCCGTCCGCCGTGGGGATGCCAGTGGACCAAACCCGCCCCCACATCCTCGTGGAAACTGAACAGCTCCAGATCCTGTCCCAAGCGGCGGTGATCGCGCTTGGCCGCCTCCTCGAGCCGGTGCAGGTGTTCTTCCAGTTCCTCGGCAGTATCGAAAGCGACGCCATAGATTCGCTGAAGCATGGGGCGCCTCTCGTCGCCGCGCCAGTACGCGCCTGCCGCATTGACCAGCTTGAACGCTTTTATCTCGCCGGTAGCGCTTACGTGGGGCCCGCGACAGAGATCGGTGAATGCCCCCTGCTGGTAGATGTGCACCTTATCCTCGGGTATCTCATCGATTAGCTCGAGCTTGTATGGCTGGTCGGAGAAAAGCCGCCTGGCCTCCGCCTTATCCAGCTCGGTATGCGTGAAGGGCGTATCACGATCGATGATCTCGCGCATTGCTGACTCGATGGCTGGCAGATCCTCCGGCGTCAGTGCACGCGGCAGGTCGAAGTCGTAATAGAAACCGTTCTCGATCACCGGGCCGATGCCGAACTTGGCGTCGGGGAACATGTCCAGCACCGCCTCTGCCATAACGTGCGATGTGGAGTGCCTGACGCGCTCTATATACTCGCTTTCCTCTAACTTACCCGCCATATCGTTTAACCTTTTGCTTAAGCAATAGCCCCTCGAACCCGAGAGGGGCGAGAGGCGTCACCAGTTTCACTGGACCGGGAACATGGTGGGCGATACTGGATTTGAACCAGTGACCTCTGCGATGTCAACGCAGCACTCTTACCAACTGAGCTAATCGCCCCACTGATAGCACAATAGCTAATTCTAGCAAAGCAGGTAGCTGAAGTCAAGCTGCCAGCTTCGCCGGCGCTTCTCGGTGCCGGATGCGCTGGCCGTCTTGAATTTCTACGTGGTGCTGTGCTAAACTTTATGCGACCTGGGGCTGTAGCTCAATCGGGAGAGCGTTTGACTGGCAGTCAAAAGGTAGAGGGTTCGAATCCCTCCAGCTCCACCATAGTTGACAATAGAAAGAACCCCTGCTCGTTCAGTTGCGGAACCATCTGGAGGCAGGGGCAATTTATTTAAGGTGGAACCGCATAAGTTAGCGCATTGCCGCGTGACGGAATTTCCTTAATCGAACAGGTTCACTCACAGGCTATCGTCAGTGGCAACCTACTAGCGCAAGCTGCCTGGAGTGACCTCAAACGCTAGCACCAGGTCGACTTATAAACGGCGAAGCGGCCAACCCCTTAACGGTTAGGGCTGCCGCTTCGCTTGGTGTTATATCCGCTGTGACTACCGCCCTACGATACAAACGGCGATGGTGCATGCCGGCGGCATGGCCCCCTGGTTGTGTGTCAGCCCGTAATTGATGTCCTTCAGCTGGCGAGGGCCGGCCTTCCCCTGGAGCTGCTTGTACATCTCGTATATCATGCGCAGCCCGGTCGCCCCTACGGGATGACCGAAGCACTTCAATCCCCCGTCAGGCTGAACCGGTAACCCGCCATCCAGGTCGAAGAAACCGGATTCGATGTCCTCTTTCACTCTACCGCGTGGGCTGAACTGCAGGTCCTCCATGATAGTAGCCTCGGTGATGGAGAAGCAATCGTGCACCTCCGCCATGCTGATCTCCTCGCGGGGATTCCTTACACCTGCCTCTTCGTAGGCTGCCAGGCCGGCGCGGTAGGTCTCCTCTACATGCGTGAAGTCATACTCCGGCTTCACCGGTCCCTCGGCGGGGCCGACGCACATCCGAACCGATTTAATGAATACCGGATCATCCCTGAACTTCTTGGCGTCTGCGGCACGGCACACGATGGCCGCCGCCCCCCCGTCGGAGACTCCACAGCAGTCGAACAGCCCCAGAGGCCACGCTATGATCGGCGCATTAAACGCTTGCTCTACCGTTATCTCACGATGGAAGTGGGCTTTGGGATTGAGGTTGCCGTTGTGATGGCTTTTCACCGAAAGCCGCGCCAGCATCCTCTTGCCGTCGTCCGGCGATATATTGTAGCGGGAGAAGTACCGCGTTGCCATCATGGCGAAGATCGCCGGCGCGGTGGTAGTGATACCTCCGGTTGCGGTAGTGCCGCCGGGGGATACGGAGATCAGGCCGGCATATCCCATATCCTTCAGCTTCTCAGCCCCCACCGCCAGCGCTATGTCGCACGCGCCGCAGGCGACGGCATAGGCTGCGTTGCGCATGGCGTCCGTGCCGGTGGCGCACATGTTCTCCACCCTGGTTATCGGTTTGTACTGCAGCCTGAGGCCGGAGAGCCCCAGCCCCGCCATCCCGGATACCTCCTGCCAGTTGCCGACCCAGGCAGCATCGATGTCCTTGGGTTCGACACCCGCATCCTCATATGCTTCATATGCCGCATCAACCATCAGGTCGGTGGAGCTCTTATCCCACAGCTCACCAAACTTGGTGCAGCCCATGCCGATTATTGCTACTTTATCCTTGATACTCTCTGGCATCTCATCCTCCTTTCTTAGGCCCGCACCGGCCTTGCTTTCCAATAATAATTGTGTATGCCCCGGTCGAAGAACATCTTCCTGAATACCATCTCCACCGGCATGCCTACTTGCACCTGGTCCGGGTCGCGGTCAGTCATGTCGAACCACCCCCGGCCACCGCCTTCGAAGTCGATGAACACCGGTGTGCCCGGCGGGTCGATAACGTCAGACAGCAGGTCCAGTGAGTATGTGAAAACTGTAGCCTTCTTGTCTGCGAAGCGGTAATCCTCGAAGTTGTCCTTGGTCTGGCAATAGTAGCATACCCTGATGGGGGTCATGCCGCCGATGCCGAAAGGCATCTGATACTGGACGTTACCGCAGCTCAGGCATTTCTTGCCGTACAGCGCCAGCACTTCCTTGCGGCTGCGCTTTAACGCCGCCAGTGACGCGAACGGTATCTCCGGCCTACGTGCCCGCTCCACTGTGACCAGCCCCCGCCAGCGCAGATAGGTGTTATAGGGCAGGATGCGCTTGGAGTTCACATTACTCTTAATCCCGCGATGAGCCTTCGCCTTCTTCTTTTTTATCTCATCCGTCACCTGGATGAGGAAAGCGTCCGCACCGTTGCCGTACTGAGCCAGCAGTATCTTATCGCCCGGATTGGCATCCTCAAGGGCAGCCACCAGCATCATCATGCCCATCGCCGCGCCGCAGGTGCCGATGGTCATGAAGAATGGCTCCTGGATCTGCTCCAGGCCGAAGCCTGCGCCCACCGCCACCTTTCCATGTCGGCGTACATCCATGGGAGAGCTTAGCACCAGCTTGGCGAAGTCCTTGGCCTCAAGCTTGCACTTCTTCATCAATCCGTTTATCGCCTTCGGGAGCTGTTCAGAGTATCCCTCATCGAGCATGTGACGGTCTTCCCAGGCGCGCACGAAGTAGTCGTTATGAGCACGCCACTCTCCGCTGTACTCGTCGCAGACGGAGTAGCTGTCAACCACCTCAGCGATGACATTCTTGTCGCCGATGAGCAGGGCGGCGGCGCCGTCGCCGTACATCGCCTCTCCCATGCCCGCCGGCGCCCCCATGCGGCAATCGGCGGCGGCGACCATCAGGTTATTGGCCGTGCCTGCCCTCACCGCATCTACGGCTGAGATCAAAGCGGTGGTGCCGCAACGCAGCGAATTGGTGAAATCGGCGGTACGGATATTGTCACCCATGTCTAGAGCGGCTGCTACGATCGCGGCACACTGCTTCTCGATGTACGGTGAGCAGGTGGTCGCCAAGTATAAGCCCCCCAGCTTCTTGGGGTCACCGCCAGCGAGACAGTCCGTGGCTGCGTCCCAGGCCATCGTTACCGCATCCTCATCGTAACTGCATATGGCCTTCTCGCCGGGGATAGGGAACCCGCCCCAGGCCTTGTAGGAATCTTCCCTTATCACGCGATGATATGGTACATAAGCTCCGTAAGAGGTTATTCCAACCATACAACCCTCCTATTGATTTATTCCCAAGTATCCAAGATACGTCAGTTTATTTCGCTTGTCAATCAACGCTTCCTCCGATAATCCCCCTTAAACTATCCCCGTCGGGGAGGCAATTCCGTAGGCTGAATTGAAAAGGGATGAAAGTATTGTACAAGGCGCGATGCGGCATCTGTGGTTAAATCTGTAGAGCTCGGAATATTTGCACAGGGGCCATTGGACATCGCGGAATGAAAATCGATAGGGTGGAGGCTGGCAGGGCCGTATATCCTTATCCCTTCAAGGGTGAATGTCATCTTGCCACCAGTTTCGTGCGAAGAAATGGCCGGAAGCCATCCCAGCCACTCAAGTTATCTGTTCGATAGACGTTGTCCATGCTACTCCGACGGCAGGACAAGAGTAAATCTATTGTGAAATATATCACGTACCCCAGTGTGCTGTCAAGGATAGATATGCCTTTTACCGGATCTGGCTTGCGTGCAGCGCTCCATCGAAATATGGGCGACGGGTGCAATCATGGGAGCCACCTCTCAGGTCGTGCGCGGGCACCCACTCTAAATTGTTGCGACCTTCGAACTTGACACACACTGACTGATAGAATAAACTTTTTCTCTAGTGCGCCGCACAGGAGGATTGGATGACAGCTAACAAAAGAGACCAGCGATGGGATGCTGAAGCAGATGTTATCGTAGTAGGCTTCGGAGGGGCGGGCGCGTGCGCCGCGCTGGAGGCTGCCCAGCAGGGGGCCTCGGTGCTGGTTCTGGACCGCTTCCACGGCGGCGGCGCCACCGCCGCCAGCGGCGGCATCCTCTACTCCGGCGGCGGAACGCCATACCAGCAGGCGGCAGGGGTCGAGGACACGGTGGACGATATGTACAACTACCTGAAGCAGGAGGTCGGCGACGGCGTCATGACCGACGAGACGCTGCGCCGTTTCTGCGAGCAGTCGAAGAACGATCTCCAGTGGCTGGCCGACGCCGGCGTCCCCTTCGAAGGGGCGCTATGCCCGTTCAAGACCTCCTACCCCATCGATAAGTATTTCCTGTACTACTCCGGCAGCGAGAACAACGCCCATAACAAGGCCAAGGCCAAGCCCGCTCCGCGCGGCCACCGCGCCAGGGGCAAAGGCCTTTCTGGCCTCACCCTGTTCCACGGCATGGAGAAAGCTCTGCGCCGCTATGATAACGTCCAGATACGCTGCCAGACGAACGTGCTCAAGCTGGTCCAGGATGAAGACGGGTGGGTGATAGGGGTGGAGGGGCGCTCCATGCCCCCCAGCGCCATACTGCTCCGGCGGTTCCACGGCAGCATCACCTGGATCAACGCCAAGCTCAATACCTATTTCCCCCCGCTGGCCAGCCTGCTCAATATGCTGGCCCTCGGCATGATGAAGGTGCGCTCCCGTCCCTACCGCGCGCGGGCCCGCAAGGGCGTCATACTGGCCGCCGGCGGCTTCATCTTCAATAAGAAGAGGGTCGGTGAGTGCAACAGCGTCTTCTGTCGGTGCCTACCCCTGGGCACCTATGCCGACGACGGGTCGGGCATCGCGCTGGGGGAGAGCGTGGGAGGCGTCGCCGCCAACATGGACAAGATGTCGGCGTGGCGCTTCTACGTACCGCCGGAAGCGCTGATGCAGGGCGTGCTGGTGAACAGGGACGGTAAGCGCTTATGCAGCGAGGACCTGTACGGCGGCAAGCAGGGCGATTACATCGTGTACGACGGCGGAGGAAACGCCTACCTGGTATTCGACAGCAATACCTACAAGGAGGCCAAGAGCCATCTGTTCGATCAGTGCGCCTTCTTCCAGAAGCTGACCATGATACCCATGCTGATGATCAGCCGCAAGAAAGCCCCATCGATTGCCAAGCTGGCACGGAAGTTCGGCATCTCACCCGAAGGGCTGGAAGCCACCATGAAGCAGTACAACGAGGCCGCCGCCAAGGGCGAGCCAGATCCGCTGGGCAAGATGCAGCAGCGCTTCGTGCCGCAGATCACGCCCCCGTTCTACGGGCTGGACTGCTCCCTGCAGGGGTTCTCCGCGACATTGACCAAGGGTGGCATCCCCACCGCGGCCCTCACGCTGGGGGGGCTGTTGGTGAATGAAGAGACCGGGGAGGTCAAGCGGGCGGACGGCTCCTCGATCGAGGGGCTGTACGCTGCAGGGCGCAATGCCATAGGGCTCTGTTCCAACGTCTATTTCGCCAGCGGCACATCCATCTCGGACGGGGTGTTCGCCGGGCGGCGTGCCGGACGTCATGCGGCAGGACAGCCAGCGAAATAGGCAAGTTCAATAGAACCGTTGGGCTGCCGTCCAGCTCGTTGTGTCAGTTTGACGGCGCTGTCTCTTTGCTTCCATCCCTGGGATATTGTAAACTCTGAATAGACTTTCAGTCCAAATCGCAACCAAGCGACATAACAAGGGAGGGACAATGCAGATCAAGGGCAAAACCGCATTCGTAACCGGAGGCGCCAGCGGGCTGGGTGCCGCCACCGTCAAGCGGCTTCACGGCATGGGAGCCAACATCGTTGTCGCCGACATGAATAATGACACGGGCGAGGCCATGGTCAAAGAGCTCGGCTCGAGGGCGATATTCGTGCAGATGGACATCACCAGCCCCGACCAGGTGGAAGCGGGATTCAAACGCGCGCTCCAGGAATTCAAGAACGTGCATATCCTGATGCACTGCGCCGGAACGGGCTGGGTCGGCAAGATCGCCGGCAAGGAAGGGCCGCACGACCTGAACATGTTCATCAAGATAGTGAATATTAACCTCATCGGCACCTTCGACGTCTGCCGCTGGGCCGCATTTCATATGCAGAGCAACGAGCCCAATGAGGACGGTGAGAGGGGTGTCATCGTCAACACCGCCTCCATCGCTGCCACCGACCCGCAGATAGGACAGGTAGCCTACTGCGCTTCCAAGGCCGGGGTAGTGGGCATGACGTTATCCATCGCCAGGGACATGTCGCGGGTGGGCATCAGGTGCTGCACCATCGTTCCCGGCCCCTTCGCAACCCCGCTCACCGGCATGATGCCGAAAGAGATGAACGATGCGCTGGCGGCGCAGATACCGTTCCCCAAGCGCTTCGGCAATCCCGACGAGTACGCCATGCTGGCACAGCAGATAGTCGAGAACTCCTTCCTCAACGGCGAGACGATACGGCTCGACGGCGCCATCCGCATGCCGCCGAAATAGGGGGGTGAATCCTTATAAACGGGCAGTAACCGGTCGCCTATCTTGGGATGGGATCTTGAAGGTAGACGGGAGGGTTCCCCCATCATTTGCCCCTCTACGAGTGAAAGCGTCCCTGGCTGGATTCGAACCAGCGACCCACTGCTTAGAAGGCAGTTGCTCTATCCTCTGAGCTACAGGGACCTTTTACGTTTGATTGTAGCACCTGTAAATAACCGAGACAAGATGTCCGGTCCGAGAGCGGATGATGATCAGTCATCGGGAACCAGAGATTCAAGGGCTTGTGCGTAAGCGTTATATGTCCTGTCGTCGAAAAGGACGAAGAAGACCTCATCAAGTGAATCGTTTCGGCGCAGGAAATCGATGACCGTCCCCAGCGCCACTCCGGCAGCGAGCTCCACCGGATACCCGTAAACGCCGGTGCTTATCGATGGGAAGGAGACGCTTTTTAAGTTATTGGCGATGGCCGTTTCCAGGCTGTGGCGATAGGCGTTCGCCAGTAGCTTAGGCTCGCCCTTTTGACCTCCGTGCCACACCGGCCCCACAGTGTGGATAACGTGCCTGGCCTGCATATTACCGCCGGTCGTTATCACCGCCTCGCCGGTGGGCAGACGCCCCTGTCGCTCTACGATTCGCTTGCACTCCTCCAATATAGCCGGACCACCGGCACGGTGGATTGCCCCGTCAACACCGCCACCACCCATGAGGCTGGAGTTGGCCGCATTGACGATGGCATCGGTATCCTGCATGGTGATGTCTCCTTGAACAAGGGCTAACCTGGTCCTGCCGATGGTGCGTTCCATATAGAGCCATCCTTGGATATGACGAGGGCCCGTCAACAGGTCAACGGGCCCTCGTTCGTCAGTTTAGAGTCCCATTATGGCGACCCCGACAATGCTCCACGGGGGATAGCCGCCCATATTGTGGGTCAGTCCCAGCTTGGGGTTCTTGAGCTGCCGCTCGCCGCATTTGCCCTGCATCTGCTTGTACACCTCATACGCCATGCGCAGGCCGGAGGCACCCACCGGGTGACCGAAGCATTTGAGGCCGCCGTCGGAGTTCACCGGGAGCTTGCCGTCGAGGTCGAAGAATCCGGACTCGATATCCGCGCGCACTTTGCCGCGCGGGCTGAACTGGAGGTCTTCCATGGTGACCGCTTCGGTGATAGAGAAGCAATCGTGAACCTCGGCGATGCTCAGCTCTTCACGCGGGTTTTTGATGCCTGCCTCGGCGTAAGCGCGCTGACCGGCGCGGAAGCCGGTTTCGGCGTGGGTATAATCGTAATCGGTGTACCACATGTCCTCGCCGGAGGCGGCCGCAATCTGCAGGGACTTGACGTACACCGGGTCCTTGCGGTACTTCTTAGCGTCCTCGGCGCGTACCATGATGGCGGCGGCAGCACCATCGGACACGCCGCAGCAATCGAACAGCCCCAGCGGCCAGGCGATTATGGGGGCGTTTATGATCGCATCCAGGTCTACTGCCTTCCTCAGATGGGCCTTGGGGTGCTTGGCGCCGTTCTGGTGGCTCTTCCATGTGGCCCTGGCTATCATCCGCTTGCCCTCCTCAGGGGAGAGCCCGTACCGTGAGAAGTAGCGTGTGGCCATCATGGCGTAAGTGCCGGGGCCGGATGCGTTGGCGGCCCAGTACTGCTCCTGTGGCGGCCTCAGGTCGGGGAGACCCCCGTAGCCCACATCCTTCAGCTTCTCAACGCCGATACACAGCGCTACATCGCAGCATCTGGATGCCAGGGCGTATGCAGCACCACGCATGGCCTCGGTGGCGCTGGCGCAAAGGTTCTCCACATGCGTTACCGGTATATAGGGCAGCTTCAGCGTCTGAGATAGCTGGATGGCGCTCAGCCCCTGCATCGGGTAGAGGGCCGACCACCATGCTGCGTCGATGTCCTTCTTCTCGATACCGGCATCCTCCATGCATTCTTTATAGGCATCGACCATCAGATCGGGGCCGCTCATGTCCCACAGCTCACCGAACCGGGTGCATCCCATTCCGATTACTGCGACTTTATCTTTTATGCCTTCTACCATCGTCCATCTCCTTCGTTACTGCTGCACCGGGGTTCCCTTCCAGCCATATCCCACGAAGCCGGGGGACTCCCACCGCTTGCGGAAGGTCATCTCCAGCAGCATGTTGACTGAAAGTTCGTCCTGGTCGCAATCGGTCAGATTGAATATCGCCCGCCCGCCGCCTTCGAAGTCGATCATCCCGTAGAGCTCCGGCGGCGTTGGGCTGTAGGCCAGCATGTCCCCGGTATAGGTGAACAGCCGCGCCTGCTTGTCGGAGAAGCGGTATTCCTCCATCTGATCGATAGCCCCGCATTTGGGATTGATGCATATCCGCTGCGGCGGCCATTGGGGGGTCTTGCACTTCTTGCATTTGGTCCCGATGAGGCCGATGAGCTTTTTGCGGTCCCGCCACAGTATGGTTGTAGAGGTGCGGAAGACCTCCTCGCCGCGGCCGGCTACATCCGTGGTGAGCACGTTGTTGAAGGTGACCATCCGATCGTAGCTGGTGAGGTCCTTCCTGTGGACCATGTGCTTCTTAATGCCTTTTCTGGGGGCCAACTTCTCGATCTCGGACGTGACCTCGAACAGCAGGGCATCGCTGCCGTTGCCGTGGCTGGCGACTATTATCTTATCGCCCGGTTTGGCATCCTCCAGCGCCGCCACCAGGATCATCAGGGGGTTTGCCGAACCGGTGAACCCCACCGTGGTGAACATGTGGTCCTGTATCTGCTCGGGCTTGAATCCCATCTGGCTTCCCATCTTGGCGTGAGGCCGCACGTACATGCAGGGATAGCACACCTTGGATACGTCCTCGGGCCCGATTTTGCATTTCTGCATCAGTCCCGATATTGCCTCGGGGATGAACTTACTGAAACCCTCATCGCGGGTGAAGCGGTCCTCCCCGGTGCGGTTGAATCGCTCGGTATCGAGCCTCCAGTGGTCGATGAAATCGTAGCTGATAGAGTAGCTGCCTACCAGTTCGGCGATAACGTTGTTCTTGCCGATGAGCAGCGCGGCTGCGCCGTCGCCGTACATCTCCTCCTGGTAGCTCCCTGCGGGGCCGAGCCGGCAGTCCGATGCACATACCAGTATGCCTTTGGCGCTCCCGGCCTTTGCCGCGTCGCAGGCAGAGAGCAGTGCCGTGGTCCCCGACTTCACCGAGGCGGTAAAATCCGCTGTCCTAGATTCAGGCTTGAGGTCGAGGGCGGTCGATATTATACCGGCGTTTTGCCGCTCCTCGAATGGCCCCGTGGCTGTGGCCATGAAAATACCGTCGATCTTGCTGCGGTCCATACCTTGCAAGCAGTCCATCCCCGCATTTACCGCCATGGTGAGACTGTCCTCATCATAGTTGGCCACCGCCTTCTCGCCCGGCATGATGGCTGCGGGATTGACGAATCCGATCGACATATAGATAGTCATGCGGTTGATACGATGCCACGGTATATATGCTCCGAATGCTGTGATTCCTACCATCTAAACTCCTTTCCTTATCGGATACCCGATTTAAGATACTGTTTTTTAAGTTACGATGTCAACTAGGCTAATCTCGAAGCAGCGTCTTGATGAGGGAGAGCTCTTCCTTAATCAAACGAGGCATAAGGAAATTGGCCTTGATGTGTGCGGTGCCGGCCGCACCGATTTCTTTGGCGCTGGCCGGGTTTTCGAGAAGGTAGACCACCTTCTCGGCACATTCCTCTATGGTATCCACCAGGAAGTTGCTGAGGATACCGGCCATCTGCATGGGGATGCCCCCCACGTTGCCGGCGACCACCGGTGTGCCCTTCCACAACGCTTCGGCGACCACCAGCCCGAAACCTTCCTTTATGGATTTCTGGATCACGATATCCGCTGCCCTCTGAAAAGCGTTCACCTCCATATTGCCGATGCCGTTGAGATTGCTGAAGACCTGGATATCGGCATATTTCTCCGCCTCCTTATTGATGGCGGCATAAAGCTCCCATCCCTCGGGGTCGTCATGCGCCAGTGATCCTACCAGCGCCAGTTGCAGCCCCGGCACACTCTCCCGAGCCAATTTGTAGACCTCGATTACACCGAACGGGTCTTTCCAGCGGTCGAACCTTGAGACCTGAATAATAAGAGGCCTATCTGGATCCAGTCCAGCATTTTCCACCATGGTAGAGCACACCTCTTTTTTCGGCAGCAGCATATTCTTTGTGCTTAAGGCATCGATGCAGGGGGGCATTATTGCGATCTTCGGCACTTTCAGGTCGTGGGGCACGAATTTGTCCATGGTGAAGATGGCGGCGTCGTGCTCTTCGATGTGGGGGCGTAAAAATTGCCAGGTCTCCTCATCAGGCTCGGAGCTGTCTATATGGCAACGCCAGATCCACTTGGCACTGCCCCCATCGCAGAAGTGACGCAGCGCTGCAGGGTGCGGGTCGTTGATCACGAAGACATCGTAATTGCGGTCCAGTTCACGGGCGTTCTTCTGGTTGTTGGCCAGGAATATCCTCCTGGTCTGCTGTTCCAGCAACGGGTATTCGGCACCCTGCAGGGCATTGTGAAGGGACTTGGTTATAGTGAAGAATCGCTGGTCGCCGCGGATGATCTGCCAGTCGGCCTGTAGCCCCAGGCTGCGGATAAGCGGGATGTAGGAGAAAAGCAGCTCGGCCACACCCCCGCCGAAAGGCGTCGAGTTGATGTGGCATATCTTTATACCTTCCAGATCGCGGGCAAGTACCTCTACCTCATCGATTAGCTCGTCGCCGATGAGGCCGCGGTATTTCCTGATGTCTTTGGTGGCCAGGGAAACCTTCTGCAGCATTGTGATCGCTCGAAATCGGTTACATCCATCCCACAGGTCGGCGTCAGGCTACAAGACAAGCTCGGCGGTGACATAATCCGCGCTGCATGCTGAGACCTTCGCCGGCAGGCACCTGTTCGCCAGGTGCTCGTCGCTTTGGGTTATTGCCTTGATATAATTATCGGTCAGGCCCGACCACAGGCCGCCGCTGGACCTCTGCTCCCACAGCACATCGATATAGCGACTGATATAACGGCTCCTGAAATTGTACGAGGTTATTTTTGCCAGCCGGAGCATCGCCTCGCTGCGCTCCTTCCTGATATTATCAGCTATCGTGACGCCCATATGCGCTGCACGGGTGCCCGGCCTGGCAGAGTACTGGAACACATGTATGCCGGCGAAGGCCGTTTGGTCACAGAACCGGTAGCTCTCAGCGAACTCCTCGGGGGTTTCTCCGGGGAAGCCAACCATTATGTCGGTAGTGATCGCTACATCCGGTATCCGCTCTCTTATCTGGCATACAGCAAGCCGGTAGTCGGCGGCGGTGTATCTGCGCCCCATGCGTTGCAGCACCGTGTCGCTGCCGCTCTGCAGAGGGATGTGAAAGTGCCGACAGAGCCGGCTGTCCTGCCACAGGCCGAGCAAATCGGGTGTTATCTCTGGGGCCTGCAGCGAGGAGAGCCGCAGCCGCCGCACTTCGGTCTCATCCAGTACGCGCTGGATCAGGCTCCCCAGACCTCCGCGATAGGAACCTATTCGCGTTCCCGTCAGAACGACCTCTCTGTAGCCCTCGTCTGCTGACCGCCTGACGTCGTTCACCACCTCATCGGCTTCACGGCTGCACTCCCTGCCCCGGACGTAAGGGACGATGCAGTAAGAGCAAAACTGATTGCAGCCCTGCTGCACCTCGATGAAGCTGCGGGTGCGCCGCAGGCGGGGGTGTCGAGCCCCCGGTCCGTCCCCTTGCATTTGCTGCTTCAACATGTCCGGCAGGCTCACCTTATCGCCATTGCCGATTACGAGATCGACCTCCGGCATCCGTTCCAGCTCTTGAGGCGCTCGCTCTGCGTAGCAGCCGGTGGCCACGATGAGACAGTTGGGATTCCTCCTGCGTGCCAGCCTCAACAGATGGCGGGACTTACGGTCGGCAACGTGGGTGACAGTGCAGGTGTTCAAAATATAAACGCCGGGGTTATCATCCGGCGTCACCAGCTCGCATCCAATATCGGCGAGACTCCTGCCAAGGGAATCGCTCTCCGCCTTATTAAGCTTGCATCCTAATGTATCAAGTGAAACGGTATCGCTGCGCCTGCCCATCAATCGTTGATTAGTCCCCTGTTTGTGGAGGAGAAGCTGGCAAAGCCATGGTCCTTGAGGCTTCGGCGAGCGGTGCCTGCTGTCTCTCCCCCGCCACACAGAAGGCTGAACTTCGCTCTTTGACTCTTGGCTTCCTTGTGGTATTATATGCTTCTAGCTATTGAAAGTCAATGTAAGTGTGGTTACTTTTGCCCGCAGGTGATATACTATTACGATGAAAAGAGGGGGTCTCCTTGGCCAATAGAGTAGTGATAACAGGCATGGGGGCGATAACGCCCCTGGGGCTGGATATTCAATCTTACTGGGAAGGGCTGAAATCGGGCCGATCCGGCATCTCCGATATCTCCCAGTTCGATGCCGAAGGGTTCGACAGCAGGATCGCTGCCGAGGTGAAGGGTTTCGACCCGTCCCAGTACATGGATCGGAAGGAGCTGCGGCATACCGAGCGCTTCGTTCAGTTCTCGGTAGCGTCGGCCATCCAGGCGGTGGAGCACGCCCGGTTCAAGATAGATGCCGGCAACGCCCCGCGCACCGGCGTGATCATCGGCGTGGGCATGGGCGGTTTGGATGTATTGCTGAGGCAGCATGACATCCTCAGGGAGAAGGGGCCGGACCGTGTAAGCCCCTTCCTGGTACCGATGATGATACCGGACATGGCCTCCGGCCAGGTGGCGATCACGCTGGGGGCCAAGGGGCCCAATTTCTGCACTACCTCCGCCTGCGCCAGCGGGGCGGACGGGATCGGGGTTTCCTTCGAGTTCATTAAAACGGGGGTCGCCGATACGATGATCGCTGGCGGGGCGGAGTCGGTCATCAATGATATGGCCTTTGCCGGTTTCTGCGCGGCGAGGGCACTTTCCACCAGGAACGATGAGCCGCAGAAGGCCTCGCGCCCGTTCGATGCGGACAGGGATGGTTTCGTGATCGGGGAGGGGGCGGCGGTGCTGGTACTGGAGAATATGGAGCATGCCATCGACCGGGGGGCAACGATTTTGGCCGAGATAGTGGGTTATGGCGCGACCGGCGATGCGTATCACATAACCCAGCCTGCCGAAAAGGGGGAGGGAGGGGTCAGGGCGATGCAGGCGGCGCTGGCTGAGGCAGGGATGCAGCCGGGCGACATAGATTACATAAATGCCCACGGGACATCCACGCCGCTGAACGATAAGAACGAGACCGCGGCGATAAAGACGGTGTTTGGGGCGGAGGCCTACCGTATCCCGGTCAGCTCCACCAAGTCGATGACGGGGCATCTGCTGGGGGGGGCCGGTGCCGTAGAGGCGGTGGCCTGCGTCCTGGCCATCCAGAACGGGGTCATCCCGCCAACCGTAAACTACACCACGCCGGACCCGGATTGTGACCTTGACTATGTGCCCAATACCGCTCGCACGGCATCTATAAACTCGGTCTTATCCAATGTCTTCGGTTTCGGGGGACACAACTCCACCCTTATATTTAGAAAGTATGGTGAGTAGTGGGGAAGCACAGCCGTTGGAGATTGAAGCCCCCTATGCCGGAGGGGCAATCTGCTGCGATTTCCGGCAACGGACTCACCCCCCTGATGGCCCAGTTGCTGTATAACAGGGGTGTCACCGATGCCGCGGGGATCGATTCATTCCTAGTCGGGGACCAGAACCTGCTTAACGATCCTTTCCTCCTCCCTGATATGGATAAAGCTGTGTCCCGCATCTACCGCGCCTTGCTGTCGGGGGAACATATCGCCGTATTCGGTGACTTCGATGTGGATGGGGTCACCGCCACGACACTCCTCGTCGAGGGGTTGTCCTCTCTGGGGGCCGATGTAGTCCCTTATATCCCCCACCGCACTGAGGAGGGTTACGGCCTAAACGATCCTGCCCTAGCCCGCCTGCGCAGCGAAGGCGTAACCCTGGTGATCACCGTGGATTGCGGGATCAGCGCTGCCCCCGAGGTCGAAACCGCCAAGGGGATAGGCCTGGATGTCGTAGTCACCGACCACCATACCGTACCGCCGCAGCTGCCGGAGGCGGTTGCAGTTATCGACGCCAAGATGCCCGGTTCCCGTTATCCATTCACCGAGCTGGCCGGCGTCGGCGTGGCCTTCAAGCTGATGCAGGCGCTGTATCAATATCTGGGTAAGCACATCGATATGTCCAGGTTTCTGGATCTGGTGGCCCTGGGGACGGTGGCGGACATGGTTTCGCTGCTCGGCGAGAACCGCTATCTGGTGAAACGCGGACTGGAGGCTATACATGATATGCCGAGGCCGGGGATAGTCGAACTGGCACGATGTGCCGGCGTGCCCACCGCAGCGATCGACGCTGAAATCATCTCCTGGTATCTAGCGCCGCGCATCAATGCGGCTGGCCGCCTGGATCACGCCGGGGTAGGCATCAACCTGCTGTCCACCGATTCTTTGGATAAGGCCCGCATGCTGGCGGATATACTGGACAAAAAGAACACGGAGAGGCAGCAACTCACTGAAGAGATACTCAGGAAAGCGAGGGAGGAGATAGGGGATATCAGGCCGGATGTGCCCTTGATCATGGTCGGCGGGGAGGATTTCCACAGCGGTGTCGTCGGGGTGGCTGCCGGCAGGTTGGTGGAGGCGTACTACCGTCCGGCGATAGTGTATGAGAAGGGGCAGGAGTGGAGCCGGGGCAGCGCGCGCAGCATTGCGGGCTTCAGCGTTGTCGATGCCATTGCCGAATGCAGCGATATCCTGCACCGGTTCGGCGGGCATCCGATGGCGGCGGGCTTCACCGTAGCCACCGAACGACTTGAGCTGTTACGGGAACGTTTGATGCACATCGCCGGACGCGAGCTGTCAGCCGTCGACATTACCCCTGTCATAGATGTAGATGCTGAGGTATCTCTCAAATCGTTCCGGGGTGACGGTTACAGGATGATGCAGCGCCTGGCGCCTTTCGGGCGCGACAATCCGTACCCCACTTTCTTGGTGAAGGATGTCTCGGTAACCGATTACCGTACCGTGGGGAGGACGGGGGAGCATCTGAAGCTGAAGCTGAAAGACGATGGCATTACCTGGAACGGGATATGCTTCAAGATGGGCTCCTTCATCGAGGAGGTGGCGCCACGCCTCGACCTGGTATTTAACCTCGAAGTGGATCGATGGGGTGGCGGCGGTACGCTACAGTTGAATGTCCTCGATTTCGCCCCCTCCGGGTAGCGACTTCGCCCGTCTCATATTGCGTATCAGCAGGGTGAGGCACACCGCAAATGTGGCAATGGTAATGAAGTGAGGTGCGTGCAGCACTCCGCCGACATTGATCTGCCCGCTACCGACATAGCGGGTGAACTCGATAGCGAAGCGCCCCGCCGAGTAAAGGCAGAGATACAGCAGAAACAGCGACCCCTCCGGCTTGAGCCTCCCTCTGAGCTTCCAGATGAGGGGAAATATCAACAGGTCCAGCAGTATCTCATAGACCGGGGACGGATGCCCGGCAACACCGAGGATGGTGGTCGATCCGGCGTTGGGGTGGGTATAGACCAGCCCCCATGGAAGCGTGGTGGGCTTGCCGTAGGCATCGCCATTTATGGTGCAACCGATTCGTCCTACCGCCTGGGCCAGCAGCAGCCCCGGAGTGACAACATCGGCCAGGCGGGCCAGCGAGATTCGGGTTACCCTAGCGTAAATGGCGGCTGCCAGCGTGCCACCCAGTATCGCCCCCAGAATGGACAAACCGGCCCAGAAATGGAATATCCTGGCCGGATCGTGAATATAGGTGCTGCCGAAATAGTCTATGACATGGAACAGCCTGGCGCCGATGATGCCCCCCAGCACCGCCCACGGGGCCAGGCTGAAGATGGTCTCCCTCTTGATATCCGAGCCCTTGGCCTGCCACATCGAAACGCCGATGCCGGTGAGGACGGCGAGGACGACCATGACCCCGTGCCATCCTATCTCCAGGCTGCCGAGATTGAAGATGATGGGGTCGAAACCTATCTCTATGGATAATAGCGACATTAGGGCATTCTACGTTGGCACTGCGCTGGATGTCAAGCAACTGGTGGAAATGAGCATATCGGCTGGTGCATTTTAGTGGAAGATGTGTTAGAATTCTCCAAGTTATGTTAAAATGGGTCTGTCCGGGTTGATGGAGGAGCAGGTATGCGAGATGGAATCCACAGCTTCCTGAATCATCTTTCGATGGAGAAGGGGTTCTCGGGGAACACCGTAGAGGCCTACAGGAACGACCTATATCAGCTGGCTGATTTCGTGACCGATCACGCATCCGCTGGGGGGCAACCGCCGCAGTGGGCCGCAGTGGATCGCAATTTGCTCATCAACTACATCCTGGATTTGAAGGAGAGGAACTACGCCCCGTCTACCGTAGCCCGCAAGGTGGCAGCGGTTAAGTCCTTTTTCGATTTTCTGCTGGCCGACGGGGTGCTGCGCAGCGACCCCACGGAGAATATAACGTCACCCAAGGTAGGGAAGTCCCTGCCCAAACCCCTGTCGCCGTCGGAGGTCGAGGCGCTGCTGGCCGAACCGGCCAAGCGTGATACGCTGGAGGGGAAGCGGGACACGGCAATGATGGAACTGCTCTATGCCGGCGGCATGAGGGTTTCAGAGCTTATCGCCCTGGATGTGAACGATGTGAATCTGGAAGCGGAGTTCGTTCGCTGTTTCGGGAAGGGTTCCAAGGAACGGGTGATTCCAATTCACCGGAAAGCGGTAGAGGCTGTCAGGGAGTATATCGAGGGCGCCCGAGTTAAGCTGCTGGGGGATAAGGATGGGGAGAAGGCATTGTTCCTGAATCGACGCGGTGAGAGGCTAACGCGGCAGGGCTTCTGGCTGATCCTCAAGGGATATGCCAAGGCAGCGGGCATAAACAGGCCGGTAACCCCCCACACGTTGAGGCATAGCTTCGCCACGCATGTCCTCAGCGGCGGGGCCGACCTGAGGGCGGTACAGGAGTTGCTGGGCCACGCCAACATCTCCTCGACCCAGATCTACACTCACCTCACCAGCGAGCATGTGCGCCAGGCATACGATAAGGCGCACCCCAGGGCCAAGGGGGAGTAGATGAGCCATACAGACGAACCATCCAGAATGGCCAGATTCTGTAAAGACGATTGCCCCTGGTGCAAGAGGGCAAGAGATAAGGGCGGGGTCGCCCGATGGTCAGTCAAGCACCTGGAGCGTAAATACTGCCCGATGTGCCGGGCATACGAGCGGGAATACGGAAAGCCCGCCTACGAGTAGATCGGAATGAGTGAAGGCAGACCCGAGTTCATTTCAGGCACGCTCATCGGCATCCGGGATGGGGGGAATGGCCCGGTCATCGTGTTGGATGTCATGGGTCAATATACCAAGATGCCCCTGGATTGCGAGGTCAGTGTCGATTGGGCGATGACGCACATGAACAACAGGGTAAGCTGTATGGTTAAAAACGGAAGGGTAACCAGGGTTGATTAATCATGGCCAAGAAGTCACATCGTATAGCATCGAGACAGGCGGCGGTAGGCAAGGAGCGCAAACACAGGAAGAAGGTTCAAGCCGTCGAGAAGCGCCCCGTATCCTACACCGCGCCTCCGGACGCCGCTGACGCCACTGATCCTGCTGCAGGGCCCAAATCGGAGCCTGTCTCCAGCGATGTGGCTATGCCGGTAACCGCCACCAGCCCGCAGCCTATCCGCAACGAATCAAGGGAAGCTGCTCGCTACCACTACGTCATCAAGGACCTGCGCACCATCGCCATCATCGCCGGCCCGCTGATAGTCCTCCTCATAATCCTAGCGCTCATCCTGTGAGCGGGGCAGGCATCAATGGGAGCGCCGAGCTTGAAAGAACGGCTCAAGTCCCTGCCCTATAAGCCGGGGGTGTATCTGTTCCGGGACGCTTCGGGCAATGTGCTGTATGCCGGCAAGGCATCCGACCTCAATAGCCGTGTGAGAAGCTACTTCTCCGCCTCGGCCAGCCTCACCAACAAGCTGCGCAAGCTGGTTCCACAGGTCAGCGATTTCGAGTTTTTCGTCACCGACTCGGAACAGGAAGCACTGATACTGGAATGCAATCTCATCAAGAAGTATCGTCCGCGTTACAACGTCAGGTTAAAGGACGATAAGACATACCCCTACCTTAAGATCGATATCCAGGATGACTGGCCGCGGGTCTACATCACCAGACGCATGGAGCAGGACGGCAGCCGTTACTTCGGGCCCTACGCCAGTGCCACCTCGGTGAGAAGGGCGTTAAACCTGCTGAAACAGCTTTTCCCTTTCCGCTCATGCCGCAAGGAGATCACCGGGACCGATTACAGGCCCTGTTTGGAGTATCATATCCACCGTTGCGCCGGGCCGTGCGTCGGGGAGATCACCAGAGATGATTACCGGGATATCATAGATCAGGTGATAATGTTCCTTGAGGGCAAGCAGGAAGGCGTGGTCAGGAAATTGAGGGGGGATATGCTGGCGGCCTCGGCGTGTATGGAATATGAGCGCGCAGCCTTGCTCCGCGATCAGCTGCGCTCGGTGCAGATGGTGACCGAGCACCAGAAGATAACGTCGATCGAAAGGGGTGACCAGGATATCATTGCGCTGGCGCAGCACCGGGAACAGGCAATTGTGGAGGTGTTCTTCATCCGCGGCGGCAGGCTGGTGGAGCGCGACCATTTCGTGGTACAGGGTGTCCGCGACGAGGCGCCGGACTGGGTGATGTCAGGCTTTTTGAACCAGTTCTACAGCTCGGCGACATATGTGCCGCCGCTGATATTGCTTCAGCATCTGCCGGAGGATTCTATGTTGCTGGAGGAATGGCTGTCGAGCAGGAGGGGCAGTGGTGTCAGGCTCCGGTCCCCGCTGCGTGGGGAGAAGAGGAAGCTGGTAGATATGGTAGCGGAGAACGCCCGTCAGAGCCTTGAGCAGATGATGGCCGCCAGGATTTGCGAGCAGGATGCCGCTGGTGCATTGTCTAAGACGCAGAGCGCACTGAATCTGCCCCAGATCCCCAATCGAATAGAGTGCTACGATATCTCGGATATAAGCGGTACATCGGCGGTGGGCAGCATGGTGGTGTTCGAGGGCGGACAGCCGAAGAAGGCGCACTACCGGCGCTTCCGCATCAAGACGGTCGAGGGGGCGGATGACTATGCCAAGATGCAGGAGGTGCTCAGGCGGCGCTTCAAAAGGGTGGTATGGGGGAAGTCTGTTGCTCATGGGCAAGGTAAAGATGAAAGCCCGTGGGGTATCATCCCAGACCTGGTATTAATCGATGGCGGGAGGGGTCACCTGAGCGCTGCACTAGACATAATGGAGGAGATGGAGGTCAACTTCATCCCCGTGGCCGCCATCGCCAAGGAGAATGAGGAGATATTCCGGCGTGGCCTGCCGGAGCCGATCGTACTTCCCCGTGACTCGGATGCACTACACCTGCTGCAGCGCATCCGGGACGAGGCGCACCGCTTCGCCGTCAGCTATCATCGCAAGGAGCGGAGCCGCCGCTCCATGGGCTCGGCGCTGGACAACGTGCCGGGCGTGGGCCCCAAGCGGAAGAGGGCGCTGCTGCGGAAGTTCGGCTCGGTGAAGGCGATACGGGAGGCGGGCATAGACGACATAGCGGCGGTCCCCGGCATGACCAGAACCCTGGCGCACAAGGTCAAGGAATATCTGTAGCCGGATTAGCCCTGCGGATCAGGCCGGCTTCTTCATCACCCACTCCTCGAAGTCGCGGGTGTAGCCTATCACCTTTATCTTCCACTGACCATCGACCTTAACGTACTGCTCGTCGTAGTACGCCCAGCCGGTCATAGTGGAGTTGGGCTGGATGAACAGGTAGTCGTGCATCTTCCACAAGGCCCGTGCCGTTGTGTCGCCGGTTATCTCTATCTCCGGCACGTGGCACTCGTGGGAGCTGATGAAGTCATCGCGGCCGATGGTGCCCTTCAGGAAGTCGAGTATCGCCTGCTTGTTGTTGAAGTCCAGGTTCTCGCCATAGTGGGCCTCGGCGTCCTCGGCAAAGCACTCCCCCATCTCGTCCCACAGGTTCTTATCGAGACAGCGGATATACTTGCCCTTAAGCTTCTTGATGGCCTCGATGTCCTCCAGCGCCTGGATCCGTCTCTCGATGTCCGACATGGTGTCCCTCCCTCTACAGTTCATTCAGCTTGCGGGTCAACGTCTTTGCATTCTCTATAGCGAAGCACTCGAAGTCGTTGTTGAAATAAATGTATACCTCTTCCTTGCCTTTGGCAAGCCCCGCTATCTTCAATGTCCAACTGTCGAGCTCCTCATCGCTGTAGCTGCTGCTGTACAGACCGCTGGAACCGTGGAAGCGGATGTAGGCGAAGTCGGCCGTCGCCAGCAACGGGCAGGCGAGTTCCGGCATATCGAACACGCAGATGCCGGCGTTATAGCGGCGCAGCATGTCGAAAACGGCGTCCTCCAACCACGACTCGTGGCGGAACTCGATCACGTATCGGAACCGTCGGGGCAGCATCGACAGAAAGCTTTCCAGCCTTTCGTCATCGCGTTTGAGGCCGGGGGGCAGTTGGAATAGCAGCGGGCCCAGCTTGTCGTCGAGCTGGCGCGCCCGCGACAGGAAAGTCTCCACCGGCTCGGCGACGTTCTTGAGCCGCTTGACGTGGGTGATGAAGCGGCTGGCCTTAACCGAGTAGCGGAAGCCGTCGGGCGACTTGCTGTGCCATCCCTGGAACGCCTGCTCCGTGGGCAGGCGGTAGAAGCTGTTATTGATCTCGACGGTGGGGAAATGCTCGGCGTAATACTGCAGCCACTGGGCCTGAGGCAGCTTCTGCGGGTAGAACGTGCCGCGCCAATGGGGGTACACCCATCCGCTGGTACCTATGAAATACTCAGCCACCCGCAAACCTCGATAAGGGTGATATCACTTGGTCTGGGTCCACTCTTCGAGCAGGCGCGATATGGCGGTGCTCTTTATGCGCCAGATGCCGTCCCGTTTAACGTACTCCTCGTCATAGTAGCCCCAGCCGGTGAGCGTCGATATGCCGGTGATGATCAGCCGGTCCTGCAGCGCCCACCTCGCCCGCGCCGTGGCCTCGCCGGTGATGTCGATCTCGGCATTGTGGCCGTGATGTGCGGTGGTGAAGTTATCACGCCCCACGGTGTTCTTGAGGAAATCGATGATGGCTTCCCTTCCCTCCAGCTTGATGTCGGGGCCGTAGTCCGCGGTAGCATCATCGGTGAATACCTCCGACATCTCGTTCCACAGGTTGAGGTCGACGCAGCGGAAGTATTTAGCCTTGAGCCTGCGGATGGCTTCAATATCGGAAAGCACCCTGACCTGTTTATCCAGCTCGGTGATGTCAGCCATAGTCTGCGACCTCCTTATTCGCTAGTGATTATTCCGCCTCTCCGGGTTTATCGAATTTGTACAGCTGGCTCAGTTTCAGGCTGGCGATGTCGTTTCGATTCCACATCTCCTCGTAGACACGGTAGCAATACATAGACTTGATCCTCCACTCGCCATCCTGTTTCACGTATTCTTCGTTGAACACGCTCATGCCGCCCAGCGACAGGTTGATCTCCGTCTCGATCAGGTAGGTCTTGACCTCCCACGTTCCCTTTGCGATACCGTCGCCGGTGACATCAATCTGGGGGTGGTGCCCCATGTGGGCGGTGATGCGGGAGGGGGGCAGAGACGTCCGGTAGAACTCCATGAGCTCATCCCGGCCATCGTATTTCATCGCCCCGCCCATGAAGCTGGCCCTGACATCCGCAGCCAGGCATTGCTCCAGATCCCCCCACCGCTTGCCGTCGAGACAGTGCAGGTAGCGGTGCTTCAGCCTCTTTATCGCCTCCACGTCCTCTAATATGCCTACCCTCTTTTCGATACCCGTTTGCTCTACCATAAGTGATGCCTCCTATCGATGGTTATCTGTCTTTTCTACCAGTCTCCCTAAATCGCCCCCGCTGCCGAGCATGTCCTCTGCCCCGCCGATGATCGAGTCGGTCAAATCCTTAACCGGCATCACGCTGTCGATGACCCCCACCGCCAGCGAACCGCCGGCTATCCGCAGCGCCACCTCCACGTCGATGCCGCTGTCCCAGTCTATCTCACCTTCCGGCGAGCGCTTGAACATCATCTGCTCCAGGTGCTGGAGCCACTGGTCCATGGGCATGTCACCCCTTTTCCCCAGCAGCTTCTCATACTCCTCGGGGTCAGGCGGGGTCAGGGCACGCTCGCGGTAATCCTTGTCCCACGGCTGCGCATCTACCAGTGCCTGCTTGTGACGGATCGATATAGGACACTCATCGGTAGCGAGGAAGCGGGTGCCCATGTATATGCCCTCCGCACCCATCGCCAGGGCGGCGAGGAAACCGCGGGAATCGCCGATGCCGCCGGCGGCGATTATTGGTATCCGCATCTGCCTGACGGCGGTGGTGATGCTCACCAGCGTGGGCAGCTGGTGTATGCTCTTGAAGGCGGTGCCCTCCAGGCCGACGATAACAACGGCGTCGGCACCCTGCCTCTCGGCGGCGATGGCGTGCTGTACCGAGGCCACTTTATGCACCCACTTGAGTCCGGCCTCCTGTATGCGCCTCCCGTGGTTGTCGGCGCGGTATGCAGAGGTGAAGATGACCGGGACCCGCTCCTCTATGGCCACCTCCCGCATCCCATCGACGCTGGGGCACAGGCCTATCGACAGGTTCACGCCGAAGGGCGCATCGGTAACAGAGCGCGCCCTCCGGATATCCTCCCGCAGCCGTTCCGGTGTTCGCAGGGCACTGGCGGTGATTATGCCGAACCCGCCAGCGGCAGATACCGGCGCCGCCAGATCCGAACGACCGAAGCCGCCGAAGGCCCCCTGGATGATGGGGTATCGGCTGCCGAGCAGCCGGGTTGCCCTGGTGTTCCACTTCATGCGAACCTCCGGCTGCATTATCTCAGGCAATATACCTGCCGTCAACCTTGATACGGTGTTGGCTTTGTGGTAGATTGCGATATATCGGGATAGGAACCAGCTGTGGACTTGGAGACTGATCGCGAGAGGCTGCTGGAGCGCCTGCGGAGGGAGATCGAGGATGAGCGGGTGCTGGAGGCCATGGCTCGAGTGCCGCGCGAGCTGTTCGTGCCCGCAGAGAGCCGGCGATATGCCTATGACGACCGTCCGCTGCCGATAGGGCAGGGGCAGACCATCTCGCAGCCATTCATCGTGGCTCTGATGACCCAGTCGATGGAGCTGACCGGTAACGAGAAGGTGCTGGAGCTGGGCACCGGCTGCGGCTACCAGACGGCGATCCTCGCCGAGATGGCCGGAAAGGTGGTTTCCGTAGAGAGGGTCGCCGCACTGGCAAAAATGGCGGAGCGCATATTGAAGAGCCTGGGATACACCAATGTGGAGATCCACCCGGCAGGCGATAGGCTGGGATGGCCTCCCTGTGCGCCCTACGACGCAATAGTGGTTACCGCTGCCGCCCCTAAAATCCCACCGGAGCTGCTGGATCAACTGAATACGGGGGGTCGTCTGGTGATACCGGTCGGTTCGCGCTGGGAGCAAAACCTGCTGCAGGTTGTAAAGCGCGACGGTGAGCCGGTAGTGAGGAACCTGACCGCTTGTCGCTTCGTCCCGCTTATCGGGGAAGGGGCGTGGAGCGAGGAATAATCAGGGGTTCGGCTCTTCCTGCTTCTCTCGTTTACCCTTGCGCGGCCACAGCCACCAGGCGGCCAGCGCTATCAATATAACGGCGGTTACAGCGACCACCGGGCCCCATCCCAGCCTGTCGAGCAATTCGGGGACATAAAGGCTCAGCAGGGTGACAATGGTTCCGGATATGAGCACCCCGGCGCAGACCGGTATTATCGTATCCCTGAACCGCATCCCGAGGAGGTAGGCGGCGATTATCCCGGTCCAGGCGCCGGTTATAGGCAGCGGGATGGCGACGAAGAGAGCGAGCCCGACCCGGCCATACTTCTCGATGAACTCGGCACGCTTGCGGGTGCGGTTGAGGAACTTCTCCACCAATACCCCGATGACACCCATCCTGGCTGAGAGCCGCCGTATCCGTTCCATTAAGAAGAAGAGGAACGGCACGGGAACGAGGTTGCCGACATAGGCTATTGGAAAGGCGTGGTACCAGTGCATGTCTAAAACGTTGATACCTATCGGGATCGCTCCCCTGAGCTCGGATATAGGCAGCATGGAGACGATGAAGACGATGAGGGGGTCTGCGATACCCCAATTGGTGACAACCTCTTCTATAGTGAACACCCAGATACGATACCAGCGATGAGCAAGCCTTGTCAAGCTGGCCCTTGTCCCGCTACCCAAAGGTTGATATACTAGCCACGATATGGATTACGAGACGGTCATCGGGCTGGAGGTGCACGCGCAGTTGCTCACGGAGAGCAAGATGTTCTGTACCTGCAGCGCGGACTACGCCAGCACGGAGCCCAATACCCACGTATGCCCGGTGTGCCTGGGTATGCCCGGCGTGCTGCCGGTCATCAACAGCAAGGCCCTGGAATACACGGCGATGACCGCCCTGGCGCTGAATTGCACCATACCCGAATACACCAAGTTCGACCGCAAGAACTACCCTTACCCCGATCTGATGAAAGGGTACCAGATATCCCAGTACGACGAACCGGTGGGTGTAGGCGGCTGGCTGGATATCGAGGCCGACGGGCAGAGGCGAAGGGCGGGAATAACGCGGGTGCACCTGGAGGAGGATACGGCCAGGCTGACCCATCGCTCGCCGACCCGAGGCGAATCGTATAGCCTGGTGGACGTGAACCGCGCCGGCGTGCCCCTGATGGAGATAGTGGGGGAGCCCGACCTGCGATCAGCGGAGGAGGCCAGGCAGTACCTTATAAAGCTGCGCGCCATCCTCCAGTTCCTGGGGGTTTCCACCGGTAATATGGAGGAGGGCAGCTTCCGCTGCGACGCCAATATCAGCATCAGGCCGGTGGGCGGAGAGCACTCGGTGAAGGTAGAGATCAAGAATATGAACAGCTTCAAGGCGGTATACCGCGCCCTGCAGTATGAGGAGCAGCGGCAACGAAGCGCGGTCGATGCTGGTGAGCGCCTGGTGCAGGAGACCAGGGGATGGGTGGAGGACAAGGGGATAACGGTGTCGCAGCGCAGCAAGGAGTACGCCCATGATTACCGCTATTTCCCCGAGCCGGATCTGCCGCCTGTGGTGTTCGAGCGAGATTGGGTGGAGGTGATCAGGGGACGGTTGCCCGAGCTCCCCGAGGCAAGGAAGGGAAGGTTCATAGCCGATTATGGCCTTACGGATTACGATGCCGGCCTGCTCACCCTGTCCAAGGCGACGGCTGATTATTTCGAGGCGTGCCTTAATTCGCTAGAGGAGTCGAAGAGCAGGGAACTGGTGAAAGCAGTAAGCAACTGGATGCTGGGGGAGTTCACCCGGCTGCTGAACGCTACCGATACCGAGATACAGGCATCAAAGGTCAAACCCACGCTGATGGTGGAGTTGATAAAGATGGTGGATAGTGGGAAAATAAGTGTGCCTACGGCTAAATCGGTGTTCGAGGAGATGTTCAGCAGCGGGAAGAGCGCTGTTGAGGTCGTCAAAGATCAGGGCCTTACCCAGATAAGCGATGCCGGGGAGATAGGGAATGCGGTGGATAAGGTGATAGCGGCGAACGGTAAAGCGGTCGCTGATTACAGACAGGGGAAGGAACAGGCGCTCCAGTTCCTCGTGGGGCAGGTGATGCGGGAGACAAGGGGGCGCGCCAATCACGCTGTGGTTACTGAATTATTGAAAGAGAGGCTGGGGGAATAGCATGGAGACTTACCTTTACGTTGCACAGATAATTCTTGCTATCGTGCTAATCGCGGTTTTTCTGCTCCAGGTGAGGGGTGGCGGCCTGGGCGGCATATTCGGCCAGCAGACCGGCATGTATCGCACCAAACGGGGGATAGAGAAGACCCTGTTCCGCTTCACCATCGTCCTGATGGTGATCTTCGTCATCATATCGATACTTTCGGTGCAGGCCAGCGGCTAGCATTATGGCAATCATCACCCTGACCACCGATTTCGGCGTAAACGACCCCTATGTGGCGGTCATGAAGGGGGTGATACTTTCTATCGACCCCGAAGCCAACATAGTCGATATCAGCCACACCGTGAGGCCCCAGGACTTGGCTCAGGGGGCATACATCCTGAGTACAACGCAGCGTTACTACCCCATGGGATCCATACACATAGCGGTCGTTGATCCGGGCGTGGGAACCAAGCGACAGGCGATATTGCTGGTAACCCCGGGCGGGTTTTTCATCGGGCCCGACAACGGGGTGCTGGGCTACGTGGTGGAGGAATCACTGCCCAATGTGGAGGCTATAGCGCTGACAAACGAGCGCTACTGGAACACACCGGTTAGCAGTACCTTCCACGGGAGGGATGTGTTCGCCCCGGTGGCAGCCCACCTGTCGAAGGGGGTACCGCCCGGCGAGTTCGGTGATGTCATTCCATCGATCGCCACCATATTCATTCCCAGACCGCAGGTGGGGGAGGACGGCGTTCTCAAAGGCAGGGTGATACACATCGACCGCTTCGGGAACCTGATAACCGACATCAGGGAGGCCGACCTACCGCCGGCGCATCTGTTCGTCGAGGTCGGAGGGCACATCATCGATGACCTGAGCCCATCGTATGAAGAGGGCGAGGACCTGCTGGCGATCATGGGCTCGGAGAGCAGGCTGGAGGTTTCGGTCAAGAACGGCAGTGCTGCCAAGTTCCTCAAGTCCAGGGTGGGGGATGAGGTGAAGGTGGGGATAAATAAGGCTTCGCTCAAGGGTCGGTTAAGGAGGTAACGCGTGGCGGGTTTGAAAGTCTGGTTTCTGGAGACCAGGCCCAGCTTCCTGTTGCTGGTGCCGGTATGTGTTTTTACCGGCGTGGCTGCATCACTCTACGATGGCTACCCTTTCCGACCGCTGTACTTCGCCCTGGCCTTCATCGGAGCCCTGTTCGCACATATAAGCGTGAATGTGCTCAACGAATACTCGGACTACAGGACGGGCATCGATTCCCGCACCCAGCGAACGCCCTTCAGCGGCGGCAGCGGACTGTTGCCTGCAGGCTTGCTCAAACCCGGCCAGGCGCTGATGCTGGGGCTGGGCAGCCTGGCCGTGGTCGTTGCCATAGGCATCTATTTCGCAGTCATCTATACGTGGGTCATCCTGCCATTGGGGATCGTCGGGGTGCTGATCATCCTGCTGTACACGCCTTATCTGACCCGGTTGCCGGGGATAACCGAGTTGGTGGGGCCGGGGCTGGGGTTCGGGCTGATGGTGCTGGGCACGTATGTCGTTCAGTCCGGAGCCTACCGTCTGTCCTCAGTGCTGGTCTCGCTGGTGGCCGGCCTCCTGATCGCCAACCTGCTGCTGATCAACGAGTTCCCCGATGTGGAGGCCGACCGTCCGGCAGGGAGGAAGCATTTGCCGATAATTATCGGCAGGGCCAAGTCTGCCTGGGTCTACTGTGCAATAGCCGTGCTGGCATATGCGGTGATAGTCATAGGGGCCGCTATCGGGTCGCTTCCGTTATGGGCGCTGCTGGGACTGGCCACGCTGCCGCTGGGGCTGAAGGCTATGACAGGGGCGCTAAAACATCACAGCGATATGCCAAGACTTATACCTGCGCTGGGGATGAACGTGATGAGCGTGCTGCTGACCCCCACGCTGATGTCGGTGGGCATCATCATCGCCACTTACACCGGATAGTGTGCAGGTCCTATGCCTTATGACGCCACACCGTGCCCTTGGGTGTATCCTCAAGGGTGATGCCCAGTCCTGCCAGCCCGCTGCGTATTCTGTCGGCAAGCTTCCAATCCTTCCCTTTGCGCGCCTCTTCGCGCTTCCGCATCAGCAGCTCTATGTAGTGGGCTGCCGTCTGCTCTTCGTCGGGCTGCCCGATGCCTATCGATCTGGCCAGCTCGCTGAACGGAGTAGCATCCAGCTGAACCTCCCGCTCCTCCAGCGTCAGCCCCAGTATATCTGTGGACAACTTCTTCAGTGTCGCCTGGGCTGTACCGACATCGTAGCCCTCCTCGGCGGCGCGGTTGATATCGCGAGCCAGATCGAAGAGGACGGCAAGCCCCTGTGCGGTGTTGAAATCATCGTCCATGGCATCGATGAAGCGTTGACGATGGAAAGCGGTATCGATCTCGGAACCCTTGGTGCCGCCCTCGCGGCAGGCTGCGGTGCGGAGACGCTCGACACCGCGCTCGGCGGACTCCCACCCTTCGTCACTGCAGGTCAGCGGGCTGCGATAGTGGGAGCTGAGTATGAACAGCCGTATCGCATCCGGACTGTATTGCTCCAGCGCTTTCTTCACCGTTATCAGGTTGCCCAGCGACTTGCTCATCTTCTCGCCGCCGAGCTGCAGCAGCCCGTTATGCATCCAGTATTTGACGAAGGGCTCGACCCCGGTGAAGGCCTCGGACTGGGCTATCTCGTTCTCGTGATGGGGGAACACGAGGTCCTGGCCCCCGCCGTGGATGTCCAGCGTCTCACCGAGGTATTCCAGTGACATAGCGCTGCACTCGATATGCCACCCCGGCCTGCCCGGGCCCCAGGGGCTGTCCCACTGCGGCTCGCCGGGCTTGGCGCCCTTCCACAGGGTGAAGTCCAGGGGGGATTCCTTCTCAACTCCCTCCGCCGGCTCGCTGATCATGTCATCCAATTTGCGATGGCTCAGCTTGCCGTATTCGGGGAAGCTGTTGACGCGGAAATATACGTCTCCACCCATGGCGTAGGCATGACCCTTTTCCGTCAGCCCGCCTATGACCTCGATGATCTTGGGTATCTCCTCGGTGGCGCGGGGGTACAGGTCGACACGCTTGATGTTCAGGGCATCCATATCCCTGAAATACTCATCGATGAAACCTTCTGCTATCTCCTTGACGGGTTTGCCGGTTTGATTGGAGCGGGCGATCAGCTTATCGTCTATGTCGGTGAAATTCTGGACGTACTTAACCCTATACCCTCGATATTCCAGGTAGCGGCGGATGACATCGAACAGGACATAGCTCATGGCGTGCCCGATATGGCACTCGCTGTAGGGGGTGACACCGCAGACGTACATCTTCACCGTATCGTCGGTGGGAATGAAGTCCTCTTTCTTTGCAGAAAGCGTGTTATATATCTTCATCATTCGCTCGTTTCCTCGATCAGGGCTACCGCATATGCGGCGATGCCCTCGCCTCGCCCTAACGGGCCGACACCGTTGGAGCTGGAGGCCTTGACCGATACCTGATTGCGATCGATGTTAAGGGTTGTGCAGATGTTATCAACCATGTCGTCGATGTAGTCCGCCAGCCGAGGCCCCGCGCACACAATGGTGGAATCGATGTTCGCTATTCTGAAGCCGCGATCGACCAGTTTAGCACCGGTTTCCTTCAGCAATATCATGCTGGACATATCCCTGTAGCGGGGGTCGCTGTCAGGGAAGTGAAAGCCGATATCCCGCATGGCGGCAGCGCCGAGGATGGCATCGATCACGGCATGCACCAGCACATCGGCATCGCTGTGCCCGCCGAGGCCTCGCTCGAAAGCTATTTCCGAACCGCCGAGTATTAACGGCCTGCCCTCGATCAAAGGGTGAACGTCGTAGCCGAACCCTATACGCATATTCTATAACCTGACCGTCACCGGTCGATATTCTTCAAGATGGCCTCAGCGATGGGCAGGTCATCGGGGGTGGTCACCTTGATGTTGGCACGCGATCCGGGGAATACCCTGACCTTATAGCCCAGGCGCTCCACCAGCATGGCGTCATCGGTGACATCACCCTGTGCCTGATGGTGAGCCTCGTTTATTATATCAAATCTAAATGACTGGGGGGTCTGCACCAACCAGAGGCGGTCACGCGATAACGTCCCTTCAACATAGAGATCGTCGGAGACGATCTTGATCGTATCGCCCACTGGGATTACCGGTATGGCAGCCCCGCTGTCGCGAACCGCCTCCAGCGAATCCTCGATCAACCGTCGGCTAACGCAGGGGCGTGCCCCGTCGTGGATCAGCACCCAGCGGCACCCGCCGAGCCGCTGCAAGCCTGCCTTCACCGAATCCTGACGGCGCTCGCCGCCGGCACAGATGTCCTTCACCTTCGATATATCGTGTTCCTCGATCAGTTGCTTTCCTTCATTCAACCGTCCTTGGGGAAGCACCAGAACGATATCGTCGACGGCAGAACATGACTGAAAAGCACCAAGGGTATAAGCCAGCAGCGGCTTCCCCGCCAGCGGGGTGAAGATCTTGTCCACACCGGCCATGCGCTGGGCCGCGCCAGCCGCAACAACGATAACCCCGACCCTTTCCATCGCTATCTCATCAATGTTGGATCACCACGGGATCAGGAAGTTCAGCAGCAGGCGCAGTGTCCAGTACCCGGCGAAGGCAACCAGCAGACCCTTGACCGTCTTGCCGGCGAACACCACCAGCATATATTTCCAGAAGGGGTAGTGCATGGCGCCAGCGACAGCCCCTACGATATCGAAGAAGAAGTTGGGTATAGCGGAGAACAGGAACAGCACTATAGTGCCGCGCCGCCGCATCCACTCCCTCAGCTTGATGTAGACCTTCCTGTTCTGCATCGAGCTGCGTCCGCTGAATCCCGCCATGTACGCCGGTATCTCGCCGATGGGCTCGCCGAGCCCCGCCATCAACCCCACCAGCCATGGGTTCAGTATCGCACCCATGATGAATATGAAAGGCAGGTGCGGCACCGGCACGATTATAACTGCAGCACCCAGTATGGCTATTATGAAAACGCCCAGGTAGCCATAAGCCTCTACATCTCCGGTCAAGCCTCTGCTGAAGTAGATGGCGATGCTGAGGACCGCTACAGCGATTATAGTGGTCAGGCTTACCCAGTGCCGCCTGATCCAGCGCCGCTGGACGATCGGCGCCAGTTCCTCTTCGGCGATAATGTCGATGGCATCCTCATGCTCATCCATAATGCTTCTGTGGTGAAAGGTTACAGATAAGCAGCGAGTAAGTCAAGGGGCATCCGCACGGGATCATATCCTGTCGGGGAACTGTGCCGATGCCGTCCCCCTACTTTCCCTTCTTGCGTTTGGCCGAGAAGGTGAATCCTTCAGCCCCCGTGCCGACCACAACGTGGTCGCCCTCCTTGAATTCCCCTTGCAGTATCTTGGTCGACAGCGGGTTCTCGATACGGCGCTGAAGAGTGCGGCGCAGGGGCCTGGCCCCGAACGTGGGATCGAAGCCTTCCTTGGCCAGTTGCGCCTTCGCCTCCTCCGTCAATTCCACCGTTATCCTGCGCTCCTCGAGACGCTTCTGGATATCCTTCAGCATCAGATCGACGATAAGCTTGATCTGCTCCTCGGTGAGGGGCTTGAATATCACCACCTCGTCGAGGCGATTGAGGAACTCGGGGCGAAATGTCTTCTTCAATGCTTCCTCGATGGCACGCTTCCGCTGCTCCATCTCACCCTTCGGCTCCTTAGAGAAACCCATAGAATTCCGTTCGAATTCCTCCGTGCCCAGGTTCGAGGTCATAATCACCACCGTGTTCTTGAAGTCAACGGTCCTGCCATGCCCGTCGGTGAGCCTCCCGTCCTCCAGTATCTGGAGCAGGATGTTGAACACGTTGGGGTGAGCCTTCTCCATCTCATCGAGGAGAATCACTTTATACGGCCGTCGGCGCACCGCCTCCGTGAGCTGCCCCCCCTCTTCATAGCCGATGTAGCCCGGCGGGGCTCCGATGAGCCGCGACACGGTGTGCCTTTCCATGTACTCCGACATATCCAGACGCACCATGGCTTCCTCGTCATCGAACAGGAATTCGGCAAGGGCGCGCGCCAGCTCAGTCTTGCCCACGCCGGTAGGGCCGAGGAATATGAAGCTGCCGATCGGCCTCCGCGGGTCCTTGAGCCCGGCCCGCGCCCGCCGGATGGACTCGGAGACCACCCTGACGGCATCCTCCTGCCCGATGATCCTCTGGTGCAGCCTGTCCTCCATCTGGAGCAGCTTATCGGTCTCCTCCTCCAGCATGCGGGACACGGGGATGCCGGTCCAGATGGACACCAGATCGGCGATATCCTCCTCATCCACCACGCTGTCGATCTTTTCCTCCCGGAGCCATGCCTGTTTCGCTGTGTTGTACTCCTGTTCTACCGGGATACGCTCCATCTTGAGCCGGGAGGCGCGCTCGTAATCCTGCTTCTCGGCCGCTGCCTCCTCCTCACGGAGCAGCTGGTTAAGCTTCCTCTCCAGGTCCTTGACATTCTTGGGGGCGCTTTCGGTATCTATCCTCAGCTTTGCCGCCGCCTCGTCTATAAGGTCCACCGCCTTGTCGGGGAGTTGTCGGTCGGATATATAGCGATGGCTCAGCTGCGCCGCTGCCTCCAGGGCAGAGTCGGTGATTTGGATCTTGTGGTGCGCTTCGTATCGGGGGCGCAGCGACCGCAGCATCTCGACGGTGTCCTCCTCGCTGGGCTCGTCCACATATACAGGCTGCAGCCTCCGTTCCAGCGCGGCATCCTTCTCAATGTGCTGCCGGTATTCGTCCAGCGTGGTCGCCCCCACGCACTGCAGTTCGCCGCGGGCGAGGGCCGGCTTGAGCATGTTGCTGGCGTCGATGGCCCCTTCGGCGGCCCCGGCTCCGACCACGGTGTGCATCTCGTCGATGAACAGGACGATCTCTCCCTGTGACTGGCGGATCTCATCCATCACCGCCTTCAAACGTTCCTCGAACTCGCCGCGGAACTTGGCGCCGGCGACCAGCGCCCCCATGTCGAGGGCTATCACCCGCTTGTTCTTCAGCGAGTCGGGGGCATCGCCGCTCACGATCATCTGGGCCAGACCCTCCACGATAGCGGTCTTGCCCACGCCCGCTTCGCCGATGATTACCGGGTTATTCTTGGTGCGCCTGGTGAGCACCTGCATCACCCGCTTGATCTCCTTTTCACGCCCGATAACCGGATCCAGTTTACCCGACTCGGCAAGCATAGTAAGGTCGCGGCTGTACTTCTCCAGCGCCCCGTATTTACTCTCGGCATGGGGGTCGGTTACCCGTTGGCTGCCGCGGATGTCACGCAACGCCGAATACAGGTTTTCCTGCTCTATGCCGAAATCGCGCAGTATCTGCGAAGCAGCCCCATCACGCTCAGCCGCCATGGCTATCAGGATGTGCTCGGTGCCGACGAACTCGTCCTTCAGCCGATCGGCCTCAGCAGAGGCGTTCTCCAACAGGCTTGCTGTGCGCGGCGTGGCGTAAAACGTTGTCCCCTCGTATGATACCTTGGGGCTTTGCGCCAGCACTTCCTCCACACGGCTGCGCACCTCACCGGCCTCCACCCCCAGCTTCTCCAATATATCGCCGGTCAGCCCCTTGGGCTGCTGCAGCATGGCGAGCAGGATGTGCTCCACATCCCACTGGCTGTGTTTATAGCTGCGCACCAACTCCTGGGAGCGGGCCAGCGTTTCCTGTGCCTGTTCAGTGAATCTGTCCTGTCTCATCATTCAACTCCCTGTGCAATCATATCTCGCCATATCATCAATCGTTTAATTATTGTTACTTCCTCCCCGTTTGAGGGCGGCGCCTGCTCGGCGGCAGCATCCTCTTGGGCCACAGGCCAGCCTCCCGCAGGCGCTCTATCTCGCGCTCGGTCTCCGCCATCTGCTGTTCGAGCAATTCGATGCGCTCGGTCAAACGCAGGATCACCTCCACGCCGGCGAGATTGACCCCCAGGTCGTTCATCAGCGTCCTCACCTGGCGCAGCCTCTCGATATCCCTGTTGGAGTACAGGCGCACCCTGCCCTTGGAACGAGACGGCTCGATCAGCCCCGCCTTCTCGTAATAGCGCAGGGTCTGTGCATGCACGCCGAGCATCCTGGCCACCACACTGATCACATAGCAGGGTTCAGAATTGCCTATGTTCATTTCTTTCACCTCGCCTCAACCGATTATCCATTGGGCCGCAGCCTCCGTAACTCCTCGAAAAGCTCTTTCTCGCGCTGTGTAAGGTTCTCCGGTATCACCACCTTTATCCTGGCGATCAGGTCTCCCTTGGCGGTATCCCCCATAACCGGCATCCCCTGCTGCTTCAAACGGAACGCCCTTCCGTTCTGCGTCTCCGGCGGTACCTTGAGGGAGAGCTTCTTCCCCTTCAGTGTCGGGACGCTGGCCTCTCCGCCGAGCACGGCGTCGGCTAGGGGAACCGAGACATCGACATAGATATCGTTCCCCTTGCGCTCGAAGACGGAATGCGGCCTCACCGATACTACGAGGTACAGGTCCCCCCGCGGCCCTTCCCCCGGGCCGGGCTCGCCCTTTCCGCTGACCTTTACGCGTGAGCCATCCTTGACACCCGGAGGCACCTTGACCTCCAGGCGGTGCCCCAGCACATCCTCAACAACCCTGGTGGTGCCGTGGTACGCCTCCTCCAGCGTTACCTCGGTGGGGTATTCAACATTCCTGCCACGGCGTGGCCTCTCGGGTGCAGCCCTGGCGCCGGCGCCACGGGCGAAGGTGGTGAAGATATCGCTTAGGTCACTGTAGTCACCCAGGTCACCGAAATCGACGAATTGCACCCGTGTGCCCTGCCTCTGGCCTGAATGTTTGGCGGAATCGGAGAAACCGGAGAAGCCGCCGAAAGGCCCCTGCTGCTGTGCGTCGAGCTGGTCGGCGTAGGGCCAGTTATCCCCGTACTTGTCATAGGCCTTCCTCTTCTTGGGATCGGAGAGGACCTCGTAGGCGGTATTGATATCCTTGAACCTCGCATCCGCCGATTTATCCCCCGGATTAACGTCGGGGTGGTGCTTACGAGCCAGCCTGCGATAGGCCTGCTTTATATCCTTATCAGAGGCCGATTTACTGACTCCCAGCACGTCGTAAAAATTTTTAACTGCCATATCAGTCACCCAACTACAACCATTATAAGGTATATATTACATCATTGTCAATAGTATACCTATCATAGGCTGATAATAAGTCTTGACTAATTGGTGTTAATATGTTATATTAATCCAGGTTAAGGAAGGAGGTGATAAGGAATGAACCTGACACGCTGGGATCCGTTCCGGGAGCTGGTGGGGATGCGGCAGGCCATGGATCGTCTGCTGGAGGGCGGTTATGTACGTCCTTCGAGGCCTCTGATGGAATGGAGCGAATTGGCGCAGCCTTCGCT
>Ga0180438_10001538_pt1 | contig 40836 bp, 45 predicted proteins | sample SS_ome_12_FD_132455 | JGI IMG/M metagenome (GOLD analysis project Ga0180438, IMG submission 132455) | Hypersaline lake sediment archaeal communities from the Salton Sea, California, USA - SS_3_D_2 metaG | ecosystem: Environmental > Aquatic > Non-marine Saline and Alkaline > Hypersaline >... | reverse complement strand
GACGATTTAGTCAACAGGTGCCCCTAGGTGAGTAGCCTAAGGCGTTTCGGGTGTACTCTGGGCTAGGGAAATCGGCAAATTGGCCCCGTACCTTCGGAAGAAGGGGTGCCTACGGTTTTGAGTCGCAAACTTGGAACCGTAGGTCGCAGTGACCAGGAAGTGCTATCTGTTTAATAAAAACATAGCTAACTGCAAGCGCGAAAGCGTGTGTACAGTTAGTGAGTCCTGCCCAGTGCTGGTAAGTTAATCTTGGGTACAACCGAGGGAAGCTCCAGTAAACGGCGGGAGTAACTATAACTCTCTTAAGGTAGCCAAATGCCTTGCCGGATAAGTACCGGCGTGCATGAAGGGAGCAATGAGCGCTTTACTGTCCCAGCCTGGAACCCGGTGAACCCACTACCTGGCGAACAGTCCAGGGAGTCCTAGCGGGAAGAGAAGACCCCGTGGAGCTTTACTGCAGCCTGTGCCTGTGCTGCGATCGTTGATGCAGAGCGTAGTCGGGAGCCGTTAATCCCAGCCTCTTTGGGGGTTGGAGTAGGCAACCTTGGAACACCGACCTTCTTTGGTTGTTGTGCTTACCAGAACGAACGTTCTGGAACAAGTGCAGGTGGGCAGTTTCGCTGGGGCGGCAGACCCTTGAAAATGTATCAAGGGTGCCCAAAGGTCAGCTCAGCCGGGTCAGAATCCTCTGATAATAAAGGAGGCTGAATATCCGGCGTAGAGCGTAAAGGTAAAAGCTGGCTTGACTGTATTCTGACCAGTAAAGAATGCAGGAACGAAAGTTGGGCTTAGCGATCCTCAATACCTTATTTGTGGGGGTTTGAGGTGACAGAAAAGTTACCCCGGGGATAAATGCGTCAGTTTTGTAAAGATAACAAGTGTGTAGACAAAGCTTAGTAAAGTTGTATGGGTAATTTAGCTTTGACGATTGTACAACTTTATGAGCGTCTGCGGCGCATTCCCAAACAGAGTCGTCGCGGGCAAGAGCCCATATCGACCCCGCGGCTTGCTACCTCGATGTCGGCTCTTCCTATCCTCGATGTGCAGCAGCGTCGAAGGGTGGGGTTGTTCGCCCATTAAAAAGGAGGCGAAAAATACCTCTCTCCTTAATAGAGGGAACGTGAGCTGGGTTTAGACCGTCGTGAGATCGACTTAGCCGTTATCAACGAGTACAATCAGGTAACTTAAACCCATTAATGGAATCCGGTTATGTGATTAGTGATAATGAGAAAAGTGATAGCAATGGCTAAGTAGACACGAAACAGGTTGGATTCTATCTGCTAGGACTGTCGGTCGCCTGAGGGTAAGGTGTTCTTAGTACGAGAGGAACGGAACGTCGCGGCCTCTAGTGTACCAGTTGTCCGAAAGGGCAGAGCTGGGCAGCCACGCCGTAACCGATAAGAGCTGAAAGCATCTAAGCTCGAAGCGGGTCCTGAAAAGAGGCGGCCAATCACCAACAGAGGAGTTCGGGTGACCATCCATAACTGTTGGGGACGAGGACTCCAGGAAAACACTGGGTTGATAGAGCTGAGGTGTAAGTGTCGAGGGTACATCCCTCCAGCCTCTTGGTCATGTATACAACCGTCTCTTCGGAGATAGTTGTGTCGTGATTAATGCTGTTGGGCCGAGGCACTAAGCCTGCAGCCACTAAACGTCCAAGTGTTCAGACAGAACCCCGTTCCATGCAAAACGTATGTAGCGTAATGGCGAATCTATGGTGTTTCATGTTATGTATAAGTCCTTCTACGATACGAAGCGGGAGTTGTACTCCCTCATTTTTTTGGGGCGCATGATATGACAATGTCATAGTTTTCGTTTTATTTACTGGTGAGTGCTATTCGAATTAAGAGTATTAATCCGGTAATCTCACAAGTATTTGTTATCCTAATGCTAAACCCTATTATGAATTGCATATACATGGACAAAAGCAAGTACGGAGATTTCATAATTTAATCAAACCTTGCCATCCCAACAAGCAATTGGTGTTATCCGTTTGAAAAAAAGTTGAGTCTTTTCTGTTTAATTTCCCAATATTATTTCCGCGTATTTAAAATCACATATCAAGATTTTTTGAAACTTTTTTTCTTGAGGAAAACATAATACTCTCTTTATTGTACATACAATCGATTTTCTAAAAATTAAAGGGCCTAAACAGGCAAATAAGTTATATAAAAAATCAGGATAAATAAACCAAAAAACGGGATAAAGATTTTTATGCTGTAAGAAGTGCTCGTGCCTCTTCAGCTTTATATACCGCCCCAGGTTCGCCTTTTATGGTGTATTTGATCTCCACCATTTGGTCGGGTCGGATATCTTTGATAGCCCATTCTAAGACGGTGAAACTCTTGCCTTCGATCAGGTGCATCCGTTTATCGGTGACGTTTGGCTCACTTGAGACTAATGTGAAGCCTTCAGATAAGAAATCGTTTATAGTGATATCAGACAGGCTCGCTTCCTCATCGATAATATGTGTTATTTCCTCAGACTTCAGTTTGTTCTTGTAATAGAGAGAAATCACATATTCGCCCCTGGTCGCACCTTCCTGTATGGATTTTCCGACATGTGTATATACTCCTCTTTCGTGTGATTGATCAACAGAAATTTCTTTTGCTGTTTTAAGAAAGTCTCTGTAACTTAAGATTTCTACCCCTACAATCTCATCCGTTTTTGGATCATGTATACTAATAATCATTCCTTCGTCGTCTATTGCATCACTTATACTATCCGAATACTCGCGGAATCGAATACCAAGTACATCAGCGGCATAATCATACTGTAAATCTAATATAGTGTGAGGTAAGACCCTCTTAAATAGTTCTTCAATCCTGCTAATAATTTGTTGCGGGTTAATCATTACGGCCATACTTGAACCCTTCTTAACTTCTTCTTATATGTCTTTTTTATTTTCATAGCGGTACGGACTATTCCACGACTTCGATCTTTGAGTTTATAAGAAACCATGATATTCTGAAAGACTGTATTATACGTTGAATGTTTTCGATTAAATGCTATAAACTCAGGGTTTTCGAGAACGCTCAAGACGTCATCTATCTCCCCATTCATTTCTGGGTGTCGACGTACTATATGATTAGTCCATCTCCATTTATAAAGTGTCACTTCGTGATCTAATGGAGTTACTACTACAAAAAATTCTTTCTTTTGCATATGGCAACACAAAGTATCTTTAACTTGCGAATGGCAAAAAAGTTTCGACTCTCAATAGTTATCCTTTGACCTTCATTGATAATCTTTCTGGTTTCTTCCTATATAAGAACCTTTATTGAAGAGATTTGCCCCTTCATTTTTTTGGGTTAATCATATGACAATGTCATTATCATTCTGAGAAATGTGTCTTTAACATTTTGTTTTAGTTATAGATTTTGAACAGGTTGGATTCTATAACAAGGGAATGTTCCAAGCCTTATCTGAGAAATATGTTTCTTTTTCAGACATTAGGTAAACTACTTATGGTATGAAATCAGAAGAATATCTGTAGTAATTTAACCAGCTTTGTAGAGGTAATGTTACTATTTATTATTTGCAAGTCATAGATGAGGCTAAGAAAATGAACAGCGAGCTTGAAAAAATAGTAAGAAACATCAAAAACCTCGAAGGGGAGATAAAAAGAGATTATAAGGCAAAGATAATGGGGTTATTTGGTTCTTATGTACGAGGGGAACAGAAGGAGCGTAGCGACGTAGATATTCTGGTAAGGTTTTTTGAAGGAGCGACTTTGTTTGATTTTGTCGGGCTTGCAGAATTTCTTGAAGAAAAACTCAATGTGAAGGTAGATATTGTTTCAGAAAGAGCGCTAAGACCTGAACTAAAGGAACAAATACTTCGAGAGGTCATAGCGGTATGAAAAGGGATTATACACTGGGATTTGAGGAAACCTGATAAAAAAAGTCAAAAAGGAACTCAGAGTATTACATTATGAGGTTAAGTGGAATGAGGCTTGACGAAATAAAAGAAAAGCTTGCAAAACACAAAGAAGACTTGATAGCACGGTTTAAAGTGAAGGAACTCGGTATTTTTGGTTCTTATGTTAAGGAGGAGCAGAAAGAGGGAAGCGACCTGGACGTACTTGTTGAATTTGAAGAGGATGCAAAACTAAGTTTACTGGATGTAGTGGGTTTGGAGCTTGAATTAAGTGATTTATTAGGGGTCAAAGTTGATTTAGTGGAAAAGAAGACTCTAAAACCGTACATTGGACAGCGCGTCTTAGAGGAAGTTGTTTATGTATGAACGAGAGGAGAGAATATAGAGATTTTCTCGTAGATATCCTAAATGCAGTTAATGATATTGAAACTTTTATTAAAGAACTAACTTTTGAAACTTTCATCAATAACAGGGAAAAGATTTATGCCACAATTTATTGTTTGCAAGTCATAGGTGAGGCTGTAAAGAACCTTCCGGAAGAAATAAGAGAAGACTACCCAGATATACCTTGGCGAAAGGTAGCAGGTATGAGAGATAGATTAATTCATGGATACTTTACTGTTGATTTTTATAAGGTTTGGGAGACCATAAAACGGGATTTACCGCCTTTAAAGAAAATTATATCAGAAATTTTGAAGTATGAAAATGAATAAGGCGAAAAAGCATAATCGCGTTATGTGTTGGTTTTATTAGGAAGGAAATCGGTGTTTTCAGTAAGAAAAATTACAGGAGTAAACAGCACTAGTGTCTGGAACAGGAGGTGGAACACATAAGGGGTGACAGAACAGGAGGCATAACTCTTGCAGGGATCATGCAATTGATTAGTGGGCTTGATACTCTCTTTATTGGTTTACTAGGCTTATCCTATTTATTAGGAATCTTCGTAGTGGGCTTCTTCTTGGATTATGCGACGGTATTAACGGCTTTGACCTATTTGGTAGTTCTTTATACTAACATGCTCACCATTGGAGGTATCTCGATGGTGACTGTAATGGGTGTTGTGGCAATAATTTGGGGTGTTTTGGGTCTAGTCGCGACTGCTGGAATTTTAAGAGTCTCACGCTGGGCTCTTTGGGTGGCGAGTATATTCAACATAGTTCTTATCATTGATATGCTGCTTTTATTGAATAATGCGTTTACCAGGGGTATGATCGCCGCTACAACGTTTGCGTATTTATTCTATTTGTTGCTGATAGTGTTTCCGATAGTTGTTGAAATAATCCTAATCGCCAAGAGGGCAGAATTTATCTAATGCCTGCCATCGCACTTTTTCTATTTTTCTTAATCTAGTCATGTAAGTGTGCTAGTGGTTCAGCCAAGAATTTTAATTAGTAGTAAAGATGCCTGGATTCATCATCATTCTTGTAAAAAAAGAGGGATCATTGTAGGATGCAAATGCAGGTTTATGTATGCAACGCTCTAAAAAATAAAGTTGTAATGTAATCTTAGTTAGATTATTAACGATGTTTTCCATTAAAGCCATTTTGAAGGCGCTTCATTAAATTTTGAGAGAGTTCTAAGGATATAAAATCGCGTGCTTTTTCCAGAGTCTTTTTTGCCCTCTCAGTAGCGCCTTGAACGAACCGCGAAAATACGAACTCCCAGTATTTGAGATGAACTTCTAAGTCTGATAAGTTACAAGCTGGTGGCTGGGAGTCTTTCTTTTCGTTTCGTGTAAATAATCCCATATTAGGTTCCTCAATTTCTCTTGGTATGCAAACTGGTAACCATTCTTTATATTACATAGTTAAAATATTAGAACTATCATAACTTCTTGTGCTAATTTTGTTAATAAGGCACACCGTTCCCATCTTTTTATGGGTATAGGTTCTGGCAGCTAACATGGTTGTCGTTAATCTATAGAGCGTTGGTAGTGGTATTCCAGACTTGTCACAGAGGTACTTTTTATCATACACTATTTTCGTAGTTCACCGAATTTAACTACGATAAGATCGGAGAAAATGTTCTAGTTTTGCATTTTAAAAGCAGCCATTAGTTGAAATCATTTTTCAAAAATGTGGACTTTATATACATTTTTTTTACACAAAAGATTGCCCTAAAAAATCACATATGATGAGACAAAGATGATAATCCAACTTCCAAACATAAAGAAGATGATCTATGAGGCGTATCCAGCTCTTAATGGTATAGTCAAGGCTCATGTAGAAGGCTTAGAAAATGTGGTAACTCTTTATACTAATACAGTAGAAGATTTCATTCGACGTCACTGTGAACAAATCTACTTGCATCTTGAACCTGAGCCCGACAATGAACATCAGAAAATAGTCAAACAAAGGATTCTTGAGATATGTAAAGAAATTAAATCGAGAGAAACTCTGGAAGAACCACCAGTAGATATTTTAACAGAAGATGAGGTAACTACGCTTCTGGAGAACTTTGAGAAAGAAACCTTTCACAAATACAAAAATGGTGAGAAAATCACAATTGACGATTATGTACAGTTCGCCCGTAAATACGGATACTCAATAGGAAAAGTGTTGATAGCATCGGCTTGGCTTGATGAGCATCTCACTAACAAAGCGATAGACGCAAAAAAGAAGCCTATGAAGAGGCTACACTTGCTTAGTTGACTGAATATAATCCCGACTTTTGAAAACATATCTCCTCGCTGCTTTTAAAGCAAAAAAAGCAAGTTATCTTTTGGTGTATGTTCGTTTTCAAGAACGTAATAAACTTGAACACTATTCTCAAAAGTCTGTAAAATCGCTTATAATTCTATTTTAAAGGCTATCCTTCATTTTCCTCAAGTATTTGCTGTAAGTCATCCAAGATGAAATATCCGTCTTCAAATGATTTGACTGCAATTTCAAGGATTTCAGTTTTTGCAATAATCTCATCGTTAAGATCTTGTTTATCTTCTACACCATTCCAAAAAACAGAGAAAAAATCCTTAATAGTTGAAAGAGAGGCGTTTCCTTTGATAAATTCTCTTAATCCTGTGCAAAGGTCCGAGAATTTAATTGATTGATGTAGTTCTTGCATGTTCTTTCCTCTTATGAATACCCTCAAAAATGGGCAATAAAGATTTCGGTGTCGAATAAGAGTGATATTTGACATTCTGATACTTTATGACCTTATAGAAGCCAATAGCTGAGAACTAGTTTTGTAAACTTCAATTAATGACATATACACAGACTAAATGCATTATAATCAAACAAAAGCGCCCTTAAGGACTGGATTTCCTTATCAACGCCGTTTTCTGTTTTTTGTGGAAGATTTTACAACAACAGAGCAAGAAAGCATCACAGCTTCAGCGTGGTGATGAATTGCGGTAGTGAGGGTTCACTTTCATCACGTGCATCGAGGGGTCTCCCTAAAATTATATAGGTGGAATGAGGAAGGTATCAACAACAATTGGAGGGATCATACGCACACTTGTAGATAAGGTGCCTACTCCGATTGTATCAACATCGTTAGCAATACCTACTAAGCGTAGGGATTTTAAGCCTGTGGAGATGAGACCTCCGTAACCCGTCAAGGGGATCGAGTCTGTCGTAGAAGCAGGAAGCCTCAAGGCTTTCGCACGAGGTAGCTCACCTGAAGTAATAAAAAACACAGATGTAGATGGTATTATAAGAAAAAGATAGATGTTAAGGCACTAGGGATGGAATGAGCATGCTAGACTTCATCTGACATGTTATGTTCACCTAATAGTGAATATTATTCCTGTTTTTTATGAAAAGGCTTACGATATTCCAATATTTCTTGTGGTCTTTATATAGTCATTTGAGCAGAGGCATTGCTCATTCCATCAAGAGACGATTCAAGATGAGAAAAGGGGATACAACTAGGGGATTATATCAAAAAATCGAAAATTGAATCGCCTCCTATACCCCCAATCACTCATTTTCCCCCTCTCCCCCTCCCCTTTCCCCTTTCTCTTGTATTCCAACTCAATGAAGAATTCTTCGTTGATATTTTAGTTTTCTCTAGAACCCCTTCCAATATTTTGAAAGTATGCCTCTTAGCAAGTTTACCCGCTTTAAAGCTTCCTTGTCTGTATTAATTTCCTCAAGAGGGAACTCGTCTGAAAATTCAATTTTATGATCAAGAAGCGTCTGGATGACAATTTCGACAAACTTTGGGAGTCCAAGCAAATTATAGCCGCCTTCTAACACAAAAACAAGTTTTCCTTCACACACTTCCTCAGCCAAATTTTTTAGTTGGTGAGTAATGGTTGCATAAAGACTTGAAGAAAGTCTAAGATTCCCAACAGGATCTGCATAGTGGGTGTCAAATCCCATAGCTACAATAATAAGTTCTGGATTGAATTCTTTAGCTAAATGGGGCACAATTTTTTGAAAAGATTTTAAGTAGGTACGGTTCAACGTAAGAAATGGCAAAGGAATGTTCACATTGTAGCCCTCACCTTCTCCAAAACCGATTTCAAAAATTCCTCCCTTTTCGTTTTCATTGAAATACTCATGTATCGAGATGTACATTACAGAAGGGTCAGAATAGAAGAATTCAGTGATTCCATCTCCATGGTGGGAATCTAGGTCAATAATTAGCGTTCGATCGAGTTTCTTTTTCCTTTTCAAATTTAGTACAGCCGAAGCGCAATTATTAAAAATGCAGAGCCCTTCAGTTTTTGAGTAGCCTGCATGATGTCCAGGAGGACGAATCAAGGCAAATGATTGTGTTACGTTCCCTTTAAGCACTTCTTCACAGGCGAGAATGGTGCCACCAACGGCCAGTTTTGCAACATCAAAAGCATCCCGTGAGGCATAAGAATGTGAGCCTATTTCGCCTCCCCCAATCTTAGACAGCGATTTCACGGAATCCACAAGATAAGGCGCATGAATTTTATACAAATCCTTCTCTTTGATAGGTTTAGCTAAGATGGGTTCGATACCAGGTAGATCAAAGATTTCTTTTTGTTGAAGATAAGTATATACCGCTGCTAGGCGTTCAGGCGTTTCAAAGGACTCAAAATGAGGGCGAGGAAAATTAGTATCATGTTTCAAGAAGTCAGGATGGTGAATTATGCCAATCAATTCATGCACCTCAGAAAAGATCTCATATAATGTAATTAGAGCATAACCTTATAATCAGTATCGACAACAAATATGGGAGGCAGTGAGTCGAAGGGCGGCTGACGGGCGAATTCGTCTGAGGAAATTCCACTCACCGTACAGGTACTCTGGCACCAAAAGGTGCCTGTCGAGAGGCAGGGCTCTGGAGCAGAAACGACACGTCCACTTGCCAGATGACGAGGATGCGGCTGAAGAACACACGGGAGAGTTTGTGTTCTGAGAAGACTTCGGTAACGAAGGTCGAGTTAACCCGCTGAGAAGACAAGTGGGATCGATGAAACGGCCATCCCAGAGGGTGCAAGTCTAAATAGGCTACCCATGAATTGCCTGTAGGAGGTAGCGGGTAAGACGCATAGTTGAATGCCGCAAGAGATGTGTAGTACTAACTGCACCTTTCTAACAGAAAGTGGATTACTCTCGACACACTGCCATCTCATTTATAACGTCGTAGGAAAAGAAATTATTTCATTCCTTGTTTACATCGCAAAGAAACTCGATATATTATTTAAAGTCTTTTCAGAAGATATTTGACATAAATTCTGCAAAATTCTTGAATAGGAGGGGGATTTAGCAACTTGGACGACGTTTTCAAAAAAATTAGAAGAACAAAAGTTATGACAATGTGTGAACTACTCCGCCCTTTCGGACGGAGCTTCTGCCCTCACGGATTGTTGAGCTTTTCCTACGAGGGATAGCAAGAACCCGCTCATCGACAGTTCGGGGTTGTCCACGGAACCCCCCGTTCCTTGAAGGAACACTTTGGTTTTCGCCCTACGACCTTTCCGCCGCTTTGTTAATCCCGTAAGGCACTTAATAGCGTCTAACAGGATGTTAAACGCCGCGTTTACGTCTCTATCGGCGATAAATCCGCATTTCAGGCATCCGAACGCCCTGTCCTTGACCTCCACCTTTCGTGAACCGCACATCGAACACCGATGGGTGGTCCACCACTCATTGATCACCAAGGATACTCCGTCACGCACCAGCACCGCCATCGCGATACGATCAGCACAGTCCTTGAATGCCCAATGGTTGACACGTTTTCGGTTTCTCCTGTGCCCTGATCCTTTGTAGTGGCAATTACGCACCTTGTCGGGGTAGCCTATGATCACCAGCGAACCTGTAAGGTGCTCGGCAATATCAATTGCCAGTTTTCTCCTGAAATCCTTAGCGTAATTCAACCGTTTACCGTAAAGTTTCTTCACTACCACGTATTTCCCTAACCGTTTTAACCTAGCGATCCTGTTGTTCAGTTGGCGCATATGGATGAAAAACTTCTTGTAGTCCTCTTTCTTAAAGAGGATGACGTTGCCTTCGCCATCCGAATCACACGCTACAGCAGTCGCCAACCGCTTCAAACCGAGGTCAATGCCCGTGATGGACTTCAGCACAGGCATAACTTCCTTTTCTATGACAACATGGACCTCATAGCGTTTCAACCTGTGGTTTTTAACGATTTGAAAAGATTTAACACGCCATTCTTTGTCATGGAGGTGCTTCGCGGCATACGGATACATACACAACGGCAGGTGTAATTTCTCGCCCAGAAAGGAAACTCCTTTGAAGTGCGGGATGGTGCGATGTCGCCTACACGATAGTCGAACATGACGGGCACTTTCCCTTTGATTTTCGGTGGCGAGGGCTCCTTCTTCTTCCAGCGGTAAAGTTTGTGCCGGAGTTTTCTCAACCGTTTCTTATCTTTAGCAGTGCTTTTCTTGATGATACGTTGTTTACAGGTGGCGATGGACTTTTCCAGACGCATAATCTCCCACTGCCACTCACGATGCAGTTCCCGATAGGACTTGAGCATCCAAAGGGCTTTATCGCGGCAAGTTTGCACGAAACCCGACGACAGCCCCGTAAGGTGTTCTACATCTTTTCGGTATTGCTCCGCCTCTTTAGCGCTCGTAATATTCTCAGTGATGATTTTTTCAAGAAACAGTTGCACACCATAAGTGAGGCGTGCGGTAAGTTTATCGAGGACCTTTACCTTTGTTGTGGTGATCCTGTCATCAACGGGAAGCACCAGCGTCTTGCAGATTGGTAATGGTTTGGCAAGTTGAAGTTCCAACTCCATCCTCCACGACCCTCTAGGAAATTAGAGGACGCATCACTTAAAAACGTTTCTCTAACGAGAAAAGGACGGCGATTCATCTCCCACCTTTAGGTAGTAGTCATCTCACCGAGATAAGATAAAGACGCAATAAGCTTGGAAACAAGTAGCGATAAGGTTGATAAACTTACGGAATTAGTAGACTATCTGATATCTGAACTACAAAAGAACGGTTTAATCTAGTAAAAGGATAAGATCGTATATGTGCATAATCTTGTTCGTTTCCAAGAATTATAATTCTTGAAGGGCCTGTTTTTGTAGTTCAAGCATATGGTCACTCGTTTCTGCTTTGATGTAAAGTTGAAGGAGTTCTTGGTTAACTGTAAGAAAATTGAGTCCCCAATTAAATTTAGAGAGAATGTTTTTAGCTTGGTCCTCAAAACCTAATATAACAAGAGCGGCAGCTAAAGCTTCAACTGTGCTTAACCTAACCGGCTTTCCATAATTGGTAGGATTTGCCGCAATCAGAAACGGCAAAGCTCTCTTTATTCCACGTAGTTTTTCAACTGAATCAGATGTGAATTTTGCCCAGGAAGCATCTATTGCCAGAAGTCCATGATGAGTAGCAAGCTCCAGATCTTGTTTTGAGAGGATAACTTCTGAAAATGGATCTAGCAGGATAACCCGTTTAGATACTTGTGAGAATTTACGAATTTGAGTTACGAGTCTCTGTCTGGTTAGCCTTTGTCCTGTACATTTCTTTGGGTCGCATTGCTTAACGTGGTAGACGTAGATAGGTATCAGCTTTACGTTTCCTCCCTGATTACTCATATGGTTTTTGTAAAGCATTGTTAAATTCATATATGTAAAGAAAGATGGTTCCTATTGCAGGAACTAGAACAATAGCCGAAAGATAGAACGACCTTGCGATATTTCGCAGTATATTCTAATTAAATTAATCAAAGATAACTTTTTCTGAAGAGAAACAAACAAATACTAGAAACAACAAATAAATGAAAGATTTAACATCAAAAATCTTCCTTGTTTGGATGTGATGTATAATGCCTATGGCTTTTATTTTAATAAACTCTGAGATCGGAGCTGAAGAAGCCGTATTAAACGCGTTACATGATTTAGAACCGGGCGTTGATGAAGCCTATATTGTCTACGGTGTGTACGATATCATCGCAAAAATACGCGAGGAAACGATGGAGAAGTTAAAAGAACTTATTACTTGGAAGATAAGACGCTTGGACAAAGTCCGCAGTACCTTGACCATGATTATCGTCGAAAAGGTCGAGTGAACTTACCTCAATCTACCTTTTTCTTAATTTTCGCTATTTATTCTTTTCTTTTTGTCGCGATCTTAGTTGCCAAAGTTCCTTTAATTCTTCAAAGGTCAAATCTTTTGGTGGTAGAACCACGTCTGCTGATTGAAATCCTCTGATCTTAACGCTTTTACCATTTCTAGCTATAAAATTGAGAAGCTCGTCATACATCTGAAAAGATTCTTCCTCGCAGCCACCGTTGTTAGCAGTCAAGAAAAAGGCGAGGCTTTCTTCAAATTCGTTGATTTTCTTAATGACTCTTTTTTCTCGACTCTTGTCAATAAAAATAAGGTATTCTCCTGCAATCTTAATAATCACTTTAGATGACCTCAAATATATAGAACCTTTTTATTGGATCTCATGAGGATAAAAGCATGCCTTAAAAGAGTTTTTATATAGGACAAATAGTTACCATCGCTATATTTAAATATTCACTATCTAAATGAAAATAAGAGCTTAAGAATTAAGCGCCTTTTAATAATCTCCTCAGATTTGGATTCCCCTCCTTGATTTTGTAGCGGGGTGGGGTAGACAGGAGATCCCGCGGGGCTCATAACCCCGAGATCGGTGGTTCAAATCTATGGGATAACGCCTATAGAGGATAAATCCATCCCCCGCTACCATTTTCACGTTCTTTCATTATAAATTTCAAATAACGCAATATTGTCTCTTTTCTAGGTAATCTTGAAGTACAGCATCTAATAAATTCTTTTCATCTTTGAGAAAATGAGCAGAGCCTTCTCCTGCGCGAGCCAGTTTCTTTGAAAACTCAATATCAACGTCTCCGCCCCTTAGAATACACACCACAGAGCTGCTGATTTTATTTGCACGACAAATTTTGACTTGACGAAGTGCTGCGAGTTTAGCACGTGCCTTCTCGTCTATAGTATCTTGTTGTTTGGTAGATTCGTGGAAGTTATGTGTAGTTGGGACGCCGTCCGTGATTATGATAATGTGCTTTTCAGCATTTCTTGAAGCTGATAATAAGATTTCTCGTGCATTTTTAATACCGTCCTCTAGGTTTGTATACCCTGCGGGTCTTACTTCAGTGATCTTCTCTAATATAGGCTGAACATTATATGTGAGTTTATTGAGTTTTGTTGCAGTATTAGCGAAAGTAACAACACTACTCCGATCGCCATTCTTGAAGGCTGCTAATGCCAGTCCTATTGCTGCTTTACGTGCATATTGAAACTTACTAAACTCAATCATGGATGAACTTCTGTCTAAGGCTAATACAACATCCATACAACCAAGAGGTCGTCGTTCTTTTATTCGAATATCTTCTCTTTGAATTTTTTCCGGGTGTCTTCGTTTAGTTATCACTTCTCTCATGGTTCTTCGCAGGGAGATATCGCGAAATCTGTCTTCACATTCATATTTTCTTATATCGACGACATCTTCTCCATCTATAGATTTTCCAGAACGGGTCTTATGTTTACCTTTCATAAGGGCACATTCTACCTCTGAGAGGATATCTTCGTAAAGTATGGCGTATCCTTTATCTGTTATCCTAATTTTTGAGTGTTCTTCCTCAATAAGCTTTTCCTCAGTCAAATTTTTGAGGATATCAATGAGAGCGTCATAAGCGGCATACTTATGATCATCTCTTTGTAAATCGATAGCCACTCCAAGGTTCTCTCGCAATAATTCTTTAAGATAATCCAGAAGAGACGGATCCGCATGTTTAAGCAGATTTTGAAACGACGCTCCTCTTGAAGAAGCGTCCTGTGCATTTTGGATTGACCTAAGCGCATCCTTAATCATGTTCCTCGAAATTTGTTTTGAGGTTGATCCTTGAGAACTCCCTTTTTTTGACGGAATGGTTTGGTTGTGTGATACTGATTTCTTTGTTTTAGAGCCTCGCATTAAATCTTCGGCTTTGTCTGTAAACTCGAATTCTGTTCCTAATTCTGGCTTTTGTTTTTGAATTGGTTGACCTTTCAACAGTTCTTCTTTTTCTAAATAGTTAGGTACGCTGTATAAGAGTCGTAACATTTCCATAGTAGGATTTTGTGTCGTCTTATCGACTTGTCTTTTCATTCGTCTAAAAAAATCTGAGAGTGCAGGGAATTGTTTTTTGAGTTCTTCTGGATCGATATTCATTAGATTGGAAAAATCTTGCTGTGTTAATTTATCTTTAAATCCAACGGATTTCTTATGGTCTAATTGGCGGTAAAATTCCTCCTTACGCCTGGTAAACTCCTTTAATTCTTTCATAATATTTCCCATTTGCCCTTCGTTAAGCGGTAGTGTTGGAGTGCAGATTGAAGGACTTTTTATATGATCCTTTGCCATTTCCTCACTAAAAAGTGCCTCGATTATTTCTATAATCAGTTCATCAGGCGTTCTCAAGGATTTCATTTGAATTCGATGCGCTAGAGTAATTAATGCAGCATCTATTATGTGTTCTTTGTTCATTTCCTGCCTTAAAATAGCATAACTCCTCAAAACGTCAAGAAAAGCTAAAACGCCCCTACTTGAAGGTCCTTTTGCGACTTCAGGATGAGTTCGAATTGCCTCAGCGATTTTAGCGAGCAGTTCCGGTATGTCATGGTTGAAAGTAAGGGCGTGTGTAGTCATCACATTTCCTTCTAATTATTATTAAGAACGCTGTCAACTAAGGAATGGATGTATTCAGTAGGATGTTCAAAATAAGAGCTCTCAGGAGCTAATGCAACGCGTCCGCGCAAAGCAACACGTGCGGCCTTTCTTATATCATCTACAGATACTGTTGTATCCTTACGTAGGGTAGTAAAACTTTGGCTTAAGTTCCACGTAGAGAGTGTAGCTCGAACACTGGCTGCATTTTCGATATCTTTGTCAGTACGAGTCCTTTGAATGATCTCCACTATCTCTTGTACTAATTTGAGCGGGATTTCTTTATCAGTTTTAACTCCATATCGCTGAACAATTTCCAATTCTTCCTCAGCAGTTGGGTAGGTGATTTTTACTCTTTCAAGTCTGTCCTTTAAGGCTTCCGAAATCCGTTCTACACCTGCATATTCCGCAGGATTCATTGTAGCAATCAAAATAGTATCAATATCAAATTCAACATCAAAGTTACCAATTGTTATCACATGTTCCTGAAGAACCTGTAAAAGTGTATTTTGTAAGCGTTCAGAAAGACGGTTTATTTCGTCAATAAAAAGAATTTTCCGGTTTGCCTTGATAATTTTACCTGGTTTAAACGCACGTGGGTCGAACGGTCCTCTCTTGAAAGCAATCACTGGATCGATATCACCTATTAAGTCTTCAGCGGTGAGTTCGGGTGAACCTTGAACCCTCACAAATCTTTTAGGGCCAGGGATCGTTATAATAGGAAATTTTTCTTGAGTGGTTTCACATTGAGGACACTCGGGACTTTCAGGGCGACAATTAAAACCGCAATCACGGACTTTCATATCTGGTAACCTGCTTGCAAGTTCTTTTGCAATAAGAGTTTTTCCAGAGCCAACAGGTCCCTCAAGCAGCAAATGTCTTCCAGAATGAAGAACCGCTAATATCTGCTCCTTTATATCATCTGGACCTATCCATGCGTCAATAAGTTTCGTTCCTTTCTGCTCAATTAACTCTTTTAATTCATTTCTCAAAGAATTCATGGCTTTCCATCCACTTTTTAACTTCTATTCTCCTAATCACGTAATCTGGGCACGATCTGATTTAATAACATTTTCAAAGATGCAAGAAGGTAGGTATTCTTGTCGAGACCCAAAAATTATTTTATTTCTTCAGGAAACTTAAATTTCAATTGTTCTCATACAGGTGTTTTCATAATGATATCTAGAGATTTGGAAAAAATCAGAGAACGTACCCAATCGGCCTACGAATATGTGTCCTCCCTTGAACCATTCAAGTACGTTTAAGATAATTACCAACTAAATCAAGAGATTGGAAATGAACTTAAAGAATTCGTAAATGATTATACTGTGGTTTTATTTGCTGCGAGTTGGTGTCGAGATAGTAGGGCTGGAGTTCCTGTATTTGCCCTTTTGGAAACAGAGATAGGACTGGAAGTGAGAGTTTTCGGAGGAATGGAGCCTGTCCCGAGACTACCTCCTGAAGCGGAAGAGTGGGGTGTCACAGCAGTGCCGACCATTTTTGTCTTCACTAAAAGCGGGCCTAAACGCGGGCAAGAGATTGGAAAAATTATTGAAAGGCCGCCATGGGGGATGACAATGGAAGAAGAACTCCTAGAGATAAAAAAAATACGCAGGCTGGATAATTCATTACCTTTTTTTTACATAGTCTCTTCAAAAAGTTGTGCGCCTTCAACCATGTTCTTTAATACCATTTCTGCTTTTTCAGGAGAAATAACCTTAAGCCCACAGTCTGGATGAATGAATTTTATATTGTCTAGACCTATTTTTTCGACCGCAGCGGCGATGTTTGCTTTTACAGTTTTAGGATCGCTTAAAACAGCATTAGCTCCAGAAATACAACCAACTCCCAGCTTTTTACCATGATCTTCCAAAACTTTTCGTGAAATGATGTCAATATTGTCCTTTTCTATGGAACCGTCAAAGGCAAAACTTAGGTTTTCTATATTCTCAAACTTAACGAGGATGTCCTCAAAAAGACCTTTTGTTAATCTCCCACATACATGCATGACGGTGTTTTCTGATTTCAGTTCTGGGGTCAAGTATTCATTTATCCATTGAATAATCTCTTTACCGAATTTTCTATAGTTTATATAGCCCGCACCAAATCCAGGCTCATCAATTTGTACTAGGACATCTCTCTTCTGGAGTTCCTCAGCTATAGGTTTCAAAGCGGTTGATACGTCTGCATAAAGATCTAAATCTATTATGCCTGAATATGGACCTAAATTACCTTTTCCATGTGGATTCGAGGAAGTTGCGCATGTGAAGCCAAGGGTGATTGGACCCGTTACTGTTATCTTTATTTTTTTGTTCGTTTCCCCTCTTTGTTCAAGATAGTTCTTAACTAGTTCAATATCGCGAAATTTCGAAAATGTGCTGAGCTCTACAGGAGATTTGATTTTTCCAGTGATATATGACTTATTACCTTCATGTTTTAATCCAGGAAGTACTTCACTAAAATATGCTATCATATCATATCGTTGTTCGCCTGGGGAAATGACATCAATTCCATATTTAAGTTGCAAATCAATAACTCTCAATATCGAGGTCTCTATGTCGCTATCAAAACTTGGGAAACTTCCTACCACTGCTAAATTTGTCAATCGTTTCATTACGAACCCCTTCTCTGATAATTTGTCAACCATCGTATGAGGTTTTAAAAGACTTCGGAGCTATATTTAATTTTAATTGCTTAAATGATGTTCTCAAAAAGTTTTGTTCCTTCAGCCATATTCGCTAATACCATTTCTGCGTTTTCAGGAGATAAAGACCTAAGCCCACAGTCTGGATGAATGAATGCTATATTTTCCACTCCAATTCTTTCGACTGCTGCAAGAATATTCGATTTTACAGTTTCTGAATCGCTTAAAACTCGATTAACTCCAGAGATGCACCCAAATCCTAACTTCTTACCGTGATCCTCAAAGACTTCTCGTGAAATAATGTCTATATTGCCTTTCTCTACCGTTCCGTCAAAAGCAAAACTGAATGTTTCGATATTTTCAAACTGTAAAACGATCTCAAGAAGACGTTTAGGAATACGTCCACAGATGTGCATGACTGTATTCTTAGGATTTAGATCTGCAGTCATTTCGTTTATCCATTGTAAAAGTTCTTTTGAGAAGTCTTTATAATTTACATAGCCGACAGAAAGACCAGGTTCATCAATTTGTACTAGTGCCCCCATCTTTTGAAACTCATCTGCAATAGGTTTCAAAGCGGTTGATACATCTGCGTAAATTTGTAAATCTTTTACAGTTGAATATGGGCTCTCTTCGTAACCATTTAATCCACATGAGAAGCCCAAAGTGACTGGGCCGGTGATTGTCAATTTAATTTTATTCGTTTTCCCATTTTGCTCAAGATATTTTTTGACAAACTTAAAGTCAATAATTTTCGAAAATGTTGTGAACTCTTTGGGGGGTTTGATTCGTGATTTTATACCTTCATGCGTTAGGCCCGGAATTATTTCTGTGTAATAAGTTATCATGTCAGTTCGTTGTTCACCATCACTAAGAATATCTATTCCATGTTTGAGTTGTAAATCGATGATTTTCAATATTGAATTCTCTATATCAGATTCAACAAAACTTGGAAAACTTCCTACCACTGCTCTTGTCAATCGTGTCATTAAATGTGCCTCCTCAGTGATTAGTTGTTGATCGTTTTTTATATATCGTGAAATATCACTATCAGATATAAATATTTCCTAGAAATATGAATCTAAATCATAATCAAATACTTTAAAGAATATTTTAAAAGAAGCATGAAAAAGCAGAGAACTTAAACATTAAAGTCATGCCATGGGAGGATTGTTGCAAATATAAAAAAAATGGCTGAATTATTTCACCCTTTCTTCTTGCTCTTTTTAGATTCTTCTTCTACCTTGTCAATGTATGAAAGAAAGTCTGAAGTCATCTTTTCTATAAGAGCTATAGTACTATCTCCCTCAGTCTCTATTGCGCTCTCTGTTTTTTCGTAATTAGAAAGAAATCTTTTGCTCCAATCGTCGTAATCGTCTCTACGATCTAAGTTAGAATACTCTGGAGTGTCATATCGATTGAAAAAATTCTTTGACCAACATTTTAAAAATCTGTGAAAATCGTCCTCGTCGCTCATAGTACTCACATTCCAATTAGTCGGATATTCTTTATAATCTTACTTCAAATATTTTTTCTTAGAGGATAAGTGAGCATTCAAGAAATCGCATTAAATTAAATGTGATTGAACCTTCTTCTCATTCTTTGTTCTTATGCATGGTTTTGCTGTGAACACTCTGATTTCTTGATAAAGTATCCACTTAAACTTGTCTTTTGTAAAGGTTAACTTATGTAAACGACAAATTATTTAAATTATAGCTTTTAGACTATGACAAAAACCTAAAGAATTATACATTATGACATTTACATTTGTAAACTTGACCAAAAAAGAAATGTTATCTATTGGATTGATTGTGATGGATGATCTTATATTGAACACACAAAACTCAGCAGCACTTCTGAAAGAGAAGATTGCAGCAAATTTACAGATTTACAGAAAAGAGAATTACGATCTTCAAAATGTAACTAAACCTCAACTTTTTGAAAATATCTTTCCTTATGATCAGTTTCCACGAATACTTTTTGATAATGTCCATTGTCCGATAAATCTACCGGAAAAAATCTATATTACAGATACAACGTTTCGTGACGGGCAGCAGGCACGCCCTCCATTTACGGTTGAGCAGATCCTAACCTTATATGATTTCTTACACGAATTGAGCGGTCCAAGTGGAGCAATTCGGATGAGTGAGTTTTTTATGTACTCCCAAAAAGACCAATTGGCTGTTAAGGAGTGTATAGAGCGAGATTATAAATATCCAAAAGTGACGGGATGGATTCGTGCGACTAGAAGTGACCTTCAACTTATTAAAGAAATGAAAATTGAGGAAACAGGTATTTTAACGTCAGCGTCAGATTATTATATTTTTTTCAAGTTAAACATGACCAGACAAAAAGCTATGGACAAATATCTAGGCATTGTAACATCTGCGATCGAAAGCGGTATAGTTCCCCGCTGTCATCTTGAGGATATTACAAGAGCAGATCTCTATGGCTTTGTCCTCCCATTTTGTCAAGAACTAATGAAACTTGCAGAAAAATATGACACCCCCGTTAAAATCAGGGCATGTGATACTCTGGGGATCGGGCTGCCGTTTTCCGAGGTTGCACTCCCAAGAAGTGTGCCAAAGATCATTTACAGTCTTCAATGTGAAGGCGGTGTTCCTTCAGAATGGCTAGAATGGCATGGTCACAATGATTTCCATAAGGTTCATAGCAATTCTTTTGCTGCGTGGCTATATGGCGCTGCCAATGTAAATGGGACTTTGTTAGGAATAGGGGAGCGGACTGGTAATAGTCCAATAGAAGGATTAGTGGCCGAGTTGGCATCGCTATATCAGAATCACGGCATCAACACAGCAGTACTTACTGAGATTGGGAATTACATGAAGTCAATAGGCGTGGGCTTTCCCGAAAACTACCCTCTTTTAGGAGATGACATCACAAAAACGCGTGCTGGCGTCCATGCAGATGGAGTGATGAAAAATGAACGTGTATATTCGGCATTTGATCCGCAGAAATTGCTAAACAGACCATTTGAAGTTGCTGTAACTGACAAATCAGGTCTTGCTGGTGTTGCGTGCTGGGTTCAATTATATTTCAAACGCTGTGATATACATTCTGTAGTTGAAAAGACCCATCCTGGAATTAAAAAGATGCACCAATGGGTTACAAAGCAATACGAATCAGGTCGAACAACTGCTATTTCTGATCGTGAAATGATCGAGTTAGGCGTTCAAAATTTACCTGATTATTTTTAGTCAAATCTCTAAAGGAGATTTAAATAATAATTGAAATAAATGGAGATTGACTCTCTCCATTCTGTTTTTCTTGGAGTTGGCAAATGTGGTTGAATTTGATAAGCTTGAGTTACCTAAAGAAGGTACTCGCATAGGCATCGAAAAGGGTGAATTATTCATACCACACGACCCCATTATTCCCTTCATAGAAGGTGATGGGATTGGACGTGAAGTAATCAATATAGCGAGAAGGCTGTTAGACGAAGGGGTAAAGAAAGCGTATGGTGGAACTCATCAAATAGTTTGGCTCGAAATCTACGCTGGTGAGAAAGCTGAAGAAAAATATGGCAAAATTCTCCCCGACGATACTATTTCGGCGATTGCCCATTTCATTGTGAGTCTAAAAGGTCCAGTAAGGACTCCAGTCGGTGGTGGATATAGGAGTGTGAATGTAAAATTACGACAAAGCCTTGATCTTTATGCAAATGTTCGACCAATTTTTCATATCGAGGGAGTTCCTACCCCTATTGTTCATCCGGAATCAGTTGATCTCGTCATTTTTCGTGAAAATACGGAAGATTTGTACGGAGGTCTTGAATGGCCTGCTGAAAGTGAGCCTGCAAAACAAATAGGCAATTTTTTGTTTCAACAATTGAAAGTGGAAACAAGAGTGGATGCAGGTCTGGGACTTAAAGTAATTAGTGAATATGGTACAAAGCGGATAATGAGGAAAGCCATCCTATACGCAATTAAACACGATAGAAAACGTATTACACTTGTCCATAAGGGCAATATAATGAAATTTACCGAGGGGGCATTTAAAGAGTGGGGCTATGAGATTGCAAAAGAAGAGTTTGGTAACATAACTATTACCGAAAAAGAACTAGAAGAAAAACATAATGGAACACTTCCTGCCGGAAAGATCGTAGTCAATGATCGGATTACCGATGCAATGTTCCAAGAAATTCTATTAAGACCTGGGGACTACGATATCTTAGTTGCACCCAATCTTACGGGTGATTATATGTCAGACGCTGCAGCCGCTCTCATCGGTGGACTTGGTGTTGCCCCTGGAGTGAATATGGGTGATCATATTGCTGTCTTTGAAGCAATTCATGGAACGGCTCCAGATATTGCAGGAAAAAATATCGCAAATCCAAGTTCTGCGATTCTCTCTGGAATACTGATGTTAGAATATTTAGGTTGGCAAAAAGCAGCTAGCACAGTCTTTCGAGCAGTGCGAAAAACTATACAAAATGGAAACGTTACAGCTGATCTGGCGAGGCTTCTTAAAGGAATCTCACCAGTGAGCACAACAGAATTTGCTGATTATGTTATTGCTAACATGAATTAGCATTTCTTTTGCGTTTTTTTAAGCGTGTACTGAAAAAAACTGTTCAGCAAAATCTGCTGTTTCATCAGTGAGAGGGATCAGTTGAATGTCTTCTGCAGATCTTACACTATCTATTCCAAGTTCTACTGCCCGTGCTATTTGTTCTTGTTCAAAAATCTTTCCTTGAGAGACTTCAGGTGTTGTGCCATACGATCTTAATAAAGCCACACCAACTGCATCTATAGCTATCCGATCTGTTCCTGCTATTAGAAGTCCCGGATGTATAAGTTCTCCTTTTTCGGGACCCTCATTTTTAAATCCAGAGATCGCATCCATAAGTACTAAAGCAGGTGTATACGCCTCATTTATTTCAGCTATCATCAGTCGCTGGGCTTTTGAGTAATGTAACTCCGCCATATAATCATATCTATCCCATGGATTTCGCTTAGCAACCATACCCACAGAATTTTTAAGCGACAATGTGAAATGGCCACCAAATCGATGAGTTTTTAAACAACATGTCTGAATGATTTTATCCGCCTCTTTAAAGATATTTGCAATGAGAAATCCTCTTTTCCAATGCCTTTTTCCTTCCTGCTTGGGATCTTTTATGATTTTGGTAAATTTTTCGTAAGGAAGCATATCTAGATTTACTAATCGAAACCCTAACTCATCGGCTAGATCCTCCACACCCATATTCAGAAGAACGGACCAGGTTACTCCCATTCCAGAACGTGCTCCTAAATCAATTTCTTTTGCACCTTTTTCTTGTAAGCGAGTGACAAGCGTTCTCAGAGTATCGATATGAGTTGTTGCGGGATATGGATCAGCACTGTTATAATTTGCTTTCAAAGCTATATGCTCATCCTTTACATCTAAATCAAATTGATCAAGAAGTGTATTAATCCCTTCTACTCTGTCCTCAGTCTTTATCAGATATATTTCTGCTTTCATAATTACCACCTCAAGGAGACCTCCCAACTTGTTGGGGGGAGGAATTGCGCCCATTAAGTGTTTTTGAAGGAGTTTTTTACCTTTCCTTTATTCTTTCTAAATTCCATATTGAAAACTTGTAAATTATAACTATCGAATTGGGTAACTTCTAAATTTGATTAGAGGGAGGTTAGTTTTAACTCTAAATCCATAGAAATTGCACCAACTTCGTGAATTTGTCCTTAACATGGCATAAATAAATAGGATTTGAATTTTTATTAAGTATAGGAGCCAATATGCTTAACAAAACTCTTATTAGCATCACTCAGCTTGTTAATTAACTGCATATCTGCAGTATATAAATTTGTTTGCATCATTTTGGCTAGTGCAATATATGCGGAATCATAAATTGTTATATCATCTTCTATGGCAATTTCTGTGGTTTCTAGAAGTCTTTCCTCATTAAACGATAAAATTTTGATCCCATAATGTAATAAACTCTTACCGACTCCTTCCAGCTGATCCTTTTTAATTCCTTTACTGGAGTATCTTATTGCATTTAATACTTCAAATGGCAAAATAGTAGGCGATATCAACTCAATTTTTCTCTCAATGTAATCATCTCTCAAGTGTATTGCTTGTTCTCTGAATTCTTCAATTAAGAACCACTTCACGACTACGCTTGCATCAACTACTACTTCCATCTGATTATTTCCCTCCATCTTCTAATTTCCTCGGTGCTCTTCCATCCTTTATCTGGAGTTAATACGAACCTTTCATTGAGCAAAAGTGCCACTGCAAGATTTTTTTTCTCCTCGTTTTCAATAACTTGCTCTATTGTCTTTCGCAATACTTCGCTCCAGTTGATATGATCAATGCTTTTCATCTTCTCCTTTAATTCCTTTGAGATTCTGAAACTAATTGTGCTCATTTCATTTCCCCCAATTTTGTACTTACATGTAATACAAGTTCATATTGTATTACATTATATATATGTTATATGTTAAAAAAGAAAAGTATAGCATTAATTCAATTATGACCCCCCTGAAGTGAATACATCTTCAGCAGTACACTTTTTAAATTAAAAAAAGTTCTAACCATCTTCATATTCTTCCCCTGTCGGAAGGGGGACTCCCGCCGCATAAACTAAAAAGATAAGACCTTGAGGTAATTGTATTATCCTACCAAAGGAAACGTCTCCCCTTCAGTGGTGCATTTTTTAACTATTACGAAAGGTTCTTAGTCATCCTCAGTATCCTCAGTATCCTCAGTATCCTCAGTATCCTCAGCTTCTTCAATTCTTTTATCTTTCATCATACCAACTTTGGCAATAGCGTGTGCCCGTCCAGCAGGGTGGTCAAGTAATTCTGGATGTTCTGCAAGATATTCATCCACCTCTTCTTGATTTACCACGCTGAACGGTGTTCCATGCTCTTGTTGATCTGCAACAAGTTTTTCTTTTAGGGTCTCAGTAAGGGCGTGTTCTCCAAGGGCGATAAAATCTTCTATCTCTTCTGTTTCAGAAAAGGCTAACAGTTCTTCAAGGTCACAATGAAACGCAAATTGACCGTCATAAAGCAGAACTAAGAAGTATTTATGAAGTGGAGAGTCACAACTCCCATCACAAGTGCGAATTGTGACAACTGGGGATCCATAACTTCTGTCTTCCGTGCGAAACGCTTCTAAAATAGAGGGTGCTGAGAGTAGTTCTTTCGAAATTTGCTTGATATCCCATCCCAGAAGCGCATTGGTTTCTTTTTCATCTTCAATGAAAGCGAATTCTCCCAGTTGGACAAAGTCTGTGTCTTCTGTTTGAGAAAAAGCAACTAACTCATCATAACTACAATGGAATGAATGTTCATCATCAAACATCGATACGAGGAATTGTTTGTGCATCGGAGAGTTGCAACTCCTATCACAAGGGCCAATCATAACAAAGGGTGTGCCCCAAGCCCATCCAGGTGTTGTACCTGTTTGCCCACCAAGAAGCTCCTTTGAAATTTCACAAATCTCGCGTCCAAGATCTCGAAGCATCCGTTGTTCTTCTCTTTTTTGTCTCTCCTTTCTTGTCTTTTCCTTCTCCTGTTTGCTACGTTTCGTATACTTCTTTTTTTTGTGCCTGGGCTTTTTCTTGGGCGTTTTCTTGGACGTTGTCATCATGATCGCTTCAAAAACCTAAACAATGTGATTAATTCTAATCCCAATATATTGGGTTACAGAAAGTATAATAAATCCAACGCAATTCATCCATCAACATAAGGTGGTTTTCGTGCAGAGGATTGATAAAGAGAGTTCTCAAGCAATTTTTGGTCTCACCGACAAAAATAAACAAAAAATTGTTGATTTATTAATAGACTTAATTGGAATCCAAACCCCCGTACCCCCTGGACTCAATTATGAAAAGGCAATTGAGTTCTTATCCCCAAAATTTGAATCATTTGGATTCACCTGTACAAAACATGTTATGCCAGAGAATATTTTTTTAGAGAAGCAAAAATCCACTAATCAATTACTTGATGGACCTCGCATTAATCTTCAAGCTGAGAAAAAGACTGGAAAGAAACCTGGTCTTGTTCTATACGCACATGTTGATGTTGTTCCCGTACAGGAAGAGAGTTGGACAGTTCCTCCGTGGGAGGGTGTGATCAAAGATGAAAAAATGTATGGCAGAGGTACCTCTGACTGTAAATCGTCAATAGCCGCAATTCTTGGTGCATTAGAAACCATTTCAGTTTTGGAATTAGATGAAGCTTTTGATCTAAATATTCTTATTACCACTGATGAAGAAGTAGGACCATATTCTGGTTTATGCTGGCTTGCTGACATGGGTGTGGTATGGGGAGATTATTTCTTCTGTCTGGATGGAAGCTCAGATACATTAGGGATTGGTGCTAATGGGATGCTCCAATGGATGGTTGAGGTTCACGGAAAATCGGTGCATAGCGGCATTAGTTTTCTCGGGCAAAACGCGATCGAACAAACAAACCTCATCATTAACGGATTTTTAGAACTTAAGAATGAAATAGAAAAAAGAAGATCGGCTATGCCTAGTTCTCCTGAGGTACAGAGTCAAACAGGAGGCAAACGAAAACATATAAGTCCGGTACTAAACGTGACAATGATTAATGCTGGGGTAAAAGTTAATATCATTCCAGATAAATGTGTAATTCAAGGAGACAGGCGATATATTCCAGAGGAAAATATTAACGAAGTAATAAAAGAACTGGAGGACAAACTCGCTAAAATAAAGACTACACATCCCGAAATTAGTTATGATCTCAAAACTCGTAAGATTTATGGTGGGTATTCTACCGAACCAACACATCCATGGGTTTCTTTTGTAAAAAATATTATCCACTATGTTAAAGGAGAAGTGCCCCCAATAGCTGGTGCGCAGGGTAGTATTGATGTTGGATGTGTCATGGAAAAACGCAAGATGCCCCAATGTGCGTTTGGTGCCGGGACGACGCTTGAATCGAGAATCCATGGCCATGATGAAAATATTCTTGTGAGCGATTTGGTGGATTTGACGAAAATATTAGCAGTTTTGTTAATAACTCCATTGAAAAAACAATGAACGAAAAGTGATGTTTATACTTCAAATGGAGATCCCTTCAGATTTTGACTTTCATCGTTTTTCCATGACTGTTTTTATAGTATTGTAACTTTTTCTTCTAAAACTCTAATTCTTTCATCTAAAGGTTCACGTGCATAGTGTAAAGTTAAGGAACTACCATGTCCCATTCGTTGAGCAATTAAATTAATAGGAACGCCGCGTCTAAACATAAGAGCGTCCATAGTATATCGGATTTCGTGGGCATTCCATTTAATTAATTTTCCTGCCCCATTCTTAAGTCCTGTCTTTTTACATAATTCATTTAGTATTTTATTGACAGCATATCCGCGAAGTGGTTTTTTGCTTACAGGATTGAAGAAGAGGTAGTTATGCTTAATCTTGATTAGTTTTCTTAGAGTTAACTGGTATTCAACTAACTGTTTCATCTCCTTAGTTAAAACAAGGTCTCTGTATATCTTACGTTTCCCGATAACGTCAATATAGCCTTCGTCTAAATGTACATGCTCAAGTTTAATTCTGGTGTATTCAATACGCCTAAGTCCTAAGTTGAGTCCTAAAGAAAAGAGAACTTCAACTATAGGAGATTTTATATTATTTCTAATTTCATTGACTTGTTGTTCTGTAAGACTTCTCCTCTTGCTTCTACGCCGATCTCTGCCGATTATTTTTGCCGATTTACATTTCACTTTAATTTGTTTAATTATCCATTGTGGAATAACGGGTTTCTTATCGTACATCTCTGCTTGGTCGAGAATAAAAGTCAGAAACGCTGATAATACTATAAATTTCGTTTTCAGTGTTATCGGTGAATTAGGCTTCGTTTTTTTTGACCAATACGTTTTGAATGTTCCTCTCTCTTCTAAGATTCTAAACCACTCGATAACGTCTTCTAAGGCTATATCTTTCCACTCTTTACTTTTTGACTTAAGAAACTGCTCAAGATCATATAGGATAAGGAGCTTTTTCTTGACAGTGATATCTTCGAGATTAAGAGACATATCTTTTTCGTAAGTCTTAAGAAGGGGGCTCATATCATCGTAATTTCTCTCTGTTTTAGTTATTTCTAAGCCTGCTCTCTTTAGAGCCTCGTTCCAAGTACCGAAGCGACTAAAAACGCTTGAGGCGGCAGGATATCCTTGTCGCCCTATGGAAAAGTCCTTTTGTCTAGGAACTCGCCCAAATTCTTCGTTGAAGCGTCGGAGCGCGTCTAGATATTCTTTGTCGGTATATCGTGGCAATTTTACTCTCTTAAGTCCTGCTTTTTTGAGAGCATTATATCAAGTGCCAAAACGATAAGCTATGCCCCCCGCTGAAGGATAACCATTCCGTTTCACTTTAAGGTCTCCATATCTAGGAACACGTCCAAATTCTTTTTTGAAGCGTCGAAGTGCATCTAAATATTCTTCTTCAGTATATCGCGGCATTTTAATCACATTTTAGCATTTTTTCGAGACTATCAATTGCCATAGTCAGAATTTCTGAAAGATTATTTTTATTTGTGAACTTAACGTGCTTATTTCACGTCTTAGACCTTTTAGCGCATTTAGAATGTTTAGATCTCGATCCTCTGCCTTTTTCAACTCTTCAAGAAGTGGAGTTAGGCCTAGTTTAACTTCACCAATTTCTGTTCTATCTTTGAATATAAGGAACAATGTATCGAGAAAAAGTAGTATATGACGAAAGTAATCGCTCTTGTTATCACAAATCCTCTGGATTAGATCGTCTATGGGAAGAAACCTCTCAATTGAATTGCTTTTGCCAGGCGTTCTACAGCTTTACAGTAGGCGGCGCTCCTCATTGTGATTTCATCCGTTGTCGCGAGTTTCAAAACTTCATTATATGCTTTTAATATAACAGCTTCAAGTTCCTTATTTACTTGCGCTTCTGGCCATAAATATGCTTGCGTATCTTGAACCCATTCGAAATATGAAACTATTACACCGCCAGCATTGGCTAATACGTCTGGTACAACAAAAATTCCCTTCTCGTTAAGGATACGATCTGCTGATGGCGTTGTAGGACCATTAGCAGCCTCAACAAGAACCTTTGCGTTGATTGAATCAGCATTTCTCTCTGTTATTTGATCCTCAAGTGCAGCGGGGACTAAGATGTCTACGTCCGATTCCCACAGTGCTTTATTTGCTTCACTTACATCTTCAATAAAATCTGTCCCTTTGAATTCAGGCCAAGGCTGTTCATCATAAAAGTGCTGAAAGAGCTGTGGAACATTTAATCCGTTCTTATCGAAATGCCCTCCATCGACTGATGTCACACCTACTACCTTATATCCCATCTCATAAAGAAATTTGGCGAGATATGATCCAACATTTCCAAATCCCTGGATAGCTACAGTTGGATGATTGCCGATTCCTAAATGTTCCATAGTTTTTTGTGTGACAGTTGCTACTCCTTTACCTGTGGCATATTTTCTTCCTAATGATCCACCAAGCTCAATGGGTTTCCCAGTCACAATTTCAGGAACTGCATATCCTTTAAAAATGCTATAGGTATCCATTATCCAAGCCATCACTTTTTCATCAGTGTTTACATCTGGAGCGGGAATATCTTTCTCAGGGCCTATCAAGGGAAGAATCATGTAGATGTATCTGCGAGTCAGTCGTTCAATTTCTGTCCGTGACATTTTTGTTGGATCACACCTGATACCGCCCTTTGCGCCACCATAAGGAATGTCGACTACGGCACATTTTATTGTCATCCAGCCCGCTAAAGCGATTGTCTCATTGAGCGTTACTGAAGGATGATAACGAAGCCCGCCCTTACAGGGTCCCCTACTGTCATTGTAGTGAACGCGATATCCATCATAGATTTTATATTCGCCGCTATCATGCACGATCCCAACTGCTACATGAAGTGTTCTCATTGGCCGGCGAAGAAATGTATGAAGATTTGCATCCAAATTTAATCGTTCTGAAGCTTCATCTAATGTTTCTAAAAAATTCTCAAAAGGATTCTCTTCTTCGCTCATGAAAAATCCCTCATTACCTTCACATAATTTGATGTTTAAATTTCTTAACAATCATCTATTATTTCTTTGCTAGATATTCTTTCGCCTTTTCGATTGTTGATTTACTAACAATTCCATGGCATCGTACTAGAGCAGAAAAATAGCACAGACAACCGGGATCTTCAGGGGAGCCAATATAGTTTAAAATGGAATCATATTTCTCTACGTCTAAATAAAGTGAGTGTATGGGACAGGAATAGCCCTTGTTGCTTAAAAAGATCCCCATACAGGGAGGCCTATCAGAAACCGGTTTATCTAGTCCTTCTATAATGAAAGAACACATTTCATCAGAGATTCTTTGAACGTCTTCCTTAGAAAGGCTTACATCCTCTTTATGGTATTCTTTAAGCCCCTTAACTATAGATTGAATGCCTAAGTCAATTGCTTTCTTTATAGTAAGACCAGAACTATGTTTTTGAATAAATCGTTGGAATATACATTCATTACTACGTTCTCTATAGAAAAGACACGGCATACGAATAAGAGATGTGATAACGGTTTGGGTCATTGGCAGAACTATCCCAAGAAGTGAGTCTTTTAGAAAATTGGAGTGAATACCATAGTATTAAATATCTCGATCGATTCTCCAGTCAATGATATTTTCTAAACTATAATATATTTATTTTCCCTTTATTTGATTCGGTAGTTCGGAAGGGCTGAAAGAGCCGCCAAAAAATTAAGTACCAAAAGAGTTAATTATCCTTCCTTAAGTTTTTTCGTGATTGACCTAAAGGAGTTTTGCTCATGAAATTATTGTTAGCTTACTTTTCTGCAACAGGAAACACCGCACAAATAGCAAATACTGTAAAAGAACAACTAACTGAGTTAAATGTAGAAATTGACGAATTTAATATGACTTCATATTCTGACAGACACAAAAATATTGATTTAGATCCTTATGATGCAGTAATTTTCGGATTTCCTGTTTACTCCAATAGAGCACCACGAGTGGCAAGAGAATGGTTGCAGACATTGAATGGTAAGGGTAAGAAATGTGCTACCTTTTTTACTTATGGTGGGATTCGTGTGCATCCATCCCATTATTCTACTCGTCAGATATTGGAAAAACAGAATTTCGAAGTTGTTTCATCTGCTGAGTTCTTAGGTGCACATACATTTAATTTAGCTGGATGGGAGTCGATGGAAAACAGACCTAACCACTCCGATTTTGATGTCGCTAGAGAATATGCGTTGAAAACCTATAAGAGATTCATTAGTGAGGATCATGGACGCTTAGGTGAACTAGAAAAAGCCATGCTTAATGAAGAACAATTGGATGAATTAGAGAATTTTAAGTTTAAGATAATCAAACAATTTCCTACCAGAGACGGCAAAGAATGCAGTATGTGCCGAACCTGTGAAGAGCAATGTCCTACGCAGGCCATGAATGCTGAAGAAGGGTCTGCAAACAAGGATGATTGTATTGTCTGTCTTAGATGTGTCGCTAATTGTCCTGATAACGTATTGAACATAAATGATCTAAGTAAAATCTTCAAGATGAGACTACAAAGAGATAATACAACAAAGGAACTTTTAGCGAAAAAAACAAGCAAAATCTATTTGTAATTATTATTTTCTCATTTCTAAGTGACTTAGTTGGCTCTTTTTTATTTGTAAAACCTCTTGAATACTCGACAAATCGTCAATCCCATCCATAAAGGCAAATCTTTGTCTCTGCCCTTGGTCAATTTCAGATTCCATTTCCCATTTTCTTCTTGGTTATTCGCAAACCAGTCAAGAGCTTCCTTGATATGTGGATTATCAACAGAAAATCCAATATAAGACAGCGAATCAAGTGATGACAATAAGTCGGTAAACCAAAAAGGAAATGTAAATCTAGTCCAATAATCGACTGCTTGTCGATCACTATATCGGTCACGTTTGAAAAAACGAGATGCCAAGAGTTCTCCAGCACCTTTTGCTTCTTTTGTTTTTCGAAATTCAGGATGCGCCGCAAATGCTCTTAATACACATCCTGTCACCAACCAAGCAGATGGTTTTGAATAATCAGGCATCAAAATTTCAGAATGCAACATTTCTCTATCTAATTTCTTGCCAACTGTTCTAAATGGAATTGCCCAGCCGCCATCACTTTGGCGAATAGAAAGAAGCCATTTAAATCCTTTTTCTATTCTAGGGTCATTCACATAACCTGCTTTGATGAGAATTTCCATGGTCATTGCTGTATAGTTAGGAGTATATTGTATCCCGTAAATTCCTCTCAAATCACCTTCTTCTGTCTGGAAACTAAATAAAAACTCGGCAGCCTTTTGAATGGCAGGATGTTTTTTATTAACCCCATATTTTTCTACTAATTCTCCAATGATTCTATAAGTTTCAAGTTGATTATAGTCTTCTCTTGAACGAATGGATGTGTCACCACCAGGATATTTCCAAAAACCATCCTCTTGCTGTTTTCGTATGAGTTTTTTAACTTGAGATAACTGCCACAGTGTTTCTATAGATTTCATTTTCTTTGTATCGAGTAAATCGCGCCGCGTAAAAAACAGAATTGCCTCATTTCCTGATGTTTGCAATGGTGGTAATGGATCAAAGTTAAGTTGTTTTTTCCATCTCTCTACCATCTTCGTTCACCATTAATGTAAAAAAGAAACATCTTAAAAATGAATTTGTAACATTCAGATTAAAAAATCTAAGGTGGTAGGATGTATATTTGGTTTTTCTTATGTCTAATTGGTGTAATCGTAGTAATACCACTTCATTTTTTATCTGTAGAGCACCTGAAACTTCAAGAAAAGTACGGTAAAGAGAAAGGAATGAAACGAGGCGAGATTTTGGGGCTCATTTCAGGATGGTTTTTTTTCATCTTTTGGATGGGGCTCTGGTTTTCACCTCAGATCCGATTTACTATCCCAATTATTCAGAATATAACCGTCATCATTCCAATTATTAATTTTTCAATTCCAGTGCTTCATCTGATAATTTGTACGCCCGTAGTCCTGCTAGGTGCCTGGCTCGGAATCAAAGGTGTACAGGAGACTACTCTAAGAGTAGCAGAAACGCATAGAGCAGAAAGGCTTATTACGGGAGGAGTTTATTCCATTGTTAGGCATCCACAGTATCTTGGTGGATTATTTGCTCACGTGGGAATTTCTTTTCTCTTATCTGCATGGTATTCTTTGCTAGCTACTCCTCTGATGATTTTTCTGGTTTATCTAATATCATGGAAAGAGGAGAAGGAACTAGTAAGAGAATTTGGCGAAGAATATAAAGATTATAAAAAGAAAGTGCCAATGCTACTGCCAAAGATTAGAAAATGATTTCAGTTGCGTTCGCTATTTAATCCATTCTTAAGGTTTCCTGATCTCTTTGGTTACAAAAAGACGTTTAATGCTCTCTTCTAACTTATTAAGCGACCTTAACCTTTAATAAATGCAAAAAACTCTTTTTCTTGTGATTCTACAAATTTAACGAATTCTTCGATAAGTTTCATCTTGCTGACCTTTAATTTTTGGTTTAGAAGCAATTTCGCTTGCAATTCGTCAATCTTATTTTTCACTTCAGTCGCAACGCGTATTGTAGTAACCAAACAACTCCCCCTGAGTTTGTATAATTTTATACTTTTTCTTAACTTATAGTTAATTCGACAGATAAAATCTCAAAATTAACAATTAGACTTTCATACATATATACTTTTATACTGAATATTTGCTGTTCTCTAGGGAACTATTTCAGCCAAAATATTTCTAAATTTTCGCAAGAATACATAAAAATCTACAAGTCTTCTTTGTATCCCTTTTAGATTTTCCTCATTCTTTGATACTACTTTTGACAAGCTAAGACTAGCACTTTTTCCAAAAGAAATATAAATGATTGTAATGCGCTTCTCTTACCTATTTCACACAGACTATACTAACACACATGAAAGCGAGTAATAACAACGTGTTCTGATCGAACAGACTCTGAAACTAGATGACTGGAAGTTAAAAGGAAGAATGAACTGCGATGGCGAAACAAATGGAGGTGAACTTGATGGCAGAGAAGGAGCCGATAAGGAAATACCGAACAGTAGATGGTACATTTCAGATCTTGTGTTATAAGACACATGAGCAATGTGGTAAGGATTGCCCACAAATGAAACTGTGGCGGGAGGTAGCAGCGTTTCAGAAACTGGGCTTTAAATGTTTTATTAGAAACGGTGGCGATATATGGGAAACGAAATTCGCGTATGATCCATTAGGGATGATGTTTTCGTGAGACATGCGCAAAAAAGGGCAAAGTTGTTATATATCTTCTTCGATTCTGTCAATAAAAACTATAGAAATGATTTTTTGCCCCAAAACTTTTTTTTAATTAACAGAGCAGAAATGAGATGTTCGGGTGTTTTCAGAAATATCCTCTTTATGAATAAGTGGTTAAACGTCTTTTTTTCAGCAAATGAGATGTAGAAAAACTCATTAACTAATATGCAAAAAAAGAATGGAAGCGGTATGAGGTTTATAGTTCTATTAAAGCAAAATCATTACTATTCTTCTAACTCATAGCACGATTCGCAATAGGGATCTCCTCTTGGCAGTGCTTTAGTAAGCGTGTGTTTTAGCTTAGGATTAACTGCTTTGAGACCATCTCCCACAAATCTTTCATGTCCACCAGCACAAACTATATTTTCTGGCTTTGCACCGAAAAATTGATAGGTATCCCACCACGGACACTTAGTAAATCTGTATACGGCTTTTTTCGGCGTTTCCTCTATAACTTCCCATTCATACCTAGGTCCGTGTCCTAAGTTTGAAACGACAGCAGCTAAAGTAGCGGCCTCTATTGCGTTATTACATGGTACATTGAAGGCCTCCTTAACTTGTGGATACGTAAATTTACCGCCTTCGCCCCATAGATTGTCATGTATCTCTGTCCACTTATCCATCCCCAAGACTTCAGCCATGGTCAAATCATACCCGCAGATTGATCCAACGTAGGATTCATACGCTGCTTTCCATTTTGCCTCGTCAGGAATCTTCTTCATTATCGCTTCTGTCAATTCATCAGATTTAGACATATTCTCCTCCTCTCCTTTAAACTGGGTATTTGTAGAGCGCCCCTCCTCGGCGCTTGATTTTTAAAAAAAGTAAACAGAGTTACGGGAATTATCCCTCCTACCTTTTTAGTTCCCAAATATGCTCACAAACCGGTCCACCTTGGCAAATGGTTTCTCCCTTTCTGAGGGTTATATTTGGGTTTACAGTTGTACCAATGGTCTCATCAAAGACTGTGCAGGCCATTTTATCAAGCGGGGCGTCTAGATATTTAGGAAACATGAGTTTGCATGCATCAACGGTCGGACATTTTCTTTCGTGAACAACCGCTTTTTCAGGCGTCATCTCAATGATTTCCGGATCGAACCCCATAGCTTCTACCATAATGTTATGGACTTTGGCCACAGTAGTACAGTCGTTTCCAGGAATCTTGAAATTCTCAATAATAGATTTTACTCCAGGAGCGGCAAGCGCCTGCGTATGTGGTCTCATATTAGTTAACCACTTTTCAAAGGGAATCGCATAAGAAACACCTGCGAAACTGTCTACTGTTGAAGCCCAAATAGAGACTATTATTGACCATAAAGAGTTAACCGCTATTTGATGCTTTACTTCAGGTGGAACTTCTGGAACTTCTTTAGACATTTTTTCCTCCTCTCCTTTAAACTGGGTATTTGTATCGCGCCCCTCCTCGGCGCTTTATCTCTTTTTAAAAAAATGGAGACTTGATTTTTACGCTTACTTCTTGAACTCGATGACATATTCGCAGTAGGGATCTCCTTTTGGCATTCCTTTTGTCATCTTGTGAGTTAATTTAGGATTAACGGCCTTGAGTCCCAATTCCCCCCACGCTTGATGACCTTCATAGCAAGGAATAACCTTAGGATCGACCTTGTATTCTTTATACAATTCCATCCACGGGCATTTAGTTGTTCTGACCACAGTTCTTTCAGGTGATTCCTCAACTCTTTCAGACTCGAACTCAGGGCTCATCGAGACGAGTGTAACAACGTCTATTAAGTCAGCTGCACCCATTGCATCCTCTACTGGTATATTGAAAGCATCTTTAACCATTGGAAACATTATTTTACCGCCTTCACCATACACATTCTCAGTTATCTCTTTAAATTTCTCCGCGCCTACGATTGGTGCAAAGATAGTTTCCCCTCTTATCACTAAGGTTGCCATGTGAGTTCTAGCAGTCCATACCAATTTTTCATCAGCAGTGATCTTCTTTAAAATCTCGTCAGACATTCTTCCTCCTTTCCCTTAACCTGGGAACTTATAGAGCGCCCCTCCTCGGCGCTTATGAATCCCTCTAGGTGCGTGTAATGAACTAGAGCGCCTCCTTCTCTCCTGCTCCCGCAACGATATTCATGATTTCACGAATATCATATACGATCATGACAAATTTACATATATGCATACTAGTGATATAAATATTCCACCAATAATAATAATAGAATTGAATAATACAAAATTATATTTTTATTAACTGAGGAGTGAACAAAATTATATATTTGTATAGAGATATTTTCTAAAAGATGCACGCTAAAGCATTTTGACGAGTAATACTCACCACCCGGTGGGCGTCTCATGATATAGACTCGATATCTTTGGACACCAAAGATAAATCCATATTGAGCGTTTTCCTTTGAATTCTTAGTATTACTCTTGAACACCTCTTAATTACGTGAAATTTTTATTTCAGGCAATTCACTGAGAGAGAACAAGAAAAATGAATAATATAGTGCTAAAATAGCTGATACACTCTGGGGAACAAACAATCAGAGAGAATGACTTTCTAATCAGCCTTGAAGCTATTCTCTTGAGACGTATTCATTAAGGGAGTAGATTTCCTAACGCAGGTCCTAAGACTGGAACGGAATATACTTGAAAGTATTCTAAGGCAAATACCACAGCTACTACTATTACAATTAACGCTATGATGCCTCCAACGACTTTTCCTTTACCCATTTTTTCTTCACCAACCTTGATACTTAATCGAATTTTGCATGTTTTGATTTTAGACAAAAGCAAACAGCACTAATTCCAATATTAGTATTCCAATACAACGATAAAAATTCTCTGCAAAAAAAAATAAATATATATTTGCGAATATTTTAAGGGTAATTGCACAGAATAGTTACTTTATATGTTCGCATCATTAAACTTCTCAAAAAACAGTCATATCCTCTTATTTTTTCTTAATAAGTTTTGCAAGTACTCGTCTTTTGATTCTGCAAATTTGATAAAAATATTGGAGGAGGATGGCTATCCAAGAATTCTAAAAGTATACTAAGAGGTATAATGTCCGAAAAGGTGTGGCTTTAGATGCATCTCCCCCATTGATAATAAAGAGACATACTTATTCTCACAAGGTAGCCCTCTTTTAGGTGCAGCATACGGCGTCATCGATTTCTTTACCATAGTTTGTCCTCTTCCTGAAGATATTAATTTATTTATTAGCATCCTCTTCGTCAATTGCAACAAAAAAAGATAATGAGGGCATATTGCCAAAGCAATAGATTTTATAGTGACTATTCACTAGATTCGTTTATTACTTTTCGCCATGCACGCAAACACAATATGCTCCTTTGCCTTGTACAGCAGCACCTATGCATCGATTGTCTGAGATGCAATCTGCTTTCTTGGTATCCCCCACGCTCCATCGTTTTACGAGATCAGGTTCGCGAATTAGTGGACGGCTAAGAGAAATATAATCAGTTATGCCATCTCCCACCAATTTTTCAGCTACTTCATAAGAACGGATTCCTCCCACAAGTATTAGCGGAGCATTAATTTTTTCCTTATAGCGCTTGGCAGCGTCCCGATAGTAAACTTCCTCTTTTTGCGTTCTTGAGAAGCCTGCATCGTAATTTCCTGCTAGCATGGCGCTGATCGTTCCACCACTGATTTCTACGGCATCTATACCTGCTTTGTCTAGCATTGCGGCTACCTGAAGCATATCATCAGTGCCTAAGCCTCCATCGAGAAAATCGGCTGCGTTGAGTTTGACCAGAACAGGAAATTGTTCTCCTACTGCCTCCCTTATGCTTTGATAAACTTCCATAATGATTCTTGCACGGTTTTCAATCGGTCCGCCATATTCATCCGTTCTCTTGTTGTAAAACGGTGAAAGAAATTGGCTCAGTCCGTAGCCGTGGGCTCCATGGAATTGAACTCCATCAAAACCAGCTTTTTTTGCCCGGGATGCTGCTTGTCCAAAAGCACTAACAAGTTCACTAATGTCATTCTTCGTCATTTCACGGCATATTGGTCCCTCTGGGCCTTTAACTACCGATGGTCCCATTGGTGTCGCATCAGCAAGCTGAGGAATGATAAAAATGCCTCCATGAGCGATCTGATGAACAATTTTTCCTCCTGCTTTATGCACGGCCTCAGCCATCTTGGTGAGACCCGGAAGGTGGTCGTCACTATAGTTTCCCAATTGAAATGGGACTGAAGTTCCATCCTTACGAACAGTTGCATATCCGGTGATATTCAATCCGATGTCGCCTTTGGCCAGTTCTCCCATAACATCAATGAGTCTCTGGGAAACTGTATTATCTTGATTGGCCATGCCCATCCACGTAGCTGAACGTACGAAACGGTTTGGTAAAGTCATGCCTTTAATGGTCGTGGGTTCAAAAAGTTTTGGCATTGTTTTTCCCCCCCTTCTAACTTAATTCTCCCAGTATTTTGATTAATGAAATCCAAAATACTAGTATAGTATTGTTATAAAACATAATTATACCCCATTAGTATTTTTATATTTTTGCACAATTAAATATATACAAAACAGAAAAAGGCGCGCTAAACAGTTATCAGCAATTCATATTTTAAAAAATATATCTGGGATACATATAATGAGATGGAAGACTGTTTAGCAAAGTGAGCATTATCATCGGATTTTCAAACCAAAAGAGGTTAGCAATCAAGTCCGGCGACGCAAAATAACCAAAAATTTAAAAATTCTAACAAAATGGATAATCTTAAATCTTATTTGTACCTCAATGCAAAGATGTTTACTTAAAATACTAAAAAAATGGGCCCGTGGCTCATTCTTCGTAACATCCTATGTGTACGAAGAGGCGAAGCTTGGTTAGAGCGCACGGCTGATAACCGTGAGATCATGCCCTCAAATTGCAGGACAGGACTCGAAGTCGTGGGTTCGAATCCCACCGGGCCCACCAATTATTTTCAAGAGATTTATGATTATTATCTATTTTCCTTTCATCTTAAAAAAAAGCCAATTCACATCTCTTTTTTCGCCTTTTCTTGGCTTCAGTTTGATAAGAATATATCCACCTCTAAGCTTGTCTCCACTAATATTAACTTCTATTTTTGTCTCAGTTTTCTTTATTAACTTAAAACTTCCGCTATCCCATATCTCAACGTTGCCCGCTCCATATTCGCCTTCTGGGATGATTCCTTCAAAAGTTGCATACTCTATTGGATGATCCTCTGTTTGAACGGCTAGCCTTTTGATTCCTGTCTTCAAAGGAGGTTCCTTAGGAATAGCCCAGCTTTTTAGTAATCCCTCAAACTCTAGACGCAAATCATAATGCAAGTGGCTTGCATCATGTTTTTGAATTACATAGATTGGTTCACCAGTGTCTCTTTTTTCAACAGGTCTAGGCGGTGGCTCTGAAGTCTTCTTAAAATCTCTTTTCTCTAGATATTTATCCAATGGTTTTGGGGTCTTTTTTTTGAACCCTTCTTCTTCTAGATATTTATCCAGTGTCATTCCTATCCCCTAATCCCTGCAAGTACGTCCCTATAAACTAAACATTTGCGGAGGGACATAATTCTCGCACAACACATTTATCATGCTCTGGCTTTTTTGCATGACAAATCTTTCTTCCGTGATCTATAAGCATATATGTGAATTGAAACCACTCTTTTTTTGGAATAATTGCCATTAAATCTTGCTCTATCTTGTCAGGATTTTTATTTTTCGTCAGTCCCAACCTTTGCGAAAGCCTCTTTACATGTGTATCGACTGCAATCCCTTCAATTTTTCCAAAAGCATTTGATATCACTATGTTAGCAGTTTTCCGAGCCACACCTGGTAAAGATATTAGTCCCTCCATAGTATCAGGAACGTTTCCGTCAAACTTTTCTATTATGAGTTTACAAGCCTCTTGAAGATATTTTGCCTTATTGCGATAAAATCCGGTCGGACGTATCTCGTTTTCAAGCTCGGTTCGATCCGACTCTGCATAATCACGTGCTGTTTTATAGTTTTTAAATAAATCTTTTGTGACTTCATTGACTTTAACATCTGTAGCTTGGGCGGAGAGAATCGTTGCGATTAACATTTCTAGAGGATTTGAGAAGTTTAGAGCGACAGTTGGCTTGGGATATTCTTTCTTCAATAATTTTCGGATTTCCTTAATCCTTTCTTTCTCATCCATGTCCTTTATTTTCATCCCTCTCAAATAAAAGAAAAAGTCAATTGTTCAGGTGAGTTATAACTTCAGCATTGGTGAAATAGTTTCTGATCTATAATCAAAAACACTTGATTAGAGATAAAATAATGAATGAATTAAATTCTGCTTTTTTATAAAAACTCTTATCCTTTATGTTTTTTCTCAAAAGAGTCAGCACAACGTGTACAACAAAATACGTATTCTTCTCCTTCAATAAGTCTTTTTTCATTAGCAAAAATGCATTTACCCTCTTCATCTTTCACAGTTTCACAATCTCCGCATTGAATATACTTTACCATCAGAAGACCTCCAAAAAAATTGATTTACTATCTCGCTATAATACAGCTTTCACTTTTTAATTGTCATATATCGGCAAATGGAAGTAAAGTCTTGTGTTTTCCTTAACGAATTCTCTGCCTAATCACAGTAATTTCCCTTTGAATACACTGCTAGATTGTTTCTAATTAGGCATTATTCACAAAAATTTCTTTGAAATTGTTGAAAATAACCCTCTGCGTTTCTTCTGTATCCTGACCTTTCAATTGTGCGATTTTATCTACAATTTCCGCGATATTTGCAGGTTCCCCTCTCTTTTTTCTATAGGTTACCGGCCCATCGCTTTCGGTTAATATAAACGAAGTATCTATAAATTTCACAAAATTCTGTAATTTTGGTGAATAATGAAGTGCTGGAGTAAAGCTCATAAAATAGCTATTATCT
>Ga0180438_10001533_pt1 | contig 40880 bp, 35 predicted proteins | sample SS_ome_12_FD_132455 | JGI IMG/M metagenome (GOLD analysis project Ga0180438, IMG submission 132455) | Hypersaline lake sediment archaeal communities from the Salton Sea, California, USA - SS_3_D_2 metaG | ecosystem: Environmental > Aquatic > Non-marine Saline and Alkaline > Hypersaline >... | reverse complement strand
TGAATGAGAATGGGATTTATAACGGCTTCAATTTTTATCATTTTTTTAGTCTCCTCTTGTCTATGGAGACTTTTTTACCATTTATAATATGATTTGAAAAGAGTTAAGACGCATCAAGTCTATGGAATGTAAGTAGCACTGACCAACCTGAAAGGGAAATTGTTGCTAACAAACACGTGTGGGATGCTGCACTGAATAACCAAGGAAATGAAATACTTTATGTGTTAGAAGATAATACCGTTTTCATCTACGATCTTTATTCTAATAGCGTAAAGCAAATTCCATTAAAAAACCTAATTAAACCAACAGAGTGCTGTTATACCTTTTTCTCAAAGAATGACGATTCTTTGATTTTTTTTATAGCACCTTACAATTGGAGTCAATCAAAAGCAAAAGTTCTCATTAAAAAAACGCTGTCCGATGAAGAAAAATTATATGAAAGTACTATTGTTCCAATATCATTTGATATAAATGATATGAGATCCATTTTTGTGAAAGTTCCTTTCGGTGGAAATACAATGCATCTATGGGATAATTCTCAAAAACAATTATTTTTGATTAATTCTTATAGTTGCAGGAATGCATCATTGAATAATTATAGTGATCAGATGGTTTTGATTGGCAATAATCAAGTTTTTATACGTGACCTGCCGGATCAAAAGTTGAATGCAATGATCAATGAGCTTGGCAGTCTTGATAAGTTGGAAAATCGCAAAAAGATTTTTAATAAGCTCAAAATGCTCATCACCATATATCATTACTACAGGACCAAGCAATATTTTGTTTCGGGAGATGCAGTCTATCTTGAAAGTAATGTGCTCGATAGGTTTAAAGAAAAATCATGCATAAGAAGTCTCCTGCTCAAGATTATTGAAGGTCTAACTATATAATCTTGCATTTTAGACCTCTTCTGAAGCCAGCTAAATGCGGTGGTCTATTAGATTCCGTTTGCCCTGAAGGAAGCCATAGGGCGAACTTGAAGTATTCGAACGGTCACAATGATTGACATTAGCTATATAGTTGCAGAAGCGGTCTATCTTGATGAACAGTGTGAATTTATCACATAATGACGAAAAAATAGGCAAACAGAAACATCCTAAAAAATGTAAATAAGGTGAAGCCTCTGAAGAAGCCTTATTGTTACTCGATCGGCGTGCATTACTAATAAACTCAATTTGGATAAAAAATGATATTGTAGGAACAGCTGTTGCGAATATTTTTGTTTTTGAGATACTTGCAAATATCAACCATGAATGTGGCTGCAAGATAAATGGATGAAAGGTTATTATTATATATGGAGGTTTGCAATGAAAAAAGCATTGCTCAAAGTTTGTGCTGTTCTTTTTGTGTGTGGTCATGTTATTTCAAATTATTCTTTTGTACGAGCAGCAACTGCAGTTTCGCAGGATTATGCTGTGCAAAAAGATAGAGTGCATGCAGATAAGTTCCGTGATCTTATCATGCTTCTTGATGATGGCAATGAGACGCCGTACGGCATGGGATTTGCTATGACGATTACTTTAATTTCTGCTTTGTCTCATGCTCAATATCCTATACTTATAAGTTCATCCTTATGGAGCAATTTTGCTGCACGAAGACTGAAATTTGAAGAATATGCAAAAGAAGGTTATACATCTCGAGACATTTATGATCATGTCACAAACGTCAATAAGCGAATAAACGAGTTGTGTAATGCCTATGCAAGAAAAGGATCTAGCGAGCCACAGGCAAAAAAACTGACAGCAGAAAAAATTAATCAAGAATTTTGCTCCATCGCGGCAATAGAAAAAATGGAGAAGGAGGGCAAGCTTCTTGATCCCCGAGACATTGAATCTAATCTACCAAATCTCTTATGTTATATGACACCTTTTGATCAAGCTGCGTGGGAAATCTATGAAGTATCCAAAGATCTGTATTTATTTATTCCCGTAGCATATTTAAAGAACATAGGCATAACAAAACATCAGTACACAAAAGGTGGCATAACATCAGCTGAGCGCATATTGGGCTTGAATATCGACCACCTTAAAAGAATACACAATCCATCAGATCAGAGTAGATTTTCATATGAAAAGCGAACCGAGGGCCAATTCATGTCCTGCTTGCGCAACATTTTTGTACACAATAATAAGGCTGTTGCGTGGAATCTGTATTTGGTTGGACATGGGCTCAATGCTGACGCTATGCCTTACGGACAAAGCTGTATAGCTAATTTATCTCTCAATGAATTCAGGCAGCTTCTTCAGTTTCTTAACTCATCACTCACTACAAATATATTTGTTTATACTTCCTGCTTTTCAGGTGGGCAGCATCTTAAAAAAGTGTATGAATCAAAGGGAAGATCTGACCATTATAATTATCCGATAGTAACCACCTGCTTGAGTGATATTGTCAGCATGGCAAATCTTGTCTATCTCAATTTGGTTTCTCTTGGCGGCGAAGTTACTGAGCATGATATACGTAAGAATCGAACGACCGGATTATGGGAATTGAAGTTAACTGATGAAGCCAGTGATTGGGACACATTCTTTGAAGGTCTTCATAAGGATATACGTGGACAGAAATGCAATATGCAGGAGTTGTCAAACGTAATCCAATCAATTAATGCAAAAGTAGTTAATAATACTCCCTGGATTCGTGTGCCGCAGGACAATCAGTTTAGAATTTTGGCATGTCCATCAAACTGCGCAAAAATTAGTGCAGAGTTGGTCGCAGCTCAAAAAAGAATCGGTGGATTTATTGAATTCAATGATTCGAGTATTCATTACTTGTTCATTATGACATCGCATGTTTCAGTTCCTCTTCTTCTTTCATCAATGTATGTTGCTCCTCAGTTTGTTTCACTGATACCTGGAGATGCGACGCATGTTTTTGCAAGCTGCACATCGATTAATGGTTTGACCAGTTTTGTCTCTCGCTTCAACGGGTTGATGTTGCTCTGCTTTGACAAGACCTACGTGATCAAGAAATTGAAATGTATTAATGATCTTTCATATGAGAATCGAAAATATCTTGGAGTGACAATTGACAATGCTGTAACTCTTAATGATGTGGTGATCTATAAAAAAGGAAAAAGTTACGATCAGCTCGAAATATTATTTAAAATTCCTACAAGTGATACCGTCTATTCGGGAAGGATTAGCTTTTCTATGATGGGTGGAGCTCCAACACTTGAGGCTTTACATCCTTTTGAAGCTATGAAAGGAAAAGAATATAAGATATATATTGATAAGCTAGAAAAAAATGCTAGAGCATTCTCAGCTCATTAATATTTGTTGAATTTAATTCTTATCAAATAATATTACAAACAACTTAAGGTTGGGCCATAGGTCATACAGATTATTGGCCCAATCTATTAACAAGTTATAGTTTACATAATATGTTTCTGTCCACAAAAAAAGCAATCAAGAACAAGTTTTTAGAGTACTTTCGACAGGCTCTTGACTTGCCAAGATATTAAAATTATCTTTAAAAAACTAAGATAATCTTATTTTTAATAAATTTATCTAAAAGGAGAGTTAAATGTTGTATTACATACTGCTTTTCCTTATTCTTGCGCTGATAGCTGGTTTTTTGGGCTTTTCCGGTGTTCAAATTATTTCAATCGAAATTGCACGAATTCTGTTTATTATCTTCTTGGTGTTATTGGTGGCAACACTGGTATGGCAATTCTTCTTCAAAAAAAGAAAATAGATTGCATCAAACCCAGTAATTCATCTTCCGATATTATTCTGCTGAAGTATTAATGAGAGCAGATAACGCTTTTGTTATTTTTATGGCTTCAGGTAGTGGTCGTTGGAAAATATTTCTACCGATTGCGCATCCTGTCGTTCCAGCAGATAATTGTTCCTGTACTGTAGTAAGTAGTTGCTGTTCATCTATTTTTTGGCCGCCCGAGCAGATTACTTTAGTATTTCCGGCTGCATCACATGCAAGCTTAAGGGCATCTATATAACTCAACTTTTTTGTAGCTACTGGCGGTTTGATTTTGACAAAATCTGCTCCAAGTGAGGCTGCAACACCGGCAGCCCCGGCTGCCAGTTCAGGATCTTGGTTATTGCTGATTTCTTTGCCGCGAATATAGCACCACAAAATTGCAGTAAGGCCTTGCTGATGTGCTTCAAAAATTGATTGTGCTGCATCAGAGAGCATTTCTGCTTCAAACTCACTGCCAAGGTAAACCGTAATACCAATGCCGCGAATTTTTAGTCCACTTTCCTTTTTAAAATCTACCACATCGTCTACGGTCCACAATAGTCTGCTGATCGGATCTTCCTGTTTTATGAAATTTGTTTTTCCATTTAGCTTGATGATGTAATTTATCTCTGGATAACTTTTTCCATAACGTGAGATTAGCCCTAAATGGCTTGCCATAGCACCGATTGTGCCTTGTTGAGCAATATTGAATATGTGTTCTGGATGGCGAGCATCTTCAGCGATGTTTGCTCCATAAAAATCCTGATTAAGATGTTCAATTTTTTGGTCTGCTGCAAATAACAATAATTTACCGGTGGGCCCTGTTATTGCGTGATAATTGTTAAGAAATTCTTTGTTTTCTTTTGGAGGTACATCAGCTGGTATTGTTATATTCATTACCTATCCTTTTCTTATTGTTAAAGAGTTATGATCCTTGCTTTTTCTGAATACAACATCATATTATCATAAAGTTGACCTTGTTTAATAACTATGTATTTAGAAAGGTGCATGATGAATTCTGCAAACTTTTTTGTATTGGTTGTTGGATTATCATCAACAGGTGTTTATGGTATGAAAGATACAGCGTCAATTCCCGTTATACCCGAAGATTCTACAATTGTTAAGAAGGCGACATATTTCAAGGTTCATGATGACACTCGCTATTCTCATTGCGAGAAACATATAATGGGAAATTATTTATGGAATAATCCTGCTGATTGTCCGGATAAAAATATGCATATGAAGGATAAACTAATCGTTACCTATCATAATAGGGATTGGCTTCCTATTGCTCTAGTGGTTAACACCAAGTTTGCTTCTGGAACAACGAGTTTGTATGAGTTTGCAAAATCTCGGCTCGATCCTGCATATAAGCCAATGGCTACAAAGGCTGCTATTGTTAACTGTATGAAGCGAGGAAGAGTTCTGGAGTTTAAAGATGCTACCGGAGAACTTTTATGTCACAGACAGCATGAAGGTTTTGCGATTTTGACAGATCAAGAACGCAACGCTTTGGAGCAAGAATTGGATCTTAGCCAAGTGAAAAAAATTAAAGACAAAACAATAGCGTGGAGAAAATTGTGGAAGGAGCTTTGGAAATAAGGTTTGTTCAATCCAATAATTACACAATTTTATCATGAAGCACCGTTTTTTCTGCGACACGTTCAAACAGTGGTGCTGCAACAAGAGAGGCAAACCTAAACTGCGGTGCTGCTTCTTTTACAAATGCTACAATAACCCGCTGATAAGCACCTTTTTGGATAATGCCTCCACAGGTAAATAGATTTTTACGAGCATTATAGATACCATTTTCAAGCATATTGGCAGTACCGGTTTTGCTCATGATACGATAGCCTTTGATTGCAGCTCTGCGAGAAGTACCATAGGTTGTCGTTTGCTCTAATATATCTTTGATGGCGTCGATGCTTGTTTGTGAGTACAACTTTTTTTGTTCTGAACTGTTATGTTCAGAAATCGATTCTTTCATAAGTTGTGCTTCAACCTCATGTCCATTATTGGCAATGATGCAAAAAGCACGTGCAAGTTCAAGCAAGGTGATCGCAATTTCATATCCATATGAAAGTGAAAGTACCGATTGTTTTGACCAGTTGGAAGGGTGATTGACAAAACCTATCTGTTCGCCCGGAAGAGGAATGTTGGTTTTTCGTGTAAATCCAAGACGAACATAATGATCATACAGTTTATCTTCTATACGTTTGACCACCGTTGCAGTTCCTATATTATTTGAACGAGCAATAACTTCTGCAAATGGAATCTTGCCGTGTGGACTGACCGTATTGACCTTTCTACCGTCGACATATCCGGTCCGCTTGCCCTGACAATTAATAAGCTCATCATTGGTAACGGCCCCTTCTTCAATCGCTGCCAATGCTGCAAAAATTTTAATGACTGAGCCGAGCTCATATCGTTCAGATAATGCTTTGTTTTTAGTGTGATCAATATCTAATGATTCGGTGTTATTAGGATCAAAGCTGGGCATGCTGACCAAAGAAAGAATGTCTCCCGTTTTGGGATCCATAATAATGACTGCCCCCCCTTTTGCATCTACACGTTCCATTGCTTGTTTGAGTTCTTCTGCTACTAAAAATTGTAAGGCTTGATCGAGAGTCAGCTTGATCGGTTCTCCACTTTTTCCTTCTTTTAGAGTCTCTTTTTTGAAATAAAAGTGGCCCATCCGCGCATCCCGCTCTAAAAAGCAGGTTGTAGGTTGCCCTGACAAAAGAGCATCATACTGGAGTTCAAGGCCAAGTATTCCTTTGTTATCAACGTTGGTAAGCCCAACAATTGAAGCTGCAGCAGGACATGGATAATAACGATGAGGTTCTTTCAAGAGTTTTATATCATCAGTGCCACTTTGTTTAATGCATTCAATTTCTTGATCAGAAAGTTTTCGCTTTATAAAAACAAAATTACTATTTCTATGTGTAGAGACCCTTTCAACGGCTTGCGGAAAATGGTTTTCAATAAATGCTTTGGCTGCATCGAAATTTTCGCATTGTTTTGGCAGCATGAATGCTGAATAACTTTCTTTGTTCATCGCAAGATAATCACCGTTGCGGTCCAAAATAGGGGCACGTGAAGGAGTTGTTACGATAGTTTGATTATACTGCTGTTCGCCAAGATGAGCATAATAAGAGTGATATTTAACTTGGATACGATAGAGATTGACGATGATAATGGTATATCCAAAAAGAAAGAGTAAAATCAGAACTGCAAGTCGAGGCTGTGCCTGATCTGTGGTCATATTCAAGCACCGGCATCAAGATTCATAATATGAACTTGCTGTAATGATACATTTTTCATATTTAATTCTTCAGCAGCATAATCTTTAACTGATGAGGGATTTTTCATTGCTTGAAATTGATGAGTAAGCGCCTCTTTTTGTTGTTTAAGAATATCAAGTTGGTGCTGCTTATTTTGATTTTGATAAGAAATCTCGGTGATCTTTCCGTTTTTATGAATCTGTAAAAAGATAAAAAGAATATTGACGCCTACAAAAAGAATAATGAATCTTAACCGTTTCATGGTATGCCTTTGCTATAATACAACTCGCCTTCTCTAGCCTCGTTACTTTGTACTATAGCATGTTTTTCGATTCAGAAAAATAGTGAAGAATCTGTTTCTTTTTTAATAAAGTATAAATCAATATCCTACTAGGCTTTTTGCCCAAGATATAATGCCGGTATCTTGATGTTGTAGCAATTCATCTTCCCGATCAGAAAGATCAAGCAATCGTTGTCGTGTTGTGTCTTGCATGGCTAGAATTTTTTCAGCTGTGAGGGATGAGCTAAATGTTTGCGTCTTAAGATTTGCTGCTTCAGCCTGCCCAGCACAAACCGCATCAAAGTTCTGTTGTTCAAAAGGATTATCGAGTGTGTATCTGGTTTGTCGAACAAGCCAGCCCTGATCAGTTTTATCACCCGTATGCTGTTCAAGAAGAACCTCAAGCCTTTTCATCGTAGCACTAAAAGGACGGCGTGGCAGTTCAAGGCGATCATAAATTTGTTGTGCATTGGAAGCAGTTAAATTGAGCTTGCTGAACGTCTCTTTTATAATATCGGCTTGTGTTTCATAAAATTCCGGCATGGAACGAATCCAAAGAGAGTGTAATCGTGTCCGGATGGCATTATAGGTTTTAGTATCATGTTTAACTTGTTCTACTGTCCGATAATTGGGTAATGATCTATTTAAATAAGATTCAGCCAATGCATAAAATTTTAAAGGAGATTCGGAATACATAAGTGACTGTAATCTATAGTGATTTTTTATCAAATAGCCTGCGTAAATAGTGCCTGCTGCAAGGCCTGTTGATATTAATCCAATAACTTTAGGGCTTTTAATAATACCTGAGCCTTTGGCTAAAAGTTCTTGATACATTGCTTTCATTGGTACGGCTTGAAGCATAATGATAAACAAGAGTGGTATTCGTTTTTTTGAAATCATGATTTATTCCTCATTTATTAGTTTTAAGACTATAGTATAAATAATGCCTTAATTCATTTATAAATGCAAAAGGTGAGCCGGAGTTATGTTCCTAATAGATTAGACGTTACAGATTGTAACGGAAACTTATATATCAGAAATATTACAATAGGTTCTTCATTTTTAAGATTTCAATTTGATACCATTAATCTGTGGTTTACGAGTATTTAACTAAGAGGAGTTTTTGCATGAAGAATAAAACCGACATGTTAAAAGTTCAGATCTTATTAACGGTTATGGGTATCGCCTTATCATCTTCAGCCGTTTTATCTGCTCGGGGAAAAGGCATGAAAAAAGGAGGGCAACCAGGTCGAGGTCAGTTTGTCGCAGGAGCTAAAGGATTTCAAAAGAAAGGCATGGGTAGAAAGTTTGGCGGCGGAAAAGTAGGTGCCAGAAAATTTGGAGGCCCAAGTTTGGGCGGTAGAAAGTTTCGTGGGCGAGGTTATAGGTTTGGAAGAAGAGACTTTGGAATTGGCATTAGGGGGCGTGGTAGGCGTAGAGGTGTGGGTTTTGTGATAGATGCCGGATTCTGGGGTAGGCCGGATTGGGCCGGTTGGCGTGGGCGATACTGGGGTAAACGTGGACGCTGGCTAGGTTATGGCGATTATTGGCGTGATCAATATGATTGGCCTCAAATATCCAATGAAACAGGCGGACGTATTAAATTTTATGTAAGTGAACGATACGGATCTCGATATACATTAACCGTGGTAACAGAAAGCGGCCTGGTTGAAACCTTTAGGGGCTTGGAAGTTCCTGAAATGGCAGTTGTGGAAGTCTTTATTGACGCAGACCAACAGTTACAAATAGCGCCGAGATAACTATAAACTATGCATGAACAATTTAAGTTGAGTCTTAGATGACTTCATCTTGATTGATAGACAGAGTTTCTATAAATAAAAAAAGACCTCGAAACTTAATTCGAGGTCTTTTTTTATAAAATGTTTTACCAGTCAACACTTGTGCTGAAATGAACTTCGTAGGCATTTTCACCAGGACGAGGATCGAGTTTAAAGCCCCAGTCAACTTTAATTGGCATTGGGTTGTAAATGCGGATACCAAATCCTACTGCATGGCGATAATCAAAGTGATTGTTGTGCAAGTAACAAGGGGGAATGCAATTTTCATACGGATTATTCCATCCCGCACCACCGTCATAAAATACTACGCCCTTCATATTGAAATCTGATGTAATAGGAAAGAGCAGCTCTGCATTGATAAATCCGGCTTTACGTCCACCGATTGAATCGGTTATTCCCGGATATACAGAAAATTGTGGACCAATTTGTCCATAGATATATCCGCGGACACTTGCAGGTCCGCCAATATGATAGAGCTCACGATACGGTATGACACGATTTTTCAATGGCGTGACAATGCCGAGATATCCATGCAGATGGAATACGAGATTATATTCATCAATCAGTGGTGTATACCAGTGGAAGTCAAAGTCGGTCTTGTTGTAGCCGATTTTAAATGGACATTCAATAAATCCTGGTGTGGTGAATGCGACCTCGGTACGCGCCATCCAGGTATGTCCTCTGCTTGGGTGAATAGGGTGGTTTTTGTGATCTTGTCCACACTGTGCAGAAAGAAGGAGGTATTCACCCGGTGTAAAGAACCTGTCAAGCAGTCCTTGATACACTTGGCTTGCAGCTTCCAGGTCAGGCCATGGAAGGGGTATTCCTATAAAGCTTGCTTCCGGATGATGTTCGTATCGAATGCGATTGAATGTCAAATTGAATCGTACAAACGTATCATTAAAGAATGGAAAGCGTTTCAAACCGGTGACAAATCCTGTCGTTAATGCGCCTCCTGTATTGCTTTCGTTGACAGGACGTGTATAACGCAATTCATCATATCCGACGCGGCGATGATAAAGATCAAGTTTGCCAAAAATTGGTCGATCAAACAGCCATGGTTGTGTTACCGAAAAGAGGAATGTTTTATCATTTTTTGCAAAACGTCCGGTCAAGTCAAATTGTACCCCGCTGCCAAAAAGGTTTCTGTCTGCGATATTGACTTCAGCTGAGAAGCCTGATGCAGGTGATTTAAGATCTGCTCCGGCACCACCAAATCCAATTTTAATATTGGCGCTTCCTGTTTTTGCTTCTTTTACATATAGATCAAGGTCTGCAAGATCTTCACCAATACGCGTCATTTTCCAATTAACACCGTCACGTTGTTCAAAATAACCTAATGATTCGATTCTATTCTTTGAGCTTTCCATACCTGCATTGGTAATCAAATAGCCTTCTTCAACGTTAATGCCGCGGCGAATTATTTTATCGCGTGTTTTTTTGTTACCTATAATATTAAGTTTGTTCAAGTATACTTGCTTGCCCGGTTCAGTATAGAATCCAACGCTGACTGTTTTATTGTCATCATCGGGTTGAACTGAAGGCTCAATATGTGCATAGGCATATCCCAAATTGCCCCAAATCATTTCGAGTCGTTTTATTGCGTTAGTGATTTTTTCACGTGAATAGATGTCACCAGCTCTTATTGGTATGTTGGCAAGGAGGAACTCTTCATTCAAGATGTCATTGCCAGATACTTTAACATCAGTGATCGTATACTGATTACCTTCTTGAATTTCAAAAATAATTTTGATGTTGCCAGTCTGAGGATCAGTTTCAGTAACAATATCAATTACTTTTCCATGAAGGAATCCGTTGCTTTGATAGTACTGTTCAATCATGTATTTGTCTGCTTCAAGACGTTCCGGATGAAAGTTGCCGGATTTATCGAGAATACTTAAAATCCAATCTTCTTTGGTCAGGATTATGCTGCGTAATTTTTTTCCGCTTACCTGTTTATTGCCTCTAAATTCGATCTGTTTGACAAGTGATTGTGAGTGTTCGCGGATATCAAAGATTGCAGTTGCTGTATCATCAGAATTGATACGCAATTCGGTATCTATTTCGACCCGATGGTATCCTTTATCAATATACTGTTTTCTGATTGCTCGTGCGTATCGCTTGAGTTCCTCTTTGTCAAGAGCGGGAACTTCTTCAAATTTAACTTTGCTTCGGATTTCTTTGTCACTGAGTTGTTTATTCCCTTTGAGAATCACTTCTTTGAGTGGCTTTTTTTCATCAAGGAAGATATAGAGATTCATCTGATCTAGGCCGATTGGCTCTCCCTTGACCGTGACATCGCGAAAACGTTTCAACTCAAAATAAAGATTGTTGATGAGCATTTTAGTTTTTTGAGGGTTGAATATTTCACTAACTTTATAAGGGATGCGATATAAAATTGCTTCCTTCGGAACATGTTTGTTTCCATGGATAATGATAGCTTTAATGCGGCGAGGTTGTTGAGGCGGTGTTTCTTGAATTTCATCATCAGTTCCCTCTTCCTCTTGTTCATCCTCATACTGTTCCAGTTTGCCTGTATCTTGCAATTGTGAATTTATTTCTGATGAATCTAGTATATCGATGGCTGAGGAATGGGGTTGATCTTGTGTTGTTATTTCAAACAGCTCTGAATCGGTAGTACTACCGGTCAATGGTTCATGAGTTACGTTAGATTCTACCGTTGCTTGGCTTTCGACACATACAAAAGAAAGCATAATTAAGAGGCAGTATGAGACAGTTTTGACAGTATTTTTCAGGCTCATAATGCACACGATGCACCGGGTTATCATCAAGCAGCTCCTACGACTTTTAGCAAATTTACAAAAAATTCTCTATAATGAATGTTAGTGTAAGAAACTATAATACTATTTTTTCGATTATTGACTAGGGGATAGTCGAATATTTCTGAAAAAATATTGAGCAAATGAGCTACTCAGTCAATTATTTAGATAATCTTAAGGATATATATTATGGCCAAGATGCTATTAAGTAATACACTCACGAACAAGAAGCAGGAATTAAAGCCCCTTGCTGAAAATCAGGTGAAGATGTATGTGTGCGGTGTAACACCGTATGATCTTTCTCATATTGGCCATGGACGTTGTTATGTTTCATTTGATCTTCTTTATCGTTTACTTAAGTTTCTTGGCTATGATGTTTCCTATTGTCGAAATTTAACCGACATTGATGATAAGATTTTAAAAAAAGCACAAGAACAATTTGGTGATAAACTGCGCTATGCAGATATTACTGCTCCGATGATTAAGAAATTTCATGATGATATGCACAAACTCAATACTCTTCCTCCTGATTATGAGCCAAAGGCTACAGAGACTATTGATGAGATTATTAAATTTGTTCAAGGATTGATTGATGCTGGAAAAGCATATCAAGCAAATGGCGACGTCTATTTTTCTATAGAATCATTTCCTGAATATGGCAGGCTTTCAAAACATAAACTGGAAGATCTTAAGGCTGGTTCGCGTGTTGATGTAAGTGATATTAAGCGTAATCCACTTGATTTTGCTCTTTGGAAATCTGAACCGGAAGGCACATTTTGGAAAAGCCCATGGGGATGGGGAAGACCCGGATGGCATATCGAATGTTCCGCCATGTCCCATAAATATCTCGGCGAGTCTTTTGATATTCATGGAGGAGGGCAGGATCTTATTTTTCCTCATCATGAAAACGAAATTGCTCAATCAGAGGGACTATTTGATGTTCCGATGGCTCAATTTTGGGTGCACAATGGTTTTGTCCGCATCGATAAAGAGAAAATGTCTAAATCGTTGGGCAATATTATAAGTTTGGAAGAGATTTTTAAAAGATTTGATCCGATGGTGCTGCGCTATTATTTCATAACGCATTATTATAAAGCACCGATCGATTTTTCGTTTGACGATCTTGAAGCTGCTCAAAAAGCATATCAGAGGCTATGCAAAATATTTGATGAGGTGGATTGTTCAGAAAAAGAGCTGAATGTTCGTCCCGGACAGAATGTGCTTGTGGATCAGATGTTGGAATTTTTGAAGGATGATTTGAATACACCTGGAATGCTCGGCATTCTTTTTGAAAACCTCGATTCCATCCAAAAAGATCAAGGCGTGCTTTGTGCTGTTAAGGGATTGTTACAAAAAGTTCTGGGGCTTAGATTGGTACCATTAAAGGAAAAAGAAGTTGAAATGACACCCGAGATAGAGGTGTTGATCAAAGAACGAGAAGAAGCTCGTGCAGCCAAAGATTGGGCAAAGGCTGATGCTATTCGTGATAAGTTGCAGGCAATGGGTGTAGAGCTACAAGATAAGAAAATTCATAAATAAGTGTTATCATTAACTCCATCAACTTGCTGCGGGGAGCTTAATTGCTTCAGACTAGCGTGAAGGAGTTATCTGTTTATATAAATTTTTCTTGTTTTTTGGGACTTTGCAGAAGTTGAGCGTGAGGCAGTATTATTTTGGTCGGCTTTGACGGTTGTCTCTTGTTTTTCTCCATCATAATGAATTATAAAAAGAGAAGACGTACTAACGAAACACTTCAGAAGTATCTTGTATTTTTAATAGGGACTATTGACAGCTTGACAACAATTGCCTAGGGTTATGATACGCGTATCTAGCTCTATTCTGTCTTAAATTTCAATTATAAAGGTGTTGCGATATGAGACGTTGTTTATCATTATTTTTTTCCATCTATCTGGTATTAGGTTCAGTTTCTGTTACAAATGCACAGTTTGGTGATATAATATGTGCCAGCTCACAAGACAATACAACCAAAGGGGAAGATCATTATTGTGCCTCTAATAGGTGGACTTTGATTGATCCGAATAGAGCATATCAATTTTTTTGTGTGTTTGATGGACATGGCGGAAGAGTTAAAGTTAACAAATGGCATAACACCGGAAAAGAAAAGGCAGAATTTGCCGTAGATAATTTTGGGCCTTTTTTATCTGAGTACCTAAAAGAACATATCGGCATGCAAAATATTTTTCCTGAAGCAATGAGATATGCATTATCAAAAATTGATCATGAAATGTTTGCATCGGATGATCAGTTAAAAAAATCATTGCCAAAATATCAAATGCCACCAGCAACATTTGGAGGGACAACAGCGAATATCATTTTAATTGAGGCACTTAGGAACCTTGCCGGAAAAATTTCATACCTAATTCGTACTGCCAATATTGGCGATTCCAGATCTATACTCATCAATAACAAAGGAGTTAGACAACTTTCGTATGATCATTGTCCGAGCCGGCAAGATGAGCTAGAAAGAATAATTGATTGCGGACAAGTAGTGGTTCCAATAGATTTTACCGGATCTCCTATGTACGAAAAGGAATGCATTAGAACTATCAATCATAAAACAATTCATCAATATTTGGATATGGCAAAAGAGACGAAAGTGCCGAGTGCGTATAGAATGTATTGCAGCCTTGAAGGGGAGTTGGCAAGGTCTGATGCATGGAAGCTTAGTAGATACCCAAGCTTGTCAACCAGTAGGTCCCTTGGAGATACAAAATTTAAATATCAATCAAATGGAGCGCTTATTGGAGATCCCGAAATAACATCTGAACCTCTCGATACAAGCACTGATTCTATAGTTGTGCTAGCAACAGATGGAATATGGGATGTGATGGATAACTTAGCAGTTATGAAAATAGCTAGTGCAATCTTGCAGGGTGCAAAAAGCTGTTCGGCAGTTGCTACTGATTTGCTACAGGAAGCACTTAATCGACGCGCTTTACTTAAAAGGTTTGATGATGCGACAGCAATGGTTTTACGGCTGGTAGCTTCAAAAGACTGATAAAATCATTCTCAAAATTTTGAGCCAAAAATTTTTGGCTTGAGCTCAAAAAGTTTCTATTATGTACACTGAGATCAGAAAAATCTTTTGAAATGTGATCTATCTCTTGAATATTGCCAAAAGATAGGCATATGATGAGAGAGGATAATGTATTTTGGTTGATCTTTAAAATCGCGAGGGCCTCATGGCAGAGCGATTTATAAAACATTCAGATATTGACTTGTGGACCGAATCATTTGGGGATTCTAAAAATCCGGCCATCTTGTTAATCATGGGCATAGGGGGGCAAGGAATTATTTGGCCTGATAGATTATGTCATGTATTGGCTGATAATGGATTTTTTGTAATTCGCTATGATAGTAGAGATACTGGCAAATCTTCAAGCATAGATTTTTCTAAGAATCCTTACAATCTTGAAGATATGGCCAAGGATGCCATAGCAGTTTTAGATGCATATGGCATTGAAAAAGCAACTGTAGTAGGTGCCTCTATGGGAGGGGCAATTGCGCAATTACTTGCAGCTGAATATCCACTGCGTGTATCGCATCTTGTATTAATTATGTCAACTCCAGATCTAGGGGTTATTGTTCTGGCTGTGATTCCGATGTTATTCAGAGCATTGGCTCGATTTTTTTTAAAGCTTGGACCTAAACGATTTGATGTGCCACAGCCACAAAAAGATGTTGTCCATTTTTTCCGCTCTCAAATTTTTTTCCCGCTCAAAAGCCGTAAAGCACGGCTTGAAGCTGCACTTAATGGTTTGCGTATATTCAGTGGTGGAGGAATCTTTGATGAACAGGAATTTAAAGAATTGGAAGAGAGAGCGATGTCTCGATCGGATAACAAACAGGGATATGTCAATCATGCAAAAGCGATTCTCAGGTCTTTAAAAAACGGTGTTGATTTTCATCAGATTGTTCAACCTACATTGATTATTCATGGACAGCTTGATCCCGTCTTTGCCCCTGAGCATGGTAAGGCACTTGCCAAAGAAATTCCGCAAGCTCGCATCGAAATTATTCCCAATATGGGCCATATTATCCCTGAAGCGATGTCTGAACGACTTGCGGGATTGATAGCTCATCATAGTAAAGGATCATAATTTTTTAGAGATTTTTGTAAAAATGATTTTTTAGCAGCTTTTTGTACTAGTGAGTTGGTTGTTTATTTTATAAATTTTTAAGCTTTTTTAGGAGAGAGATATTGATATGATTCTGAGTGTCAAAAAATTACTCTGGTTTATTTTGATCGTCCATGATTGCAGTTTTGCGGGACAAGTCTGCGGAAAAACCTGTTCATGTGAACCATTATCAAATGGTGATTATCCTAGTCCAATGCGGCATGACGTTAGTGAAGGGTTGGCGCAAAAATGGGGGCAGGAATTGGGAAAGACTCCTTTAAATGTGGGAGAACCTGTTCTGGCCAAATTTCTGAATACATGGCTGTGTGGAGCTGTATGCAAAAGATATAGTGAAGAAAATTCATATGATATTTCTTGTTTTGGAGGCGGGGATTTATATCATATCAGGTCTGAATTAATAAAACGGTTTATTCCTTTATTTAGCCGTTTGTACCAAGCTTTGCCAGCTACACACGATTTTCTGAGTTTGGTGAGCCAGGCTAGCAAGACGTTGCCTAAGCCTCCATATCATAGCGGTGCAGTGCAGGTAGTAATTATTCCACCGGGCAGCAAGATTGTAACGAGTGGTGACTCTCATGGTGATTATATTTCGTGGGTCACTAACGTTCATGCCATGTATCACAAATGTTTGATGAATGATGGTTGTGACCTCACTCCTAACTCTTATTTTGTATGTACCGGGGATTATGCGGATCGTAGTTTTGATGGTCTTAACATTTTAGCATTTCTTTTAAGCATGAAATGCAAGAATCCTAATCTGTTTATGTTGCGTGGAAACCATGAAACTGAAGGACTGGCTTCGGTATATGGCCTTAGACATGAATTACTAAGAAAGTATGGAGAATCAGGCACAGGATTGATATGGCCCAGGTTGATGGGTCTCTTTAGGCGTTTGCCGCAAGCTTTACTAATTGGGTCTCGTTATCCGGGAAAAAATAGGTATCGGTTTGGATTGTGGTGTCATGCAGGACTTGAAGAACGGTTAACGCAATTTTTGCAAGGTTTTATTCATCAAGCTATTTCGATAAATATGAAGAGTTCAAAGGAGCCGACGAGACTTACGCAGTATTTTGAAATTCTTGGAGATAATGGATTGATGTGGTCGGATAGTTTTGCCAAAATTTCGCAATTATACCAGCTAGTTCCTGGCAAATGCTATTCAACGCGTGGCGCCGAAGATGTATATGATTATGATAAAAATTATATCAAGGATTACTTGAAGCAACATTTTTCACAAGTCAATACAAAATATTCCTATACGGTTGATTTTATAAATAGGGGCCATGGCCACATTCCGGGTGGAGTTGTTGAATTACGTGATGAGGTGGAAGATGATCAACATTGGAAAAAGCTTGAATCGGAAAAACGGTATCCAATTCAGCCTTATTCAGTTTTTACTCATACTTCATCAGAGTTGCCGTTGCAGAAATGCGCACAAGATGCTTTTTCAGTAGTTGAGGTAGATAATAAAGGGCAATACTTTATTACACCCCATATTCAAGAGATTCCGGAATGGCAGCCGTAATTTCTCTATCATGCCTGGTGTTACAAAGCAACAAAGCATTTCATAATCATATTTAATAGTGACAAAACCTTTATAGATTACAATTCCCTGATTTTATTGCTAAAATATGTTGAGAGCTTTGAATAGATATCCGCTCATTAAAGGGGATGTTATGGATAAAAAGGATGATGTTTTGGTTCGTCGAAAAGCTATTTCTGAAATAGTTTCTCAGCGTGAAGTGCAAGATCAACACGAGCTGGTGGATCTTTTGAGTGAATTATATGGGATAAAAACTAATCAATCGGTAGTCTCTCGGGATCTTCGAGTACTAGGTATAAATAAGCGTAGTGTTGGTGATATGCTTGTTTATACCCCTGAGGCACTTGATTGTGAAAAGGCAATGGTGCGCAGGGCGGTAAAAGAAGTTGTACATAATAATTCTGTGATTCTAATTAAAACAGAACCAGGGTTTGCTACTATGGTTAGCAATTATCTGGAAAATGGTGATCTTAGATTGTTGGGAACTCTTGCTGGTGAAAACACTGTCTTTGTAGTTCCCGTGCAAGCCAAAGAGATAAAGAAACTAGTTAAAAAAATCTGCACGTTAGTAGGACTAAAAAAGTGATTAGCTTACATGTGATAAAGGTAAACCATGAAACGAATAGTGATAGTGTTAATGATCGGATTTGGCTTGGGGATAGTATGGTATATGCTGCACAAGCCCGCACAAGTTTCTTCTCAAGAACTCCTTGTTGTAGGAACCAATGCTGAATATCCGCCATTTACGTATGTGGAAAATGATACCATAATCGGTTTTGATATTGATTTGATAAAGGAAGTAACAAAGCGTCTTGGCAAAAAGATTGAGCTTAAAGATATGCCGTTTGACGTTCTGATTCCCGAGATTTCACGGGGTACTATCCAAATTATAGCCGCAGGTTTGACTCCAACTCCGGAAAAGGAGCAAGAGGTCCGGTTTACTTCATGTTATGTTACGGGTGATCCGCTGGTCATCATTTCACCCGTTGATAAACCTCTTTTGACTGTTGATGCGCTTGCCGATAAAGATGTTATTGTAAATGAGGGGTACACGGCCGACTTTTACATGTCCTCTATCAAAGGGCCTAAGCTTAAGCGTTTGTCAGCTCCAGCGACCTCATTTTTGGCGTTGCAGTCGGGACGTGCCAATGCATATGTAGCTGCACGTTCAACGGTAGGGCCTTTTTTTAAGCAATATGGAACTGAACAGTTTTCGGTTGCCGAAATACCGGGAACGGAAGAAAAATATGCTTTTGCTGTTTCGCCGCAAGATGCTGATTTAGTTCCAAAAATTAATGCTCTTCTTGATGCAATGAAACAAGATGGGACTATTGAGCAGTTTAAGGTTAAATGGGGGCTGAAATGATAGAATGGAATTTTATAGAAAGCTCATTTTTCTATTTGCTGCGAGGCGCTCTTGTCAGTTTGCAGATAGCAGGGATTGCATGCTCAATAGGATTGTTGTTCGGTACACTATTGGCTTTGGCCCAAACGGGAAAATATAAGCCGCTCAGGATTTTGGTGACTCTGTATGTCACCATTATACGTGGTACTCCTATGTTGGTGCAGATTTTTATCGCTTTTTTAGTGCTGCCGCAGCTGGGAATTCATTTAAGTGCCTTTTGGTCAGCAATACTTGCCATCGGGATAAATAGTAGCGCATATCTGAGCCAAATTATCCGTTCAGGGATCGATTCCATTGGCAAGGGGCAATGGGAAGCTGCCCAGGTATTGGGATTTTCACGAGGGCAGGCTTTGCGTTATATTATATTGCCTCAGGCTTTGCAGGTTGTTCTGCCTGCGTTGGGCAACGAGTTTATTACGTTGCTTAAGGATTCCAGTTTGGCCTCTACTATTGGTGTTGTCGAACTTTTAAAAGAGGGGCAAATAATTATAAGCAGAACCTACAAGGTGATTCCAATCTATCTTATGATTACGGTGATTTATTTGGTTATGACAACGATATTATCACTTATTCTTTCCCGAGTTGAAAAGAGGTTGAAGACGCATGCTGGAAATTAAGAATCTTTCAAAAATTATCAATGGTCGCACCATTTTGCATGATATATCGTTGAACGTACCCCAGGGACATATAGCTTTTTTATTAGGTGCATCAGGGGTCGGAAAATCTACTCTGTTACGCATCCTTAACAACCTTGATCCCTTTAATTCAGGGAAGATTTTCTTAGATGGCAAGCCTCTCGATTTAAGCCTCGTCAACCGAACTCATACAGTGGGGATGGTATTTCAGCATTTCAATCTCTTTGACAATATGACCGTTAAGGGAAATATCACGCTACCCCTGGAAAAGATCCTGGGAAAAAGCAAAAAAGAAGCAGAACATAGCGCAAAGGAGTTGCTTGCCCATTATGGCCTTCAAGGGCTTGAAAACAAGCCTGTTTCCAGTCTTTCTGGGGGGCAGAAACAACGCCTTGCCATCGCTCGAACCGTTGCTCTCAAGCCCAAAATTATCTGTTTTGATGAGCCTACCTCAGCCTTGGACCCGATGTTGACCGGATTTGTGGCCTCTACCATTGATCACCTGGCCAAGGAGGGGTATATTATTCTGGTTGCTTCTCATGACACTATGCTCCTTGAACAACTACCCTGTACCATTTACCTGATGCAAGGGGGGACAATTGCCGAATCTGTCACTTCTCAGGATTTTTCTGCCGACAAGAAACAGGCTCCTCGAATCGAAGCCTTTATTTCAGGGGCTGAGTACAAATAGGATATTCTAACCAGGTTCATGTTTTAGGTTGCCTTTTTCAACTTTTCAATAAGTGTAAATTTGCGCTTTAATTTTTTGTACAAATAGGCTATACTTGTTTGTAATAATTGGAGTTATTATGGTAAAAAAAAGATATGAGTCAGACTAGGAAAAAGTTATGAATTACAGATTTTCTGCTCTACTGTTTTGTTCGATTATTTGTTTTTGCGGCATTACTCAGGCAATGGACTGGGAGGCCAAGCATGAGTCTTCAGCGGATGTGGTAAAAGATGTTTCTTCATCCTTGCTTAATAAGTTTGATCCGATTGATTATGTCTTAAAAATGGCTCAAAACAAAAAAGTTATTATCAATGGGCAGAAAGTTTCAGTTAAAAAAGTTATTGCATGTTTGTTAGCATCTGGTGTTGATATCGTAAGAATTCCTAACTATCTGAAGCTCTTTGTAAACAACATAGGATCAATCAGCGATGTCATGAAATATGAAGGAAAATCTCCTGAAGTCATACCTATCCCTGAGGAGATTAATTTAACTGCTCTTGATACAAAAGGATTTTTAAGTAAACCTGACATTGACTTTGAATCAATGGGGGATTTTGCTGTTTTTCCTCAAGAATTAATAGAAATACTTAGCTCTTTTCTTGATTTGAGGTCATTTATTAATCTGAAATCGGTGAATCAATCTTTACGTCACTTTTTACTTAACAGTAAGGAGTATATTCCGCCTGCAGCTATTAACCGTCATCTGCTTAATCTCAAAACATGGCACCTGATTGAAGCTTTCCGTGTATGGAAAGCTGAGGAACTTGTTAAAATGGTTGCTGTCTTGTCTTGTAAACATCCTAATCATGGAATTGCTATCGATTTTGAAGGTTATACAGGATCAATTGATAAAGATTTGATAGATCAATTAAAGTATTTTCCTATTGTTTCGTTGAATTTTATTGGAAATAATTTTCCTGAGGGAGTGAACGTATTACAACCTTTTTGCAGACTGAGAGAACTTTTGATCCGCAATTGTTCGGTTAAAGTATTTCCTGCTGAGCTATGCACCTTTAAGGAGTTATTAGCGCTTGACCTGAGCCATAATGAGATTGGTGCGATTCCTGATGAAGTTTGTAAATTGAGTGAATTACGTTTTGTTAACTTGAGGGATAATCGTATTGCTCAGTTCAATGCTAGCCTCTGTGCTTTGCCGCATATCCGAATGCTTATTCTTGCCAATAATTGTTTGAGTGCTCTTCCATCTCAAATATCAGCATTAAAACAATTACGTCTGTTGGACATAGGAAATAGTCTTCTTTTTGATAATAAAAATATTATAATGAAGTTGCCGGATTCTTTGGGGGCTCTTGAGCGCTTAAAGATCTTATTTTGTGATCGTAGTGGCTTAACAGCCTTACCTTCAACTATTGGAGCACTAAAAAAGCTAAAAAGGTTATATGCTGACAATGATGCCCTTACTCAACTGCCCTCTCAGATAGGTGAGCTTGAACGTCTTCAGTCTCTCTCATTAGCATATAATCAGTTAAAAACGCTCCCTCCAAACCTGAAAAACTGCACATCCCTTGAAGTCCTCAATTGTTGTTGTAATGACTTAGAGCCATCTGCTCAGGAGGTTATGTTGACGATCCCAAACCTCAAAAGAGTTTATGTGATAGGGAATGGTAGGCTTGGCATTTCTGAATGGGAGAAAAAGGGATTGTCTCTGTCAACCTCCGGTTCTTATAAAATATAATTTGTTTCATCTTCCTCGGGCTTGCCCCAGGTTTAGTGTTTTTTGCAATCAAGTGCTCCAGGTTCGGGGGCCAATCTTTAAAGATATTCTTTTTATCACCCTTATATGTTTTATTGACAATATGAAATTTTGACCATATCCTGTAATGGTATGGTTATTACAGTCTGTGTAGTTTTGGCTAAATTAAGAAAGTTGATAAACAATTAAAAAAGTGAAAAGAATTATGATTAAAAAAGGTTTTTTACTATTATTTCTTGCCTTATGTTTTAGTGGGGCAGTTTCGATGGAGCACAAAAAACCTTCTTTCAGCTCAGCTTCTGTTATCAAGCAACCTGAGAAAGTGAGGGAATTGTTATTGGCTCAAAATTCTGCTGTTTGCGAAATGTGGCACTATGTCACAACTTCTAAAAAAAACCCCTTAGGCGCATTATATTCCATTTCATCTGGCTCAAGGCTGGCTAATTGGAGTGAGTCACATATCAGGTTGATAACTTGGAGCGTTCTTGAGTCGGTACCACTTCTTGATAACTCTATGCGACCTTTGATCGAACTTAAGATGGATCACTTGCCTGTTCTTAGAGCTGGGATTGTGCTTGAAAAAGAGAAAGAACGAGCCTTGGATAAAGAGATAGAAACACAATTGGCAGATTACCTTAAAGGTGCTGTAGACAAAGGAAGTGTGTCGAACAGAGCGCAAGAGCTGAACTTATACGTTAATGCGATTTGTGACGGTTTGAAAGCTGCTTTTCTTGATTACAAGAGCAATTTTCAAGACCTAAAAAACATGTATTATGATTTATGCTCACGTTTATACTCAGGTAATGAAGAACTCATCTCCTTTTTACAAAATCCACGTCCAGGTAAAGATGAAAAACAGCGTTTTGATGAATATCGAGCATATGCGGCCGTATTTCTTGCGCATAAATTACGTCTTTTTGATCACAACAATAAGAATTCCGGTCTTCAGATTCAAGCAAAAAAGAAGAAAGGCAAAGGGCCGAAAAGTCCAGTATCTAGGTCTAAACGGCCTGACCCAATTTTTGTAAGCTGTTGTAGATTTTTACCTGGATGTTTTGATGTCGCACAGGCTTTTAACAAGAAATCCTTGCGTGAGAGATTTGAAGCTCTGCGTCTTAGATCAGATAAATTTTTGAATATATTTAAAGGATGGCTTGATCGTAATAAAAAAGATTACAGTTATGTAACGGAAGAGATTTTTGATGCCACTGTGGATAGTATTATCCGTCAATATGCAACCGGTTCTTCCGAAGAGTTTTTATGGCCGAATGGTTTAAAGTGTGCAGACGGTTTGGTGCAAAACTTTCGCCAAGATGCTTTTAAGCAGATTGAGGCTGTGAAAAATATTGCCCTTCAGGAACTAGAAGATTCTTTGCGTGCCGACAAAGAAAAATCCGAACAATATGAAGCTATTCATCAAACTGCTGCTGGCATTCCTTTGGAGTTTGTTAACCCGGATTTGAATAAACCAATAGCAGTTGCAAATTCTCTTGTAAAATCAGATGATTTAATGTCAATAACGGGAAATTCTCGTGCGTTGCATAACGAGTTTATAAAGCCGAAAGTTTCGCAACAAGCAAGGCAAGCGCTGTATGGAATTCATTGGAATGATGGCAGAGAAGATGATTTCTGGCCCTTGATGAACTCTATTAACTATCCTACTGTTCTCGAAAAAAGTAGGCAAGACAAGGTATGCCCACAGCTGTTTAAAGATCCATTTAATGGAATTAAGTTGGCCGTCCTTAAGGCTCCCTTTAGTGGCAAAGAACAAAAAGAGTTTTCGACATTTAAAGGATATCAGACAGTTGTAAAGTGTTCTCCTCAGTTTTCCGGTACTATGGCAGGATTTCATAAGGCAGTAACCTCTTGCAGCTATACACCGGCTTGTTTTACATGGCTTATTGCAGCGGAAAAGGCCTTGATGCCTTATTTTGGCCCGTCTGATGGCCATAGTGCATACATGAAATCTCAGGGGAGGGACTGGGTTTTGCGTGTACATAGGTTTAGTTATCGTGTAGATCAATGGATAGCTAAAGAACTCGAAGCTCTAACAAATTGTCTGTTCATAGGAACTGTCGGGGATAAATCGGATAATACGTATGTAATCGCTATCAAGGCTCTTGTTACAGACCTTAACACCGGCCAAACATATCCAGCTTTCATTGAATGGTACATTCGTTGTGATCAAAAATTTGGCTGGCAAATTTGTCACCGAAATATGATACCTTTGATTGACAAAGATTGTCCTGTTCCATCAGTGAGGGAAAATATCAAATCTGCTGTTACTGATTGTTCTAGATTGATGCAACTGGGATTGAAATGTATGAGACGATTAGCAGGAAATCTGGGTTCATTATTAGCTGCAGATTCTCTTGATGCTGAAAAAATCTATTTAGCTCTGACAGGTTTATCAACATATTTAAAGTTGACGGCAAACAAATCGGAACAGCCTCATGCTGATGTGATTATTGCTGCAAGTTATGTGAGCAGGATTGCAAAAGCACTGGAAGCTGCACGGGGAGGTACCGCATTGCTTGCCAAAACAAAAGATGATGTTATTGATTGGATAAAATGTTGTTCTAAGTCGTTTCCTTTAGTAGAACCAGAATTTAGTACGTGGCGCAATCAATTGATTGAGGATTGCTATGAGCTGTTTGATTTGATCGGTGAAATTCAGCAAGATCTTAAGCTTGCAAAAGAACCGCAGGATCAGGATACAAAATATGGTCAGATGATAGCGTTGGCATCACAACTTCAGCACCAGCGTCAACAAGATGTTGTTGCACCTAAGGTTATTGATAGGCATCGGGTTCAAAACCATTACAAAAAACCATGTAATCAATTTGTTGATCACACAAAGAAACGTGAGGCTTCTCAGGATAAGGGGCAATGTCAGCCAGAGGTAGTTAAATCAACTCCTATCGAGCAAAAAGAAAAAAAACGTAACGTGTCTGATGACCACTCATCGTCTACTTCTTATTTAAATTTACAGGGACGCTATTTTGTTCCTCAGGTCTATCAAAAGCAATTTGTTTACCAGCCGCAATTTGTAGCTTATATGATTAAGGGTATTTTAGTGGACACAAGAACAGGTTTTCAGTATTTTCTTTCTAACAACCGAGGATACTTAGGTTTCATATGCGATAATTGTTGGAATCCTTTGCCTCAGGGCACACAAATACTACAGTAATAAATTATCAACTACACCTTATGAGGTCATGAATCTCACAGAAAGAGGAGCCATTATGGCTCCTCATCTTATTTTAGATATACTTCGATTTTTTCTTTAAGATCTTCTTTATTCATGTAGCCTGTCTCTTTTCCCAGAACCTTCTTATCTTTTATAAAGATAAAGGTAGGAACTGAAGTGACTCCATATTTTATTGAAAGATCGCGTCCTTCATCGACATTGAGTTTAGCAAACTTATAACTGTCGCGAAGTTCTTTTTCAAGCTCGTCAAAAATAGGAGACATCTGTTGACAAGGGCCACACCAGCTTGCATAGACGTCGATGATAACCGGTTTGTCTGCGTTCAGAACTTCTTGTTCAAAATTTTCGCTTGTTACAGCAACTACAGGCATAAAAATCCTTTCATTATGATTACTTTTCAGATTTATGATTTTTTTGTTTTTTTTCAAACGTGTTGAGTCTTGTCATTCTTATCGTCTTGATCGGTTTGCGGCTCTCGGTAGCTATACCCTTTTATCGTCAACCGTTTAAGGGCTACAAAGGATAACGACTCCATCTCAATTGGCCCTGCTTGGGTTGTCTCGTCACATTCGATTTTTGTTCGTGGTTCTATCAGATATCTTCTTTGTGTTTTGTCTTTATCTTTAAAGGTAATGACCACTTCGACATATTCTTTCTTAGTGTTTCCCTTTTTAAAGACAAGCTTTAAGTTGGGCCTTGGCACCTGAATTCCCAAAACTTCAGAAAGATCGATTTTTGAAATAAACCCTTTTCGTGGGTCTTTAGTGAGGATAAGATCTTTTGGGGTTTCATTTGGAGCTTCAAAGAAATGTATTTGTTTATATTTCATACCTATCGAAATGTTTTCAACCTTATATGTATTACCTTCATGGGTTTCCAGTATACCATAAAAATTAACACGTTGCTTTTTGTCGCCACTAATGGTTGTATCTTGTGCTGTCCAGTTTGCGAGCACTAATATAAGGCAAGCCGTTATAATCAGCATCATACATTTTTTCATATGGTTTCCTTTTTTATATGGTATATATTATCCCTACTTTATATGTTTACTAAACTGTTGTGGTGTATGCAAGAAGAAAAAAAGGCATAAAAAATATTGCATACTAATCAGGCACACGCTATAGTAAGGAATAGTTGAAGGATGTTTAGTAAACTTACTGTAAAGAAGGAGAATTATGCAGTATGTAGAGTTTTCTCTTGAAGAGCGTATTTCGACATTTATCTATCGTGTTTTTGGATTCATGGCAGTGGCACTCGCCATTACGGCTGGTACTGCATATTATGTTTCAACGGTGCCATCACTTTATACGCGTTTGCTAGACCAACCTATGACTTTGTTTGTAATATTATTAGTCCAAATACTCCTGGTTGTTGTTTTAAGTTTATTTATTACAAAATTACCCTTCATTGTAGCAGCACTTATTTTTTTAGCCTATGCGGTATCTCTTGGTTATACCTTGTCTGTTATTTTTTTGGCATATACACAAACCTCAATATTTGCAACATTCTTGACAACAGCTACTATGTTTGGCGCAATGGCGCTTTATGGTTATTTTACCAAAACTGATCTTTCAACGATTGGCAATATGGCAACGATGGCTCTTTTTGGATTAATCATTGGAATGTTGGTAAATCTGTGGCTGCGTAGCAGTATGTTTGAATATGTCATGTCGGCAATTGGAGTTGTTATCTTTACCTTATTGACCGCATATGATGTTCAAAAAATTAAACAGCTTGGCCAACAACTTATTGCGCAGCGTGAAGCTATGAATAAAGTGGCGATACTGGGTGCTTTGACACTATATCTCGATTTTATCAATCTATTTTTGTTCTTATTGCGATTTATGGGACAAAAAAAAGAACAATAACAACATTATCTGAGATATATGAGGGTTGAGATGAATAAAAAAATGTTGCTTGTGGTAGGTCTTGGCTTTTTATCCAGTTTACTTTTTCTTGAACTTGAGCCGAGACGTAGAACTAAAGAGGATAAGCCGGCCCAGGTAATGAGGGAGGCTAAGGAAGAGCTCGATATAGAAATGTATGAAGATACGGTCGAGCCAAGTTTGGCCGAAGAGGTAAGTACTGCGGCTAAAGAAGAACCGTATGATATTGAAGGTAAAAAAAAGGCGGTTGTAAAATTGGTTAAAGATGCAGCTGCACTTATGAAAGAAAAGCCTCTTTATCAAGCTTTGCGCGAGTTTAATCACGGGAAAGATTTTAAAAGGGGGGAACTTTATGTCTTTGTGAATGACTTGAATGGTATTTGTTTGGCAAATGGTCGAGATGAAAATGCTATTTGGAACAATGAATATGACCTTAAAGACGAGCGGGGAACATTTATCTTTCAAGAGATGTTGAAAGCGGGTAAGCAAGACAGCGGCTGGATTACCTATTACTGGCGCCATGCGACAAAAATATCATATATCGTAAAAGTAACAGTCAAGGGAGAAGATTTTCTAATCGGTGCAGGTTTTTATCCCCATTCAAAAGAAGCCTCGGTTATAAATTTGGTTAAAGGTGCAGTTGCCTTATTTAATCAAAACAAAAAAGAGGGTCATGGCAACGATAGATCATTTAGTCTTATGAGTTATCCTGGACGATTTGTGTTGGGCGATCTTTATCTTTATGCGCTATCATTTAAGGGAAGAACGGTGGCACATGGTGAGCGTCCTGGATTAGTAGGGACTGATGCATTGCAATATCGTGATGCAACAGGGCGCTATATCAATAAGGAAATTATAGAAAAGCTGCAAAAAACAGATGAAGGCGTCTGGGTTGAGTATATTTCAAAACGTGCACCAAAGAGGACCTATGCCGAGAAGATAAAAGATAATGAAGGTAATGAATATTTCGTTGCTTGCGGTTATTATCCTGATGCAGATCAGAAGCAAGCAGTTGATCTTGTCCGTAAAGGCTATACCTTCATGAAATCTCATGGGTTAACACAGGCCGTCAATGAATTTAGTAATTTGTCTAATAATGAATTTCGGTATGGCGATCTCTATCTTACGGTTTTTAATCTCGAAGGCATTTGCAAGGCACATGGTACAAGGCGCGATCTGATTGGCAAAAACATGTATAATGAGCAGGATCCAGATGGCCTTTATTATGTACGCGAGATTATAGCAAAAGCAAAAGCTGGTGGTGGCTGGGTGAGCTATAAGAGCAATAATCTTTTTAGGCTTGTTTATGTCGAACCGATAGATTTAGGTGTTGATAAGTTTGCCATTTTGTCTGGTGTTTTTCCAGTCTCTAAGATGGAAACTATGATGCTGCTTGCAAAAAGTGCCGCTAGTTTCCTGCGTATGGTACCATTGACAAAAGCTCTTAATCAATTTGTTCAACCGGGAAACCGTTATATTAGCGGTGATTTGTCGGTTTTTGTGTTTGACTCAAGTGGTATCTGCTTGGCAATGGGTGACGACTTTGATCCGATCTGGAAGAATATGATTGATGTTAAAGATGATGAAGGCAGACCGTGGGTTAAATTATTAATAAATACCGGTGTGCGAGGAGCGGGTAAGGTTACCTTTACCTTACACGGCAAACCGACGGTAGCATATGTTGAAAAAGTTGAAAAAGAAGGCCACACGTTAATAGTAGGTTCACATTACTTTAAATAGGTGCGGCGATAATTTTTAAATAGTTAAGCTGGCAGTTGCTTGCAATGTGCCAGCTCTCCTTTTTGATAAAAAGATGAAAACTGTTTTAGTTATTTGTCCAACAGAGCGAGATTATCGAGAAATTGATCGAACGTTGTTGTCCAAAAAATACAACGTACTATTTCATTCATGGGATAAAATTTCATTTGATCAGCTTATTTTACCTGATGAAACTGTGGGAATTGAAGGTCCAGAGCCCTCTGTTCATATTGCTGATTTGACCGAATTTTGTAGTGATCGCAAGGTTGATGCTGTTGTCAGTTCTGATGATTACCCAGGAAGTATCTTGGCAAGTTTTGTTGCCCAAAAATGTGATCTTATCGGTTCTTCTCCTGAAGCGGTGTTGACATGTCATCATAAGTATTACGCTCGTTGTAATCAGGCTCGCCATACTCCTGACGCAACACCTCATTTTATGCTTATTGATGCTCTGGGCAAAAGTACAGGTTCGTGCCATGTTGCCTTTCCTTTCTTTGTAAAACCAGTCAAAGCATCATTTTCGGTATATGCTCGTCAAATCAACTCTGCTGATGAACTTAAGCACTATGTTGGCTATGCCCATCTTCCTGATGCATATCTTTCATATTTTAACTATGGCCTCAATCAGTATGATTCTTTTGAGTATGATGGACATTATTTTTTGGCTGAAGATATTCTTGAAGGATTTCAAGTAACTGTTGAAGGTTTTGTTTATAATGGTGTCATTACCGTCCTTGGCATCGTTGATTCTATCATGTTTCCAGGGACTATTTCCTTTGCTCGATTTGAATATCCTTCACGCTTGCCATCATCTATACAAGAAGCTATGGCTTCGGTGGTTAAACAGGCCATATGTGGTATTGGTCTTGATAATACGATGTTTAACGTAGAATGCATCTATAACGATCAAATAGGTACAATTCATATCATAGAGATTAACTCTCGTATGAGTTCTCAATTTGCCGACTTGTTTGAAAAGGTTGATGGCATAAACAGTTATGAAATCATGTTTGATCTGGCTTTAGGCAAGCAGCCTACAGTTTCTTTTCGACAAGGCAGCTATGACGTAGCTGCAAGCTGTGTGTTGCGAATGTTTGAAGATAAATATGTCGCGTCATTGCCATCTGAGATTCAGCTTAATAAGGTTTTTGAATTATTTCCCGATATACGAATTGAACTTTGTGCACAAGAAGGAAAAAGGCTCTCTTCATTAAAACAGGATGAATACAGTTATCGCTATGGATTAATCAATCTTGGGGGGCATGACTGGGATGATCTATTTGCAAAATACCGGCGTTCTTTAGATATGCTTGAATTCGTCTTTGAGCCTCTGTAAAGAAACGGTGGTTTTTCTGCATAATCATACAAACCACCGTTTCTTTATTATACAAACATCACATGTTAAAAAGATGCTTAATAATGTATAGAGCTATCATGTTACAAGAGACGATAATTTTTTGGCCCCCGTTCGTCCTGAAGGAAGTGAAGTGAAGCGAAACGTACTTGAAGGATTCGAACGGAAAAACATTATTTCAAGAATCTCCACGAACCTTTGACTCCTTTCCAACCATTAGAAATCAATAATTCTTTCTTCTTTCTCGACCATCCTTTTAATTTTCTTTCTGCTTCTATTGCCGCATCTCGAGAGCCAATTGGTTCAATGTATACCAAACTAACAGGTCGCCGAGATGATGTATACCCTTCATAAAAACCTTGTTTATGTTCAGAAATTCTTTTTTCAATATCATCAGTATGTCCAATATAATAAGAACCATCTGAACATTTAAGTATATAGATGAAAAAATCTTTCATTATAGATATTATCGTTTATATTAATCGTTCGAATCCTTCAAGTTCGTTCAGCTTCGCTTCACTTCCTTCAGGACGAACGGGGGCCAAAAAATTCATCTTGATAACCTTCTTTATAAGTGTCCTTTAGTATATGATGTCTATACAAACAATTATAGCAATTATAGTTCGAGATTTTCGGGATTTTGCCAGTTTTCCTCACAGATGTATGCGGCAAAATAAGGATCAGAAACACCTGGTCGTTCTATCCACAGATAAAATGGCTGATCAATAACAATTTTTTTGGAAGGCGCAGGCATTGCAAGCCGTTCAAATCCTATTGCTACCGCACTTTTTACGTGTGCGCCTTCATGATTCATTTTGAATTTGGTTTGTTGTAGCGCTTGTGCAATAAAATAACCGCTTGTTGGATGTTCCATGTTCTCAAGCCAGCTTATTTCTTCTTCACGGTCGAGATTAACCATGGGGAAACGAGCTTGTGTATAACCATGTTGTTTGGTCAAGCCGCCTTTGCCAATTTCTTGTATGCGTTCAAGCAGTGCCATGTTTTCAAGCTTTTTATCAGCAATGGTGATCCATGCGACATCGCCGGTTTTTGTTTTCAAGCGAAGAATGGGATTGTCATGATTGTGGGAAGAAAACACACAAAAGCCATTGTAATTTTCATCATTTTCCATGAGAACAGCCGGATAGTGTTGATCTGTATGAGCTGACTTAACTATTGTTTCCTGACCTTTGTATTTCCAGCTAAGCAAAATATCAAGGATGGAAACGGCTCCAAAATTGTCATCTTTTGCCAACGATTCATCAAGTTGGATTGAGAAACCTTCTTTTCTTAACATTTCATTAAGTTGCTTGAAATCTTTTGAAGCAAAACCCTTCAGTTCTTTGTCAGAAAAATGGGACAATTCATTCCAGCTATGTTCATGTTGTTGGATGAGTTGATGTTGTAGTTCGTTGAACGGTCTCCATTCATGGGGTGCGGGGTTTTGTATGCCTAAAAATGTACTTGCAGCGCATAAAGCTTTGATAATAGGATGGAGAACAATGGTAGTGGTCATCTATGTCCCTTTAATAGATATGTTTTAGAGTATAATACAAGGGTATTATTTTGAGCTTTTTGGCAGGCTTTGTCAAAAGGCCTAGCTTTGTTGCCAAATATCTATTAAGACCACTCCTTACGACGAGACCATCGATCTATAACAGTTCTTATTTCATTGCCTTTTTTAATATTGCATGGTAGAGACCTACCAATCTATTGAAGCTTGACATGGGAACCTTTTTAGCGCATTCTTTTGCCAGTTCTTGAATAGTGCGTAAAAGTTGTTGGTGCGTCCAACTTGAATGGATTTGGGCAAATGTTTGCTTTCTTTGTTGTGGATTCATTTTATCTATTTTTTCTTCATTCAGCTCTATGCGGCTACCAGGTTTGCTTGGTGCAATGCCTATCCCTACTTCAAGTACTGTTTCAGATATTAAATTGGTATAAAGATTTGACAAGGCTTCAGCCTGTTTCAATTCTGCTTGATTTATGTTATCGGAGATTTCAATTGCAAGATCACTCGATACAAGAGTAAAGTTTTGCAACTCTGGTGTTGGAATGAGCTTTAAGAATTGAACTATTGATATTTCATATTTCATGGCACCCATAGCTGCATACATATTTTGATATAATGTGGTCTTTTCAAATATGTCACATTGTTCTTTAGTGATAGAATAGTGGTTGAAGGCTATAATACTTGCAACCAGAGCAATTTTAATGATTTTCTTCATAAACTCTCCTTTTTTTGAATTACTATCATTATTTACAATAGTAAATATTTGCTTGAATTTTCAAGAGTTGTCCTTTATTTGGCCAGTTCTCCCACCTGTGCCAGAGCATCAAGATTAATCAAGACATAGGGAAGGTGTATTCCCATAGGCCGATAAGCTCTTGTAAACAGCCACTGATAAATAGTGGTATCTTGATCAAAGGCTATAGGGGGCTTACCAGGAGTGCCTTTAATAATAAACATTTCTTTCGCACCATCTATTATTCTTGTGATCCGAGGAGGATGAGTTTTGAGCAGAGCCGCTTTTTCATCAATCTTTAAAAACTTATAACTTTCTGCAGCTTCTTCTATTAATCGTGCCTCTAGCTCGTGAGAGGTTTCATCTTTTTCCTTTAATAAAGACCGTTCACCCAGTAAAATTACCGGATCTTTGACGGCTGCCTCAATTCGCGCTGCGTAAAGATTGTCACCTACAAAAACTGTATCCGGTGGCATTCGTTTGATCAATATGTTGCGCATTGCAGTTGCTGGTGCTGTCAGCATATATTCTTTTTGAGGACCTTGTGATTTCATGACCTTTGCTGCAAAGGAATGAAGATCGATTGATTGATAGGGATGTTTTGTTGCTTGAGGTGGTTTTTGTTGAAGCTGGAGGGCGTTTTCCCATGTGCGTGATATGCCCATGTGAGATGTAAGAAGCGCTTGAGGTGACGTTATCGCCGTCATGTACATTTCAACGGTAAAATTTTCATCATATAACCTTGCCTTTTTGATTACAGGGATGCTAGATGCATACACAACCCACAGATTATTGTTTGGGGTAATTTTTTCAGTATAATATTCTTCAAGTACCAGTCGAAAGTGCTGTGATCCATCGAGATTAGGCAGATATTTGAGATTCATCCTACCTCCACTTACCTGTTTTCCTGCAAATTCTTCCCATTCTCGTATATTGTCTTTGCCGATACGCTCCATTGCCAAATAATAACCATTTTTTGCCTTTGCAACATAAAGATCATCATTAAGTTTTATAACACCGGGAAAGGATGTCTGTGCTGTGCTCATAAAATCTTTTAAGGTGGTTAAAGCTCTATTGACCGCTTCTATTTGTTCCGGAGTGCTCCATGAATAGTATCCATGTTCAGTTTTTGGTTTTATTGACTCTTGAGCAAATTCTAGTGCTGTTTGCCCTTTGTTATTTTTGAGAGAGCTATCAGCCCCTTCCACGAGAAGTATTTTAACAAGCTCAGATTTTCCCCTACTTATAGCATTGTGTAAAGGGGTATTGCCATCTCTATCTCGACTATTGATTGAGGCCCCATGATTGAGCAGATAGGATATGACCTTTGTGTATTTATTATCTACAGGGGCATATTTGTCTGATGGATAATTAGCTAAAGCTGAAAAAAGTGGCGTTCGACCAAGATAATCTTTTGCCTTTGCAAGAGAAGGATTTTTTTCGACTAATGCTTTTACTTCTTTTATGTTGCCCTGATAAGCGGCACCTTGAAGATTTTGTATGTCGTCTTCTTCCATTGCAAAAACAGGGATAGCAAAAAAAATAAGTAACCATACCTTATTCATTATTTTTTCTCCCTTTTTTATGTTCCCATCATATAACCTACTTTATCATTATTATAGCAGTTCTTGCATTCAATTTGCAATATTGAAGGGCTTTTATGATGTAGTGAAGCAAGTTTCCCTGGCAGCCTCTTTAATTTTAGCTAAATGCCTGAGTTCTAAACCAAAGTTTCGGTACTCAGCGGCAGATTAAGGCGATTATTATGCTGATCATTGAAAGGCTATAAATTCAAATTGTATAATTATTATAGGTGGGAGTTAAAAAGGAGATTGTATGAAGCAGATACGAATGTGGTTAATCTTTAGCATTTCTTTATTGTTTTCTTCTGCTGAACTTTTGTTTGCCCAAACATGTGTAATTAAAACTGAAGGGCCTGCAGTTCGCTTTGTATTGCAATTTCGTGATGGTCTTATTGAAGGGTTACCTGCTGGAATTAAGATTGATGGGCAGTATCCTATTTATGAAACTGAAGAAATAGATTTGATTCCTGAACGAATCTGGCTTGGCCAGGATAAATCCGGAGCTCCTTGGCACGATTATTATATTGGCTCTGACGTTAAGAATCTTAAACTGATAGTTAAGCAAGGGCGTGCTCCATTTCTGCGAGTAGTGGAACAGATCGATAATTATCCCCTACAAATCTCATATTTGTTATCAATACCTGGTGATATGAGCCTTGCAGCTGTGAAGGGATATGCTGTTAATCCTATGTCCACTCCCCAAAAAAAGGATATTACTGAGGCTGAGTTAGCAGGAGCTGTTCCGATGTTGCCGGAAAAACCTTTCGAAATCATGCATAAAGAAGAAGTTGCTAAAATAGATGTTTCTAAAGGAATAACTCAGCGGATTTCACTTGGGTATGACCTTGATAGCTTGGCAGATTTCATTGAGACGTTTACTGATAAAATATCAGCAACAATGAACGCTTTTGAAAGGGTAGTAACGCAAAAAATTCAAGAAGATGACTCAATTAATCAACTGATTATTAATCAGAGAGACCGAAACGCAATTGTTAATCAAATTATGAGTAATAAAGGATCTATGTTATCTAAAGATCAAGAAAATGCCTTGATTAAGTATGGATCAGAAGAGGTAGCGGCAATTAATATACTGAATAAGAAATTCGATGAGTTTATAGTTCTTCCTGAAGTAGCTACTCTATTGAAGCCTTTGATGGATGCCATTACTGCAAAAATAATAGAAACTCCATATGCCTCTGATGTGCAGCTGACTAAACGTGTTGTACAAGATTATATAACAATTAAAGCTCAGGTCCATCTTCTTAAAGATTTGGGCTTTAGAGCGAGCCTTTTTACCTGGTGTCAGGGGTGTCCAGAAGCTCCCTTATCCAAACGAATTGCGATTGTTGTCTACTTGATAAAAAAAGTACAGATGCAATTTCCTGACAAGAGTTTGCCACTTGTGATTGCATCCTTAGGTTCGGGTAGACTTTTACAGGAGTTCTTATTCTTAAAGCAGTTGAAAGGCCTGGGGTATGAAAATCTTACCGTTAACATTATTGATTTTGCCTATGGAGATAAAGAATCTTGGCTTATAGAAAAACCAGGATTGTTAAATACGATATATGCATTAAGGGATTTTTTGGGCCTAAAATTGGGCGGCTCATTTATGGAACACAACTTTTTGCCTCCTGCATTAAGTCAGCTTAACGTATTTCAAGATATCAAGTCATATTACAACAGATGTATTCAACAACCTGATTTAAAGTCACATATTTTTATGGCGATAGATATCGGATATTTTCCTTATTTTAGCGCTTGGCCTTATTATGCCTTGGAGGATACTAACGGTCTTATTTTCTTTAAAGATGATAAACCAATCCTTATCGCTTTTCTACCAAAATATACAAGACCCCATCTGTATCTTGGCAATCAAATGTTTGCCCATTTGTACCACGATATTCGACAATTTATAAATGAGGATAAATACCGTGATAGACGTGAACAGATGAAGTTGTTTGATGCTTTGGCAAGCTCTGAATTGCCTGCTTATGTATCTGATGTTGCTCAGGGGGTTTCTAAAATTCTTGTAGGGCACATTGGAACAATGCAGGTTATGTATTTTATTGACTCTACGTTGATAATTGAGGAACTGATTCTCAAGACCATGCAACCATCATATATAGCGGTTCTTATTAACTGTGACTTTTTTGAATTACTCAGTCCTACAAATTTTATGCTGTATGACTATAAATCATTGTTTGAGCGAGATTGTCGTGATCATCTTTGGGTACCTAAAAGCTATTCGATTGTTCCCGATAAGAAGAAAAATCAGGATTGGATTCTCTTTCACGGGAATTTTAAGGAAATACAATAAGAGACCTATTCTGAAACTGGATTGATTTTGAGTGTTTTTGAAAGAAAGATCTATGGTATATCTTATAAAACCCGTTCGTCCTGAAGGAAGTGGAGCGAAGCGAAACGGACTTGAAGGATTCGAATGGAATCTTATAATTGGCCAGGGTAAATCTTTATTTTGATTTTGATTAGATTTCAGCAGAAATCTAATCAAGAAATGCCAGAGTTTGCCTTTGTGGTGAAACTCTGGCACTGCAATTTAAAATAGATCTATGCTTTGTTGTATGTATTTCTGCAAGTTTATGAGCCGTTCATTCATAGATTCTAATTCTGGAGCAAGTTCTTTTAGTTGTTCATAATTGTCGATATCTTTATATTTATTGCCGGAAATGAGCTTTTTTTGCCATCTGTTTACATGTCTTTTGACTCGAGACATTTCCTTAAGATCTATACGAAGCATTCGTAGAAAGGTTTTTTTGTTTGAGGCTTTTTTCTGTAGAACATCTGCCAGATTTTGACGGTCCTTCTCGGTTTTTATCCCTTCATATGCTGATAGTATGCTGTTGTATTTATTAGTTATTTCATCTAAAAAAGCAGATGTAATCTCAGCAGCATCTTTTGGAATCCCATTGGATGATGATTTACGTGTGAAGTATTTATAAGCGCTATATCCGGTGCCGGCTGTGGCTCCTACAATAAAACTTGGAAGAATAGCAATGCAGAAGACAAAGCTTGCAATACTCGGTAAACAATGAGTTTTTTGTGGTATAAAGGTAGCAGTTAAAGCAACCATACTTATGGCTAAGATTTTTTTTCTGATATTCATGATATTCCTTAAAAATTTGAAGTTGCGGTTAACAAATTGTGGCAACCATATCTATCTGTTCTTTTGTTTGTTTTTCAAGACAGGCTATTCGTTGTTTAAGTTGAGGATAGGCATCGATCTTTTTGGCTGTCTGGCTGAGCTTTTTTGCTTGTTGGCTCATCTGATTTTTCATGTGTTGATGGTGTTGGGAACTATTTTCTTGTGCCAATCTCTGATTGAATTGTTGGATAAAGTTTTGTTCTAATTCACATGCATCAAAATATGATGCATGTTCAGAAAATACTCTGTTTAGACTGTAAAGATTTGAGCGAAGTTCATGTATCTGTGACAAAAGATTATTGGCTTCATCAAGAATAGACAAGGATATATGTTTTTTGCCACGACGCCTGTGTTGATGAGTGTCTATACGATTAATCAAAAGGGCAGAATAATCATCAAGTGCTTTCAATGCCAATTCTATATCATGTCGTTGATCTTCATCTGAGGCCTGAACTGTTTTATATAACTGTTCCAATGTCAATTCATCAACAATTTTGTTTTGTTTGTCAGTGTCTTTGATGATTTCAAGGGCTGTTTTGAACTGTTTATCTATATAGGTACATGCAAAGCTTGCTTCCTGCACAAGCTCAGTTGTGTGTTTAGGTTGTAAGGATTTATTAATTCCATACGATCCAAAGGTCAGGCCCCCAATGGCTGCCGGAATTAAGAAGAGCCCTCCAAGAATTAACCCTTCGATAACAAAGCCAGGTTTGTTATATGAGTTATTTTTGTTAGCGCTGGTTGAAGTGTGAATATCCTGAAGAGAATAGTTGGTTTTATTCATGGTTCCCCCTTATCATCATGAATAGTTTGGTTTTATAAAAACTTAGGTAGACAATAACTGTAACAGAACTAAAAGAATCCGCAAAAGGGGGCAAGAAATAGCTTTATTTGAATTAAAATGAGGCGACCGGGATAGCCGCCTCTAAAGATAATTTATTCTTGGCGCCAGCGCTTGAGGGTTTGCATGGCTTCTTTCATGATTGTTTTTGCTTCTTCAGCGTCGATACCATGTTCTTTTACTAAAAATTCGACACCTTTTTCGATCATCATATCTACGGTGAGATCAGGTTCGGTAAATGCGCCTTCTTTGTAGCAATATATGCAATAATCTTCGTTTTTTGATCCATCTTTTTCGGTACCAAAGAGTGTTTCATCACTCAGAGGCATGGCACAACTTTGGCAAATTATTTCTTCTTCTTGGCAGCAGTTGCAACATTCTTTTGGCATATGATTCCTTTTCGATAAAAATAGTTTAACGTTTGCCTTCCCAGAATTCTTCGGCCTCTTTTTCCATTGCCTCAAGGCGATCATAGTAATCTGGAAATTCAACCAGGTGTGCCCAGGCAATCTTGCCGGTCAGCAGAGCGTCATCATGTGTAACGTCCGTTCGTGGATCGTGAGCTCCATGTTCAAGTTCTACATCCAATCCTCGTCTGAATTGGTCAACATCGAACTCTTCCCAAGTAATGCCGATTTGATCTCCGATTTGTTTAGCTTCTTCGGCTGTAAATTTTTTTGTAGACATATAGTTTATCCTTTGTTTTTTCTACCTTTGAGAATTTTGAATAACTATCAGTTTACAGGCCTATAAAATTCGTGCAACAAGGGTGCTATCGTATATTTTACTTTAACTTTTTGAAACACATGAACCAATCAATACACTTCAATCCTTCTTGAGAGGCCTTATTTACACGGTCTTGTGCGCTGCCGCAACTGCCTGGAGGGGGGACGATTACATCATCGCCGGGTATCCAATCAGCCGGTGTTGCAACATGCTCTTTATCTGTTGTTTGCAAAGCTATTAACAGACGCTTAATCTCTTGGAAATTTCTTCCTACACTTAATGGATAATACATAAGAGCTCGGATAATCCCTTTTGGATCAATATAAAAAACTGCTCGTACTGCTTCGGTAGTACTTGCTTCTGGTTGAACCATACCATATTTTTTTGCTACATCCATTTTTATGTCAGCAATGACGGGAAAGGTAACTTCGATATGTTTGAGATCTTTATATTCAGCCCGTTCTTTAATGGTACGTAGCCATGCAATGTGGCTAAATTTACTGTCAATAGACAGACCTATTAACTTGCAGTTATGGTTGTCAAATTCTTTTTGCATAGAAGCAAATGTCATAAATTCGGTTGTACAGACCGGTGTGAAATCAGCAGGGTGACTAAAAAGAATTACCCAACTTCCCTTAAAATCTTCTGGAAATGTTATGGGCCCCATAGTTGTTTCTGCGGTAAAAGCCGGAGCCTTTTCACCAATAACGGGTATATGGTATTGATCTTTATGTTCTTCCATAGGATTCCTTTTTTTTGATAGGGATATTTTGTTTGAGAATAGTGCAACGATTTTTGGAAGTGTGAAATTTATGGAGGAGAGGGAGGGATTCGAACCCTCGATTCCGTTCTCACGGAATAACGGTTTTCAAGACCGCCGCATTCGACCACTCTGCCACCTCTCCATACCTTTTATTGTAATGATTTTTTCCCCAAAATCAATAATAAATTTCTCTTAATAAAGCCATTGAGCACAATCGGGTACAGATTTCATATATTCATCGAGCCAGAGCACATCATGAGTGGACCTTTCGACAAGTTCAGGACGGGGGGCAAAGACTTGCGTAGCCAAGCGTCCTTCGACAAGCTCAGGACTAAGGGTATTTAAGATGAATTTTGATACAAAAATAGTTGATTATCGAATTTTGCTAAAAAACGAGATAAAAACTTAATCATTGGACAAAGATTGGTGCGCCTAAGAGGAGTCGAACCTCTAACCTTCAGATCCGTAGTCTGACGCTCTATCCAATTGAGCTATAGGCGCATATTTTATGGCGGAGAGAGAGGGATTCGAACCCTCGTGCCCGGTTTCCCAGACTCTTGCTTAGCAGGCAAGCGCTATAGACCACTCAGCCATCTCTCCGTATTGTGGCGTAAGTTTATTATGTGTAAACCCAGGGCCAGGTTAAGCTGAAGCCTCGGGTAAATAAACCTGTCAAGCACTATAAAAAGAATAAACAATCTGGCAGCAAATGCAAGTTATTTGGTTGTAAATCCAGATTATTTTCAGTCTACCTCATGAGCATCCATAACACAACCTTGCCGTGATCTTAATTTATGGCGATTAGGTATAATCTATTGGTTTTTTCTATTTATCTTCTGAGTAATGCAGACACATGCTCATATTCCCGGCAGCGTTGCAGTGGTTGCCTGCCGAGGTTTTGAGAGTTAGCTTCACGTTCCTCAGTAGAATATTCACGTGAATCATCAGGTAATGTCGGATCTGTTGGCGTTCTGAATGTTCGAGCGTGAAGCAAGTGTATGACCGGTTGATGTAACTGAGCCGGTGTTAATCTAGAAAAATCATAATATGATTGAGTTCGATGTAATCGATGCAGGATAAATAGGCGATACCTACTAAGCTGTGTGAGTCGACTTGATTCATGTTCTATAGGCTGCACTGAGCATAGAGAACAATGTAGGCATACGATACTCAAGAACAATGGAGGTTTCATTCTGTATCCTTTATTTAAATGCCCAGAATACCCCACGGCTTTTCAAGCCTGGGGATGAATGGGCATCATATGAGTGAACGGAGCAAACCAGGGGTTTGCGAAGAGAGACAAGTTTTGTAATACTGTTGAGT
>Ga0180438_10001532_pt1 | contig 40881 bp, 30 predicted proteins | sample SS_ome_12_FD_132455 | JGI IMG/M metagenome (GOLD analysis project Ga0180438, IMG submission 132455) | Hypersaline lake sediment archaeal communities from the Salton Sea, California, USA - SS_3_D_2 metaG | ecosystem: Environmental > Aquatic > Non-marine Saline and Alkaline > Hypersaline >... | reverse complement strand
GGCTCCAGTCGTTGGATCTGCTTGGCGTCCATGCCGTATCTCCTTCCTGTAGGGGCGCTTCCACAAGAAGGCGTCGGCATGCGGCGTGATGGATCTTGAGCGAAAGTTTCGTTGTAGTACTAGTCGGTCGGCTCTCTGTCGCCGTGGTCGCAGTAGCAGACGACGCGCTGTCCGATGGAGTTGGCGTTGAGCTTCAGCGAGCTGCCCGAGGGCAGGTCGGCGGCCTCGACGACACGGACCGCTTCGGCCCACTGGGCGGCCCCCGGCAGCAGGTCGCTCAGCCGGTTGGGCAGGGCCCGGAGGAACTGCTCGTTGAGGCAGTTGCCCTCCTTGCCCGGGAACAGCGCGAGGTAGAGGATGTCCATTTCGACGAGGTCGCTGAAGTAGTGCGTGCCCAGGGAGACGTCGGGGATCAGGTCGTCGCGCATGGCGACGATCTCGCAGAGGACCGAGACGGTGCTGATCTCGGGGAAGGAGGCCGGCACGCCGAGCGACGGCGTCGTCGTGCCCCAGCGCCCGGGCCCCATCAGCAGGATGTGCTCCGGGCCGCTGCGGTCCCGCAGGTGCGCAAGCTGCCCGATCAGCCGGGCCACCGCGTGGCGCTCGGCGATCGGGAGATTCCCGTAGACGGACGGGACGACGTGGATGACACGATCGACGTCGATGATGCGGCTGCGGCCGATCACGGCGCCCCTGGCCTCGACGAGCAGGTCCTTCGGGTCGATGCCGTCGGGCGTGTCGACGATCCCGCCGCCGCGGACCTGGAGGGGCCGACACTGGACGAGGTTGATCTTGTAGTTGTCGTCTGAGGTGAAGTTGGCGGTGAACTCCACGTCCACGGGGTAGTCGTAGGCCTTCTGGAGCGTTCGCAGGACGTCTTGCATGTCCTTGACGAATGACGTCTTCGACAGCAGGTTCTGGAACGTGAGCACCCAGGGGCAGACGTTGTTCATGCGGGCCTGCTCGGCGCGGCGCATCATCTCCTCGTCCCGCGAGGCGAAGATCTCCACCGGCAGTTCGGGGCTGCGCTCGAGGACCGTGCTGAACCGGTTCGACACGAGGTGGTTGGCCTCGAGATCGAGGGCGTCCACCTTTCGCTGGGTGTACTGCCTTTCCGCGTCGGAGCCGGCCTCCGGACGCTTGTGGGGGGCGTTCAGGGCGACCACGCGGGTGTAGTCGTCGTCCGTGCGGTCAACGGCGCGCGTGCCCAGCCCGAAGACCAGCCGGATCATTCCGGCGGCCGGGTCGATCTCCTCGCTCCAGACATAAGGGTTCACCGAGAAGCCCACCCCGGCGATCTGGGGATAGAAGAGGTTCTCGTGCAGCGAGCCGGAGACCCGCTGGACCAGCAGGGCCATCTGCTCGTCGCGGTCCAGCAGCCCGCGCTGGGCTCGGTAGACGAGGGCCTTCTCGCTCATCGTGCTGGCGTAGATGGTCCGGACGGCGGCGAGGAAGTCCTCCAGGCGCTTGTCCCGCGAGCCCTGGCTGGCGCAGAAGACGCTCTCGTACTTGCCGGCGAACGCGTTGCCGAAGTTGTCCTCCAGCAGGCTGCTGGATCGGACGATGATCGGCGACTGTCCGAAGTAGTCGAGCATGTCCTGGAACTGCTTTCGGATGTGCTCGGGGAACGCGCCGACGAGCATGCGCTGACGCGCGCGTTCGGAGCCCTCCAGAAACGACGACGGGTCCCGCTGCCGCTGGCGGACCCACCAGATGCCGTTTTTGACCAGGAACGTGTAGAAGACGTCCGAGCCGATGTAGAAGGAGTCGTGGGGCTCGAGGCGCTCGGCCCAGCGCTCGTCCGAGCGGCGGAGGATGCTGCGGGCCAGCAGCATGCCGACGGACTTCCCGCCGATCAGCCCCGTGCCGATCATCCGTCGGCCGATGTCCACGACGTCCGAGAGCGTCATGTACTTCTCGATGAGCGAACAGACCCGCTCGTCCCTGGAGACGGCCATCTTGACGAGGTGGAGGAAGTACTCGGCCGCCAATTGCGGGGGGAAGTCACCCCGTTGGACGGCTCCGACGACTTCTTCGGCTCGCAGGAACGTGCGGTGCCAGATGCCCAGCCCGTGGCCGGAAGAGGCGAGGCGCCGCCACGGCGCCGACGTCAGGATCTCGGAGGTCGTCGCGCTCTGCGTGACGGGGCGGAACTCGTCCTTGTCCCAGATGTGCAGCATGTACATCGTCGGCGAGTACCGCCGCTGCACCTTCAGCGGGTGGATGTACAGATTGCCCCTATGGCGGTAGACGTCGACCAGGACCTGGGCCGTGTCCATGATCGCCGACGTGGCGTGGACCGAATGGTGGTTGCGGAGCAGGGCGAAGTAGGCGATGGCCTCCACGTCGTAGAGGTACGGGCAGGTGAGCATGAAGAAGTTGCCCAGCATCTGGTCGCTGTACCAGTCGGCGGCGAGGTCGCTGAGGCAATCGAAGACATAGTACCCGCCGCGCCCCGTCTGCTCGATGACGCGGTGGATGCCGGCCAGGAAGTTCTCAAAGCCCTCCTCGGGGTGGAGGCGGTGGACTTCGGCCCCGTCGGCCTCGGTCAGCAACGGGTCGTGCTTGCCGAAGCGGAAGTAGATGAGCTTCTGCCCGAGGCGTCGGGCGATGCGGCAGTAAGGCGGGATCAGCGGCGCGTAGTCGTCGACCGATTCGACCTGCCAGACCAGGTTGTCGCCCGGGATGAGCCCCTTGAGGACCTGGTCCAGCCCGGTCAGGCCGGTGCTGAGGTGTGCGTCGACTTCCGCCATGGTTCATTCCCGCGGACAGCTCAGACGACGCCCTGCGCAAGCATCGCCTTGGCGACCTTGAGGAAGCCGGCGATGTTGGCGCCGGCGACCAGGTTGCCCTTCGCGCCGTAGGCTTCCGCCGCATCGACGCACTGGGTGTAGACGCTCTTCATGATCTGCTTGAGGCGGGCGTCGACTTCCTCGAAGGGCCAGTCCAGCCGCATCGAGTTCTGGCACATCTCCAGGGCGCTGGTCGCCACACCGCCGGCGTTGGCGGCCTTGGCGGGCACGAAGGAGACGCCGGCGTCGTGGAAGACCTCGACGGCCTCCGGCGTCGAGGGCATGTTCGCTCCCTCGCCGACGGCGATGCAGCCGTTGTTCACCAGCGTCTCCGCGGCCGCCTGGTCGATCTCGTTCTGCGTCGCCGAAGGCAGCGCCACGTCGCACGGCACGGCCCAGATGCCCTGCCAGCCTTCGGTGTACTGGGCGGAGGCGTGCTCGTCGGCATACTCGCGGATGCGGCCGCGCTCGACCTCCTTGATCCGCTTGACCGTGTCGAGGGTGATCCCGGCCTCGTCGACGATGTAGCCGCCGCTGTCGGACAGGGCGATGACGGTCCCGCCGAGCTGCTGGACCTTCTCGGTGGCGTAGATGGCCACGTTGCCCGAACCTGAGATGACGACCTTCTTCCCTTTCCAGTCCGTGCCGCGGTCCTCGAGGGCGTGGGTGACGATGTAGGTCAGGCCGTACCCGGTCGCCTCGGTGCGGACCAGCGACCCGCCCCAGCCGAGGCCCTTGCCCGTCAGCACGCCGGTGAACTCGTTGACGATCTTCTTGTACATCCCGTACATGAAGCCGATCTCGCGCCCGCCGACTCCGATGTCGCCGGCCGGCACGTCGACGTCGGGGCCGATGTGGCGGAACAGTTCCCGCATGAAGGACTGGCAGAAGCTCATGACCTCGTTGTCGCTCTTGCCCTTCGGGTCGAAGTCGCTGCCGCCCTTGCCCCCTCCGATCGGCGTGGTCGTCAGGGCGTTCTTGAAGATCTGCTCGAAGCCCAGGAACTTGATGATGCCGAGATACACCGACGGGTGGAATCGGAGCCCGCCCTTGTACGGGCCGATCGCGTTGTTGAACTGGACGCGAAAGCCCCGGTTGACCTGCACCTCGCCCTTGTCGTCCACCCACGGGACGCGGAACATGATCTGCCGATCCGGCTCGACGATCCGCTCGGCGATCTTCGCCTTGGCGAGGGCGGGGTCCTTCTGAACCACCACCTCGATCGACTCGATGACCTCTTCGACGGCCTGGTGGAATTCCATCTCGCCGGGGTTGCGGGCCGTCACGGCCCCCATGATCTCTTCCACAAACTGGCTAGCCATGGAGTATCTCCTTGTCGCTGTCTTGCACGCTGGTTGTCATTCCCTGTATTCTCGCCTGCCTCCGACTCCGCCCGCCCGGCCGGTCGGGTGCGAAGCGAAGGCTCTCGTCGCGTCGTGATGTCCTGTCGGGCGAGGGACGGCGCCCCCCGGCCCCGAACCCGCCCACCTCATAAGTAAATACAACAAAATCCATTCCCTGCCAAATTAGAATACATTATACTACCTCCAACTGGTACTTATGCCCCGGCGGGGGCGTGCGGGAGATGCGCGGATGAACACGACCGTCCTGAAGACGTTCAGCGATCTGGTGGAGACGGGCAGCTTCTCCAAGGCGGCCCAGGCCAACAACGTTTCGCAGTCGGCCGTCTCTCAGCAGATTGCCGCGCTGGAGCGGACCCTGAACACCCGCCTCCTGACGCGCGGGGGCGGGTTCGCCGCCCCCACCGACGCCGGGAAGGCCCTCTACCGCGGGGCCAAGGACATCCTCGTTCGCTACGAGCAGATGCTCGCGGAGATTCACAAGTCCCTCGAGGCGGTCCGCCAGGTCCTGCGCGTGGGCACGATCTACTCGGTCGGCTTCTACCTGCTCGGCCCGTACGTCCGCCGGTTCCTCCAGGATCACCCCGAGGTGGCGCTCGACGTGCAATACGCGCGATGGAACCAGATCACCGCCTCCGTGCTCAGCGGCGAGATGGACCTGGGCATCGTGGCCTTCCCCGAGAAGCAGCGGTCGATCGACGTGATCCCGTTTGCCACGGAGGAGCTGGTCATGGTCTGCGCGGCGACGCATCCGCTGGCGAAGCGCAGGCGGATCACCCCGACGGCGCTGCGGGGCGAGCGGTTCGTGGCCTTCGAGGCCAACGTGCCGACCCGCCGCTACATCGACCGCGTCCTGAAGGGCTACCGGGTGGCGGTGGACATCACCATGGAGTTCGACAACAACGAGACGCTCAAACGCGCCATCGAGGTCGGTGCGGGGCTGAGCATCCTGCCGAGGCACAATGCGCAGCGCGAAGCCGACAGCGGGCACCTCGCCATCGTGCCGTTCCGCGATCCGTCGCGATGGGTCCGCCAGGTCGGCATCATCCGCCGTCGCGGCAGGGCCCACACCGAAGCCGAGATGATGTTCCTCCGCGTCCTCCGTTCGCCGATCTGAATCAGTAGACCTTTCGGCGGATCCGGCGTTTGGCCATCCAGGCCAGCAGGGCCCCCAGGACGATGTAGCCGGCGGTCGTCGCGGCGAGGTAGGCCGTGGTCTCGCCGAAGCCGTGGGCGCTGATGCCCGGCCAGTGATACCGCAGGCGGCCGAGAGTCTTGTTGGCGCGCCGGCCCGAGGCGGCGTCGACGGCCAGCGAAGCCTGAACGACGGGGTTGCCGTCGAAGACGTACTCAGCGACGTCCTCCATCTCGCGTCGGGCCGGGGAGGGCATCGCCTCGCCGAGGATCGCCAGCAGACCCGGGACGGCCAGCCACAACACCACCACCAGCGCGAGGTTCACGATCACCGCCGTGGTCGTCCGCTTGAACCGCGCGCCGAAGTAGAGCCCCGAGCCGGCCAGCAGCGCCAGCACGGAGATCGCCACCAGCACGATGTGCAACAGGACGGCCGGGTGCATGTACTTCATCGGGTAGCCGAACAGCGACGCGACGGGCCCCAGCAGCAGGAAGAAGACCACGTGGCCGATCGCCACCAGCCAGATCGGCAGGGATCGGCGGAGGATGCCCACAACCTTGCCCGCGATGATCTGCCAGCTCGACAGCGTCGTGCACAGCAGGATCGGCCAGGAGTTGGCCTCCTTCTCGGAGGTGATGCAGGTGGCCGCCAGGACGCCGGTGGCGATCGCGGCGATGCCGACCAATCCGCCGACAAAGACCGTGTGGGGCTCGGAATTGAGGAACCCGCCCTCGACGGCGGCGACCAGGAAGTACAGGCCCAGCAGCAGCAGCCCACCGATGGCCAGCAGGACGCGGATCAGCAGCCTGCCCTTCCTCGTGGCGCGGAGTTCGCGCCAGATGACGGGCGAGCCGGTGACGCGTCGGACGGGCGCGTCCGGCGGGACCTGTGCCGCCCTCGTCGGCGGAGCGGGCGGTGGAGGCGGCGCTTCGCGGGGGGGGATTGGCGCGGGCGAGGCGGCCGGCGGGACCGTCGGCAGGGGAGGCGCGGGCCTGGCGGGAGAGGCGGCGATCGCCGCGGCCGAGCTGGGCCCCGCGCCGGTCTCTCCGGCCGCCTGACGCAGCGCGACCCGGCGGATGATCAGCACGCAGATCAGCAGCAGAACCGCCGAGAGGCCCAGCATGACCAGGCACGGGATCCACCAGTGGAACATCGCGGCCAGCTGCGCCGCGGCCCGGGGCTCCAACATGGCGACCGTGCTGCCGGTCAGGCCGATGTACGGGTTGGTGTTGAGCATGATGGCGCCGAGCAGCTCGGCCATCTCCCGGTTGACTTGTGGGCCGGCTTGCATCAGGTACAGCGCCGCCATCCAGAGGACGAAGGGCACGAGGCCGAAGAGCACGAGCATCGCCCCGAAGGTCGTGAGGATCGTCACGAACGCCCGTCGGAAGAAGATCGAGAAGAGCATCGTCAGCGAGGCGACGAACAGCAGGGCGGCCAGCGTGATGAACATGCCGGAGACGACGTAGTCCCAGGGCACGCCGCCGAGGACGCGGACGACGGCCAGCACGGGCAGGCTCATCGCCAGCAGGGTCAGCAGTTGGAGCAGCTTGCTGAGCACCTTGCCGACGACGACCTGGGTGGCGTGGATCGGCGTGGTCATCAGCACGCCGAGCGTCCGGTGGTAGATCTCCTCGCTGACCGACGTGCTGAGCATGACGACCGCCACGATCTGGAGCAGGACGAACTGGAACCAGATGACGTAGGCGATGATCTCCCGCCCGGCCAGGGCCAGTTGGTAGATGCGCCACCCGTGCGACCGCCCGGAGTCCCACCGCACCGTGCCCAACCAGATCATCAGCACGAAGCTGGTCAGCAGGCCCAGGTAGATCCCCCGCAGCGCAAAGTTGCGCCGCCGGCGGCTGGAGACGCGCAGCTCCTTGGTGAAGATCGGCCCGACCAGGACGGCGGGCAGGTCGGCCAGGCGGCTCAGCCGCTCCGACAGGGCGGACAGTCTCGAGCCCGCGGCGGCCATCAGTGCACGATCCCCTGGGTCAGTTGGAGGAACGCATCGTCGAGTTTGAGCTGCTCCGGGATCAGGGCGATCAGGTCGATGCCCGCGTGGACGAGCGTGCGCGCGATCAGCCCGTCGGACGGCTGCCCGTCGCGGAAGGTGACGGCGACGTGGTCGTCCATCCGTTCGACGTCCCGGACCTCGGGCAGCGCGCCGAGCAGGTCGGCCGCCCGCTGCAAGTCGCCGCCGACGTGCACGTGGAACCTTGCACTGAGCCCCATTCGCTTGCGGATCTCGTCCATCGTGCCGCTGAAGACCAACTGCCCCTGCTCGATGATCCCGACGTGGTCGCACATCTCCTCGAGCTCGGAGAGGATGTGGCTGGAGGTCATGATCGTCTTGCCCATGTGCTTCAGTTCGACCAGCAGCTCGCGGATCTCGATCCGCGCGCGGGGGTCCAGCCCGCTGGCCGGCTCGTCGAGGATCAGCACCTTCGGGTCGTGGATCAGCACGCGGGCCAACTGGAGCCTCTGCTGCATGCCGCGCGACAGCCCGTCGACGGGCGAGGCCCGCTTGACCGTCAGGTCCGTCAGCTCGAGCACGTCGGTGATGACCGACTTCCGCCGGCTGCGGGGCAGGCCGAACGCCGCCGCGAAGAACTCGAGGTACTCGAAGACCTTCAGGTCGTCGTAGACGCCCATGAAGTCGGGCATGTAGCCGACCATCTTTCGGACCTCGCGGCCCCGCTTCGAGACGTCCATGCCGTTGATGAACGCGCTGCCTCGCGTCGGCTCCAGCAGCGTCGCCAGGATCCGCATCGTCGTGGTCTTGCCCGCCCCGTTGGGCCCGATGAACCCGAAGATGTCGCCCTCCTCGATCTTCAGGTCCAGGTCCACCAGGGCGGCCAGCGAACCGTAGTACTTCGTGAGGCCCCGTGTCTCGATCATCGTTCTCGTACCTCTCACGATCCCTGTTTGGGGACGACCAGCCGGACCAGTTGCGTATGGACGAAGTCGCACGTGCGCCCCGCGATGTCGAAGCCCACCGGCGCGGCGGTGTACTCCGCGCAGACGACCGCCGCGCCGTCAGCGTGCGCGACGTATTCCAGGATGCCCTCCGTCCGCCGATCGCAGCCGCGGGCGAGGAAGACGGCCTGGCGGTATTCCTTGCCGGTGAGATTGCGCGGCGAGGAGTGGCGTTCCACGTAAGCCGTCCAGCTCCGCCACTCTCTCTCCGGCCCGGTGAACTCGGCCGTGGCCTTGGCCGCCACCGGCCCGAAGGACACGCACCGCCCGGACCCCACCAGGACGTAGCCCTTCTCGATGGGCGCGTCGGCGAGGTTCTCGACGTGGACGGTCCACCGCCCGTTGTCTCGGGTGACGGTGGCCCGGAGGGGCACGGCGGGGGCGGGCGACTCGCTCAGGAGGCACTGCATGGTCCAGATGTTGATCGGCACGGAGGTCGGCACGTTGCCCCCGTCGGTATGCTGGATGCAGTAGATGTTCCGCGAGCCGAGGTCCCGGCGGAATCGGGAGAGGCGCTCGCCCTGGGTGGGCGTCAGTCCGGCCCACCACTGGCTGCGGTCCAGCCCGCTGATGCGGTATTCGTCGCTGTGCGGGGCGAAGATGCCCGTGTAGCGCGTCGTCCAGGCGGCGGGGGAGCCCTCGATGCCGTCGATCACCGTCACGACCTTCGCCTCCAGCTTCCCGCCGCGAAGGTACTCCACGCCGTAGTACGCGCCGACCGAGAACAGCCCGATGCATACCGACGCCGTCAGCCACGTCATCGGAAGCCGCCCCAGCTTCTTCAGCACCAGGTAGTCGACCGGCCCGATCAGCACGGCCAGGCTCACCAGCACGAGGACGACCCAGCCGATGTGGATCGGGCGGAGCTTCTCGGTGTCGAGCAGATGTTCGAGGACGGTGTTGGCTGCGAGGGTCGGCCTGCCGACGTTGAAGCCATAGCTGTCTTCGTCCTCGTCGGGGTTGAGGTCGGCTCGGATCCGCCGGCTGCCGAGCAGCGGGGCGATCCGGGCGATCCAGAACGGCGCGGTGTTGCGGTCCTGGCGCCCGCCGATGGCGGACGCGTCGGCGGCGAAGACGCCCACCTTTCCGAAGCCGGCCGGGCCGAACGCGCTGAGGACCGCGGCCGTCCCTTCCGTGCTCGTCCGCCAGCCTCGCACGCCGCGGGCGTTGTCCAGCGACCAGCAGGCGAGCTTGTCGACCTTCGGGCTGCTCGCCCCCCATCGCCGCATCAGTGGGCGGGACAACTGCACTTCGCGCACCGGGCCGAGCTTGAACGGCAGGAGCCGGGCGATCGGATGCTCCGGCGGCAGGGGGTTGCCGCCCAGCACGACCAGCATCCGCCCGCCGTTGTGGACCCACTGCACGATGGCCCGGCACTGCGGGCCGGTCAGCTTCAGCCAATCCGGGTTGTAGAGCACGAACAGGTCGAGGCTGGCGTATCCGGTCCAGTCGGCCGGGAGGCGCCGGGCAAACTTGAACTTCACATACACTCGGCCGGATTTGTTCTCGTAGCGGCTGGCGGCGGCATTGGGCAACTGCATCAACCCGAATCCCTGGCGCCCGGAGACGCCGATCAGGATGTCCTTCGGCTCGACCTCCGTGATGAGCTGGCCCGCCGGCGAGTCGCCCAGGTCGTATCGGCGGAACCAGTAGTAGCCCCTCGTGCTCTCGACGCTGACGTCGCACGTGTCGAGCGGCCAGTTGAACTTCGTCACCAACGGCACGAGCCGGGGGCGGTCCGGCATGAGCACCTCGCGCCGGCGAATGTGCAGCTTGTTGATCTCGTCCTGGGAGGCCGAGATCGAGATGATGCAGTCCATCGGCTCCTCGAACGGCATGGTGATGCCCACCGTCAGCGGGGTCCACTCCAGCGGGCGGTAGCAGCCCCCCCAGCCGATCCCGTTGGTGAAGTCGACCTCGATGTCGCGCTTTTTCTTCTTCTTGTCCTGCGCGAGCGCCCCGCCCGCCAGGACGGCCGCCATCATCAGCCCGATCGTCAACCTTCTCATAGGAAACTCTCCGCCTTCCGCTTCGCCCCCGCCGTCACAGGCGGACCTTCGCGTTGTATACCAGCCATTCCACGCATACCAGCACCAGCGCCGCCATCGCCAGGTAGGGCCAGATCTCCCGATTCGTCAGCCGGACCACGTCCGGGGCCGCCTTCACCGGCTCGCCCGACAGGATGATCTCCTTCGCCGGGGCGATGTGGCTTTCCGACTCGTCGAAGACGTTGACGGCAAACCGCGCCGGCCTCTGGCGAGGGACGTCGACCCGGTAGATCCCCACCCGGTGAGTCGCCGGGTAGCGGAACGCGCTCGACGGGTCGGCCGAGACGTCCTCCGTCCGCCCGTCCGGGGCGGTGACGGTGGCCTCCTTCTGGCCGTCTGCGCGGACGGTGATCGCCTCGCCGACGGCCAGCGACGATTCCTCCTCCCGCCCGGTCTCGAGGCCCATGAAGGTGGCGGCGTTGTAGCAGAACATGACGAAGCCGGCCTCGAAGGGCCAGTTCGTCCCCATCACGTCGAAGCCCACCAGCAGAAACGCGCTGCCCCGCCTTCGGACGATGGCCATCGCGGGCGACTCGCGGAACTCGGCCAGCACGGCCGCGTCGCGGGGCAGCTCCATGCGCACGGCCCGGGAGGCGTAGAGGTTGTCGAGGCTGACGAACTGGAGTACCGGGTGGCGCCCGCGCCAATCGACGACGGCTGCTCCGGTCAGGCGCTCGGCGATCTTGACGCCGATATCCGCCGGCGGCGTGCCGAACACCACGTACCGCCCCCGCGCCAGCTTCTCGGGGGCGTGATTGTCCAGGAAGATCACGTCGAACTGTGGGGCGAGCTCGGCCATCGAGGCGTCGAACTCGCTCGGCGTGGTCACGTCCAGCCGGGCCAGCGGACAGGCCTTCAGCGCCGCCTGAAGGGCCGGGTTGTCCGCGGTCACCAGCAGGGCGCTGAGTTTCTTCGGCGGCTTGAGGACGGCCCAGGCGGCGTCGTCGGCCGGCAGGACGTCCCGGCGGAGCTGGCGGACCGTCACGACCCCTTCGCCCGGATGCGTCAGCACGAACGACAGCGACAGCTTGCCGACCTCGGCCGGCTCGTCGCCCCGCGCCGGGCGCCCGGGCGGGACCCGCACGTTGCGGACGGCTCGGACCGTCCCGTCCAGTGCCATCTGCACGTCGCAGGTCGCCGGCTGGTGGCCGAAATTGGCCAGCGCGGCGAACACGTGGACCTCCTCCGGCTGCTCGTACGACCGGCGGGCCTGCATCGCCGTGACCGCCACGTTGTCCGACGTGGCGCCGATGCAATGGAAGTTCAGCTCGGCGGCGTTGACGGAGATCTGGTCGAGGTCGGCGATCCGCCCGTCGCTGAACAGCTCGAGGACGGCCGCCTCCGCGCTGCTGCGGTTGTTCTCGTCCACGCCCGACGTCTGGGCGAACGCGCGGGCCACGGTGATCGCCTCGGCCAGGGAGCTGGGCCCGTCGGTCGGCTGGATCGCGTCCAGGCTCGCGCGGAGCCGGCTCTTGTCCGACGTGAAGTTGCACATCACCTTCGCGTGGCGGTCGAAGGCGATGACCATCGCCTCGTCCCCCCGCGCCTCGAGGTCCAGTAGGCCCGGGCCCTTCAGCGATTCGATCAGCACGCCCGCCTGGCGCCGGGCCTCCGCCAGCCGCGTCCTGCCCGACACGTCCGACGCGTTCATGCTCGCCGATCGGTCGATCAGAACAACGTACCGCCGCCCCGCGCCGGCCTGGAGGGAGAAGACCGGCCGCCCCAGAGCGATCAGGACCGCCGCGAGGGCCAGCAGTTGCAGCAGCAAAAGCAGGTTCCGCCGCAGGCGCTGGAAGGGGGCGTTGACCTGGAGGTCCTGGACGGCCCGCTTCCACAGCAGCGTCGAGCTGACGGGGACCTCCTGTCGCTTGAGCTTGAGAAAGTACAGCAGCACAAGCGTCGGCACGGCCGCGGCCGCGGCAATCGCTCCGGTCCAGGGGGTCAACCATTCCATCGTTGTTGCGTCACTCCGCCTCTCATCACAAAGGCCATATCTGTAGGGTGTGCAGCTCCGCTGCACACGCGTCTGCCGCAAACGCCCCGCCGGCCGTCATCTCAGCAGCCCAATTCTCCTCAGGTAATTCAGCATCATCGGCTCGACGGGCTGGCTGGAGTCTGTCAGCGTGTACGTCGCGCCGCGACGGCGGCAGAAGGCCCTCAGCTCGTTGCACCAGGCCGACAGGTTTCGCTTGTAATACGCCAACAACCCCGCCGAGATCGTCACCTCCGCCTCGTCGTCGTCCTCCACGTCGATCAGCTTCAGGTCGCCCGACAGCTCCGGCGAGAGCTCCTGAGGGCTCAGCATCTGGATCGCGTACAGGTCGTATCGATCGCTGATCAGGCGCCGAAGCCCTTCCTCGAAGCCTTCCTTGAAGAAGAAGTCCGACAGGACGATCACCACGCCGGTGCCGATCCGCTCGGCCGTGAGCTGGCGGGCGGCCTTCTCGAACCGGCTGGGTCCGTCGGCCTCCGAGGCCAGCAGGAAGTCCGCCATGCGGCTGATGTAGTTGCGGCCGCGCATGTTCGCGAGCTGGCCGGTCACGCCGTCGGCGAACGTGCTGAGCGTCACGCGGTTGTTGTTGACCAGCCCCACGTACGCCAGCGCCGCCGCCAGCCGCTTCATCGCCAGTTCCTTCGACGGCTCGCCCTCGGCGGCAGAGGCGCTGGCGTCGATGAGGAGGTGAACGCTCAGGTCCTGCTCAACCAGGAAGATCTTCATGAACAGTTGGTCGAGCCGCCCGAAGATGTTCCAGTCGACGAACCGCAGGTCGTCGCCGGCGACGTACGGGCGATGGTCGGCGAACTCCGCGCCGTGCCCCCGCCGCTTGCTGCGGCGTTCTCCCTGGAGCTTGCCCTGGAGCATCTTGCGGCTGAAGACGTCCAGCCCGTCCAGACGGGCCATGAACTTGCTGTCCAGCAAGTCGGTCAGCCGGCGGGGGCGGGTTGTGGGGGCCGTTTCGCTCATCAGACGCTGGCGGACTTCTCCACGGTGGTGGATGTCTGCTGGATGATCTCGTTGACGATGTCGTCGTTGTCGATCCCCTCGGCCTGGCCCTCGAAGTTCAGCAGGACGCGGTGTCGCAGGGCCGGCAGGGCGGAGGCGGACACGTCGTCGAAGCTGACGTGGTAGCGCTCGTCGAGCATGGCGCGGACCTTGGCGGCCAGCACGACCGCCTGCACGCCGCGCGGCGAGGAGCCGAACCGCACGTAGCGGTTGACCGTGTCGATCGCGAACTGCCCCCCCGGGTGCGTCGCCAGCACCAGCCGGATCGCGTAGTCCTGAACGTGTGAGGCGACGACGACCCGCTGGACGAGCTTCTGGGCGTCGAGGATCTGCCGGCCGGATACGACCGGCTCGGCCGTGGGGTCGTGGCCGGCGGTCGTGCGGTCGAGGATCGTGCCGAGCTCTTCGCGGCTGCTGTAGGGCACGAGGATCTTGAAGAAGAACCGGTCGAGCTGGGCCTCGGGCAACGGGTACGTGCCCTCCTGCTCGATGGGGTTCTGGGTGGCCAGGACGATAAACGGCTCGGGGAGTTGGTAGATCGTCCCTCCGCTGGTGACCGAGTGCTCCTGCATCGCCTCGAGCATCGCCGACTGGGTCTTGGGCGTGGCGCGGTTGATCTCGTCGGCCAGGATGATCTGGGCGAAGATCGGGCCCCTCTGGAACTCGAACTGCCGCCGCCCGGTCGCCTGGTCCTCCATGACGATGTTGGTTCCGACGATGTCGGCCGGCATCAGGTCGGGAGTGAACTGGATCCGCCGGAACTCCAGCGACAGCGCCGCGCTGAGTGTCCGGACCAGCAGCGTCTTGCCCAGCCCGGGCACGCCTTCCAGCAGGACGTTGCCTCCGGCGAACAGCGTGATCAGGACGTCGTCGACGATCCCCGCGTGCCCGACGATCACCTTGCCGATCTGGTCGCGAAGCGCCTGGAACATCCGGCGGAAATCGCGGCAGAGCTGCTCGACGTCGTTCTGGTCTTCCGTCATGTTGTCGGTCTCCTCGGCGGGCCGGCTAGGTGATAGACGCGGCTCGGCCTGGTTTGATTCAGCTTCGTTCGTCCGCCCGGGCAGGGGGACGTTCGGTCACTTCCCTTTCCTTCGCTCCGCGGCCCGGCGCTTGGCGTCGAGCAGTCGGCTGACATGGGTCTGCGGGCCCGCTTCCGGCGGCGGGGCGGGCTCTTCGGTCGGCGGCTCGGCGGCGGGGCGGCGATCCGGGGCCTCCCGCGAGAGGTCCGCCTCGGGCAGGTCCGTCGAGCTGCCCTTCCCGGCGACGAAGCGCCGCCTGGCGTGCGGGTCCCTCTTGCCGTCGAGGCGTTTGCGGACCTTCTGCCGGCGGGTCTTCAGTGCCGACAGCGTCCGGCTGGCGGCGGCGGCCCGGCGCCCCGCGCCGAGCGCCTTGCGCAGCGAATAGGCCAGCGACCCGAACAGCACGCCCGTGGCGGCCGGGGCGAACCACACCCAGTACGTCCGGAAGAACCAGACGCCCGCGAGGACCAGCACCCAGACGGTCAGGCCGACGGCCACCCCCGCGGCGCCGACGGCCAGGTCCGTTACGGAGATGCCGATGCGGCGCGCGACGGCGCGAACGTCGACGGCGATCCGCCGGGTCGCCACGTCCAGCAGGAACAGGACGACCCACACGATGAACAACGGCCTCGTCAGGGGCGTGAAGGCGCGGGGGGGCACGAGCCCGGTGCGGGCGAACAGGTCGGCCTGCTCCGGCCGCGTGTCCAGAAGCCGCCCCGACGTGATCGACGCGACCTCCGCCAGCAGGGCCGCGTTGTCGGTCAGGTCCTCGTACTCCGGGGCGAACGGCACGTTCACGACGGCCTGGACCATCTGGTGCTTCTCGCCCTCGCCGGCCTTGCGGTATCGCAGGTTGATCAGGTAGCTTCCGCCGCCTGTCTCGCCGGTCTCGCCGGTCGTGCGGAAGCTCGCCCGGTACTGCCCCGGGCCGATCTGCCGGAGGGCCAGAGGCTCTTTGCCCATATTCGGGGAGATGACCTGTCCGGTGATGTGGGCGAACTGAACGAACTTCCCGCCGGACTGGACGGCCTCGACGGTGACGGTGACGTCGCGGCCCTGCACGTCGCTGAAGACCTCGCAGTCGGAGGCCCGCGGGCTGCGGGCGACCCAGCGGACGGCCTGCTCCCAGAACCGCCCAAACCCTCCCCACGCCAGCCACTGCTTCGCCCATCGGCTGTCGGCGGAGCTGGTGAAGGAGACGACGCGTCCGAGCCCGGCCTGGGTGCTGGCGAGGACGGGCTCACCCTCCGGCCCGGCCAGCAGGACCTGGCTGAGCCCGCCCTTCCGCCCGGTCAGGACGCGCCCCTGCAAGGGGGGCACGGCGCGGACGCCGCCCAGCAGCTCGCTGCCGATGAGGGCCACGCGGGGGGTGAAGGGCTCTTCGCTGATCAGCGACCGCCGGACGACCTGGGCCTCCTTGACGAAGATCTTCGGCAGCTCGTCGGCGTTCTTCGGCTGGTATCTTCGCCCGCCGGTCTTTCTCGCCAGCGTGAAATATCGCTGCACGTCGGCCTGCTGGTGGGGGAAGACGGCCACGGTGGTGCAGGTGATGCGGCTCTTGCGCATCCGGGCCATCAGGGCACTGCTGGGCAGGCCCGGGTCGCCGTCGGAGATGACGATGATGTGCTTCTGTCCGGCGGGGGCCTTCGACAGGGCGTCGTAGGCCGCCTGGATCGGCGGGGCGAGGTTCGGCATGTCGCCCATCACCATCTTCTTGATGGCGGCCTTGACGCGCTTCTTGTCCCCGGCCGGCTGGAGCTTGTAGACCCAGTTGCTCATTCCCGCCCCCCAACTGTAGTCCAGCACGCCGACGAGGTCGCGGCGCCCCAGCGCGCTGACGGCCTCGATCGCCACCCGCTTGCCCCAGTAGTTGCCCCGAGGCATCTCGCAGGCGTGCATCACGAGGATCAGCGCGCCCTTGGGCATCTGCTTCTTCTGCGGCGGGTCCATGTCCACCGGCAGGATCTGCGCCACGGGCGAGCCGATCCACCCGCCGGCGCCGTAGGAGTCCGGCCCGCCGACGGTGAGCAGCCCGCCGCCGAGGTCGCTGACGTAGCGGACGAGCATTTCCTGCTGGGCGGCGGTGAAGGCGTAGTTGGGCGTGTTGACCAGCACGACCGCGTCGGTGTCGAGCAGGCCGGTCAGCGAGGTGGGCATCTGTCCGGCCGGCAGGTCCCGGGTGTCGATGTTCGCCTCGCGCAGGGCCCGCACGAGCGGGGCGGACTCGCGGGCGTCGGCGGAGACGATGAGGACGTGGCCCGGCCCGGCGACGAACGTCACCGCGCTGGCGCGGTTGTTCTCGAGGAGTCTGTCGGTGTTCTCGTCGTCGGCGAGGAACGTCGCCTCCATCTCGTGCACGCCGCGCGTGCCGACCGGCATCTGGATCGTCTTGACGTTCGTGCCCGCCTTCAGGTCCACCGCCGCCGTCACTCCGTCGCTGGTCGGGTCCAGATCGACCGGCCGGCCGTTCAGCGAGAGGATCAACCGCCCCGACGCCTTGTGCGTGCTCGTCAGCACGAAGCGGACGGGGATCGTCTGTCCGCTCCGCGCGCGGCTCGGGGCGACCAGTCGGCGGAAGACGACCTCCCGCTTGTGGTTGTACCGAAGCGCCAGGACGTCGATGGGGATGCCGTTGGCCGCCGCGACGCGGGCGACCTCCTTCAGGTCGCCGTCGGTCTCGTTGCCGTCGCTGATCAGCAGGATCCGCACGGCCGTGTCCGGCGGGGCGATCGCCAGGGCCATCTGAATTCCCGCCGCCAGCCGGCTCTGATCCAGCGCGATGCCCAACACCCGTTTCGGCACGTCGTCGGAGGTGCTCGGCAGGCGGACGATGTCGGCCAGTGCCGCCACGTTCACCACCGCCAACTGGTCGCCGGCCGGCTTGCCCGCCAACGCCTTGACCAGGTACGCGTGGGCCGCGCCGCGAAGCCCCTCCGGCACGGAGTTGCTGCGGTCGATCACCGCCAGCAGCGTGACGGCCTCGTGGACCTTCGTGATCGCCGGGCGGCCCAGGACCGCCGCCAGGATCAGCACGACGATCCCCCGCAGGACGATGGCGGCGACGCGGCGAACGACGTTGAGGGCCTTCAGGCTCCGCAAGGCCAGCCAGACGACCGGCACGACGAAAAGGGCGGTCAGCAACCACCAAGGATGCTCGAAATGAAACCCGTACGTCGCGATCATGCCGAACCACATCCGCGGGCGAAGCGTGCGACGCGCCGTCGCGCCACTAAGAATCGCCAATGCTACCGCTTACGACGTATCCTAACCGGTGGGGGTTTCAAAGCAAATCGGGATTTCCCCCGCGCCGGCCGGCCCGGCCGGCAGCGACGCGCCATTCAGTTCCGCCCGCCGCGCAGCTTCCTCACTTGGCGGAGTATGCGCGCGTCATCCTGATGGCGCGGGTCGTCGATTCGGCTCTTGGCCCGGATCAGGCAGTTCAAGCTGATCCAATTGGCCATCACATCACCGTAGAGGTCGCGAATCCTGGCCCGCCAGGCCGTCTCAAACCGAACTCCCTCGATCTTCGTCAGGACGTCGATGCGGTTGGGGGCCACCCCGATCTGGAGGATGCGGTCCGTATCGCCGGGTTGGAGGATCGCCGGGCTGCCGAATTCGGCCAGCGCCCGGTTGACTCTCTCGACGTTCTCGGGCGACGGATCCACCCACAGGTCCATGTCCTTGGTGGATCGAGGTTTGGCGTGATAGATGAACGCCAGGCCGCCCACGACGAGATACCGCGCCCGGTGTTTGGCCAGCAGGCGAAGCATGTCCTCGAAGTCGCTTATGGAATCCATAGGGTCCGTGGCGGGTTGCTCGGGCGGCTCAGCAGTTCGGGCGTCGGATCTTCTCGATGTCTTCCCGGATGGCCACGAGGGCGGAGAGGCGCTCCTGGGGGGTCTTGCCCTGCCAGTACTCCAGGTCCCACCGCTCGGCGTCTTCGTGATCGGTGGCCAGGTGGGTCACGATCCGTTTGCGCCGCTGCCTGGCCCGCTCTGTCATGCCCATGGTCACATTCCGCTCATCGGCCGACTCACGCCCCATCCTGTGGCCGGCCCGCAATGACTATTGTACCCCAGACTGCCGGGCCTCGCCTGGAAAAGCCGGGCCGTCGCATCAATTCCGCAAGGGCTCAGATCGCCACGGCCCCGCCGGGCAGCTCGGCGAGCGCGTCGAAGACTGCCGCCTCGTGTCCCAGCCCGATGCCGAACCGCCTCGCGCCGAGACGGTACATCTCCACCAGCGCCTCGAGCCCCCGAATGCCCCCCGAGGCCTTGATCTGTATCTCGTCGCCCACGCAGGACTTGATCAGGGCCACATTCGCCGGCGTCGCCCCCGTCGGCGTCCAGCCGGTGGAGGTCTTGACGAAGGCCGGGCGGGCGCGGAGGCACAGCTCGCACGCCTTGCGGATCTCGTCGTCGGTCAGCCAGTGACACTCGATGATGACCTTCACGGGCCGGCCTTCGGCGGCGTCGACGATCGTCCGGATCTCGTCCTCCACCTTCCGGAGCTTCCCCGAGCGGAACAGGCCGACGTCCATCACCAGGTCCAGCTCGTCACAGCCCATCGCGATCAGCTCGCGGGCCTCGGCAAGCTTCATCTTCACCGTGCCGCTGCCGGAGGGGAAGGCGATGTTCCCGCCGACCCCCACGTGCGGCGCGTCGCCGAGCAGTTCCACCAGCAGCGGGATGTGGCTGGTCAGCGCCGTGGCGAGGATGCACTCGTGCCGCCTTGCCGCGGCGGCCAGTTCGCGGATCCTCTGCTCGTCGTCCGGCGTGCGGACGGCACTGAGGTCGATCATCCCGGCGACATCTGCGGCGGTCAGGTCCATGGCGATCTGTCCGGCGCCTAGAGGGCCAGCTCGAGGATTCTCTTCAGGTCGTCGCGGTCGATCGGCGGCCGGCCGGCCAGCTTGCCGTTCGCACCGAAGCTGATGCGAACCACGTCTTCGATGATTCCCTCGACGTCGTCGGCCCCGACGGCCGCCTCCGACAGCCGCGTCTGCACGCCGATCTTCTTCAGGAAGGCCTCGAACCGGTCGACGGCCTCGAGGGAGACGTCCGCCGCGTCCCTGCCCTCGCTGTCGATGCCGAAGACGCGCTCGGCGAACTGCACGTACCGCGCCGGGCGCCTGCCGTGGAGGTGACGCATCCATGCCGGCATGACGATCGACAGGGACGCGCCGTGCGTCACGCCGTGCCGTGCCGACAGGACGTGGCCGATCTGGTGCATCGGCGTCCACGCGTCGCCCGGCTGGCTCCACCCGTTCAGCGCCACGATCGACGCCCACTGAAGCTCCCCCCGCGCCGCCAGGTCGTTCGGGTCGGCCAGCACCTTCGGGACGTTCTCCATCACCGTCAGCATCACCGCCTCCTGGATGCGGTTGTTCAGCGGCGCGCGTTCCCGGCCGTTGAGGTAGAACTCCATCACGTGAGCGATCGTGTCGGCCGCCCCGCAGGCGCTCTGGTAGGGCGGCAGGGTGCAGGTCAGCCTCGGGTCGACGATCGAGAGCTTCGGGAACAGGCAGGGCGCCCAGGCGTAGGACTTCTCGGTGGTCTGCTCGTTGGTGACCACGGCGCAGCAGTTCATCTCGCTGCCGGTGGCGGGCAGCGTGGGGATCATCAGCATCGGCAGCGCCTCGTCGGGCGGGACGGCCCGCACGTCGTCGTGGCGGCTGACGACCATGTTCCAGATGTCCTCGCCGTACCTCGCGCCGGCGGCGATGATCTTCGCGGCGTCCATCGCGCTGCCGCCGCCGACGCCGATAACCAGGTCGACGCCCTCGGCCTCGCAGGTCTCGACGCCCCGGCGGCACTGGCCGATCTGAGGATTGGGAGTGATCTCGAAGAAACCACAGACGCCGACGCCGGCCGCCTCGAGCAGGCCGCGCAGCTCCGCCAGAAGCTCGGCGAAGAACTCGTGCTCCTTGTACGACACCAGCATCGCCTTGCCGCCGAGCGCGGCGGCCTCCGTGCCCGCCCGCGAGAGCTCGCCTCTGCCGAAGATGATCCTCACCGGGTTGTGGAACTCGAACGGGTACATTGGCGGTCTCCTGTTGTCCCTGGCGCGCCGGGCCTCAGCCGGCCCGCTCTGCGTGCGCGATGCGATACCTCGAGACGGCGATGATGACCACGCCGAAGACCATCAACGCCCCCTTGATCATATACCCGACGTAGCTCGGCACGCCAAGCAGCGTGATGCCGTTGCCCAGCACCGACAGGAAGATCGCGCCGAGCAGCGTGCCGATGACGTTGGGTTTGCCCGCCTTGATGATCAGCGCGCCGAGGAAGACGGCCGTCAGGCCGTCGATGAAGAACGAGCCGCCCATCCGCGGCTGGCCCGAACTGAAGGTCGCGACGATCAGGATCCCCCCGCACGAGGCCAGCAGGGCCGACAGGACGAAGAAGCTGAGCATGATCTTCTTCTCCTGGATGCCGGCCTCCAGGGCCGCCTGCCGGTTCTCGCCCAGCGCGTAGAGGTGTTGGCCCATCGTCGTGTGGTCCTGGAGGTACTTGAGGGCGAAGTAGACGCCGACCACCACGAGGATCAGGTAGGGCACGCCCAGGATCTTGCCGAAGACCAGCGCCTCGATGGCCGAGGGGACGGATTGGACGTAGATCGGCCCGCCCTCGCCGATCAGCGACGCGACGGCCCGCGCGATGCTGCCGACGGCGATCGTGGCGATCAGCGAGGGCAGCTTGAAGACGACGACCAGCATGCCGCTGACGATCCCCATCGCCGTCCCTGCCGCAACGGCCACCATCGGCGCGGCCGCCCAGCCCACGCCCTCGTTCACGCACCAGGCGGTGATCACGCTGGCGAAGCCGGCGATCTCCGGGTAGCTGACGTCGATCTCGCCGCTGGCGGCGATCCACGTCAGCCCCAGCACGAGCACGGCGATGATCCCCGAGCCGCGAATCACCTCCAGCAGGTTCTCCGGCGTGCGGAAGGCCGGCGAGGCCCACCAGAAGATCGCCGACATCACCAGCAGCACCCAGATCAGCAGGTACTGGGCGGCGAAGGCCGCCTTCAGCCTCGCCGCGGCCGCGATCATCACGCGCCCTCCGCGCGGGCCAGCTGCGACCGAAGCCGCCGGCGCCGGAGCAGTTCCTTGAAGTCGATCTTCGAGATGACGATCGCCACGATCAGCACGAGCCCGACGGCGAGGTTCATGTAGTAGACGGGCTTGCTCATCGACGTGAAGCCGTTCTGCATCACCGCGATCAGCAGCGCCCCCAGGAACGTGCCGATCACCGTGGCCTTCTTGAAGACGGAGATGCCCACGAAGACGGTCGCGTAGGCCGGCATGAGAAAGGCGAGCCCGCCCTTGACGTTGCCGTTGCCCTGCGCGGCGATCTTGATCATGTTCGTCAGGGAGGCCAGCACGCCGCAGAGCACGAACGCCGCCGCCACGTACCGCTCGACCCGGATGCCCGAGAAGCGGGCCGCGATCTCGTTGCCGCCCGTCGCGTACAGCCGCCGGCCCCACTTCGAGCGGTGCAGCAGCAGGTAGCCCAGCACGTACGCCGCGGCCATCAGGATCGTCGGCAGGGGCACGCCCAGCGGGCGGGCGTCGCTCAACCGCCGGATGCCTGATGTGACGAAGTTCTCGTAGATGTGTGACCCGCCGCTGTAGAGATACGCCAGCCCCCACGCGACCGATCCGACGCCGATGGTGACGACCATGTCCGGCAGCCGAAACCGGCCGACCAGCACGCCGTTCAGCACCCCGAAGGCAGCGCCCACCGCCAATCCGATCAGAATGCTCGGCACGGGCGAGAAGCCCCGGGCGATCATGTAGCTCATCGTCATGCCCGACAGGCAGCAGACCCAGGGGAAGGACATGTCGGCGAAGCCGACGGCCACCACGAAGGTCAGCCCCAGCCCCGCCAGGGCGATCGGGGCCATGTGCTTCAGCAGGTTGATCGCGTTGGTCGGCGAGCGGAAGCTCGGGCTCACGGCGGCGAACGTGCCCGCCACGGCGGCCAGCAGCGCGAAGAAGACGATCAGCGTGATCGTCTCGCTCCTGACGGACGTTCGGCCGGGCTGGCTCATGGCTCGGCCCGCCCCGTCAGGCCGCACAGGAGCATCTGCTCCAGGCGAACGTCCCGCGCCGGTCCGTCCATCGCCACGCCCCCCTGATAGAGGACCATCGCGTGGTCGCAGAGGCCGAGCACTTCCTCGCAGTCCGAGCCGACGACGATGACGGCCTTCTCGACGGCCAGCTTGCGGATCAGCTCGTAGATGCCCGCCTTGGCGCCCACGTCCACGCCGGCGGTGGGCTCCTGGAGGACGTAGACGTCCGCGTCGGTATAGAGCCCCTTGGCGATGACGACCTTCTGCTGGTTCCCGCCGGACAGCAGGCTCATCCGCTCGTCGACGCTCGGTGTCTTGATCGCCAGACGGCTGACGAGCCCCTGAGCGTCGGCCCGCTCGCGGCGGCGGCGGATCAGCCCGCCCAGGCCCGCCACCCTGCCCAGGCTCGACAGGACCATGTTGAAGGAGATCGACTCGTCGGCGACCTGCCCCTCGCGCCGCCGGTCGCCCGGGATGAGGAACAGCCCGTTGTCGATCGCCTCGCCCGTCGCCCCGTGCCGCGCCGCCCGCCCGCCGAACGCCAGCGTCCCCTCCGTCGCCGGCAGCACGCCGAAGAGGCACTTGCACAGCTCGTCGATCCCCGAGCCGACCAGACCGAAGATCCCGAGGATCCACCCCTTTCTTGCGGTGAAGCTGACGCCGGCGAATCGGCGCGCCAGGCCGAGGCCGTCGGCGGTGAAGACCTCCTCGCCGGGGCTCTCGCCTTTCGGCGGGTAGATGTTGGCCAGCTTCCTGCCCAGCATCATCTCGGCGATGTCGGCGTGGCTGACGGCCTCGTGGGTGGCCGGGCAGGTGGCCACGTTCCGCCCGTCGCGGAAGACCGTCAACCGGTCGGCGATTCGAAAGACCTCGTCCAGCCGGTGTGTGATGTAGACGATCGAGATGCCCCTGTCCTTGAGCATGTGGATCTGCCGGAAGAGCACCTCGGTCTCGCCGTGGGTCAGGATGGAGGTCGGCTCGTCGAGCACGAGGACGCGCATGTTCTGGCGCGACAGGGCGCGGAGGATGGCGATGGTCTCCTTCTCGACGGGGCCCAACTGCCCGACCGGGCGGATCAGGTCCACCTCGACGGGGAACCTCTCCAGCAGCCGGTCGGCCTTGCCGCGCAGCAGGCGGCGGCGGACCCGCCCGAAGATCGAGCCGCTCTCGCTCTCGGCGCCCAGGTAGATGTTCTCGTAGCCGGTGAACGACGGGATCATCTGCGGGTCCTGGTAGACCGTGGCGATCCCGTGAGCCATGGCGGCCTGGGCGGAGGCGATCTCGATGGGCCGGCCGTCCAGTCGGATCCGGCCGCCGTCTTTGCGGTAGACGCCCGAGAGGATCTTGATCAGCGTGCTCTTGCCCGCCCCGTTGATCCCCAGCAGGGCGTGCACCTCGCCGGGCCGGACGCGAAGATCCGCGCCGTCCAGCGCGCGGACGCCGGGGAACTCCTTGACGATGCCGATCATCTCCAGGCAGTAGTCGGCCAAGGTTGTGACTCCCGGCTTGTCAGAGAACGCACAGACCACAGAGGCACAGAGGACACGGAGGAGGGGCAGGTCTGTGTCGCCCCTACCTTCCAGACAGATGTCCGATGGCCTACGATCGGTCGACATCCTGTCTGGAAGGAGCATTCTATGGGACAACGGAACCCAACGAAAGAGGCGCTGGGCCGGCTGCGGTACAAGACCCTCGATGCCAAGTTCCTCACCGAGATTCAGCAGGGGTTGAACGGCTCTCCCTTCGAGGCAGAGGCGGTCGTCCAACTCGTCAAGGAGGTCTACTTCCCGTTCCTCGATCAAGACGTGCCCACCCCGCCGCCCGGGAAGATCTCCCTCATGGCGGTCTCCGCAATCCGGCTGCCCGGATTGGCGGCACGCACGCCGTCGTTCGGGGACGAGCAGACCCCGCGAGATCAGTTGCGGTCGATGACGAGGATGCTCTCGTCGTCGGTCTGTCGGACGCCGTTGCGGAAGGCGTCGACGGCCTCGAAGACCGCGCGGGCGCAGGCGGGAGCGTCGGCCGGGGCGTTGGCGTTGAGCACGTCGTGCAGCCGCGACCGGTTGAACCGCTGGCCCTCGGTGTTGGTCGCGTCGATCACGCCGTCGGTGTACAGCACCAGCCGCTCGCCCGGCAGGAAGGTGTGGCAGGATTCCCTGGGCACGAAGTCCTCCACGCCGATCAGGATGTTCCCTTCGCCCAGTTGTATCGACGAGGAGGTCCGGCGGTCGCAGAGAAACGGCATGGGGTGGCCGGCGTTGACGAAGAAGCCCACCCCCGACGGCACGTCGACGACGGCGTAGAAGATCGAGCAGGGCACGACCGCTCCGCTGCGGTCGCCGAGGTCAAGCAGCATCGCGTTCAGCGACGTGACCATCTCCACCGGCTTGGCGCAGTCGGCCGGGTTCGACCGCACGTGACCCATGATGATCGCCATCAGCAGCGACGCCATCACGCCGTGGCCGACCACGTCGCCCATCACCACCGCGATCTGCTCCTCGTTGAGCTGGATCAGGTCGAGGAAGTCGCCTCCCACGCTGCCGCACATGCGATTCAGCGCTGCGGCGTGCTGGTGGGGGCAGCTCAGCGCCCGTTGGGGGGGCAGCAGCGCGCCTTGGAGCTCCGCGGCCAGGGCCAGGTCCAGCTCGCAGTCCGGCGCGCCGAGGCAGTCGACGTGGGTGATCATGCCAGCACTCGGGATACAGACATCGCGTTGTACGATCGCTCGTCCTCGGTTCATCATAGGCCCGCCGTCTGCGCGGGCAGGGAGAAACCGGTCGGATCGGGCGACATTCTCGGCCGTTGGGCGCTCGGGCCCGCGTGCGTATAATGCCGTGGACACCCGGCGGCCTGCCGCAGGCGCCGGCCCGGAGGGCCCGGCGGTTCGGGCAAGAGGCAACCGCGGGCCGCGGGATCCCGCGAAGGCGGTGCGACGGCAGGCCGGCGCCGCAATCCCGGAGAGGCGACCATGGCGTTGACGCTGAAGGACATCACGTTCTCGGCCGCCGAGGCGCGGAAGGCCGCCCCCGAGCCGTTCATCCTCGTGGTCTTCGGCGCCAGCGGCGACCTGACGCACCGCAAGCTGATCCCGGCGGTTTTCGGGCTCGACTGCCAGGGGATGCTGCCCGCCGCGGCCCGGGTGATCGGCTACGCGCGGAGCGAGATGACCGACGAGCGGTTCCGGGAGGGGCTCCGCGAGGGGGCGCAGCTGAGCTGCGAGGGCCGGCCGCTCGACGAGGCGGGCTGGCGGCGGTTCGCGGAGCGGCTGAGCTACCACCGGGGCAGCTACGGGCGGGCCGAGGACTTCGTCGCCCTTCGCGAGCGGATCGAGCGGTCCGCCGCCGAGGGGGGGGCGGCGGCCAACTGCCTGTTCTACCTCGCCACGCCGCCCGGCGCGTTCGTGAGCATCCTGCGTGGGCTGGACGAGGCGGGTCTGGCGCGGCGGGGGCGGAGGGAAGCCCCCTGGTCGCGCGTCATCATCGAAAAGCCGTTCGGCGAGGACCTCGCCAGCGCCCGGATGCTGAACGAGGAGGCGGGGCGGGTCTTCGACGAGCGGCAGATCTACCGCATCGATCACTTCCTCGGCAAGGAGACGGTGCAGAACCTGATGGTGCTGCGGTTCGCCAACAGCATCTTCGAGCCGATCTGGCACCAGAAGCACGTCGACCACGTGCAGATCACCGTCAGCGAGTCGCTGGGGGCCGAGGGGCGCGTGGGCTTCTACGAGCAGGCGGGGGCCATCCGGGACATCGTCCAGAACCACATGATGCACCTGCTGTGCCTCGTGGCGATGGAGCCGCCCGCCTCGTTGGGCGCCGACGCGATTCGCGACGAGAAGGTGAAGGTCCTCCGGGCGCTTCGGCCGATGACGCCCCAGTGCGTGCCGGGCGGGGTCGTGCGGGCCCAGTACGCCGCCGGGCAGATCGGTGGGCAGCACGTGGGCGGCTACCGCGAGCTCGATCGCGTCGCGCCGGACTCGACGACGGAGACGTTCGTGGCCTTCAAGGCCCACGTGGACAACTGGCGGTGGTCGGGCGTGCCGTTCTACCTGCGGACGGGCAAGCGCCTGCCGGTGCGGCGGACGGCGATCTCCATCCACTTCAAGCCCGTCCCGCAGGTGCTGTTCAACGCCCCGCCGACCGGCCCGCTGTCGCCGAACGTCCTGACCGTCCGCGTCCAGCCGGACGAGGGGATCTCCATGGAGTTCCACGTCAAGGTCCCCGGCGCGGCGATGCGGATCCGGCGGCACAAGATGGAGTTCGGCTATGCCGAGAGCTTCGGGGCCGCTCCGCCGAACGCCTACCAGCGGCTGCTGCTGGACGCGGCGCTGGGCGACGCGACGCTGTTCACCCGCGACGACGAGGTCGAGGCCGCCTGGGAGTACGTCGGCCCCCTCATCGAGGGCTGCCGCCAACAGGCCGGCAAGCCCCTGCCGACCTACCCCGCCGGAACCTGGGGCCCCCCACGCGCCGAACGCCTCATTGCCGAAGACGGCAACCGATGGCACGTGGTCGACTGAAGACCGCCCGCCCCCGCGGGAAGGGCACAGACCGCTGCGCTGCGCTGGGGGGGCAGTTCCCTTTTTCCACACACCCCCGACCCGTTCCCGTCCGATATAATGGATGCCGTGGCTCCGCCGGCCGGGCTCCGGCTTCACCGGCCGGGCTTCCCACGTGGAGTCTCAGCGCCCTTTTGCGGTCGGCGGCGACCGGCCGGCGGGTGAGGATCGCAGGCACAACCGGCACGGGACCGTTGGTTTGAGAGGTGTCAGATGAAGTGGACGGCGTGTTTGGCCGCGGCGGCGCTGGCGTTTGCCGGCTGCGGAGATGGCGGCAACGGCGACGGGAATTCCGGCGGGTCGGGCAGCAAGGACGGAACAGCCGCCGGGAAGATCCGCGAGCCCGCCGTGGCGGGGATGTGGTATGCCAGCGATCCGAACGTGCTGGCCGGGCAGGTGGACCGCGCGCTGCGGTCGGCCTCGGCGGTCGTCGAGGGCAAGGTCCGCGCGGTGATCTGCCCGCACGCCGGCTACGAGTTCTCGGGCGCCACGGCGGCGGTGGCCTACAAGCAACTGATGGGCGCCGACGTCAGGACGGTCTTCGTCCTGTCGCAGAGCCACACCGCCACGTTCCAGGGCGCGTCCATTCCGCCGGTGGAGTTCTACCGCACGCCGCTGGGGCTGGTCCCGCTGTCGCCGAAGGCCGCCGAAATGGCCCGGACCCCGCCGTTCACCAGCAGCCCGCAGGCGCAGGTCAGGCGCCCCCGGAAATGGCAGGAGTGGCCCAAGCAGGCGCCGCCCGAGGGCCAGGACACCCCCCACACCTGGGAGCACACCATCGAGGCGCAGCTTCCGTTTCTCCAGCGGGCGCTGACGGGCTTCGATCTCGTGCCGATCCTCTACGGCGACGTGGACCCGAAGGAGGTGGCGACGGCCTTGAGCAAGGAGCTCGACGACCGCACGGTGCTGGTCGTCAGCTCCGATCTGAGCCACTACTATCCGGAGGCGGCGGCGGTGGCCTTCGACGCCTGGGTCCTGAAGGCCGTACGGGAGATGGACCTGGAGGCGATGGCGCAGCAGAAGGCCTGCGGGAAGCTGCCGATCCTGACGGTGATGCAGTTGGCCAAGGAGCGCGGCTGGAAGAGCAAGGTCCTCCACTACACCCACAGTGGGCAGTCGCCGCGGGGCGACAAGAAGAGCGTCGTGGGGTACATGGCGGCGGTGTTCTACGAAGAGGCCGCCGCGAAGGCCGCCCCGCTGACCGACGAGCAGAGGAAGTTCCTGCTGACGCTGGCGCGGAGAAGCGTCACGGCGGCGGCGAAGGCGGCGGGGGAGGCGACCCCCGAGATGCTCAAGCAGCGCAAGTTCTCGGTGACGGTCCCACAGGTGGACCGCACGAAGCTGCCCTCGGAGCTGCGCGTGCCGAGAGGGTGCTTCGTCACGCTGGAGAAGAAGGGCGACGACGGCAAGCTCGAACTCCGCGGATGCATCGGCGACATCATGCCGAAGAGCCCGCTGTACGAGGCGGTGATGACCAAGGCCGTCGAGGCCGCCCTCCGAGACGCCCGGTACCCGCCCGTCAAGCCCGACGAGCTGGACCAGATCGAGCTGGACATCAGCGTCCTGACGGTCCCCAAGCCGCTGTACTACGACAAGCAGTCGGACCTGCTGACGCTGCTGCGTCCGGGCGTCGACGGGGTCGTCCTCCAGGTGCCCGTCGTCGTCAGCGGGCGGCGGGCGATGGCCAACTCGGTCTTCCTGCCGATGGTCTGGAAGAAGATCCCCGACCCGGAGGAGTTCATGCGGCAGTTGACGCTGAAGGCGCTGGTGTCGCTGAAGATGCAGCTTCGCGCGGCGACGGGCAGGCCGGTCAACGTCCCCATGTCGCCCGACGCGTGGCGACAGCCCGGCGCGCGCGTGCTGACCTTCCAGGCGGAGGAGTTCAGGGAGCCCAAGGAATAGCTCTGTGACGGCCGACGCACAGTCGTCGCTCGCGGCTTCGCCGTCTCAGGCCGTAGGCCCAGGCGCCACATCGCCCGGCCGCCGCCTGCTGTTGGCGGCCGTCTGCTGCCTCGGCATCTCGTCGATCGTGACGCAGCTCGTGCTGATGCGCGAGTTGCTCTGCGTACTGGCCGGCAACGAGATGATCCTCGGGATCATCCTGGGCAACTGGTTTCTGCTGACGGGGCTGGGGGCGATGCTGGGGCGCTCGTCGGCCCGCCTCCGCCGGCCGGTCCGCGTGCTCGTCCTCGCCCAGCTCGCCCTCGCCGTCGTGCCCGTCGCCGCCGTGGTCGCCCTGCGGACGCTGCGGAACGTCGTCTTCGTCCGCGGCGGGCAGATCGGCGTGGCCCAGAGCGTCGTCAGCTGCTTCCTTCTGCTGCTGCCCTACTGCCTGATCGCCGGCTACCTGCTGACGCTGGCCTGCGCGCTGCTGTCGACGCGAAAGGACGCGGCCGGGATCGGCAAGGTCTACTTCCTGGACGTGCTGGGCGACATCGCCGGCGGGCTGCTGTTCACCTTCGTCCTCATGCCGATGATGGGGCACTTCGCGATCCTCTACGTGCCCGCCGCGCTGAACCTCGCCTCGGCCGTCGCGGTCGCCGCCGCGGGCCGGCGAAAGCTGCTGACGACCGTCGCCGCCGCCGTCTGCCTCGCTGCCGGCGCCCTCGTCGCCGCCGTCGACCTCGAGGAGCTATCCACGCGCATCGAGTACGCCGGCCGGGACGTCCGATTCCGCGGCCACAGCCCCTACGGGCAGCTCGTCGTGACCGCCTCGGCCGGGCAGTACGACTTCATCGAGAACGGCGTGCCCCTGTTCAGCACCCTCGAGCCCCAACGCGTCGAGCAGACCGTCCACTTCGCGCTGGCCCAGCGACCGCGGGCGCGGCGCGTGCTGCTGATCGGCGGGGGCGTCTCCGGCACGGCGGCCGAGATCCTCAAGTACCCCGTCGAGGCCGTCGACTACGTCGAGCGGGACCCGCTGATCCTCGAGCAGGGCCGGCTGTTCGCGCCCGGCCGCCTCGATGACCCGCGGATCCGCGTGCACAACACCGACGGCCGGCTCTTCGTCCGCCGCACGGCCGTGCGGTACGGCGTGGTCATCGTCGACACCCCCGACCCGAGCACCTCGCAGCTCAACCGGTTCTACACGGCCGAGTTCTTTCGGCAGGCCAAGCGCGTGCTCGAGCCCGACGGCGTGCTGGCGATCTCCCTGGCGGGCTACGAGAACTACGTCAGCGACGAGTTGGCCGACCTGATCGGCTCGGCCGACCGGACGCTGAAGACGGCCCTCGCCCGCGTGCTGCTGCTGCCCGGGCGGCAGGTGACGCTGCTGGCGTCCGACGGCGAGCTGACCGAGGACGTCGCCGGGCGGATCGAGCAGGCCGGCGTCGATACGCTCTGGGTCCGCCGCGAACTGCTGGTCGGCGAACTGTCGGAAGACCGCCTCGCCGCCCTCCGCGCCGCCGTCGACGCAAGCGCACCGGTCAACGAGGACTTCAGCCCCGTGCTGTACTACTACCACCTGATGTGGTGGATCAGCCGGTTCAAGGTGCGGCTGGGGGCCCTCGCGGCCGTGATGGCGGCCGGGCTGCTGATCTGCCTGCTCCGCATCCGCCCGGTGACCTTCGCCGTGTTCACCACGGGCCTGGCCGCCTCGGCCCTTCAGGTCGTGCTGCTCGTGGGCTTCCAGATCGTCCACGGGTCGCTCTATCAGCGCATCGCCCTGTTGGTGACGATGTTCATGGCGGGCCTGGCGGTCGGCTCGCACCTGGCCAACCGGCGGCTGGACCGCCTGGGCCGGCGGGGCCTGGCGAGGGTCCAGTACGCCGTGGCGGCCTACGCCGTGCTCCTGCCGATCGTCCTGCCCGCCCTGGACGCCTGGGGCACTCCGGCGGGGCAGTGGCTCTCGGCGTGGCTGGCCTTCCCGCTGCTGGCGATGCTGCCGGCCGTGCTCGTCGGGCTCGAGTTTCCGCTGGCCGGCAAGGTCGGATTCGCCGGCGTCGCGCCGACGGCGTCGCGGCTCTACACGGCCGACTACCTCGGCGCGTGCTTCGGCGCGCTGCTGGTCAGCACGCTGCTGATCCCCCTGATCGGCGTGGTCGCCGTCTGCCTGCTCGCCGCCGCGATGAACCTCGCCGGCGGGCTGGTGATCCGATTCACGACAGGACGATAGAGCCAACGGCAGCGCAATGTTGAATGCTGAATTCCGAATGCTGAACGGAAGAAACGGCCGAGTACGAGAACGAGTACGATGGATCATCCCGCCCGGTGTGGCCACGGCCCTGCCCGGTTTGGGGGCGGCTCCGGCGGCCGCCTCTGGAGACCCGAAGGAAAACGGGGACTGGCTCCGGAGCGCAGCGCAGGTGCCTGTCCCCTTTTTCCGGCCCTGGGCAGAACAGCAAGAGCGTGAGCCCCCGGCAGACACCCCACAGAACAAGGCTGAGCCCCGAGGGGGCGGCAGGAACGCAACATGCCCAAGAGACGAACGTTCGGCTACTACGTCATCAAGGCCGTCCGCGTCAGCGGTTGGTTTCTGCTGGTGCTGATGCTAATATACATCAGTTCAGGCTATGCCCTGCGGGGCGAGTTCGGCTTCGACCGGCTGATGACGACGAGGACGGCGGAGGTCCTTCACCTGAACCCGAAGCTGGATCGCCTGCTGCTGATTGCGTTCATTGTCCACGTCGCCGGCGTGGTCTATCTGTCAATGAAGAGGTGGGGATGGATCAAGAGGCGAAAGACACCGTAACGCCGATCGACGCGGCGGCCGAAGCGGCCGCGGCCGCTGCTGCCGCCGACGGGCCGGCCGAACCCGACGAGCGGAAGCGGCGCTTCACGCGCCGAAGCGCGCTGAAGGTCGGCGTGGCCGGGGCGGCCGGGCTGGCCGGGGCCGGCGCGCTGGCCAGCGTCTTTCTCGGGCCCGACGCGCCGTCCTGGACGGCCGCGCCGTCCGCCGAGGTCTTCCCCGGCGACGCGCCGACCGGCGAGCTGTGGCGGCTCTGGAAGCGGCGCGGCTGGGCGATCGAGGCGCGCCACTACCGGAAGCTGGGCAACAACATCCGCTGCCGGCTGTGCCCGAACAACTGCCTGCTGGCCGACGGCGACCGCGGGCGCTGCCGCAACCGCGTCCACGTCGGCGGCAAGCTCTACACGATGGTCTACGGCAACCCGTGTTCGTTCCACGTCGACCCGATCGAGAAGAAGCCGCTGTTCCACTTCCGGCCGGGCACGGGGATCTTCTCGATCGCCACGTCCGGCTGCGGGTTCCGATGCCTCAACTGCCAGAACTGGGACATCTCCCAGCGCAAGCCGGAGGAGACGAAGGACCCGACCGGCCCGCCGATCCGCGCGACGCTGGCCCGCCTCCGCGAGGGCCTGACCCGCCCCGAGGCCCGCCGGCTGAGCATGATGCCCGACGACGTGGTCGCCATCGCCGAGGGCACCGGCTGCCCGTCGATCGCCTACACCTACTCCGAGCCGACGGTCTTCTACGAGTACATGATCGACACGGCCAGGCGGGCGAGAGCCAAGGGCCTCCACAACGTCTGGGTCACCTGCGGCTACATCCACAGGGAACCGCTGGAGGAGTTCTGCGAAGTCCTCGACGCGGCCAACGTGGACCTGAAGAGCTTCGAGCCGGCCACCTACGAGAAGCTCAACTCCGGCAAGCTCCGGCCGATCCTCGAGACGCTCAAGACGCTGAAGGACCACGGCGTGTGGTTCGAGGTGACCAACCTCGTCGTGCCGACCTACACAGACGACTTCGACATGATCCGCCGCATGTGCGACTGGCTGGTGAAGGAGCTGGGGCCGGGCTACCCGCTGCACTTCTCCCGGTTCATCCCCCGCCACAAGCTGGCCAACCTCCCGCCGACGGCGCCGGACGTGCTGGCCAGGGCCCGGTCGATCGCCAAGTCCGCCGGCCTGCATCACGTCTACATCGGCAACCTCCGCGGCGTCCCCGGCAGCGAGACGACCTACTGTCCCCACTGCAAGCAGATCGTCGTGGACCGCCGCGGCTACCTCCTCCAGGGCATCAACCTCCGCGGCAACAACTGCGGCTCCTGCGGCAAACCGGTCGAAGGCGTGTGGAGGAGCTGACACCGGCCGACGTGGCCGGGGGCGACACAGAGACGCAGAGACGCAGAGGCAGAGGTGCGGAGGTAGAGGCGCAGCGGGGGGGCGGGCTTGCCCGACGATTCCGCTCAGGGATCGGGCACCCCCAGGCGAACCGTAACGTCTTTCTTGTCCAGAAGCGTCCTTACCGTGATCGTCTTGGAGTCCACGCCTTGGGCGGACAGGCGCAGCACGGCTCTCTCGGGTAGAGGCCGAGCCTCCCAGATCCGGATACACCAGAACAGATCCCATCCATCGGCGTCGTACCGCCATCCCTCCTTTGGAATCGTGAGCCGATGGATGCCCGTATCGGAGACGATGGGAGCATCCCCAAGCTCCACAAAGAGCCTTCGCCTCGGAGGAGGTGGCTCGACGACGACGTCAAGCCGCGATTCCCGCAGAGCAAGGCCGTCGCGACCGACCACACGAACCGTCAGTTGCTGGTCGCCGTCAACGGATGCCTGTGCCGAGAAGTAGGTCGTGAATCGCGACAGGCACGCAGAAATCCCGAGAGCACAGACGGCAATCGCATGTGCAATGAGCAATACGACGATTCTACGCCGCCGCAGATTGGCGCCCATTCTCCTCACTCCTCGCCTCCCCGCCAGTTCATGGTGGCGTCTTCCTTGTAGTCTCCTGTCCCACGCAATGGCTATGGTAAGAGGGCCCCGTTGCGCCTAACGATCAAGCTCACCGACGGCAGAAGGCGGCTGCCCTTTCACCTCCGGTGCATCGCCTGATTGGCTGCTCTCACGATGGCGTCTCGCCATCGACTATGATCCGGTTGATCTGGGTGTCGGGAGGTAGGTCTCTGACCTGTTCGTGCATCTGGGCCATTATCGACTGGTGTACGGCAAGATCGCAAACCTCGATATTGCTGAGGGCCAATTCCCCCGAGAGGACAGGCGGGACCTTATACGAAAGGCACTGCCCCGGTTCCGGGCGGAGGCCCTGTTCCCAACAGAGCATGGCGAGGTCGGCCATAAACCAATCATCCAGAGCCTCCCGCGTTGACCGCTCCTGGGCGAATTGCTCTTTGGATTCGGCGATTTGCCGTAGCTCGCCTGCGACGACGTCGAGCAAGAAGACGGCTCCATCATGGGCGAGCAAGAACCAGTCACCGAAGATCGTCAGCTCGATCGGAACATAGCTCTCGTTCACGAGCCATCGCCAAGAGGACAACAGTCGATTGCAGTCGATGCCACTCGGGTCAATCGCCAGCACGGACCAGTCGGGGTTCATCCCTCTGCACCTAACAGTCAAGTGAACGGAATCCCGTAGAGTCAAGGTCCTTGGCAGCCTCATGCGAGTTCAGCATAGCAGGGCAATTGCCATGCTCAACGGAAAACGCACACCACGCGCCGGGCCGAGCGAGGGCGGGTCGAAGAAAAAAGTCGAATTCGGCCGGATTGATGCGACAAAACGCCTCCTGAGATGTCCATTCCTATAGGGAGGCGCAGTTTTTTCGGGAGACTCACCGCAGAAGGCGCGGAGGGCGCAGAGGGGGTAAAATTATAGATAGTAAGACGTTATGGCGGGGGCCTGTCTCCGGGCGCGGGGCTGTGAGTCCGTCGCAGGCGGTCGGCGAACGGGCCGGTTTGTTGACAGGGAGCGATTGCTGACATAACGCCTTGTAGAACAAATACCTCTGCGTTCTCCGCGTTCTCTGCGATGAAATCCCGGCTTGAGGCTGGCCCGTGTTGTTTCTACGCAACATCGGCGGTGTTCGGGCGGCAAACGGTTCAGCGATGATTGTGTGCCATCGGCCGATGCACACAAACGTACACACAATGATAAAGGCTGTTTAGTATCAATGTTAAGTGTTGATTGTGTGGATTTCGCTCTTCGCCGAAAACGGGGAAAACCACACAATCAGCGGCCCCGCGCGGCGGGGGGGGCATTGATGCCCGGCCGCAACGCACGGCGGTCGCCGGAACACAAATTGGGGACACCATACTATTTTCTTGACGTGGCCGGCCTGCTTGGTACGCTCCGGGCATGCCCAGACTCGCTCGGGTGGTCGCCCCCGGCTGCCCCCATCACATCACGCAGCGCGGCAACCGGCGGCAGGAGACGTTCTTCTGTGACGAGGACTACCAGGCGTACTTGTCGCTGATGGCCGAGTGGTGCGGCCGCTGCGACGTGAGGATCTGGGCCTACTGCCTGATGCCCAACCACGTCCACCTGATCGTCGTGCCCGCCACGCCGGAGGGCATGTGCCGCGCCGTCGGCGAGGCCCACCGCCGATACACCGGCCGCGTCAACCTCCGAGAGGGCTGGCGCGGCCACCTGTGGCAGGGGCGGTTCGCGTCGTTCGTGATGGACGAGCCGTACCTCGTCCTGGCTGCGCGATACGTCGAGCGCAACCCCGTCGAGGCCGGCCTCGTCGAGCGGGCCGAAGACTGGCCGTGGTCCAGCGCCGCCGCCCACGTCGCCGGCCGCCGCGACGCCATCGCCGAAAGCCAATGGCTGGCCGACCTGACCGCCGGCTGGCAGATCAGTTGGGCCGACTACCTCCGCGAAGACCCCGAAGCCGCCCTCGCCGACGCCATCGCCCGCCACGAACGCACCGGCCGCCCGATGGGCGACAAGCCCTTCGTCCAGAAGCTCGAGTCCCTCCTCGGCCGCATCCTCCTGCCCAAGAAGCGCGGCCGCCCCACAAAGCCGAGAAAATAGTATGGTGTCCCCAATTTTCGCCCGGGGCATCAAGATCAGCGGGGTGAAGATGTAGCCGACGCGGCCCGCAGTTTCCGCCTTAACTTTCTGCCCCGTCGTGCGTCTGAGTACGTGAACGGACGACGAGCAGGCCGCGCGGCGGCGCGTTGGGTCGGTGAGGGTGAGCTTCGAGGCGGATCGGGCCAGTGAGAGAGGTCCTCGAGACGCATCTGCCGTACGTCTACCGGTTCGCCCTGCGCCTGGCGGGCGACCACCACGCCGCCCAGGACATCGCCCAGGAGACGATGCTGCGCGCGTGGCGTGGCCGCAGGCGGCTGAAGGACAAGGGCGCGGCGAAGGCGTGGCTGCTGACGATCGCGGCGAACATCTGGCGCGACCAGCTTCGTCGGAGCAGATCGCGCCGGACGGTTTCACTGCCGGTCTCGCGGGAGCATCCGGCGGACGACCCGCCGGTGGGGCTGGCGATGACGCGGAGGGAGGCTGTCGAGCGCGTCAGGCGGCAGATCGATCACCTCCCGCCGCGCCAGCAGCAGGTGCTGCACCTGCGGGCCTTCGAGAAGCTCGCGTTCGAGCAGATCGCCGAGGTGCTCTCGATCAGCGTCAACGCGGCGAAGGTCAGCCTGTGGCTGGCCCGGCGGGCGCTGCGGGAGAAGCTGGGCGAATACGATCCGGCCCAGGAGGTGCACAGATGAACGACAACGGCCCGGACGATCGCGGCGAAGAGGCGCGTCGGGCGGCGCTGATCGACGAGCTGATCGACGCCGTCGCCGCCGAGGAAGATCCACTGCCGGACGGGCTGATCGACGACGTCGAGCGGTTCATCGTCGCCCGGCGTCGCCTCCGCAGGTGGGCGATTGGCAGCGTGGCGGCCGCGGCGGCCGTGCTGCTCGTGGTGGCCTGTTGGGTCGGGATGCAGGCGCCTGAACCGGCGCCGCGGGTGGCCGCGCTGCCGGAGGCGCGCCAAGACCTTGCGTCAGCCTCGCCGACGAGGCCGACGCCCGCGCCCGTCGCGGCCGTGATCGTCCGTGCGGGGCCCGACGTGATCGCCGTGCCCGTCAACACAAGCAACCCGAAGGTCACGATCGTCTGGCTGTACGAGGCGGTCGAACGTCCCGATCCGCAACGCCCGTGACCCAGGTAACCCCGAGCCCCGGTCGCATAGAGGAGTGAACCATGAGAATCAAGACGATCCACTGGCAGGTGCTGCTCTGGTTGGCCGCGAGCGGGCTGTGCGCGTCGGCGCCGGCGTCCGATGCGAGTCCACCCGCGCCGAAGCCGAAGCTGAAGGCGCTGCCGCGCCCGCGGCCGGTGACGGCGCCGGTTGTCGCCAGGTCCCGCCCCGGGAACACGGTGAAGGTCTACGCGCTGAAGTACACGAGCTGCGAGACGGTCGAGCGGGCCGTCGAGCAGATGTTTGGCCGGCGGTACAGCTCGGCCAGCCCAGTGACCATCGTGGCGGACGAGCGGACCAACTCGCTGGTCGTGGCGGGGGCGTCGGAGCAGCACAAGCTGGTCGAGCAGGTCATCGTGGCCCTGGACGTGCCGCCGCGGACGAAGGCCGCCGGGGAGGCCGTGGTCGTCTACCAGCTCCGCAACGCCGACGCCGACCCCCTGATCGTACGCCTGGTCACCCCGCTGCTGGGCCCGAAGGAGAGCCTCTCCGTCGACGAGGCCCGAAACCGGGTCCTCGTCCGGGCGGCACCGGCCAACCACAAGCTGATCGGCGAGCTGATCCAGAAGCTTGACGTGGCCGCCCCGGCGCCTGGGGCGGCGATGCGCCGGGTCCGCATCGTGTGGCTGGTGGCGGGGCTCGAGGCCGATGAGAAGGCCAAGCGCCCCCTCCCGCCCGACATGAAGGAGGTCAGCGTGGAGCTGGAGAAGGTCGGCATCACGAACCTACAGACCGTCGCGCAGTTCGTCGCCCGATGCGCCGGCACGGAGGAGTTCAACGTCAGCGGCCAGGCCGATCTCAACGGCACTTGCGAAGTGGGGATCACGGGGGCCTTCACGAGCACCTCGCCCGCGGGGACCCCGCTGAAGATCCAGATTGAGGCCACGCGAACTCGCCCGCTCCCGTCGCGGGGGGGCTCGGGCCACATGATGTCCGAGAACGTCGCCACCGTTCAGACCGCCATCATCGCCCCGCCCGGCCACGCCGTCGTCCTAGGCGTGACGCCCATGGGGAAGATGAGTTCCGTCTTCGTCGTGACGGTCTACGAGGACTAGGGGGCCGGCGACGGAGACACCGAGGGGGGCGAGGCGCAGAGGACTGCGCGACACAGAGACGCAGAGGCGCAGAGAAGAGGGAGTGGGAAGGGGCTCTTCTTTTCTCTGCGCCTCTGCGTCTCTGTGTCGCGCTCATTGATCGGACCGCGCGGCGGGCCTATAGTGGCCGGCGCGCGCGGGGCGGCGCGCATCATTGAGGAGCGCGGGTCATGAGCGACGGGTCGAGGGACGGGAAGAGGCGGCCGAATCTGCTGTTTGTCTTCGCCGACCAGATGCGCGGCATGGACATGGGGTGCGCAGGCAACGTGGAGGTCAAGACGCCGACGCTGGACCGGCTGGCGGGGGAGGGGGCGATGTTCCGTCAGGCGTTTGCCAACTGCCCCGTCTGCACGCCGAGCCGGGCGACGATCCTCACCGGCTGCTATCCGCTGACACACCGCGCCGTGGCCAACGACGTGCCCCTGCCGGCCGATCAGACCACCATCGCCAACGTCCTCCGCGAGGCGGGCTATCGGACGGGGTACGTGGGCAAGTGGCACCTCGACGGCGTGCCGCGCGACCGGTTCACCCCGCCGGGCGAGCGACGGCAGGGATTCGACTTCTGGGCCGCCTGGAACTGCGCCCATGCGTACCTGAGCGGCAGGGCGTATCGCGACGGGCCCGAGCCGATCGACCTGGTCGGCTACGAGCCGGTCGGACACACCGACCTGGCGCTGGAGTTTCTTCGGCAGCAGGACGCGAGGCCCTTCTGCCTGTTCGTCTCCTGGGGCACGCCGCACGCGCCGTACCGCGACGCGCCGGAGGAGTGCCTCTCGCGGTACGATCCGGCCGCCGTGACGCTGCGGGCGAACTACCGCGACGAGCCGCCCGACGGGTTCCGCAAGCTCGAGCAGCCGCTCTCGCCTCGTGAGGCCCTGGCCGGCTACTACGCGCACATCACCGCGCTCGACGAGCAGCTCGGCCGCCTGCTGGCCGAACTCGAGCGGCAGGGGTCGGCCGACGAGACGATCGTCGTGTTCACCTCCGATCACGGCGACATGCTCTGGTCGCACGGGATGGTGAAGAAGGAGCAGCCGTGGGCCGAGTCGATTCGCATCCCGCTGCTGATCCGCTGGTCCGGCCGCGTTGCGGCGGGGCGGGTCAGCGACGAACTGGTCAGCACGGCCGACTTCGCGCCGACGCTGCTGCGGCTGCTGGGCCTCGACGTGCCCGATTCGATGGAGGGGGCGGACCTGTCGGACGTCGTGCTGTCGGACGCGGCGGCCGGGCCGGAGTCGGTCTGGCTGCTCGAGCCGATCATCGTCGACCAGGGCGCCGCGCAGGGCATCCGCCAGTGGCGAGGCGTGCGAACGAAGCGCCACACGTACGCCCGCTGGTACGACGGGGCCGGCTGGCTGCTGTACGACAACGAGGCCGACCCGTACCAGATGACCAACCTGATCGACTCGCCCGACCACGCGGGCCTCCGCGCGGAGATGGAGCGGCTGGTCGACGACTGGCTCGCGAAGACCGGCGACCCGTGCGGCTCGTGGGACGAGACGATCCGCCAGCTCGGCCTTCAGGAGCTCTGGCACCGCCGCGAGCACTACATGCACCCCGACGCGCCGCGGCTGCTGGAGGGCCGTTGACGCGGGCGGCAGGGGCGACTATGGAGGTCCGGGAACAACCGCCACAGGGAGCAGAAGCATGAACATGGGCTTCAGAGCAGCCGCCGGGGCGCTTGCGGCGGCCTTTGTTACGATCTCACAGGCAGCGTTCGCCGATGACGCGGCGAGGCAGGGCGAGACGCTGTACAACGGTATCCGCCTGCCGGCGGAGTGGCCGCCGCGGGTCAGGACGCTGACGCGCGAGCCGATGTCGCCGCCATACCTGGCCTCGCCGCCGAAGGTGATCCCCATCGACGTCGGCCGGCAACTGTTCGTCGACGACTTCCTCATCGAGAAGACGGACCTGAAGCGGACGTGGCACCGGGCGAGGTGGCATGAGGTCAACCCGGTGCTGAAGCCGGACAAGCCGTGGGAGATGACGGCGCCCTCGCCGACGGCGATGGTCTTCAGCGACGGGGTGTGGTACGACCCGGCGGACAAGCGGTTCAAGATGTGGTACATGGGGGGCTATGTCAAATCGACGTGCTACGCGACGTCGGAAGACGGCATTCGCTGGGTCAAGCCCGCGCTGAAGGCCGTCGAGGCGGGCACGAACATCGTGCACCGGCGCCATCGCGACTCGGCGGCGGTGTGGCTGGACCTGGGGGCAAAGGACCCGAAGAAGCGCTACAAGCTGTTCGTCGTCTGCACGGAAGACCGCGCCTGGCGGGTGTTCGTCCATTACTCCGCCGACGGGATCGACTGGGGCAGGCCGGTGGCGGTCAGCGGGCCGGTGGGCGACCGGACGACGGTGTTCCACAACCCGTTCCGCGGCAAGTGGGTCTACAGCATCCGCTGCGGCGCGGCGGGGATGGGGCGCGCGAGGCGGTACCGCGAGCACGCCGACGCCGCCGAGGGCGCGCGGTGGGACGCCGGCGGCGTCGTGCCGTGGATCGGCGCCGACCGCAACGACCCGCCGCGGGCCGACCTGAAGACCCCCCCGCAGCTCTACAACCTCGACGCCGTCGCCTACGAGAGCGTGATGCTGGGGCTGTTCACGATCTGGCCCGGGCAGCCGCGGGACCGGGCCAAGCCCAACTACGTCTGCCTCGGCTTCAGCCGCGACGGGTTCCACTGGCATCGCGGCGACCATCGCCCGTTCATCGGGCCTTCGGAGCGGCAGGGCGACTGGAACTGGGGCAACGTGCAGTCCGCCGGCGGGGGGTGCCTGATCGTCGGCGAGCAGCTCTTCTTCTACGTCAGCGCGCGGGCGGGCATCAAGGGCAGCCGGACGTCGGGCGTCTGCTCGACGGGCCTGGCCGTGCTGCGGCGCGACGGGTTCGCGTCGATGGACGCCGGCG
>Ga0180438_10001531_pt1 | contig 40889 bp, 35 predicted proteins | sample SS_ome_12_FD_132455 | JGI IMG/M metagenome (GOLD analysis project Ga0180438, IMG submission 132455) | Hypersaline lake sediment archaeal communities from the Salton Sea, California, USA - SS_3_D_2 metaG | ecosystem: Environmental > Aquatic > Non-marine Saline and Alkaline > Hypersaline >... | reverse complement strand
TTCTCCTCTGATGGCCACCACGATCCAGGCTATGCCAAGGAGAATGTCCGTGACCAACGCGCCCGAGTGGATCACAAAACCATATCTGTCCGTCCTTCCCATTGTCTGCAGAAAGGCAATCACCAGGTAGTTCACCCCCATATAGCCGGCCAGAATACGCCCCGTCTTTCTTTGAAGAACGGCGATCAGGGCAACGATGAGAAGCGTGCAAATATGAAAGATCGGGGCCAGGTGTTTATATGGATTCACAGAAATCATCAACAGGTTGAGAATGACATCCTGCGTCTGCTGAGGCACAAATGGTTTCTCTGCGTACGGCGGTATCGCATTGATAATGAGGAACAGCATGTAGACGACAGGATACAGCCATTTCTGCTTCTTTCGTTCGGCTTGATTGACAGCCATCACTCACTTCCTCCGTTGAGCATCAGTCTGAATTCTATCCAGCCAGTCACGAATATCCGGGATGTGCTGGCGATAGTGCTTGAAGGAATCGTCAGCGATGCATTTCCAGAGCGCACGTCTCTCATGCCAACGAGGTGTGACGAACCACTCGGTTATCTGCGCGTCTGTCAGTTCTTCTTCTGGCAGTGCTTCTACCAGTTGCAGCAACCGCTGAAATACCTGCTCGGATTCCAGCAGCACGTCGTGCCATGGACGATTCTGGTTCTCGGAAAAGATGACGGCATTGCGATAGTCAACGTCTGGGTGATCCAGATCGGGAAATGCCAGGGATTGGCCGCGTGAGGCTGCCTCTAGCCATTCCACCAACCCGCGCTCATAGGCTGTCACGTGCGCGACGAGGTCCTTCACAGACCAGTCGCCCGCCACACCTGGCTGTAGCATCTGCGCGTCGTCCACTTGTGCAAGTAATGCTTCCCAACGCTCGTGTTCTGAGCGCATCGTGTCAAGAAACTCAAGCTTGGTCATATCGTCTACAGCACACTCTCCAGGAAAAAGAGTACGGTCATTGATTGCACGTCTTTTGCGCCCGCATACGACCGGCTCGCAGGGGTTGTTATTGTCGCGGGCACATTGCGAGTGTGACAGGCTGGTACCCGAGGGCTTCCGCCAGGCGACGTAGGGGATTACGTCGCAGCGCGGTCAGTCTCATTTGGCGACCCTGCCACGGAACATCGAGTAGGTGAAAAAGGCATAGTAATCCGTAAGATCCAGCATGAAATCTGGCGACTCTGGTTGACAGAGACGCTGGTATTCTGCCCAATCCTCCTGCGACACCTCCGGCTGTGGCTCCCCCCAGAGCATGTCGAAGAGTGAAATCAAGGCGCGGCGGAGGCCATCATTCAAGGGGGCACGAACGTCGCCTACAAAGGTCTGGGCCGTGGGTGCCTCAAAGCCCGCATCACGGAACCAACCCAGCGAGCGCAAAAAGTGTGACTCCGGCCTGACCCCTTTGACGAGAGGGGCAAGCGCCGAACAGGTCGCGTTCAGCCGGGCCTCCAAGAGGGGGTACCCCGGCAGCAGTTGTTGAGAAGACCAGGCAAGGATAGCCACGGTGCCGCCTGGTTTCACAGCCCGTGCCAGTTCCTTGAGCAGAGGCAAAAGCTCCCCGGTTGGATACCCGACGCAGTCCACGCTCCATACCCAATCGAAGGTATTGTCGTCGAAGGGCAGTTCGTTCACGTCCCCTTCCCGAAAGGAGATCTGGTCTGATATGCCAGCCTTGCCTACTATTTCCTTTGCGTAAAGAAGAAAGTCGGGAGACAGATCGAGGCCGGTGACATGCCCGGTGGGGCCCACTGCCTGTGCGAGCAACAGGGCCTGGAGACCAATCCCGCATCCGGCATCCAGTCCCCGGCTCCCCGTGGGAAGTTGCAATGCCTGGATCGCCGACCGAAGGACCGGCTCTCTCAAGGGGTTGGACTCTGCCAGTCTTTGTATGTAGGTGTCGGCGTCAGGCATTGTCCATCCTCTCAAGCTTGAAAATCACCGGTCTGAACCAGTCTGTGCAGCCGGCAATGAGGGTGCCGCGTTGTCTGATGCCTGGCATGTCACCTCCAAGGGCGACAATCAGGATATCCTTGCGTATGTCTGCCCAGGCCGAAGCACAGAAATCGTCAGGCACGGCCGAGTAGTCTTCAATCACAGTTTCCTGGCCGTCTCTGAAACACTCGCAGGGGCCAATACCCCCATATTATTCCTCGTCCAGATAGGCATCAATCAAGTCCTGATTGAGGGTCCTCTTCAGTACCGTGATCTTGCATTTAGGCATCCCGAAAGACATCTGAAAACCTCCTTGTACAGCCTCGTATCGTGCAGGCACCTGATAGATGGGTGCCAAAGCAGCCGTACAACTTGTGCCATATAGCACCCTGGGCGGGTCAGTGTGGGCTACGTACGGATTGGCACGCTTGCTGCCAATTCGCCACGGCCTGTCTTTCCTCCTCCAGATAGATGCTCTGGCAGACCAGCAACAGGTCCCAATCCACCTGATGCCCGTCAAACTCGGAGCCGTCCACACATACAAAACGGGTCCGGCCACCGACCTCGACACGGCAGGCACCGCACATGCCGGTGCCGTCGACCATGATCGAGTTGAGGTTGACAATCGTGGGTACGCCGAACGGCCGGGTGGCGAGTGCGCAGAACTTTATGATCGCCGGGCCGATGGCCCAGATATGGTGGATGCGCCGCCCCGCTGCTAGCATCTCCTTCAGGGAGGTGGTGACCAAGGCCTTGCGTCCGTAGGAGCCGTCGTTGGTGCAAACGATCAATTCGTCGCTGACGGAGCGCATCTTGTCTTTCCAGAACAGCAGCGCCTTGTTCCTGACGCCAAGGATGGACAGGACGGTATTGCCCGCCGCTTCCAGAGCGCGGGCGATGGGATAGATGGGGGCGATGGCAAAGCCTCCGCCCACGCAGACCACCGTGCCGTAGGTGTCGATCTCGCTGGGGTTGCCGAGGGGGCCGGTAAGGCTGGCAAGTGGGTCGCCCGCTTGCATGGTGCCCATTTCCATCGTCGTCTTGCCCACTTTTTGCACGACGAGCGTGATGGTCCCCTGCTCACGGTCGTAATCGGCAATCGTCAGCGGGATACGCTCACCCCTGTAATGGATGCGGACCATGACAAACTGGCCGGCCTGGGCCTTTCGTGCCACAGCAGGAGCCCGCACCTCAAACAACTTGGTGATAGACGTCAGATTCTCTTTGGCCAGGATGTCATACATCTCTATGTCTCCACAGCCCGTGGGCTCTCGCGCTGCGGTCTATCGAACCGGGGTTCGGCCGCCTGCGAGTGAAACGCCGTGCCCAGCAATCCTGGACGCGAGCCACCGCGGATATGCCATGCTCGGAAGCTGTCCTGTGTCGGAACCCGCTTGCGTGGAAGCTGCCGCCTTGCAAGCCTGCAGGAGTCGTCCGCCGTGGGGTTATCGTCGCCGCTGAGGAAGATTACTCTTTCTCCGCGCGCCATTCACCTGTCAGGCCGCCTTGGTTTGTAGATTTTCCTTCCATTCTTTCCCCGTCAATGGTTCCTTCCCACTCTGAATAGTTATTCACGTCGAAGATGATAGCATTACCGGTTTGCTTCCAGGATCCTGCCCTGCTGCTATTTCCTCTTCTGTAGACAAGGCTTCCATCTTCTTTGAATGTGATCTCAAATTGCTGGGGATCCATTCCCTTCCACTCGGCGTTAAAGAACCAGGTACCTATTATGCTGGTGGGTACACTGGGCAGTTGGGACGATGGTGTTGGAGTAGGGCGCGACGTGTGTGTCGGGGTATTCGTCGGAGAGGGTGTGTTTGTCGGAGAGGGGGTGGGTGTGGAAACAGCAGGTTCGGCAAATGGTCTCACGAATCCTTCTACGAGTTCCAGTGGTGGTGAGGTCACAACGGTTCGACGATTTTGACCTTCCTGGAAAAACTCGACTTGGCGACATTCAGGCTCAATTGCCTCTCTAGTTGAAGCCAAAAGTTTTCCTGTCTGCACGGCGTACAGTGCGAGTTCGTAGGTCGTGCGCTGCCATTCTACAACCTTATTCCCATAGTACTTGCACTCACGCACAGATCCAACATCCAACAGCGTTGCACACACGACAAGCTCAACTTCCTCTGCTGGTCCCTGCCACTCACGCGGCACGAGGGCAGGTCTGACACTGTAGGAGCCATTCTCTCTGGTTTGAAGAAGCACCTGTACGGGATGGATGCCTTGACGCTGTTCATAGGCAGATGCCGCGGGAACAGGAAACCCCCTTTGGCTGCAGAGTTGGGAAAGAACTGCCGTGCTCGGCTCTAATGGCGTAGGCGTGGGGATGGGCGTGAGTGTGGGGGTTGGTGGGACAGGCGATGGGGTAGGGGTGGGTTCAGGCGTGCCGCATGCGACCAGAAGCGGCACGATCAATGCCAAACCAATCATCTGGAGCAGTTTGTTATAGCGATGCATCAGACCTCCTTCAAATGAAGAAAAGTTGTTCAGAGCAAAAATTGAACTCTGTAAGCCCTTTGGCTAGGTTCCCCCTAGGCCATTGTTAATAGACCGCCTCCCTGTTCTGCTTTAGCTCAAGCTCCATGATCCGATAAGGTCTTCCCGCACCTGGAAAAGAAAAAGTGTTCGCGCAAAATCACCCAGCCTCGTTTATGATACAACCGCTGGGCAACGGTTTCGGCCTGCAGGGTCGACAGAGCTGCTTTCTCGTGGCGAACGCCGCTGAGCAAATGGTCATGTAGAAGGCTGCCAATCCCCTGCCCTTGCGCTTTGGGAGTGACAGCGATCTCAAAAAGCTGAAAACTGTTCACCAACCGTGCGGAAACCCAAGATAGCGCGGAACTCGTGCGCAGTACCGTACATACTCCTCACCATGTACGTGGCGCAAATGCTCTTCTTCTGTCAACACCATCATATGAGCCATAGCCGCAAACAGAATCACCCAGCCCAGGGCATACCAGGATGGCCACAGCAGAGCAAAACCGATCCCATACAGCGCACAGCCCACGATCTGAGGATTTCTGCTGACACGATAGAAGCCCGTCTGTTTCAGTACCTTTGACTCCTGGCCTAATGCTCGACGTAGCCCGAGCCCGGCCATGGCGGTGAACATGATACCTAGCCCGCCTGCAAGGGAGATCCACCCCATGGCCTCGAGGATCGGACCGACTTGTACCGCTGGCCAGTCGGAGGGACCGTAGATGTACGGAAAGCCGCCCCATAGGAAAAAGATCAGTGTCTCGACCAGCAAGGAAAACAGTGTTAGCCGACCCTTGCGGCGGTAGTCGCGCCGGCCGAAGAATCGAAAGAACACAAAAGCAGCGACGAGTAGGAGGAAAGCCGAGATCAAGTAGACAGTGAGTGTCATCGAAGAACCTCCTGCTAGCGGCAGCCGCCTAACGCCACGGAGCTGAACCTACTGTTTGATGATACTTGTCAGCCATTCTGGGACCCTGAACTCCGTCACAACGAGGAAGCGCCCTTGCTCCCAGTCAGGGTACGGCTTGATATCCAGGACGGGAGTCCCATCATAAGCATCAAGGCCTCTCACCAAAAGAACGTTCTTCTCCCGCCCGATGAGCTCGACCAGGGTCAATCCTATCGGATTGGGATGAATCGGAGCCCGTGTAGCCAAGATTCCCAGCGGCGGTGACTCTGGCTCGGTATTGGGGAAGTGCAAGACAGGTTCTTCCGTACGCGGCACTCTGTTCAGCCAGTAGACAACATAGATGTGAGACCAGTCTTCTATTCCGTCCACGGCCTGTGCGAGATCCCTGATAAGCACGATGTGTGAGACAAGGCTTCTGTCTCTCACATCCTCGTTGGGTGATGTTCGGCGCACGAACCCTATGGGTCTCATTTCGATTTTCTCGAGAGCGCTGTCTTCCATCTCTTACCCTCCGTGTCCGAGACTGTGCGGGGGCACCAGACCCATGCGGGTGAGGCGCTTGTTGGACCAATGACAGTCGTCGGACTGCCGGTGTGCTTGGACTGTACAGGCCCACTGGCCTGCCCATGAAGCCACAACTCAGGGCTTGATCCCCTGGCTGTCCCAGGTTTCCGTGGCATCTGTCTCACGGACGGGGGTGTTCTTGACGGGCCGCGGGCAGGGTAAAGCTAAAAGTGCTCCCCTTTCCGGGCACGCCTTCGCTCTCCACCTCTACTTGGCCCTCCATTTTTTCTACAATTCGTCGCACAATAGATAACCCCAACCCGTGACCGGTGACGCGCACTTTGTCGAGCCGCTCAAACGCGGTGAACAAACGGGCCTGTGCCGCCGGTGTAAGGCCAGACCCATTGTCGCGTACCCAGAAGCAGACCCTGCTATCTGGTCTCACTGACGCGCCCAATTGTACACGCGGCGGCTGCCCGCCATACTTGATGGCATTGCTAAGATAATTGGCCCATACCTCCTCGATCCAGGGGGCATAACCCAACGCCACCGGCCAATCTTCAGGACAAATGATGTCAGCCTGGTATTCGTCAATCATGTGGGCCAGGCGCTCTTGGGCCTCGGCCACGATGTTGTCCATGTCCACCGGTTCCATCTCGACTTGCACCCTGCGCAACCCTGCCAGCAGCATCAATTCTTCGACAATGTGGTTCATCTTGAGGCCTATCCGTTCGATGACTTGAATGGATTTGCGCACGTCCTGTTCCGCCATCGCCGTATAGCTATTCCTCAACAAACTGGCGTAGCCGATCACGGTGCTCAGTGGATTCTTGAGATCGTGGGCCACAGAGTGGGCAAAAGTGTCCAGCTCTTCATTGCGCGATTGGAGCGCGATATTCGACTGGCGCAGCGCTTCCTCCGCCTTTTTGCGCTGGGTGATATCGCGTAACACGATCAGTCGCCCGGTAAACCGTCCACGCCGGTCGCTCAGCGACGAAATCCGCAAATCGTAATGACCCCGGTTCAGGGTGATCTCGGCCTGGGCCTTGGTTTTGTCTCGGAGGCGGTCAGCGAAATCCTGCCAGGAACGCAGGATCTGGGCAGCAGGCTGGCCGATGGCCTCGCCGGCTGAGATGCCGATAATGGATTGCGCTGCCGGGTTGAGGTCTACAATCCGATTCTGCTCGTCCAATACCAGCATGCCGTCGCTCATGCTGTCAATGAGGGCATCGCGCGCCACCGGCACCAAGTCGAGCAGCCGATACCGGAAGAGCGCCCAGGCGAATGCCAGACCCATTAGCATGAAGCCAAAGGGGGCTACACTTTGCTTCAGCTGCGGAATCAGGTCAAACGTATCGATGACATTGGCAGCCCAGGGCAGAAGCGCCCCCAACAGCAGGGCCATCGCCTGTCTACGATACAGATGAAATGCGCGAACAATCGTCAGCACGATCAGAACCATACCAATCAACAGGAGCAGGTAGCTATAACCTGCATGGACCCAGAACCAGAAGCCAGACGTCCACCAATCCATGCTTATCAAGGGACCTTCCTCGATAAAGCTGATGCTCTGGTAGAAGAATCTGTGTGCCTGGTTGGTCCAGACGGCTACCTGGGTCATGAGCGGTACGACTAAGAGCGACGCCAGTCGTCGGCGAGTCAGCCACCTTTCGCGGCCAGTGTATTGAAGTACAAAGGCCAGGAACACGACCGGCACACTGGCGATGACGATGAATCGGGTCTTAAACCAGAAAAGTGCTGTTTGTGGCGTGCGACTCAATGCCAGCAATCCAACTGAAAACAACCATCCGGCAATGGCAAGCATCAGCCCGGTGAAGGCCGTTGCCCCTGGCGCATCTCGATGTCGCCACGCGTAGACGGCCAGTCCAGCCGCGACAGCCGCCGCTGCGTAGATAAGGATGACGTATAGCCAATGATACCAGTCCATCGTTTCTGCTCCTTATGGTTTCTGTGTAGCGACTTTGTTGAGCTGAATGAGAATGAGATCGTGCTGCGCTCAGTGGTCTGGTGCAATAGGGCCCAGTGCCACACCGAGTAGACACGCGTGATTCCGCAGTCCAACCCCCAGGAGCATCGATTTTAGCTTTGCACGCCGGTTATCTAGTCTCCCTCATCCTTTCTTAAATCCTTTCCGACTTCCCAGGCCTGGGCCAGGTATTCGCCCAGCTTCCAATAGCCGCCCGAGCGCTTTCCCTGGCTCCGGGCCGGGGCATAGAACACCGGGTCGATCTTGGACACGTCCGGTATGCCTTCGGTCAGACAATCCTCCTCAAGGTAGATCGCTGCAATTTCGCCGATGAAGACCGTGTGTACCGGGCGCTCCATCACCTGCACAACCCGGCACTCGATATTGACAGGACATTCCTTGATCATCGGCGCAGTGTGCAGCTCGCCGTAAAAGTTCTCAAAGAGGGCTGCTTTGTCTACTCTCCGGCCGCTGTACAAACCGCAGTAATCGAGCTCCTTGACCAGGCTGGCCGTGGGCTGGTTGATGCTGAACGTCCCATTTTCCTTGATGCCTGCGGTGGTATATTGCTTATGGCCCACGGAAACTGACATGGCGTCATAGCACAGCCATCCGACCAGACCGATAGTGATATAGTTGGGTTTGCCATTGACGTTTGCACCCACCAAGACGGGCAGGTAAGGATAAAGCAGATTCTTGACACCGATCAGATCGCTCACTTTTTTCTTGCTCACTGTGTCCTCCGTTCCAATTTTGGAATCGTCTGTCCGAATCGCCTTGTTGGACTGGCCGTGAGGTGCCAGAAGTCGCCGCTGACCAGCGTAGACTCGATTTCCTCATACAGGGGCAGGACGGCTGCCAGGAAATCGGGGTTCATCTTGACGGCCCGCTCGGCGACCGCGGTGCAATACCCGCATTGAGCACAGTTGAGGTCGCAGCAATCATCGGATTTGAAGTGCTCGAGAAAATCGTCGGGGATGGCTTGTGAATCAATCACAATTGGCAGTTGCTCCCGGCTGAAGGTAAAAAAGATGCCCTGCAATTGTAAGAACTTTTTTATCAACCCGTATCGGGTCGGGCGAACGTGCCACGGGCCAAACGTGCGCAGGAAGTGAAGCCAGCTGAAACGTGGGGGATGGCGCTTGAATCCCCAGGAGAAGAGGAGTTCGGCCAGGTTGCCGTCGAAGCGACGTTGGGCATAGGCTTGGGCGCGCTTCAACAGCACTTCAGACGGGATATTGCGCTCGATGAGCTTGAAGGTGTGATAGCCCATGGCCTCGTAGTGATGCACGTCCTGCGGACGAATCCACCCGGACGAGATCAGCCGCGTGGGGTCGCGGAGTCGCCGATAGTTGCACTGTAGAAGGGGATAGTCAATGAGAAAGCGGCGATCCGTTCCTGAGGCGTGGGAGAAACCGTTCTGGTGCTGAATCTGGAAGGGGCAGTTGGGTTGGCAGAAATGATTGGCGATCAAGATCAGCTCACATTGCACCGCCTCACGGATGCGGGTCAGCTTTTCGAAATCGCGGTTGATGGAGAACGACTCCAGCGTGAGACCATCAGCCCCCAGTTCTTCCCAATACTGGGCTCGCTTTACGGTATCCACCTGGGCATAGATGCCCACCCTGACCTTGAAGTGAGGGTAGCGTTTCTTGACGATCTGCAGCAGGTAGGGCAGAACGACCGTGACGGTGTCGACCTCGATGCCGCTCAGCCAGTCGAGCAGCTTGTTCAGCCGCCGCTGAAAGGACCTGGTCCATTCCTGGTTGCCCAGGCAGGCCGCATTGAGGAGATAGTTGAACGCCATGCCGTGGCGATGGATAGCCGCGACGTATCTGGTCAACGTCTGGCGACTCATCGGCGTGCTCATGTAGGAAGGACGCCCACCGCCGACGACATCGTAGGGGAGTTTTCCATAGATCTCGGTGACGTTGTGTTCCCTCAGATGCGGCAGCAGATCAAGATCATAGTTGGCCGGAAGCATGATGTTCATGATGCCCTCCTGTCGTATCCTGCTCGTGTCTTCTCCTGGCCCAAGGTCGCGACTCCTTGGACCCAGGGATGCTTGCATCGTCTTCTAACTGGTCGCTTCTGTCAAATCCCGAATGGTAGGCACCAGGACGGGACCGACCCTCTATGACATTTCCCGCACCTATTTTCTTGAATTACTTTCTTGACCAAGTTCTCAAAACAGAAAGCCACAGATTTCCCCCACATCAGAGAAACTCTGTGGCTTTTCTTTTCGCTGTGCCCATGCTCAGGGCTCCTCTTTGCCACTCGTGATTGTTTCACAACGGTCCACGGACCACACTGACGCCATTTTACCCACAAGTCCAAAAGTATGCAAATCTTGACCTGAGACCAGCGTGCCAGACATTTGCGGGAAATTCACACTCTGATTTGCTCTTCCTCCACAATCCGTTCCTGTGCCAACTCTGCTGCATAGGCCATGGCAGCCTGCACCGTCTCCATGCTCAGCGATGGATAGCTGCGCACGATTTCCTCTGGCGTGAGTCCGGCAGCCAAATTATCGAGCACAACCGACACCATGATTCGGGTACCTTTGAAACATGCCTTCCCATGGCAGATGGCTGGATCGACCGTGCTATAGTCTTTCCATCTCATGACCCACCTCCTTGAGTTCTGCCCTTTATTATACACCTTTTCGCGTCAGCCGCACCAACGGCCTTCGCATCAGCCGCCTGCTGTGGAGATGAGGGTAATAGATAGCTCTCTGGCATCTCTCTCACAGATGGTGGGAAGCTTGACAGGCTGCCCTTTCCCTGAGCTGGTAACCACTTGCGCAGGGATGGCAGGCAACGGCGTTTCTGCTCCTCACTTCTCGTTCGCGATTTCACTCCCCTTACCACGGTTCTGCCATCCATGCCCTGATAAACGGCATGCACTGGTTAAACACCCAGCTTTCGAATAGGCCAAGGCCAATGTTGGGGAGGTTCTTCGCACCTATACCCAGGAGCCAGATTTGGCGCAGTATCACAAAAGCTGGCAAAACCTCCAGTTCGGTCGGGCTCAGGGGACGAACCGATTGATACCCCTCGAGAAAAGCATGCAAGATGCTCTTGGTGTGCTCTGTTTTGCCCATTTGATGGATCTGGTTGTTGAAAAACGTGCCGATGTCAAACACCCGCCATCCATAGCCAAAGTACTCAAAGTCAAGGAGGGTCCATTCATTGTCATCGCCAAGATGGAGGTTGCCATCATTCACGTCACCGTGGCAAATTCCATATTCAGGTGCTTTACGTGGGAGTCTGCCGGCTGCTTGCTTCAAGCTGGTTGATATGTCCACTAGATAATCGAAATCATTTTTATGAGCGGCGAACAGGGGTCTCAAACGGACCAGGGGCTCGTCAACCATGCCGGCGGGATCGAAGCGAAAGCCAGCACGGTCTGCGGGATAGCTGTCGGTGACGGTGTGAAACTGGGCAATGGCCTGGCCAAAGCGATAACTGTGCACCTTGGTCGGGCTGTGTGGGACGCCAGACACAAAGGAAAAGACAACCGCGTAACGGGGACCCTCGGGAGCATTCAGAATCTGAATGTAGGTACCATCCCTTTGGGGAATAGGTTGGGGCACAGAGATCTGATTCTGCTGAAGGGAGTTGAGCAGATCGATTTCGGCAGTCGAGTGCTCGTAGGAACGCCAGCCTGTAGGAGAGACCCGCAACACCAGATTTACCCTTCCTGCTTTGACAAGGTAGAGATCGTTTATGCTGCGCCGCCAGAATTGGCAGGTCGGGGAGCCGGACAGGCTGTATCTGGTTAACACCCGTTCAGCCAGGGCCGAGGCAGATAAGAGTGACCGCTGAACGGGAAAAGGCGATTCATTCATCATTAGGGACAGTCCGCTTTGGAAACGTAGTATAAGAAGCGCTTTGTCAGCCCTTCCTGGACTCGCCTGAGCATTCTCCTATCATAGATGATTCTGCCGGCCAAAAAGTCTCTGTTGCCTTCTTGCTCAAAGACTACCTTGTATTGTTCCAGGAGAGAAATGCTCCGCTCGAGAAAGGCAGTTCATTCTGAGTGAGGTCATACACCTTCAGCGGCAGGTCCAGTCCTGTGATGGCAAGGGTGATATCCGTCTGGTTAGGTAACAATCTATGACCCTGGGTATCACGTTGGTCGATATGCTGGTTGGCGATAAACAGCATCTGCCCCTTCTCGGGCAGCAACGCGGCAAGCTCTCGTATTGTCCTTTGCAGATTGTTGGACGCATACAGGACTTCCAGTGCGATTATCGTATCCACGTTTGGAGTGCCTGAGAGCGCATTGCGAATGCAGTTGATGTTTCCGACTCGAAATACCAACCGATCTCGCTTGTTCCTCGTCCTTGCGGTGGCCAATTGAATCGCATAGGGCGACACGTCTACGCCCACTATGCATGCTTGTGTTCTGTCAGAGATGAACTCTGTCAGGTAGCCATTAAAGATATGCTTGCCTTTACCAGAACCTTTGCCCAGGGCAAGAATGGACACCATATCATCCTGCCAGCATTGCCCATCTTTTAGCCGTCGCCCATCGATTTTTCTCCCCGCGGCGTGGGCGGCAGGCGTGTGTTCTCTGCCGTGCATCGTCGTTCGGTGCTACATCGTTCGCGCCATCAATAGTTCATCGTAAAAGACACTGTCGTAGCAAAGGGCTTGGGGTTCGATTCCGTAAACCTGAAAACCACAGCGAGCGTAGCAGCGAATCGCACGAGTATTCGTTGTGACCACGGCCAATTTGACAATCTTTACATCCCGAGTTCGTGCCCAATCCACGCAAGCGGTTACGAGTCTCTCGGCAATACGAAAACCGCGCCAATCGGGTCGGATGTACATTCCCACGATATTTGCGCTGTGCTGTATCTTGGGCGAGTTCGTGCGAGTAATGCCACACATGCCTATCAACTGTTGGTCGTGAATGGCAAAATAGATCATGACCGCGCTATCCGTGCTGTTGGACCGAAGTCTCTCTGTCCAGAAGGTCATGGGCTTGGCAAGGTTCGCCGCGTAATCCGAGGAAAATGCCTCGGGATGATCGCGCAAAGCCTCTAAGCGCAAGTCGCGATAGGCCGGGGCATCCTCTTCTCTTGCTGAACGTATTGTTACTGTTCGATTGGGGGTGATTCCTGCAACTCTCGTGTCGTGTTTGCACATTATAGTCTCCTTACCGAAGAGACCAGAAACCCGTTTTTCGCTACCCGTTATCGTTACCTGTTATCCGTCACCCCCTGTTCCCCACTGTATGTGAGCATATCACAGGAGGGGCGAGTTGTCAATACCGATTTGACAGCCCTTCACATTGGTTTATACTATGGGCGCTGGCTTTACAGAAAGTCAAGTGGGATCGGTTGATCTTGCCTTTCACTCAGAAGGGGGGGGATACGATGAAAAAGCTCGACGCACGTGTGCTTTTTGGACTCGTGCTCATCGTTGGCGGGTTGTTGCTCCTGCTGCAGAACTTTTGGGGACCCGGCGGGCTGCTGGCCCTCGTCTGGGCGCTTCTCTTTGGCGCCGCCGGGGCGGCCTTTTTCTTCGTTTTCTTCACGAATCGCGCCCACTGGTGGGCCGTCATCCCGGGCTGTGCGCTGCTCGGCATCGCGGCGTTGATCGCCCTCGATCAGATCGCGCCGCAGGTGGCTGACGCCCTGGGCGGCGTGCTCTTTCTGGGCGGGATGGGGCTCGGCTTCTGGGTCGTCTATTTCATCAAGCGCGAGCTTTGGTGGGTGGTTATTCCTGGCGGGGTGATGCTCACCCTGGCTCTGATCGCCGGCCTTTCTTCCGTCCTGGAAGGCGATGAGACCGGCGAGATCCTGTTCCTCGGGCTGGGATTGACCTTTGGCCTGCTGTCGTTCGGGCAGACTCCACAGGGACGGCTGAGGTGGGCGCTCATCCCGGCCGCCGTGCTCCTGGTGATGGGGCTGCTGCTCAGCGCGGCCGCCACGCCGCTGCTGGGCTATCTCTGGCCGGTGGCTCTGATCCTGATCGGGCTGTACTTTGTCTTTCGCATCTTCGTCTCGCGGTAGGGAAGGCGGAAGAGGGAAGACGAAGGACGAAAGACGGAAGACGAAAGGCGCGAAAGAGGGACACGAAACGCGAAAACGCGGAAGGGAAGACGAGAGGCGTGGAACGCGAAACTCGAAACTCGAAACACGCAACTCGAAACGCGAAAGGGGGCATGGCATGGAGGAGCGAAAACGAAGGGGCAGTCTGGTTGGTCCGGTGATTCTGATCGGTTTGGGGGTTGTCTTTTTGCTGAATAACCTCGGCGTCGTCTCGTGGGACGTGTGGGATGTCATTTTTCGCCTGTGGCCGGTGCTGCTCATCGCCGCCGGACTGGATATCCTCATCGGCCGCCGCTCGGCCTGGGGGTCCCTGCTGGTCCTGGGATTGATCGTCGCCGTCCTGGCGGGCGGGCTGTGGCTCTTTGGGGCGACGGCCGGAACCGGGCGAGGGGGGACCGTCGAAGAGATCAGGCAACCGCTGGGCGGGGCGAGCCAGGCCGAGGTCATCATTGAGCCCGGCGCGGGGGCGCTGCACATCGAGGCGCTCCCGGAATCGGCCAATCTGGTGGAAGGGGTGGTCCATCTGAGCAGAAGAGAAAGGGTGGCGCGCGACTTTGTGGTGAAGGGACAGACGGCGACGTTTACGCTGCGGAGTAGAGGCGAGGCCTTTGGCCCGGTCTTTGGTGTGAGTGGAGATGCCCGGTCCTGGGACCTGGGGCTCGCGCCCGGCGTGCCGCTGGAGCTGGAAGTGAATCTTGGCGCAGGGCGATCCGAGCTGGACCTGACGGGCCTGGCAGTGAGCGGCCTGGTTGTGGAGACAGCCGTCGGGCGGACGGTGGTCACCCTGCCTGACGAGGGCCGCTTCGAGGCAAAAGTTGGGGGCGCTATCGGCGAGATCGTCGTCGTCATCCCGGAGGGATTGGCGGCACGGGTCCGCGTGGAGGGTGGCCTGTCCGCCAGCGACCTGCCGGACAGCTACCAGCGACGAGGCGACGTCTACACCTCGCCCGACTATGACAGGGCCGACGAGCGCGTTGACCTGGAGGTGGGCCTGGCCATCGGCAAGGTCACGATCCGTGACTAGCCTTACACCGGGTGAATGCCTGGATGGTGTGAATTCTTTGCAAACGAGTCAAGGGGGACTGGGTCCGTTGGATGGGGTTCCTCAAAGCGATTCCATTGTAGTCGCGCTATGGAAAGCGCGGCTACCTCGCCCATCCCAGTGGACGGCTCTAGTGCCGAGTCAAGATTTCTGCACGATTTCTGGGCGTCGCGGCTTGCCGCGTTCCCCCCAGCGAGCTGGGGCGTCCATTGGTCAGTTTGAGGAAGCGCGGCTACCTCGCCCATCTCATTGGACGGTCCCAGTGCCGAGTCAAGATTTCTGCACGATTTCTGGACGTCGCAGCTTGCCGCGTTCCCCCCAGCGAGCTAGGGCGTCCATTGGTCGGTTTGAGGCGTAGCTTTGCTGCGCGGTTACTTGGACAAGGAGGCTTAAAATGGCAAGAGCAGATGACCTGCTGGCTCAAGAGTTTGTGTGTGTGCGGTGCGATCACAGGGGGGGGCGGGTCGAGCGGCTGGCGATGTCGGGGACGGGGTTGTCTCGCTTCTTTGAGATCCAGCACCACCGCTATGCGTTCGTTTCGTGCATCAACTGTGGTTACACCGAAGTGTATAACCTGCGGACGCTCGAGGGAAAGGATGATCTGGGGACCTTTCTCGAGATCCTCTTTGCGGACTGAGCTGGACTGGACACGGATGAGGACGAATACGAGGCTTGGATGAAGGCCACATCATATCTGTGTCCCATATGGTTTGTCGGTTTGAAGCACAGTTTCGCCAGATGTTTGGGGATGATGTTTTCCTGCACGATAGGAAGAAAGGGAGAACTGATCAGATGATAGATCTATCGATTAACGACGAGCAACTGGAGAGAACGGTGGGGCGGGCGCGGGAACGGGACATTATCGTGCCCACGTTTGCCCAGCAGAGGGACCCGGCCCTCATGCCGGCCGGTGTCAAGGCCAAGTTGAGGGACGTGGGCTTGTGGGACATTGGCTCGCTCAACCTGTTCCGCATCACGTGGAAGAACGAGCCGGTCCCCCAGGGGGGCGGCTTTGGCGGCGTCAATTACGTTGAGCTGCCCAAGGCACTCACCGGGGTTGAGGCACGGATCATTGCCCTGGTCGGCAAGTGGTTCCCCACGGGATCCCACAAGGTCGGCGCCACCTTTGGCTGCCTGGTGCCGCGCCTGGTCACCGGCCAGTTCGACCCGACGATCCACAAGGCGGTCTGGCCCTCGACGGGCAACTATTGCCGTGGCGGGGCGTACGACGCGACGCTGTTGGCCTGCGAGTCGGTTGCCATCCTGCCGGAAGGGATGAGCCGCGAACGTTTTGAGTGGTTGGAGACCGTCTCGGGTGAGATCATTGCCACCCCTGGCTCGGAGAGCAATGTCAAGGAGATCTTTGACAAATGCTGGGAGCTGAGGGCTACCCGCGAGGACGTGGTCGTTTTTAACCAGTTCGACGAATTTGGCAATCACCTGTGGCACTATGCCGTCACCGGTCACGCGATGGAGGAGGTGTTGGAGCAGGAGATGGGGCCGCGGGACACCTACCGGGGCGTGGTCCTGACGACCGGCTCGGCGGGCACCCTCGGCTGCGGCGACTATCTGAAAGAGATCTTTCCCACCAGCAAGGTGGCGGCCAGTGAGGCGCTGCAGTGCCCGACGCTGATTCTGAACGGCTTTGGCGCGCACCGCATCGAGGGCATTGGCGACAAACACGTGCCCTGGATCCACAATGTCAAGAACACTGACATGGTGATGGCGATCGACGACGAAGCGTGCATGAGCTTGGTGCGGTTGTTCAACGAACCGGCCGGCCGGGCCTATCTGGTGGAACAGGGTGTCCCGCACAAGCTGGTGGACCAACTGGACCTGCTGGGTATCTCGAGCGTGGCCAATGTGCTGTCGTCGATCAAGTTCGCCAAGTGGTACGAGCTGGGCGAGGGCGACATCGTGCTGACCGTCTTTACCGATTCGATGGAGTTGTACGGCAGCCGCTTGCAGGAATTGCACGAGGAACACGGCGAGTACACCGAACTGGACGCCGCAGCAGACTACCATCGCTACCTGTTGGGCTGCACGGCCGACTATGTGGAGGAGCTAGGTCATTGGGACCGCCAGCGGATCCACAACTTAAAGTACTACACCTGGGTCGAGCAGCAGGGCAAGACGTACGAGGAGATTCAGGCTCAATGGTACGCGCCGGACTACTGGAGCAGCGTTCATGGTCAGATCGAGGAGATCGACGCCCTGATCGAAGGGTTCAACGACAGGACGGGCTTGCTCAAAGCGTTGTAATAACCATAGCATCCTGAGCCTTCGTCCCGCTCAGGCCGGGCAGGCGAAAGCGTATCGTGCGACCCGCACGCGCATAGAACAGGGCCGACCGGGTATCCGGTCGGCCCTGTGTAGCTCAGGCGATCCTTCGAGCTGCGTCAGTGCTGGCCCGAACGGCGGGAATGAATGCTGCCGAACCCGCCGTCTCCAGATAGCGTGGTTGTGCGGGGAGGACCATGTGGAACTGGCTGCCGGGGCAGATTCGCTCATCATGCCCTGGGCTTTCGGCCCAGAGGTGGCCGCCATGCGCTTCCACGATACCCCGCGCGATGGGCAATCCCAGGCCAGGCCCCGCGCCCTTGAATTTGATCTTGCCGGTGCTGTGCAACAACGTATCGCCCACCCGGTAGAATTTCTCAAAGATTCGCTCCAGTTCCTCGGAGGCGATGCCGATACCAGTATCGGCCACGACGATTTCGACACTCTGATCCTGAGGCGATATTCTCTCAGCCATCAAACGAGCTGTGATGCGAACTTGTCCCCCGTCTGGAGTGTATTTGATGGCGTTCTGGACAAGGTGTGAAAACACTCTCTGCAATTGCTTGGCGTCAACTGTGATGGGGGGCAAGTCGGCGACTCCCTCCATCGTGAGCGTCTGATTTCGTTGCTTCAGAGCCGTGTCCCAGGCGTGCACAGTCGCACTCACAATCATCGCCATTGAGGTCTCGGACGGATTCAGGGCCAGCGTCTGGGTGTCTATCAGGGAAATGATAAACATGGTGTCTACGATCTCTTCCAGACGCCGCGTCGCCCTGCTGATGCCCGCACTCATCTGCTTTGCCATGTCTGACGTCAGCGATCCGTCCTCGCTCATCTCGCTCAGCATTTCAGAGTAACCGCGCGCGTGGGTGAGCGGCGTCCAAAGCTCGTGGAAGGCGATCTTGATAAAATCGGACTTGGCCTGATTCAGCCGAGCCAGTTCGCGGTTGGCGGCGGCCAATGCCTCGTTGAGGTTTATGTTTTCCACGTGGCAAGCCTTCAAATTGTCGAATAAGTGGGCGTTCTCCAGCATCATAGCTGTCTATTCTGGCAGGGGTGGCTGCCTTACCGCTTGGGTCGTCCTGCCGATGTGTCTGAAGGGGAGTCAGCATCTTGTGTCCCCTGTGAGTCGTTGCCATCTTGCGGGCCTGGGGGCGCGGGGTCGTCCTGCGGCTCCCGTGGACCCTCCCCATCTTGCGGGCTTGGCGGCGCGGCGTTGTCCTGCGGCTCCTGTGGGCCCTCGCCGTCCTGCGGGCCTGGGGGCGCGGGATCATCCTGTGGCTCGTGTGGACCCTCACCATCTTGCGGACCCGGTGGCCCGGCGTCATCCTGCGGCCCTTCGCCATCTTGCGGGCCCAGTGGCCCGGCGTCATCCTGCGGCCCGTGCGGCCCCTCGCCATCTTGTGGGCCCAGTGGCCCGGCGTCATCCTGCGGCCCGTGTGGGCCCTCGCCGTCTTGTGGCCCGGGGTCATATTGCGGCCCGTGTGGACCCTCGCCATCTTGTGGGCCTAGTGGCCCGGTGTCATCCTGCGGCCCGTGTGGGCCCTCGCCGTCTTGCGGCCCTTGTGGCCCGGCGTCATCCGGTGGCCCGTATGGGCCCTCGCCGTCTTGCGGGTCCTGTGGCCCGGCGTCATCCGGTGGCCCGTATGGGCCCTCGCCGTCTTGCGGCCCTTGTGGCCCGGCGTCATCCGGTGGCCCGTATGGGCCCTCGCTGTCTTGTGGCCCTGAGATGTCTCCGTAGCGGCGTTGATATTCATACAGGAATCGCTTCGGATCCCCCTGGGCCGCGCTGGCGGTCTCGTAGGCACGTTTCGCCTCTTCCTGGGCGTGGCGCCAAACAGCCTGAGCTTCTTCGGGGACGCCCTCGCCGACCTGTTCGAGAACACGCTGCTGGGTGCGCGTTCTCTCCATGACCTGCAGCAGCAGCCAGGGAATCTCCTCTGGCTGGGCCTGGGCGATGTAGGTCATGGCCGCCCTGGTATGCCAGGCCATGCGTTCGATTGGGGCCGCCGGTACTGGTGCGCTGTGGGCCACCAGTCGATGCATCTCTTCGGCGCGCTCGGTGGCAAGAGTCAGGTTAAGCTCCGCCTTCGCGGTGGGGTCCGTGGTCAAAGCCAGGCGGATATCCTCGACGAACAGTTTTACGGGATAGAGGGCGTCGCCTGGCAGGTTATCGGCAGAAGCAAGGGCTACACCACCGCCAGTGACCGCAGCGCCTATGGCGATCGCCAGCACGGTGGCAATGATCTTGTAGGCCAGGAGCAGTCTCGTTCTGCGTCTCCTCCGAGGCCTGCGGATTTCAGCAGCGTGCCCGACAGGGACAGCCAGGGGAGTCACCTGGATCCTCAGTTGGGCAGCCTCGGCGAGCAGCCTCTCCCGGCCGACGGCCAGATTTCCCGGGGGCGGCGGCACCTGGGCGTAGAGCTTTTTCAGTTCGTACTCCAGATTATGGTTTGTCGTTGTCACGGTACTCTTTCTCCCATTAGGATGCGTCGCAGTGCAGCCGTGGCCCTGTGTTGCAGAGCTTCGACGGCCCCCGTAGTTTTCTGCATGACCTGCGCCGTCTCTCGCGCCGTCAGTCCCTCACCGAAGCGGAGAGCCAGCATCTCTTGCTGGGCCGGGGTGAGGCAGCGGATGGCTGACAAGAGACTCTCCTGGGCCAGAGCATGCTCTGCCCTGACAGCAGGCGTGTCGCCCCGGTCCATGAGACTCTCGCTCAGGGGGAGTGGGGCGACCGGAGGCCGCCGGCGGTAGTGGTCCACCACCAGGTTGTGGGCGATGCGATACAACCACGAGGTGAATGAGTCGCGCCAGGCATTTTCGTTTTTGATGGCCCGCAGCACCCGCACAAAGAGTTCACTTGTCAGGTCTTCAGCCAGGGCGGCGTCGCTCACGCGGCGATAGATGTAGGCGTACATCTTGGGCGCGTAGCGATCGTACAACTCGGCCAAGGCTGCTGTGTCGTATGCCTTTGCTCGTTTGAGTAGAGCTATGTTGTCCGTCACGTGACTTTTTCGCCCCTCACACTATAAGACGCAAAATATGCTGTAGCCATACGGCCTGTCACAGTTTATACCAGTTTCGTTTTTTGGGCCAGTAGCAAGGATCTCTGACTACGAACACCCCCTGGTCGCTCTTTGGCCAGGGGGTGTTCCGTCTCGGTTCTCGGTATCCTCGGCCGGGGTGTGGCGGCTTCGAACTTGTCCATAGTATGTCCGGGCGGCGCACCGGCCGGTGCGCCGCCCCCCCGCTCCCCTCCCAGCAACTTGTATTTCCTGTCACTCATGATGACGGGAGATGGCCGAAAACCATATGGCCAATTCGGTTCTGGCCCCATATGTAGCCGGTTAACCCAGCAGCCATTTTAAGCTATCTCCCTCCAGGTTGTTGTTCGCCACTACGAGTATATCTTACTTCTCAACGACACTCGAGCGGGAGGCTGTCAAGACAGGAGAGTCATGTTACATCCAACTTTCGGTATGGTGACAGTCAGAACATTGACCCGGGTAGTGATCTGCCGGCGGTGAATGGCACGACTGGCAATCCACCAGACTATCGTGGCTAACGATGACGTCGGTCCAATGATGGGTGATGTGGCAGGCAGAGCATTGACCGGTGCAGTGGTCTGCAGACGGTGGATGGCACGACTGGCAATCCACCAGGCTATCGTGGCTAAGAACGGTGACCTCGGCCCAATGGCTGGTGGTGTGACAGTCGGAACATTGATCGGGATCGTGCTCCGCCGGTGGTGTGTGGCACGATTGGCAGTCCACAAGGTCACTGTGGTCAAAGATGATGTTGCTCCAGTCGCAACAGCAGTGGCAGTCGGAGCATTGCCCGGGGTCGTGGTCCGCCGGTGGTAGATGGCACGACTGGCAGTCAAAAAGTTCGCTGTGCTCAAAGTTGACGGTGCTCCAGGCGTCAATAGTGTGACAGTCGACACATGTACCGTCGTAATGTTCTTCCGGCGGGATATGGCACACCAAGCAATCCGTCACCCCATCGTGGATGGCCCAAGTGTCGGCGATGTGGCAGTTGGAGCATTGCCCCCGGGGGTGGTCAGACGGCCGCGTATGACACGACCGGCAGTCGGTATACGTCGTGTGGTCAAAGTCAATCTCGCTCCAGTCGACGGTGTCGTGACAGTCGGAGCATTGGCTGGGCCAATGGCCTTCGGGCCGCTCGTGGCACGTGGCGCAATTGTCAAAACCGGTGTGGTCAAAGTTCTCCATGCTCCATTCTTCGGTCGTGTGGCAGTTGGAGCACTCACCGGAATAATGCTCCTCCGGCGCTGTATGGCACAGGTGGCAATCAATGAGGTCGGTGTGATCGGGCTTGACAGGCGTCACGTTGTCCCAGCTAGCGGTATCGTGGCAGTCGGAACATGCGCCGGCGTAATGATCCGCCGGTGCTGGATGGCACGATTGGCAAGCCGCAAAGCCGGTGTGGTCAAAGTTGGCGTGGTCCCAGTCGTCGGTCGTGTGGCAGTCAGAACATTCACCGGCGTAATGGCCGGCCGGTGCTGGATGGCATGATTGGCAATCTACGACGGCGCTATGGTCAAAGTCGACGTCGCCCCACCAGAAGGGGTTGTGACACTGGGCACAGCGGCCGGCGTAATGATCTTGCGGGATTCTGTCACTGTGGCAGTCGGCACAGTTGGGGAAAACGTTGTGGTTGAACCAATACTGTCTCCAATCCACAGTATTGTGGCAATCATCACATTTGTCGTGGTAGTGGTGGAGCCTGCTATGGCAGTCCGCACACTCGGTGAAGCCAGTGTGGTCGAACGAGATCTCGTTCCAGTCGACGGTGTTGTGACAGTTGGAGCATTGGCCGGCGTAATGATCGACTGGCGTCTTGTGGTTGTGACATGCCATGCAGTCGTCATCGTCGTCGTGGCCGTACGAGATCTCGTCCCAGTTGGCCGTGTTGTGGCAAAGGGAGCATTGGCCGGGGTAGGGATTCTCCTCCTGCGTATGGCAGCCCTGGCAATCCGGAAAGTCGGTGTGATCAAACCACGCCTGTTGCCAGTCTGTGACGTTGTGACAGTTGGCGCATTGGCCGGCGTAATGGCCGTCCGGATTGTCCTCCTCGAGGTGGCAGGACAGGCAATCGGTGAAAGCGGTGTGATCGAAGGCGATATCTTGCCAGTCATCCGTGCTGAGATGGCAATTCACACACGTCCGTGGAACGGGATGCCCGGCAAAAGGTCCCTGCTGCTGGTTTGCCGTGGCCTCTAGTATTTGCACTCGAAAATGCAACAGGCTTTCTGGAAGGAGATAGTGGTTCAGCGGGCTGTCGGCCGCGTGGCAGGAATAGCATTCGACGACGTCCCGGTGATCGTAGACTATTTTCTCCCAGTCGACGGTCGTGTGGCAGTCCGAGCATTGACCGGCGTAATGGTCGTCCGGATTGTCATCCTCCAGGTGGCAGGACAGGCAGTCGGCAAAGCCGGTGTGGTCAAAGGTGACATCTTGCCAGTCGGTCGTGCTGGGGTGGCAACCGGCGCATCTGTCAGGGTGTTCGTCCGCAAGCCCAGGTCCGGGCTGTTGGCTTGCCGGACTCCCTGCCACCGACGCCGCAGCCAACAGGTAATAATCTGGAACCACATAGTGGTCGGGCGGGGTGTCTGGCTGGTGGCAGGAGTGGCACGTGACTACATGGGCATGATCGTAAGGTGCTTCTTTCCAGTCGGTGGCGTCGGTGTGGCAGATGACGCATGCATGGGGATAGTGGTTCTCTGGGTTTTCCTCCAGGTGGCAGGACTCGCATTCGATGACGTCCGCGTGATCGAATTCAAAAGGCTCCCAGTCGTGAATGACGTGGCAGTTGCCACAATCGCCGGCGAAATGGTTGGGATAGAGCGCGTCGGACGGCAGCTCGTGGCAATGACCACAGTCAACGGGGGTATCGGCGTATTGACCGTCCCCGTGGCAGGCAGCACATTCAAGGTCGGCGTGTCCCTCGGCAAGGGGATAGTCGCCGTGATTGACATCCTGGCCGAGGAAGGGGACCGGTACGGCCTGCGGCAGCGTGGACGGGGCAGGCACTGGCGCTACGATTCCCTCACGGGCGTTGGCCTCTTGCAGGGCGGCGATCTTGCGGCCGAGGGCGGCTGCGGGCTCGTCGTCGGTCGCATCGTCCCCGGTCGGTTCCAGCGCCGTCAGCACCGTTTCGGCCTGCTCGAAGAGTTTCTCCAAACGGCCGGCCAGTTCGCCCTGTATGGAGGCCGGGGCGGCGTCTACACGCCAGGCGGCCTCGTGCAGGGCCCGGTCAAGGGCGGCCGTGGCCACGTCGACCTGCTCTTGCCCCCTGGCCTGAGCCAGGTCGGCCAGGCGGCGCTCCGCCAACTGAAGAGACATGTCTGCCTGGCGTATCTTGCCCGACATGAGACGCAAGCGCCACTGCTCGGCCGCCAGTTGCGGGCCGTAGAAGGGGTCACCCGGTCGAAAGGGACTGACTTGCGCCACAAAGACCAGGCCACCCACCGCGACCAGGAGCAACAGATTGACGACGGCGAACAGGGCGAGTATCTTTTTCATCTTTTACCTATCATCGACGACTGTCCAACACCGGTTTGCTTTGTTATCGACTACGAATGCCTCTAATCTGTCCGCGTTGCTACTTTACCCAATCCTCATTTTCGTCCTGTTCCCTGGCGATCTGTTGGGTGGCCTGCGGCTTGTCGTAAGGCTCACCGGCGTGCTCCTGTCCCGTATTGAGATCGCGAGGCTCTCCGGCCTCGCCTGCCCTGCCGGTGGGGTGGCACTCGACGCAATTTTCAATGGCGACGATATCCTCCCTGGCGTGTACCTCGCGCATCTGCTCAGGCTGATGGTCGTGGCACTCGTAGCACGTGTGGGCCGCGTAGGTCTGCGTGTGGCACGTCTGGCAGGCCACCTGACCCTGTCCACCATGGTCCAGCAGGAAGACGTGTCGGGATAGGAAGGCCGGCTTCCAGGTCTGGAGTGTGTGGCAGCGGGCACAGTTGAGGCCAAACAGGCCGGCATGGACGAGCGGTTCTTCGTGGCACGCACGGCACTCGTGTGGATCCGGCTCTGCCATGATTTCCAGGGACGCCATCTCTACCACGGGAATCGGGGCGGCAGGGGCCAACCCCCTTGCCGTAGCTATCTCGCCGACCTGCGGCCAATCGGCATGCTGGATCAATGCCACCAACCCTTCAACCTGATAGCTGTTCATCAGCACCCCACCTTCGTCCAGGTGCCAGGCGGCCATGGGTGTGCCATGCGGCGAGTGCGCGATCGTCCGGTAGAGAAGACGGCGGTTGGCCTGGGCCAGGCCAGGGTTGTTGAGCGCAGGCATGGCGCCTGTGCCCTCGCCTGCGACACCGTGACAGAGCGAGCAATGCTCGACATAGATGCTGGCAGCATACCCCACAAGCTCCTGCTGCCAATCCGTCTGGGCCTGCTCCATGCGCTGCGGCTCGCGCAGGGCATAAACCGGCAGAGCGACCACCAGGATGAATAAAGCGATTAAGGCAATGACGTGGTATCTATTCATGGACAATAGACCTTGATTTTCCTTGGGAAGGCTACTGGATGTGGTCGAGCGTCCAATAGAGTCCTGTGAGATCTTGGCCAGTTCAGGCATAAGCCAGTTGCTCAGGGATGAAACTTTCCCGGCGTTGCGGCCGGGAAGTGTCCACCTTGACCGTCGTCTCTTCGATCTGCACGGCAAAGGTATCCAGCGGCCGGGGCACGGGCGGGCTCTCAAAATTGCCAAAGAAATCAAAACTCGATGCGTGGCACGGACAGAGGAAGCGGTTCCTGTCGGCCAGCCATTCCACGGTGCAACCCAGATGGGGGCAGCGCTGAGAGACTGCCATAAAGCCGCCATCGGGGGAGCGGATCAGGAAAAAGCCGGCATCGGGGAACTCGGTCACCGAACCGGGGGAGAAACTATCGACCGCGCCGGCGGTGACCACGCCACCAGCCCCCTCCTCAAGGCTGCGCGACCGCAGAAAGAGGATACCCGCAGCACCGATCTCGATCGCCGCCAGCGTGCTCAACACCCCAATGCCCGTTTTCAAAAAGTTGCGCCGGGAGAGTTCCTGGCGGGCGGGTGCGCCGTCGTCCCCCCCCGGCGTGGGGTGGCGATCTGATCGCTCCGGTGACTCGTCCGTCCCCGTGGTGTGAGAAACTGCCTGTTTTGAGTCTAGCTCTTGATCCATTGCCCATCTCCCGTTGATAGGTCTCGTGGAAAGCTTGTGTTGGTTCGGCAGACACTACAGCGAATTGAGAAAGGAACGAATTCTTTCCTACCCGGCCATTCGCTTCATTCTGAATTCGTCCTTGTGTCGCCCCCGCAGCCACTTTCCGAGAGGTCACATTGGTGCTAGAAAGGTAAAACCAGGGCCATGTTAGGGCCGCGGAAAAAGACACCGATAATGGTCAACACGACCAGGCTCACCATGACAAAAGTAAAAAGTCCGACCAGCGCTTCGCTGTGATTGGCTTTGAGTCGCTTGCGCACGCCGACGTAGACGGCCGCCAGGCCGGCCAGGGTGAACAGCAGAGGAACGAGGCCATTTGTGATGGCAACCGGCCAGCCAGGCAGCATGGATGGCAGATCGATCCAATACTCGTCGGCTATCACCATGAGCGGCACGAGATCCACGCCGAGCAGAGTGCCCAGCAGCGCCGCCCGGCGCCCGACGGCGGAGCGAAAGTAGAGACCAACGTCCTCCTCCCGTGCGTCCCACAGGGGCAAGATCGCCATAGCGGCCAATACGATGACGGCCAACGTCATGGCGGCCAGCGTGTCCATGTGCAACAGGAACTCTTGCAGGCCCAAAAAGTACCACGCCGCTTTGGCCGGGTTGGGAGAGTGGGTTGGATCCGCCAGATCTTTTAGAGGTGCCGGGGCGAGCATGGCCCACATGACAAGCCCGACGATGACGGCCGCTGCCGCGGCAAACTCGATGCGCACCAGGTGCGGGACCGTCGTCAGCCCTTCCGCCTGCTGCTCCTCTTGGCTCACTGGCTGGGAGATCCCGCCATCTTTGCGCACCCTCCAAAAGTGGTAGGTCGTGGCCGCGACGGCCAGCGCTGGCAGCACCGCTACGTGGAGGGCATAAAAGTTACTCAATGTCCCCTGGCTCACCTCTGAGCCGGCCCGCACAAAGCTGCTTATCGCCTCCCCAAGAAAAGGAATGTAACCCAGCATGGTGGTGACCACCGTGACGGCCCAGTAGGCCAACTGGTCCCAGGGCAGCAGGTACCCGGTAAAGTTAAAGGCCAGCATGAGCAGCAGCAGCGCCACCCCGATCAGCCAGTTCGTGAAGCGCTTCTGCTTGAAGCCGGCGGTCAAGAACACGCGAACCAGATGTAGTAGGGTGGTGATGACGAGCAGATTGGCCGACCAGTGATGGACGGCGCGAATCAGGGAGCCAAAGGCCATCTGCGTCTCCAGCAGCAGGATGCTGGTGTAGGCCCGGTCGATGTTGGCCTCGTAGCGGAACATGAGCAGCACGCCGGTTGTCCCCAGGATCAGGGCCAGTGCGGCGGAAATGCCGCCCAGGCCCCACGTATAGGAGATTCGCAGAGCGGCCGCGGGCACCCGGGGGGGATGCACGTGCAAGATCAGACTATTGGCCCGCGCCAGAAGACGGCTGCGGTCATCCACCCTTGCCTGCGGTGTATAAAGCAGACGCGTCTTCCATGATTCCAGGGACAGCAATTTCATCGATTTCTCACTCCCCAACGAATACGCTCAGTTTTTCATATCATACCAAAAAGATCAGCCCGCTTCAATCCCTCCACTCGCCAAGTAGGAATGAAAAAAGAGCGATTTTCCAATCGCTCTTTTGGGCCAAAGAACTAGTTCTTGCCAGATAACCCATTAACGCTACATTGCTGCCGCCGGGGAGTAGGGTCTGCGACACCCCGACCCAAGCCGACAAGACGAGTACTTCTTCCCTCCCATCAACCCGGCAAGTGAGGGCCAAAAACGGCGACATTCTAACCATTCTTTAACCAAATTCTAACCTTCTTTAAACTTTTTCTTGCTACGATTGACTTGATTGCCTGATCATACCCCCTCACCGTTTGTTCTAGCTTTTGGACGAGTGAACACTGAACCCGCGTTTTCATCGCCCAGGCTCGGCAGGTCACCCATATCCAACGTGCCCTTGGTCAGCAATCCTCTGTTCTGACCACCGCAAGTTATTGGAGTGAGAAGCATGAAAAAGATCCGCGTACTATTGGCTGACGATCATCAGTTGTTCGGTGAGGGACTGGCGAATATCCTGAACGCCCAGCCGGACTTTGAGGTGGTAGGCGAGGCCAACGATGGTCTGGAAGCGTTGGTCAAAGCCCGGCAATTGGAGCCAGACCTTATCCTGATGGATATCACCATGCCTGGATGCGACGGCCTGGAAGCCACACAGAGAATCAAGCAGGAACTCCCGGACGTGATCATTGTGATACTCACCGTGCGTGACGAAGATGAAAAACTGTTCGAAGCGATTCGGAATGGGGCACAGGGCTATATCCTGAAAAGCACCCGATCCTGGGAGATGATAGAGATGCTACATGGGGCCGTACGAGGGGAGGCTGCCCTCACGCCGGTCCTGGGAGGGCGGATGTTAGAGGAGTTCCGCTGTCTGAGCAAGCGGGCTCATAGGACTTTTTCTACAGAAGGAACAGTGGCCCTAACGCATCGAGAACAGGATGTGCTCAGTCAGGTAGCAGACGGCGCCACCGACAAAGAGATCGCCTGTGCGCTCAGCGTCAGCGTTCACACGGTCAAGAGCCACATGCGCAACATCCTGGCCAAGCTGCAATTGGGCCGCCGCCACGAAGCAGCCCTGTTCGCCCTACGCGAGGGCCTGATACCGTTCTCCAATAGCATTGAATGCTGACAGACACCACCATACAGCGGATTAACTCACCACCTGTCAGGAACTAGTTCTTTCTTCAAAAAGAGCGATTGAGAAATCGCTCTTTTTTCATGCCTGTTGGACAGGTTGAGGGATTGAATTCGACTCATCCCCTATGGTATTATAGAAGCGGATCGCAACCATCTCGCCAAGCTGCGGCTCAAGCAAGCGCAGAATCTTGGGGTGAGTCGTGTAGCTCGATAAATCACGAGGAGGAAGGAGGTGAACGCGATGAGAAAATTTCTGCTCTTGTTGTTGGTGGTCCTGCTGCTGCTGGCCGTCGTTGTGCCGGTCTTTGCCGACTCTGAGGATGCTCCCCGGGAACATCCCGACCACAACCCTGGCTGGGACAACGCCAGCCGCAATGGCAATATTTGCAACCACCCTATACCGCCGGGCTGGGCCGAGGCCGACCCTCCTGGCCCGCTGACCCCCAATGACTAAGGGACAAGTGTTATAGTGTTGTGGGAGCAAAAGATTTTCCGAGAAGTCTCTCTACCGTAAGAGTTCTCGGAAAGTCGGTCTGTCGCCCACAACACGACAACGGATGGACAAAGGAACGAATTTCCGTCCCACGCGGCCAATTTGCTTGATTCTAAACTCGTCCTTGTGTCCCACGGCAATCACTTTCCGAGAGAGCTCTATGAGTGAAAGGAGGTGACATGTGATGAAGAAGCTGGTTATCTTGCTACTGGTCGCGCTGCTTGTGCTGGTCACTGTCATGCCAGCACTGGCAGCAGCCCCGCCGGGCTTTGGCGATGGTGGCACCGGTGCCACGGGTGGTGGTCCACCGGGGTGGTCCCACGTGAATCCAGGCCAGGGGGGCACTGGCTCTCCAGGCCAGGGAGGTCCTGACTAGGGCCAGTAGCGCGGTCCGGGTCCGGCGTTGCCAAAGCGCCAGCGCCGGACACCTTTGCCTGGTGTGCCAGGCACGCCACTGATCCGGCCGGATTTCGTGGCTGGCGGTGACCGAGTACTCTCAGTAGGCCGAAGGCCGTATCAAAGGGTGCGAACGACATAACAGAGCATTGTAAAACCGCATCCTTTGATACGCCCTCACCTCGTTCGCGCTACTCAGGCGGAGCCCTGGGTCTGCCGAAGGGATGTGCAGCTGCTGAAAGCGATAGACTTGGGAACGGTTCAATGGCCCAGGGGAAAACGAATCACCTTGTTACTACAACGGGATGTTACGATCCTGTATCGTTCTGAGCAACCAGAGGGAGCGAAGAACCTCATTCCTGGCTGGCAATTCGTCACCGTGAAACGGGATTCCCTGCGCCTGCGCTCAGGGCAGGCTTTCGCTTTACTCCTCAGAATAATCTAGTTCTGTTGTGGTGTTAGGACATAGAGTCAAAATGAACAATCGACAGCTAGTTGTGCTGTTTGGAGATTCTTTGCTAATGGACACCGTGGAAGCCAGCCTGGGAGAAGACAACCACGCACTGGGTGTGGTGCGCATGTACACCACTGTCCCCGACGCCGCAAAACGCCTAAAATCACTCCAACCTGATCTGGTCATCTTTGAACTGGACACTCCTCATTCGCAACTCGTACTCTCTTTTCTAAGAGATCGGCCCGGCACTCCTTTTCTTGGCCTCGACTTGACCTGTAGTAAGGTCATCGCACTGTCCAGCCACCAATACACAGCTCTAACGACGGATGATCTGGTTCAGGTGATTCAAATAGAAACCATTCACACGATCAAGGAAGTTGAGCCCAGCGATGTGGCGCTCAGTAGACAGACAGAGGAGTTTCGATAGCTATGAGTGGCTTGGGGCCAGGCTCGCTGGACGGTAACCCCGAGGGAAAGGAGTCTTATGATCAAAAGATACCGAGTCATTGCACGAGCAATTGGGCGCTTTTGGCGCGACATACAGGGTATGCCCATCATGCCCCACAAAATGATTTTCTTGTTTGAGCCTATCAGGCTCAGGGAGGATGAGAGATGAAGAAGATCAGGAGTCTTTTCCTAATCGTGATGCTTGTCGCACTGGCAACAGGCGGGGCCTTTGCCGCGGACGACGGCCCGCTGTTCCAGCGCAACCTTTCCAAGACGCCGGACACACCGACCATGGGGTCACAGATCAGCGTCATGCCGCTCTACGTGCCGGCGCAGAACACGCAGGGCGAGCTGGTCGAGATCGAATACCTGGCCGGGGATTGTACAAATCAAGACCCGGGTGGTTGTGAAGTGGTCAACACCATGACCGAGGCCAAGCCGCTCGTCGCGACCTTTGAGGACGGAATCGTGCCGCAAGAGGAAGAAGAGGGTGAGCTTTCCGCGCTCACAGGCACCGGCTTTGGGCAGCGGGACGCCTTCGGCGCCCTCTCGCTGGACGACGGCGCCACCTGGAAGACCGTCAACCTGTCGAACGCGGCGGACAGATCTTCGTTCGTTCTGAAAGACGGCCACGAGTACCCCGGCGACGTCTTTCGCATCAACCACGTCGTGGTGGGCAACCGGGTCGCCGTGGCCTGGATCAGCCGCTACTGCGAGAGCGGTTCGCCGCTCTACTCGTGGGAGGATGACGCCAAGGACGCACTGCTGGCCGCCTATCCGGAGCTCGACCACCCGGTGAACGTTGATGGCGAAACCGAGCCATACCAGATGTACACCGACGACCTCTTTGGCGTGGCCGGCAATCAAAAATCGGTGGACTATACCCTGCAGGGCTTCCCCGAGGTGGGCGAGATCCCCTACGGCTGCGTGTGGGTCGCCCGAGGCACGCTGGAGCAGGATGATGACACCGGTCTGTACGACATCACCTGGCGACAGGCGGAGCGGCTGACCTCCGGCCGGCGCGACGCCAACCGCGTCGACATCACCGGCACGGGTGACGCCGGGTTCATCATCTCCTGGCAGGAAGACCCCGAAGGCCTGCGCCCCGGCAAGGGCCTCGGCCCCGGCGAGGGCTGGTCCGGCGCCATCGTCAACAGCAAGACCGACATCTGGTACACCCACATTGGCTGGGATCACTTTGACGATGTGTGCAACGTTGTAGAGTCGGGCGCCGACGCTGGCGACTGCGAGCCCGTTGAGCTCGCCGACTACACCGGCGAAGAGAAGCCCAAGAACGCAGTGCCCTTTGCCGTGCCGATGCGCCTGACCGACAACAACGCCTGCAAGGCCGACGTCGCCGTGGACAACCAGGGCTACCAGCCGTACTGCTACGCCGACTTTGACGGCAACGGCACGGCCGACCTGTGCGCCGACTCAATCAGTTGGACGAACCCCGGCGGCACGACGCTGAACGTGTGCATCGCCGAAGACGGTCGCGTGCTGACGGGCCGGACCGGCTCCTGCCGCGTGCGCTGGGCGCTCAAGCCCTACACCAATCCCGACGGCGTCACCAGCGCCTGGGTCGTCTATGCCGCGGAAAAGATGAAGGCCCTGGGCAGCGAGCTGGACGAGGAGGAAGAGCCCATCGACATCGGCAAGAACATGTGGTACTATACCTTTGACATGTTCAACCCCGAGCTGGTGGCTCAAGGCCTGATGCTCAACTCGCCGGCCATCGACTATGAGACCGGCGCGATGTTCCCGGTCCAGACCGACGAATGGGGCAACGAGTTCTACGAGACCGAGATCGCCCGCCGCTTCAACCTGATGGTCCAGGGTGTCGGCGCGGCGATGGCCAGCCCGTCCAAGACCTCGGCCATCCTGCTCTACAAGGAGGGCATCCTCTTCCAGGGCGGCCCGGCCGACATCTTTATGCGGCGCGTCGTCCTGCCCGCCGACTTTGACCCGGCGGTCGACAACCCCTTTGCCTACGAGAACGTGGTATGCGATGCCTTCGACATCGACGGCACCGGTGATGTCGGAGACTGGCTCTACGCCGATGGCAGCAACCCCAACTATGTGCGGGGGCTGTGCGCGGTGCAGGGGGTGAACATGTCGGGCACGACGATCGTGTCGTGCGACGACGGCTCTGGTGGAGATACCTGCGCGGACAGCTTCCCCTGGGACGCCGATGCGGATGACAGTGGGTATCCCAAGGTCACTGAGTGGATACAAACCGAGGAGAACCTGGACGACCCGTCGTGGGTCAACCCCTACGATGTGTCCAAGGGCCACCGCGGCTTTATCGACGGCGACTTTGTGATGATGATGTACGCCACGGCGCCCAATTGGAAGGCCAACACCACCGGCAACGAGGCTTACAACCTCTACATCCGCCGCTCCTTCGACGGCGGCCAGACCTGGACCACGCTGCCCGCCAGCTACACCCACATCGACGGCACCACGTGGACCGGCGACGGCACCGAGAGTTGCGAGTGGTACGGGTGGGGCGGACAAACCGAATGGGAGGTGTGCACCACCTACGGCGCCGGCGAGTTCGAGCAGGCGCGCAACGTCTCGCAGTTGACCGGCACCAAGATCACGGTGCTCGACCCGCGCTACACCCCCACCGGCGGCATGCTCAAGACAGACTACTCGTCTCTGCTGTGCTATGATGATGGCCTCGGCGACTGGACGAGCTGCGGATACGACGAGGCTTCGGCTCCCTATCCTGAAGAGATCCGCGACCCGTCGGGCTTCTTTGTCACCTATGAGACGGGCGACAACACGGTGGTCACCGTCGACACGGCGACCGTGCCGCTCGACATGTACTACAGCCGGGCCTTTAACTTTGGCGACGATTTTGACACAGTCGAGTTCACCACCAGCAGCGGTCAGCTCGTGGAGCGGTGGGACTGGCTGGAGAACGGGCCCGACCTGGCCACCGAGGCCAGCGTGTTTGCCGACTCGAATGGTTCGAGGTTCTACGCGGTGTGGAACCAGGAACTGGAGATCGGGTACGAGATCTATACCGACATGGACATCCAGTTCCGCCGCATCTTTTACAACTTTGACAGCGATGCCTATCCCACGGCCTCGATCCTGTACGTCAGCGCCACCGAGGCGTCCTACGAGGAAGGGGGCGATATCACCTTCACCGGCACGGGACGGGACAACGACCGCGTGGGCCAGGGCGTCGTCAGCGTCGAGTGGTCCTCGGACATCGACGGCGTCTTGAGCACGGAGAAATCCTTCCAGATAGATGTCAGCCTCCTTAGCATCGGCACGCACACCATCACCTTTGTGGTGGAAGATGGCGAAGGCCACAGGAGCAACCCGGCATCTGTCACGCTGAGGATCGCCGAGACGATAGCCGATCTGGAGCCAAAGACTATCTACCTACCCCTGATATTCAGGTAAGCGGCATCACTGTTCATGGATAAGGGGCATGACTGGCAGTTCGCTGCCAGTCATGCCCCCCAACAAATTCTGCAAAGGCACTTGTTATGGGCTCATCACTACCTGTCAGATCGTGAAAAGAGCGACTGCTTTACAACCTGCACGCAAATAGAATGTGTGAAGATCGCCGATGTTTTAGCCCCGCCTTTACCTGGCGATGAATCACCTTCACACACTAAAAGTACGCTCAGTATAGCCGCATCATGGCGGTTGTCAATCGCCTGATTCCTGCACCTGCACCCGGCCAGGGAACCGCATCGCCTCTCCGTCTCTCCTACACCTGGGGCCTGGTCGCCATTTCTGCCACGTTGGCTCTGATGCTGGAAACAGAGGTGACGTTTGGCTCGCCGATTCGCGCCGTCCACCATTTTGCGACCGCACATTCTTGTCACCACATTTCCCACGTCTCTGCAAAGCGGATTCCGCGGCAACTACTGGTACGAAATATTGAGCCCGCCCCTCACCCTCGAGGTTTTGAGCGTGTTCGGTGGTCAACGAGAGCCAGGTGAGGAACAATCCTAAAAATGGAACTATCACCATATGGTTTGGGGTGTTTATCCGTCATACTATATGGAGCATGACAAACAACCTCGGATGTCACGGTTGCACAATTAGATGTCTACTGCAGGATTGGGTTCGGCCCACGGCTAGATCGGTGGGCATCTCAAAGCTGAACTTTCATAAAGATGGGAAAGGAGATTGCCGATGAAAAACTTTGCTCGCATCAGGTTGATCGCTACGGCTGTGGGCATTGGCGTCATCACCGTCATTTTGCTGGTGGGAGGTCTCTCTGCAGCTGCCACTGGGGATGTGGACCTCACGTTGGAAATGGAGGCCCCGGCACACGTGGCCATCAGTTCGACGTACGAGGTCAGAATTGCCTACTATAACCTGGGCACAGAAGTTCCGCCGGACGCAAGGGTGACAGCCACGTTGCCTGAGGGAACAGAGTTTGTCAGTGCCACGGACCGCTGGTACGATCCGCTTCCGCCGGACACGATCGATGGTAATGTACTGAGTTGGGACTTTGACAACTTGACCTGCCAGAAGCCACTCGATGCGTGCTGCGGTCACATCGTGATCACCCTGCAAACAGACGAGGATCTGCCAGAGGGCACGGTGCTGACGACTGCAGCTGTCATCACCACGACCGCCGTCGAGTCGGACACGACAAACAACGCAGCCGAAGTGGTCAGCATGATAGGCGCGATGGCTGGCTCGACGAAGCAGGTGCAGGCGCGGCACGCAATGCCGGGCGACGTCCTAACCTACACGATCACGATCGACTATACCCACCAGCCAGGCGGCGGTATACATCAAGATGTGGTTCTGACGGACACGATGCCCTTCAGCCACCAGGTGCGCTTTCTTGGCTGGAACGGTGAGGAGACGGGGACGATGATTGACCCTCACCAGTGGCGCTGGCAGGGCCAGGTGCAGGCCGGGGAACCGCTGACACTCCAATACCGGCTGGGGGTAGAGGCGGGCGTCACGCCGGGCACGGTCATCAGCAACGTGGCCATGTTGGGCTGGGACGGGAGGCAGATGCAGCTCGGCCCCATCACCACGGCAATCACCCTGCCCCACGGCGCGATGGCGTTGGGCCCATTCGAGGGCGGCGAGTTGTATCACCGGCACGGCGTGACGCTCACTGTCCCGCCCGGCGCCGTGACTGACACGACGCGCTTCCAGTTTGGGCCGCTCTTCACCGATACACATCCCACCTCCCCACCGGGTGGTCTGCTGTTCGCCAATCGCGCTTTCGAGTTGACGGCCTTCCGCTTCGGAGAACCTGTGCGCGAGTTCAGTCACCCCCTCACGGTCACGATGAACTACACAGACGCCGACGTGGCTGGGCTGAAGCGCGAGACGCTACAACTGTGGACGCGCAATGGTCCCGATGGGCCTTGGGCCGTGTTGGGTGAACCAGCCCAGGTGATGTCTGGTACCGTGTCGTTCACGACGAGGCACTTGAGCCAGTTCGCTCTCTTTGGCGAGGCCAAATATCGCGTTTACTTGCCGGTGGTATTTCGATGAGATAGCATTTCCTGAAGCGGTGCACCGATCGTCAGGTGCACCGCTTTGTTATTCTTGACTATGACCTCTGTGTGAACATAGATCTGATTTCCCCCCTGAACGCTCAAAGGGGAGATGACCCGCTCTCACCAGGCCTCGATATACGTGGGGGGGGCCATCAGTGCCAGTTGTTCCTCGGTGGCTCAATCAGACCTTTGCGCAGGGCAAACAGAGCCGCCTCGTGGCGGCGACTGAAGTGCAGTTTGGCCAGGATGTTGCGCATGTGGCTCTTGACGGTGTGGATGCTGATGTCGAGCACTTGCGCGATTTCTCTATCGGCGGCGCCCTCTGCCACCAGGCAGAGCACCTCTTTTTCTCGCTGGCCAAGCGATACCATTTCGCCTTCGGGAATGCGGTGTGCCTGTTGGCCCAATCGGCGGAACTCTTCCAGGATGCGACCGCCCAGGGCTGGCGTGATGGCGGCTTCTCCCCGTACAGTCCCGCGCAGCATTTTCAACATCTGCCAGGAGCGGATGCTTTTCAAAAGATAGCCCTGGGCGCCGTACTGGATGGCCTTGAACAGCTTTTCGTCTTCGTCGCGCACGGTGAGAATCACGATGATCACGGAGGGCTGTTCCTGCTTGATCTTTTGCGTGGCTTCCAGACCGTCGCAGCCTGGCATTCCAATGTCCATCAAGACGAGGTCCGGTTCCAACTCCCGTGCCTTTACCAATACCTCCAGGCCATCGCTGGCCTCACCGACAACCTCAAAGTCTGGCTGGGTGTTGATGACATTGGCCAATCCCTCACGAAATAATGGATGGTCGTCGGCCAATAGTACCCGGATCTTTTTCATGGTGCTCGCTCCTTTGACCGCACCGTCGTCACAACAAAAGATGGCTGGTCAGGGGTAAGTTGGACATTTAACGCGCAACGTCCAGAGGCCAGGTCAGGATCACCCGTGTGCCTTGTCCTGGCGTCGAATCGATTTCTACACGCCCGCCAATGCGAGCTGCCCGGGCACGCATGATGCTCAGGCCAAAATGGTCACCGCGATCGGCGAGCGGCACGTTGGGATCAAAGCCTCGCCCGTCGTCCTTGACAATGACCACCGCTGTATCCCGTTGCTGCTCCAGGCAGACGGTGACCTGCCGGGGCAGGGCATGGCGGTGGGCATTCAGCAGCGCCTCCTGCAACACGCGCTGCACCTGCTCGCTCTGGTCCGACGGCAAGAACAAGGGACCCTGAAGCCTGTCGACCAGGTCCACCGGTACCCCACTGTCTGTGGTGAAGGCGTCCACCATTCCGCTAACATAGTCCTGAAGGGGCTGGCGCGGCCGTGGACTCTCTTGTAGGCTGGCAATAGAGCGACGCACTTCTTGCGAGGCCTGACCAACGGCGCTGCGCATGTGCGATAGCTCGTCCAGCGCCTCTTGACCCCGTCCGCTTTCTACAAATTCGGTCGCTTGGTCAGCTCTGAGCCCGAGGACACTCAGGGTCTGGGCCAGTCCATCGTGCATCTCGGCCGCGATGCGCTGGCGTTCTTCCAGCGCTGCCGCCCATTGGAGTTGTTTGTGAAGGTGGGCGTTCTCCAGTGCAACCGCTGCGCGGTTGACGAAACTCTCGATCAATTCCACCTCGTCGGGTCGCCACCTCCGTGGTCCCTGCTGGTCGATCATAAACAGGAATCCCAGCGGTTTCCCCGTGCCCCACACGGGCAGGCAAAGAAGGGCTTGAGCACTGAACCTTTCCCGCCACAGAGGGGGAACCCGAGGGTCGGCCAGTGCATCCTCGATGGTGATCGATTGGCGGTGGGCGATAAGGCTCGTCAAGATACCGCTCTCACCCGGCGCCATTCGCAGGTCCCCGGCCCCTACCCCGTTCGCGCCATACGTGGAGATACCCACTGCTTCCTGGCGTTCCGCATCCCATTGGAAGATGGCGGCGGCCTGGCAGCCGAGAAGCTTGGTGGATTGCTCGGCCATCTGGTCATAGATCTCGATCGGGTCGAGCGTAGACGTCAAAAAGATGCTCACCTGGTGGAGCAGGGTCAATTCTTCGGCCCACCGTCCTGCCTCTTGGTACAGCCGTGCGTTTTCCACGGCCATGCCGATCTGCTGGCCGATGGCGGTCAGCAGTTCCAGTTCCTGCGGCCGGATGGCGTCCGGCCGCCGCGCGCCCAGCGACAGCGCGCCCACCGCCCGGCCCTTGGAAACCAGCGGCGTGCCGACCAGGGTTTGAAGGCCCTCTTTGACGATGTACTTGGACAGGCAGTCGGCGGAGAAATCGGCGACGTTCAGCACAATTGACCGCATCCCGGTCACAGCCTGATCGGAGATACCCTTACAGGAGCAGTGCTGCGCGATAGAGTCCAGCAACTCGTCCAGCGGCGACGATCCCCGGTGTATCTGCAAAGCCAGCGTTTGCCCGTCGGGATCCAGGAGAAAGACACAGCCAGTCTCCATGTCGAGCACCGCCAAGACCATATCGAGCGCAGTGTTCAGGATCATGTCCAGGTCCAGCGATTGGCTGAGCGTGGCGGCGAGGGCGTTCTGGGCGGCCAGCCTGGTGTTGTGCTCGGCGATCTCGGTCTCGGCACGCTTGCGGTCGGTGATGTCCTGAAAGACGACGACCGCGCCCGCTAATTCGCCGTTTTCATAAGCTGGGGTACTCGTGTACCAGACGGGAAAACTCGATCCATCCTTTCTCCAAAACACCTGGTCATCTCCATGACGGATAACGCCCGTTCTGTATCCCGCGTGGATGGGGCACTCTTCTTCCGGATAGGGATTGCCATCAGATTTCGAGTGATGCCAGGTTGCGTGGCCGGGCTGTCCGATGAGCTCCTCAACGCTATGGCCAAGCATTCTCGCCGCAGCCGGATTGACGAATATGTGCTCCCCCTGCTGATCGATGCCCAGAATTCCCTCACCGGCCGATTCCAGAATCAGCTCGTTTTGACGGCTAAGCTGTTCGAGTGCCTCCTCGGCCTGCCTGCGCTCCGAAATCTCACGTTGGAGCTGTTCATTGGCGCTTGTCAGCTCGGCAGTGCGCTCTTCGACCAGGTCTTCGAGGTGGTCGCGGTATGCCTCCAATGCCTGCTCTGCCTGCTTTTTCTCGATGGACTGTTCGCGCAGGTAGACGTATCCCAGCAGAGGGATGGCCAGGATGTGGAAGCTGTTGCCGATGGGACAGATAATGTGGCGATAGGCTCTGTTCGTGGCATAGTTGAACAGGATCAGAAACTCTCCCTCGAAGAAGAACAACAGCGCCACCAACACGACGTTGCGCAGCCATCCTCGTTTCCTCGCCAGGGCAACGACGGCGACGGCTATGAGCATTGATAGGGTCAGGTGAAAGAGCCAGGCGCCCCACGTCTGGTGGAACTTGATCTCCGGGTGGGCGGCAAGCTGCCGGGGCCACGACCAGAGCGTGGCGAGAAGGCTGATGGCCGTTGCCCCCAGCCCAACTTGAAGATAGCGGCGCGATAGACGGACGTCGTCCAGGATGTAGCGCAAGAACGACCCGGCGACCATCACGATGGCTGCCATCGCCAGGGCATGTTCCACCGGCTCGGAGACAGAGCACATCGAATCTTGCCCTGTCGGGCTCAGCAGCCGGCCGGCCATGTGACCGAACATGTACAGTTCGCGGGCAAGACCCAGGCCAAAGCCCCATACCAGCAGTTTTTCGCGCGGCAACTCCTGTCGGCGCTGTCTAGACCAGGCGACTGCTAAAAGTGCTCCCCAGAGTATTGCGGGGAGCCCAAAACGCACCAGGTTGTTCTCCTGTGGACCAGGTCCCCCAGCAAATTGGCTCAGGAGCAACAAAAAGAAATCCCAAAAGCTCTTCAAGATGTTCCCTCTCCCCCCTGTGGTGCAAAAGAACAAGTGGCGCGATCTCGTGGTGGTCGATTTGGGGCCGTCTTTTATACAGAAGGAAAACAGCCGACTTTGCATCCGTCAAACGCTTCCACTTGTTACGGGTGCTGTCGGCTGTAACAATCAGTGAATTGCTGTCACCTCGCAGCCTTCCCTAAAGGATAGAACGTCAGATCTGTCCGCTGAAAAAAAAGTCCGCTGGCGACTCCAAAGCAAACCATCGATGAACATGCTTGGGCCATGCCAGTATGATCTTAGCACTGGAAAGTTCATAAAAGGTTAGAAAAATGTTAGAAAATGGTTAGAAACATTCATCATTCTGAGAAGTGCTACTGAGATGCCTTCAGCACCAGCGGAAGATAGGTGTGAAACTCTGGATCGGTGCCTTTTTCACCGTGGTGGACGAGAACCAGCCCCAAGAGTTTTTCATTCCACCTGTAGATGGGGGCGCCGGCAATGACGTCGGCGCAGCCGTCGCCGTTCACGTCGCCCGCCGTGCCCACCGAGGTGCCGAAATCGGTATCCGTTTTGTTTCCCCCTTCGCTCCAGCCAACGATGGTGCGCAATCCGAAGGCTGAGCCACGGAACAGAAAGGCCCCTCCTTCGTCTGGCTTGCCGTCTGGCGCATCGCCGCTGTAGTGAGGCGCACCGACGATGACGTCGGCGTAGCCGTCGGCGTTCACGTCCCCCGCTGTCCCCACTGAGATGCCGAACTGGATCGCGTCCTGGTCGCCCTCAACCGACCAGCCGGCGGTCTCGCTCGGTCCGGTGGGCGAACCGTAAAAGACAAAGGCTCCCCCTCCGTCTAGCTGACCATTGTTGTATTGGGGGCGCGCCGACGATGATGTCACTGCAGTCATCTCCGTTGGTGTCCCCGGCCGTGCCCACCGAGGCGCCGAACTCGGCCTCTGCCTGATCGCTATCGACTGTCCAATTGTGGCTGGTACTCAGGCCAGAGTCCGAGCCATAGAAGACGAAAACGGCCCCCTCGTCAGTCTCGCCATTGTCGTGTTGAGGCGCGCCGACGATCACATCGCCGTAGCCGTCGCCGTTCACGTCCCCCGCCGTACCCACCGCGGCGCCAAAAAGGGCATTGGCTTGATCGCCCTCGACCATCCAATGGGGGGTGGTCATCGGGCCGGATGGCGATCCGTAGAAGACATAGGCCGCCCCTTCCGCCGACTGGTCATTGGTGTAAAAGCTCGCCCCGACAATGATATCAGCGTAGGTATCGCTGTTCACATCCCCCGCCGTGCCCACCGATATGCCAAGATGGGCGTAGGAGTGGGCGCCATCGAAAGTCCAGTCGGGGCTGGTGCTCAGGCCATCGTCTTTCGACCCGAGGAAGACGTAAGCCCGGCCAGCCTCCGGCCCGTCGCTGCGGTAGCGGTACGCGCCGACGATGACGTCGTCACAGCCATCGCCGTTCACGTCGCCCGCCGTGCCCACGGAATGGCCAAAACGGGCACCCTTCTGACCGCTCCCGACCGTCCAGTCGGGGGTCGTGCTCAAACCAGCAGGTGAGCCATAGAACACAAAGACTGCGCCCTCGTTGTCGGTGCCGTTGTCGTACATGGGTGCACCGACGATGACGTCGGCGTAGCCGTCTCCGTTCACGTCGCCGGCCGTGGCAACAGA
>Ga0180438_10001530_pt1 | contig 40909 bp, 30 predicted proteins | sample SS_ome_12_FD_132455 | JGI IMG/M metagenome (GOLD analysis project Ga0180438, IMG submission 132455) | Hypersaline lake sediment archaeal communities from the Salton Sea, California, USA - SS_3_D_2 metaG | ecosystem: Environmental > Aquatic > Non-marine Saline and Alkaline > Hypersaline >... | reverse complement strand
ACCCATCTCGGAGATCGAAAGTGCCGAGGTATTGCTGGCAAAGATCGTCTGCCCAGGAAAGGCCTCCTGCAGCTCCTTGAACACCGCCGGGTTGATCGCCATCTTCTCGGGCACCGCTTCGATGACGATGTCCACATCCTCGAACTCGTCGTAGGTGAGGGTTGGCGTGATCAGGTCCAGCTTCGACTCCATATCACCGGCGCTCATCTTCCCCTTATCCACCCGACGCTGATAGATGGAGCGGGCCTTTGCCATGCCCGCGTCCAGCATGTTTTGATCGATGTCCTTGAGCACTACCGGCAGCCCTGAGTACGTGATGACCTGGGCGATCTCGCCGCCCATTGTTCCCGCACCGACAACTGCGGCTTTGAAGATATACATATCTGTGACCTCCTTCTCGTATTTGCCACCCTACAGCGGTATACGCTCCAAAATCAACGCCCCACCCTGACCACCGCCGACGCACATCGTGTCCATACCGTAGCGGACTTTGCGCCGCTGCATCTCCTGGGTCAATGTGGCGACTAACTTGGCAGCCGTGCAACCGACCGGGTGCCCGAGAGCGATGGCACCCCCATTGACGTTAACCTTGTCCCAGTCCCAGTTGTGCCCCTGCGCCTCCATCTCCTTGGCGTCGGCCAAGACCTGCGCGGCAAAGGCCTCATTCAGCTCGATCAGGTCGATGTCGTCCAGCGTAAGACCTGCCCGTTCAAGTGCCTTGGGCATCGCAAAGGCAGGACCGATGCCCATGTAGGCCGGATCGACCGCCGCGTAGGCGTAGCTGACGACGCGCGCCGTGGGCTTGAGCCCCAGTTCCTGCGCCTTGTCCGCCGTGCAGACGATCATAGCGGCAGCGCCATCGGAGATGGGGCATGCATTAGCTGGCGTGACTGTACCGTCCTTCTTAAACACGGTTGGGTAGAGGGCTGCCTTCTGCACCGTCAGACCGGGATTGATCGTCTCATCGTGGATGATTTTCTCCCGAGCGACCTCGCGCCCCGCTACCTTCTTGACGATCTCGACAGGCACGATCTCGTCATCGAACTTCCCCATTCGCTGCGCCATGAACGCTTTCTTGTGAGATTGGATGGCGTATTTGTCCTGCTCCTCGCGGGAGATATCGTACTTCTCCGCCAGGTTCTCGGCGGTGCGCCCCATGATCTGCTCGCAGATCGGATCGGTGAGCCCCTCCCACAGACCGTCGGTCAATTCGGCATGGCGGAGTTTGTATCCCCAGCGGGCTTGCTTGAGAAGATAGGGAATGTTGCTCATACTCTCGGTGCCGCCGCAGAGATATACCTCCCCATCTCCCGCCTGAATGGCCTGGTAGGCCGAGGTGATGGATTGTATCCCGGAGGCACAGTTACGCTGTACGGTGAAGCCTGGCACATCAACTGGTACTCCCGCCATCAGTGCCGATACCCGCCCCACATTGGCCGCATCGGAGGGCTGACCGATGTTGCCCAGGATCACCTCGTCCAACACCGCCGGGTCCAGCCCCGTTCGCTCGAGTACCGCCCGAAAGACGATCTCGGCCAGGTCTTGGGCCCGTTTGCTGCGCAGCGCACCGCCGTGGGCTCCCACCGGCGTGCGCACCGGACTGACAATGACAACCTCCTTCACTCACACACCTCCTTGATCTATTCGTTTAGTGGATCTGCTCGCAGACCCCGGACAACTGTCTCAAATGCTGTCTGATAGAGCACCTCACGCTCCACGCCAATCATCTCCCGCCGCAGCGGATGCTCCATCAACTCCAACACGCCGTTCATAGTTGCCCAGAGGATACTGGCCGCCTGCTGAGCATCGCAGCAACGGAATGTTTCTTCATCCACGCCCTGTTGAATTGCCTTTGCCACCCAGTCCAACCCATCCAGACTGGCAGACAGTACCTGCTGGTAGACCTCTGGGGTGACCGAATCCTGGAAACGACCGCGATCCATCGCCATCAACAGCCGGAAATACTCCGGATCCTCTTTGAAGAAACGCAGATAGGCGAGACTCAGCCGCCGTAACCGCTCGTCCGCCGCGAGAGGCTCCGACGCCGCGTAGGCCTGCTCCAGCTTGTCGACTAGTTCATCCAGCCCCTCTAAAAGCAAAAAAGCAAGGATGGTCTCCTTGCTCTCAAAATACAGGTATACGGTGCCCTTGCTGACTTCCGCTCGCTCGGCCACATCATCCACAGTAGCGCGGTGAAAGCCATTCTCGAAGAAAACCACACGCGCTGCCCGGAGGATAGACTGTCGTCGCTCTTCCTTTTCCCGTTCACGACGTGCTCTGGTTGTCACATGGCCACCCTGTCTGCTAACTCGCGGTCATTAACTGACTACTAGTCATTATACATCAAGAAACTCTTGCTGTCAATAGTCCCAAGAATCTTGAGACAGTCCCGCTTGTGCCTCCTCGTTGCTGTGCTATAATGAAATACTACTTACAATCGCTTACAGGAGGCATGTTGCGTCGCACAAAAGACCGGCGAGCACGCATTGTGCTCTGGATTATCAGCCTATTGGTCGTCATCAGTATGGGCCTCAGCTTGGCCATAACACTTGTACCTCCGAAACGGGTCACACCCACTCCCATACCGACCTACACCCCCTTCCCGACTCGCACACCCACACCTACTCCTGCGTGAGGCTCTCTACTAATGAGGAAATCAAACGATTTATGAGTGTGCCAGATCTTACTGTTCTGAAGGAGTCGCACTATGGCCAACAAGCCGCTCAAGGTCCTGTTTCTCGCCGCTGAGGCAGTGCCCTTCGCCAAAGTGGGTGGGCTAGCCGACGTGGCTGGTTCGCTGCCCAAGGCCATCCGGGCGCTGGGCCACGACGTGCGGTTGATGATGCCGCGCTACGGCACTATCCGTAGCAAACAGTTCCACCTTGAGAAGATTGGCGATCCGTTCCCTGTCCCGGTCGGTCCTGGAAAAGAGCAGGTCCACCTCATTGGCGGCACGCTTGGAGAATCTGACGCGAAAGTCCCTGTGTATCTCATCTGGAACGACCAGTATTTCTCCTCCCGCGATCGCGTCTACGGCTTTGAGGACGACGCTCAGCGCTTTGCCGTCTTTGGGCGGGCAGCCCTCGCCGCACTTCGCCTCTTGAAATGGAAGCCAGATGTGATCCACGCCAATGACTGGCACACTGGCATTGTGCCGACCTGGCTGAATGCAAATGGTCAGACAATCCCTTTCTACCGCGACATCGCCACCCTCTTCACCATTCACAACCTAGCCTACCAAGGAATCACCGGGCGGCTAATCCTAACCTTCGCCCAGATGGAATATGTCGAGCACCTATCCATAGAGCAGCCAGGGACGGTGAACTGGATGGCCCAGGGTATTGCCCACGCCGATCTGGTTAACACGGTCAGCGCACAATACGCTCGGGAAATCCTCACCCCAGATATGGGAATGGGATTGGACTCGCTACTGAGAGAGCGAAAGGACCGGCTGTCTGGCGTGGTGAATGGGATCGACTACGAACAGTGGGACCCGGCCACGGACCCCAATATTCCTCACCGCTTCGATGCCGACGGGCTCGACCGGCGGATTGCCAACAAAACCGCCCTACAGCAGCAGACGCGCCTCCCTGTACGATCAGACGTCCCCTTGATCGGTATGGTCACGCGGCTAGACCCAGTAAAGGGTATGGATCTGATGGAGCCAGTGTTGGAATGGCTTCTGGAGCAGGAGGCACAATTCATCGTGCTTGGCACCGGCCTCCCCCAGTACCACGAGAGTCTCGAGCGAATCCAGGGGCGTTTCCCCAATAGAATGCGTGTTTTCCTCAAGTTCGATGAGGTACTGGCACGACGCATCTACGCTGGTGCTGACATGTTCCTCATGCCCAGTGGCGTTGAACCGTGTGGGCTGGGGCAGATGATCGCTATGCGCTACGGTTGCGTCCCCGTCGTGAGGGCAACCGGTGGATTAGCGGATACGGTCACTGATTACACAGCCAAGCGAGGTCGGGGCACTGGATTCACTTTTGTGGACTTTACTCCTGAAGCGTGTAAGGATGCGCTGGCCCGAGCACTGAAGGTCTATCACAGGAAGCAAGCCTGGCGCAGAACCCAGCAGCGGTGTATGTCGATTGACTTCTCCTGGTCAGCTTCGGCGAAGCAGTACGTCAAACTCTACCGGCGGGCGATGACGGTGCATGGAACGCAAGGGACGTAGGAGTCGCAATGCGCACTCTGGCGATGATCCTGGCGGGTGGTGCAGGCAGCCGGCTGAGCGTACTCACCCAAAAAAGAACCAAGCCAGCTGTGCCTTTTGCCGGAAAGTACCGCATCATTGATTTCACACTTTCCAATTGCTCCAACTCTGGTATATTCACCGCCGGCATCTGCACCCAGTACCGCCCCCGTTCGCTCAACGATCACATCCAGTCGGGCTGGCCGTGGGACCTGGACCGTTTGACCGGTGGCGTCACCCTCCTTCAACCCTATGTGGGTCTCCGTGATATGGACTGGTACCAAGGTACCGCCGATGCCATCTATCAGAATTTGGACTACATTCGCCGTCAGCGTCCCGACGTCGTCCTGATCCTCGGCGGTGATCACATCTACAAGATGGACTATGACGTGCTGGTCTCCTTCCATCTGGATCACAGTGCCGATCTGACCATTGCCACAGTGCGCGTCCCGCCGGAGGAAACCCATCGCTTCGGGATATTGGAAACCGATGAGGAATACAGAGTGATCGGCTTTGAGGAAAAACCTTTACAGCCCAAAGGCACTCTGGGCTCAATGGGCATCTATGCCTTCAACGCCGACATGCTCGACGATGTCCTGACGGCCGACCACGCCCGCGCCGGGTCTCTCCATGACTTTGGCGGTGACATCATCCCGCGGATGGTGAAGAGCCATCGGGTTTACGCCTTGCCCTATCATGGCTACTGGGTGGACGTCGGCACCATCGAGGCTTACTGGCAAGCCCATATGGACTTGCTCGTGGAAAAGCCCCGCCTGGATTTGATGGATCGAGGATGGACCATCCACACTCGCAGCGAAGAACGACCTCCAGTTAACATCCGCAGTGGCGCCATCGTGGCGCAATCCCTCATCACCAACGGCTGCGTCATCGAGGGGACCGTAGAGCACTCAGTGCTTTCGCCAGGAGTAATCGTCCGACGGGGAGCCACCGTGCGCCACTCCGTTGTGATGACCGACGCAGTGGTCGAGGAGGGCGCAGTGGTGGACCACGCCATCTTGGATAAGCGCGTTCGGGTCGGAGCAGAAGCACGGATCGGCTGGGAAGACAAAGAGGCGCCTTACACTCCGACCGCCCCGCACAACGGTATCACTGTTATTGGCAAGAACACACCAATTCCAACCCGGGCACGCATCGGGCGCAATTGTGTGATCGCCGCTGATCTCGACGAGAGCATGTTCGAAAGTAGCCTGATCCCCAGCGGAACGATCATCGGAGTCGTGGGTGAATAACAGGCCAAGCCACTCGTGTCTAGAGTCAACATCCCCTTCATGTTGTACAGTCATCCGCCCGTCGGTAGCTGCGACGGGTTTTTCTGCGACTCTTGCTATACCGTGACACTTTCCAGGTTTTCCCTGCTGCCGAAGAGTTGACCGAGAAAGACGCATCACCATAAGAGGCAGGTCCAAATGGAGTTTCACATATCCCGCAATGCACGAGATCGGTATCAGTTTGATCGCTCCCTGTTCTCTCTAAGTGGGAATGTCATTCTAGCCGATTTCCACGCCGCGCGGGTCTTTGCACAGAAGATGAACCAGAAGCGAGATTTGGTTCGATTCCCGGAACAAGCTGTGAAAGCGGGGCAGATCAACGCCATGGGCCTGATAGACGAGATCATGCACATCGTAGTTGGGCTGTACCGCGAGCAGACAAACCCACAGGTTATGCAGCAGGCGCTCGACTGGCTGTACGAGAAGCTGGATAGGACTGTGGTTGACGTGGCCTTACACAAGTTCGCAGACGAATTCCCTCCGCTTGCCGTCTATCAGCGAGAGGTCACCCTCGAAGACTACCTGGAAGGTGAAACCGACGGCGTCCCTAACCGTCAGATTGTATTGGAAGAACTGCTGATGCTCTGGCTGGCAAACGTGAACCCAGCCTTCTACCCGTTCCAGGAGCTCTTTGACGACACCACGTTGGACAAGGAAACCGCATATCGACAGATCGTGTCCAGCCTAGACGAGTTCTTCGAGACACAGCCCTCCTTTGGTCCCCAAAGCCAAAACCTGGTGGATATGCTACGCAGTCCCGCCCTCGCCGTACCCCACTCACTCGCCGGACAACTTGAATACATCCGGGAGCATTGGGGACATCTACTGGGCAAATACCTGTATCGTCTCCTCAGCAGCCTGGATCTGATCAAAGAGGAGGAAAAAGCGATCTTCCTGGGACCAGGCCCAAGCCGAATCGCCGAGTTCACCGGGCTAGAGCTGGAGCTCGAACGTTTCAGCCCTGACCGCGATTGGATGCCCAGCCTGGTGCTGATCGCCAAGAACGCTCACGTGTGGCTGGACCAACTCTCCAGACAATACGCCCGCCCGATGAAGCGACTGGACCACATTCCCGATGAGGAGCTGGACGCTTTGGCTCGCCGGGGCTTTACCGGTTTGTGGCTGATCGGTCTCTGGGAGCGAAGCGCAGCATCGCAAAAGATCAAGCAAATGTGCGGGAATCCTGAGGCCGTCGCGTCGGCCTACTCGCTGTTTGACTACCGGATTGCGGCCGACTTGGGTGGCGACGAGGCATATCAGAGTTTGAAGGAGCGGGCCTGGAGGCGAGGCATCCGACTGGCCAGCGATATGGTCCCCAACCACGTGGGCATTGACGCCAAATGGGTGATCGAGCATCCAGATTGGTTTATCGCATTGGATTATAACCCCTTCCCCTCCTATACATTCAACGGCCCCAACCTGTCTTGGGACGAGCGCGTTGGCATCTACATAGAAGACCACTACTATGACCGCACGGACGCAGCAGTGGTCTTTAAGCGGGTGGATCGCTGGAGCGGCAGCGACAAGTACATCTACCACGGCAACGATGGCACCAGTATGCCGTGGAACGACACCGCCCAGTTGAATTACCTGAACCCGGAAGTTCGCGAGGCCGTGATCCAGACGATTCTACACGTGGCACGTCAGTTCCCCATCATCCGTTTCGACGCCGCCATGACCCTGGCCAAGAAACACTATCAGCGACTATGGTTTCCAGAACCCGGTACCGGAGGAGCCATACCCTCACGGGCGGAACATGGTCTGACGAGAGCCGAGTTCGACAGGCTCATGCCCAACGAGTTCTGGCGCGAGGTAGTGGACCGGGTGGCGCAAGAGGTACCGGACACCCTGCTGCTGGCCGAGGCGTTCTGGCTGATGGAAGGGTATTTCGTACGTACCCTCGGTATGCACCGCGTGTACAACAGCGCGTTTATGAATATGCTCCGAGACGAGGACAACGCCAAGTACCGCAGCGTCGTGAAGAACACACTCGAGTTCGACCCGCAGATTCTAAAGCGGTACGTCAACTTTATGAACAACCCAGATGAACGGACGGCGGTGGACCAGTTCGGCAAGGGCGACAAGTACTTTGGCATCTGCACGATGATGGCTACGATGCCGGGCCTGCCGATGTTCGGGCACGGCCAGATCGAGGGTTTTGCCGAGAAATACGGTATGGAGTACCGTCGGGCGTATTGGGACGAACAGCCCGATGGTTATCTGATCCAACGACATGAACGAGAGATATTCCCGCTGCTGCGCCTACGGGTTTTGTTTGCCGGGGTGGCGGATTTCCTATTGTACGATTTCTTCACCCCGGAAGGCCATGTCAACGAGGATGTCTTTGCTTACTCGAACCGTGTAGGGGACAAACGGGCACTGGTGGTCTATCACAACAAATACGCCGAGACCCGAGGATGGATTCGGACATCGGTGGCCTACGCGGTCAAGGGTGAGAGTGATCAGAAAGCACTCGTGCAGAAATCCCTGGGCGAAGGTCTGGCGTTGCACAATGACGAAGAGCACTTCACAATCTTTCGAGATCACGTCACCGATCTGCAATACATTCGGAATAGTAAGGAGTTGTGGGAAAGAGGATTGTACGCGGAACTAGATGCGTACAAATGCCACGTCTTCCTCGACTTCCATGAGGTACAGGATAGTGAGTGGCGACAGTATGGTCAACTGGCGGCCTATCTAGACGGACGTGGAGTGCCAGACATTGAAGAGGCCCTGAGAGAGGTATTCCTGCAGCCCGTTCACCATGCGTTCAGAGAACTGGTCAATGCCGATACGTTCCGGCGGATTACGGATGCTCGCGTGACCGCATCTGGTGGACAGCCCGACGTGGCACTCTTGGATGAGGTCGAGCAAAACATGGCTCATCTGCTCCAGGAGATCGTGCGAATAACGAATCACGAACCGCGAGCTGCAGAACTGGGGGAAGAACCGTGGAGGACAGTGGCGCAGGAGACACGACGGGAGTTGGAGGCGGCGCTGTGTCTCGAAACTGGCCTCTTGCCGCCCCCCTTGCAGCAGACCATGGTCCGTGGGTTGCGCGATGACCCAGCAGCTTGGCCCACGCTCCTGGCGTGGATATTCACGCACGCCGTGGGAAAAGTCGTGGACGAGGCCAACTTCGAGCAGGTCAGCCGCAGTTGGAGCGACGAGTGGCTTCTAGGCAAGATCATAGCCAGGGCACTGCGAGAACTCGGATCGGACGAGGGCGCAGCCTGGTGGGCGGTCACGACGATCAAGATACTCACCAGTCACCAGCGCTGGCCTGAGATCCAGGCCGTCGAAGAGGGAGAGCGAGCCTATCAGGTGTTGGAATCTTGGCTGCAGGACAATGAGGTGCAGCAGTTCCTACAGGTAAACCGCTACCAGGGTCTCCTGTGGTTCAACAAAGAGGCATTCGAACACCTCCTGTGGTGGATGATGCTGTCCGCCGCGGTCGCGATCAGCGCCGATCCCCTCCGCTCGAAAGCCGAGGTAGCTCGGGAGATCACTGCGTGTCATGACACCATAAAGAAGTTGCAGCAAGCCAAAGAGATATCTGGCTACCAGATAGAAAAACTGCTAGGAGCTTCAAGCGAATGAAGTGCTCTATTTGCAACACAGAGAATCCTCCCGACGCAACAAGCTGTCACCAGTGCGGATTCAGCTTGGGCCTCAGCCACCCCGCATGGCCTGATTTTCCCACCTTTGATGTTCCCGAACCGGCCGAAATGCCCGCGTGGCCAGAGTTGCCCGAGATTGAAGCTCCTCCCGTGCCATCAGAGCTTGTCTGGCCCGACGACGAAGGTCGGACAAGTAGCGCCGAAGGCATCGAGGTCGATAGCATCGCAGAAGGGGAGCACGCAGAGGCCCAGCATATCCCCCTGCTCCTCAGCGACATACCGGCCAAAGACGTCCATCCTGCTGAGGCTGATGATCTCGAACCGCCTGGAGCCCAGGAGATTGTCGCAGCAGACACGCCACCACCTGGCGATTCCTTCGATAATGTGTTAGCTCGATCACACATCGCGAGAGGATTCGAGGCCACACGCGAAGGGCTGTTGGACCAGGCACAATGGGAGTTCGAACAGGCGCGCGATCTGGCGGACAGCACAGACATCGCCCGCCTGGCACAGGCCCAACTGATCGAGTTACACGGGCCAGCGTTGCGGCCGATGCTGAAACAGACAAGGCCAACTGAGCAAGCATGGCCAATTGAAGGGTCCGCTCCTCAGCTCACGGCATCCCAGATATTGGCATTAGATTGGAAGCCTGTGGTGCGCGTCGGCCTGATTCTAGGAGTACTGCACGCGATGTTTGCCGGTTGCAGCGCTCCGTTCTGTGGGGGTTTCCTGCTTGCTCCCCTTTTCGGCCTCGTCGCCGGCTGGTGGACCGCACAGCAAAAGACCGACCATATTGATGGCAACGACAGCCAATTACCCGATCCCTTCCGAGCCATCGTCGCGGGTGCAATTACGGGTGTGGGGGGATGGCTAGGCCAGGCGACCGCCTATCCGGTTTGGCTCTCGTCCCTGGTCGATACACAGGGCGATGCAGGGGCATGGATAGTGACAACCTGTCTAGCGGCCTTTTTCGTCCCGATGTCAACCGCACTCAGCGTCCTTGGCTGGAGGGTTGGGAAACCCAAGCAACACCCCCGTTCACCCTCACGAGGAGAATGAAGAAAGAGTATATCCACCAGAGGTTGAACCAGGAGATCACGGCGATCGGCGGGTACTATGTCTTGATGAAGGAAGCCCGACTGCCTCTCCAGGGACGAGAAGTCCTGTACGTGGTCGGCTACGCCGTGATCGATACCTCCTGCTGTGGCATTGGCGGCTGTGCCTATGCCCTGGTGCCAGGGTTCATCCTGGATTGGAGATGCAAGAAGAATGAGGACGGTCTCGCCGTGTCTCAAGTGGAACCGATCCACGATGAGGCCATCCAGAAGGAGGTTCGACGCTTGATCGAGAAGAAAGAGACAGTCCAGCAGGCCAGCTTCTAGCAACGGAGATGTGTCTCGTCTGAGAACTCGCTCCACGCACGAGGCAGACCGGCAACAGGGCTACATCCACGCATGCGTGAGTTATCCGCTGGAAGATCTGTAGATTCGCCTGTAGCCTATCGTACGCAGCTACTATCGACTACAAGGAGCCCAGTTATGTTCAAGACCCGCGTCACTGAGCTATTCGACATCGAATACCCCATCACCGGGGGAGCGATGATGTACGTATCCAAGCCCGAGTTCGTGGCCTCCATCTCCGATGCTGGCGCACTAGGGATGATGGCATCAGCTATGTTCGACTCTCAGGACAAGTTTCGCCAGGCTGTCCGAGAGATCAAATCCCTGACCGACAAGCCTTTTGGCGTCAACTTGAGCCTCTTCCCGGCACTGCGGCCGATCGACAACGATCTCTACGTCGAGGTTATTCTGGAAGAGGATGTACCAGTGGTAGAGACCAGCGGCCACCGTCCACCAGAGGACTTGCTGGAACGCTTGCAGGCAGGCGGTATCAAGACGATGCACAAGTGCGTCAGTGTGCGGCACGCCCTCAGTGCACAGAAGTCCGGCGTGGATGCAGTGACCGTATTTGGGAGCGAAGGTGGTGGCCATATTGGCGAGATGGGGTTGACGACTATGTCTCTGGTGCCCTGCGCCGCCGATGCGCTGGACATACCAGTACTGGCAGCAGGAGGTATTGCCGACGGAAGGGGATTGTTAGCGGCGCTGGCCCTGGGTGCAGAGGGCGTCACCATCGGCACACGGCTGCTGGTCAGCGAGGAGTGCCCAATTCACGAAAACATCAAACAGGCGTTGATAGCAGCCACGGAGGCAGACACACTGCCGATCCTAGGCACCCTCCACAACACGCTCCGCGTCTGGAAGAACCCCACCGCCCTCAAGGTAGCTGAATTGGAGGCCGCCCGGGCTGATATGTGGGAGATTCTGTCCATTGTGGCTGGCACGGAGACCAAACGTATGTACGAAGAGGGCACTGTGGACTCGGGGGTGATCGCGTGCAGTCAGTCTATCGGTATTGTGGGCGAGATCAAACCAGTGGCAGAGGTGATCAGCGGGATGGTGCAGGAAGCGATGGCGATTGCTGGTAAACTGGCAGGCCTGTAGAATAGCAAATCGGCAACCGGTACAATCATATCCCCATGAAGAACTGATGGACACCGCCCGTGAGTGGGCTGCGCGCTTGGCTGCAGGGCCGACGCTCTCCATCGGCGCGATCAAGCTAGGGATGCAACGCGCATTACACACCACTTTTAGAGACGCCTTGCACTGGGAGGCCATGATGCTCTCTCTCATCGCCCAGACCGAGGACGCAGGAGAGGGCCTGGTCGCCTTCCTTCAGAAACGGAAGCCAGAGTTCAAGGGGAGGTGAGAGTGCATTGCAACCGGACACCGGCCGTACAGGGGAAGTTTCGATGAATGATACACCTCGCATCCTGATTGTTGACGACGATGAAAACACCTCTCGAAGCCTGAAGCTCATGTTCGAAGAACAGGGATACGAGACTGAGAACGTCGGTACAGGGAGGGAGGCCAAAGACAAAGCACGAGGCGGATTATTCAACCTAGCTCTCTTGGACACCAGCCTGCCCGATATGGAAGGGATAGAGCTGCTGGTGCCTCTCAAGGAAATACATCCTGATATAGCAGTAATCCTGATTGCCAGCATTACCTCGCTGGAGACGGCGGTGCGGGCCCTTAACGAGGGAGCGTCAGCCTACATCACCAAGCCCCTGAATATGGAGGAATTGCTGACTACAGTGACAGAGGTGCTTGAGAGGCAGCGTCTGGCGATGGAAAACAGAAAGTTGTACCAGGCTGCCCGACAAGAACTGGCGGAACGCACACGGGTGGAGGAGATGCTGCAGCAGCGCAACCGCGAACTGGCTGTGTTGAACCGGGCCAGCCAGGCGCTCGCCTCCACCCTCGATCTGGATCGGGTACTAGTTAATGTGCTGGAAGAAGTACGCCGTTTGCTGGGGGTGGTTGCCTGCTCGATCTGGTTGATCGATCGGGAGACGGACGAACTGGTATGCCGGCAAAGCATTGGTCCACAGAGCGAAATTGTGCGCGGCTACCGTCTGGCGCCAGGTCAAGGATTGGCTGGTTGGGTAGCTCAGACTGGCGAAAGCCTGGTTGTCGCGGATACGTGGACTGACAAGCGTTATTTTCGGGGTGTAGACATGGAGACCGGCCTATCGCTGCGCTCTATACTCAGTGTTCCGCTGCGTGCCAAGCGAGGCGTGACCGGCGTTATCCAGGTGACGGACACGGAGACTGACCGGTTCGACAGGACGCACTTGGCACTGATCGAGCCCCTAGCCGCCTCAGCCGCCATCGCTATTGACAATGCGGAGTTGGTCGAAGCACTGCGCCAGCGCACCGCCGAACTGGAAGCACGTAACGAGGAACTAGACGCATTCGCCCACACCGCAGCCCACGACCTCAAAGGACCATTGGGATACATAGTCGGTTTTGCCAAGGTGTTGGAACAGGATTACGCTACGATGTCGGATGAACAACTACGCCGCTACCTCCACACGATCGCACAGAGCGGGCGTAAGATGGGCGACATCATCGACGCGCTGCTCCTCTTGGCCAGCGCGCACAAGTTGGAAGAGGTGGAGTTGGAGCCATTGGATATGGCCAGTATCGTGGACGACGCACAGCAGCGCTTGGCCTATATGATCGAGGCTTATCAAGCCCGGGTCGTGCTGCCCGACGCCTGGCCGACGGTGATGGGCTACGGCCCGTGGGTAGAAGAAGTGTGGGTCAACTACCTCAGCAACGCACTCAAGTATGGTGGCCGACCGCCACTCGTAGAGCTGGGTGCCACGACACAAGCGGGCGGCACAGTCCGTTGCTGGGTGCGCGATAACGGTGTCGGCCTCACAGCCGAGGAACAGGCTCGTTTGTTCACACCGTTCACCCGACTTGATCAGGTTAGTACCAAGGGACATGGGTTGGGACTATCCATCGTGCGACGCATCGTGGAAAAGCTCGGCGGGGAGGTGGGGATAGAGAGCGAAGTAGGCCAGGGGAGTGTGTTTAGCTTTACCCTGCCTGGGTGCGAAACGTGAATATCAAGCCCTTCCACACCGAGCGATTCTTTGCTGTCCACGAATTCACCGCGCCGTACATCTTGTGTGCGTCCGATTGCGAGTCGCTGACCGTGGGTGATCTATTCCAATTGGCCGATGTCTCGTGGGAATCTTTGAGCAGACTGCGGCTAGGATACACCGAGAGCCAGGGCGCGTCCGCGCTCCGAAAGCGCATCGCCGATATGTATACCGGCGTCCATGCAGACGAAGTGATCGGCCTTTCTGCGCCAGAGGAAGGCATCTTTGTGACGATGCACGCCCTGCTGCAGCCAGACGACGAGGTAATCGTGCTGTCGCCCTGCTACGACTCACTGGCCAACGTGGCAGAGTATCTCGGCTGCCGTGTCATTCGATGGTCACTGGTAGAAGCCGACCGGACATCATACAGCGAGCTGTCAAGCGATTCCCACAGTTGGCAACTCGACCTTGATGCGCTGGAACAGTCCATCACGCCGCGCACCAAACTGGTCATCGTCAACTTTCCCCACAATCCCACTGGCTACCTGCCCTCTCACGACAAATGGCGGACAATTGTCCAGATCGTTGAACGATCTGGCGCGTGGCTCTTCTCCGACGAGATGTATCGAGGCCTCGAGTATGACCCCGCTGCCCGCCTCGCCTCCGGTCATGATCTGTATGAGCGGGCGATTACTCTCTCAGGACTGTCCAAGACCTACGGGCTACCCGGGCTGCGCACTGGCTGGCTGGTACTGCGGAACACGTCGCTGCGCGACCGCATTCTGCGATGGAAGGACTACACCACTATCTGCGCTAGCGCGCCCAGCGAAGTTCTAGCTCAGGTCGCACTCCAGATCGGCGAAAAGCTAGCCGCACGCAATCGACGGATCATCCACGACAACCTGGCATTGGCAGAACCGTTCTTCACACGCTGGCGACATATCTTCCGCTGGAACCGACCACAGGCCGGTTCAGTGGCCCTTGTCGGCCTGCAAGGCCGCTCTGCTCAGGACTTTACCGACAGTCTAGTGACCGAACAAGGTGTGCTCCTCCTGCCTAGCACTGGCTTTGGATTTGGCGATGGCCATGTCCGCTTCGGTTTTGGGCGTCTCAGCTTTTCCGATGGGTTGGAGCAACTGAACCTCTACCTAGCACGCCAGATCCCGCCCGCGCACACCTTGTAAGACCCCAAGACGCAAACCACATAACATGGACTTTATTGACGACCCCAACCTAGCCCGCTTGTTGGCCGACGCATGCTCGCGGAGAGTACCGCTGCCTCCGTGCCCTCCAGCCCTCAAGGAGAGTCCACTTGCGGGAGGTCTCGCAAGTACTTGCCCTGCTCTTGTGGTAGAGACGATCAGTCCGAGAGACCATCGCCTCAAGCAACATATCGTGCAGCTCGCCACTTTGTGGTATAATTAGGCCAACCAGGCATGAGCGGAGCTTCTACTCAAGAGGTCGCTTAGCAGGTTTTGGGCGGGATCTAATCCAGAGGATCGGGACGAATAGCTTCGTTCGCGAATACTCCAGTCTGGGGAGGCAGCTCTTGGACTACAAATACCACTGCCGGCCTTGCCCGAGAGAAATACGTGACCGCTGCATCCAAGAGTGTAATCAATCCCCCAGCGTCAAGATGATGATGCGCCGGGCTTTCGACGCGGGGACGGACACTCAGGAGATGTGGCGGCGGCTGCAGATGAACTGTCTGCGCGTCCGCATGGACGAACAGGCTGCGATGCCCCGCTCGTCCCTCCTAGGAAGGCGTTTGAGGAAGGAACCGGAGGCTGCGGCAGCCTCTGTCGAAGCTCTGGAAGAGATCAAGAAAGCCCCCCCTCCTCCTCCCCCGGCAACGCCCGTGCCATCTCGTGAGCCGATCAGGAAGCCAACTCCTCCCCCGGCGGAGGTGAGACAAGAGAGAAAAGCGGAAGCTCCACCCGTGCGCTACTGCCTTGCCCTGCAGAATGGCAAGCATCGAGTGGGCCTGCCGGAGAATGGCGAGATCGTACTAGGCCGCTTCGACTCAGCGACAAACGTGACCCCTGATGTGGACCTGAGCTACGATGATAGAGAGAGCCTCGCCATCTCCCGCCGCCACGCTCGCGTCGTCGCCCGTGAAGGTCGGCACGAGATCGAGGACATGGGCAGTACTAACGGCACCAGGGTCAATAGGATACGCCTCAGAATCGGTCAGAAGGTGCGGCTGCGACCAGGCGATAGAGTCGGTCTAGGATACTGTGAATTCATCTATATCCCTATTCCAGAAGTAAAGAGCTCACCGCGCGACCCGTTTCCCCAGGCCCATCTGTGGGTCACCTACACCGGGCAGCGCTTCCCTCTACCCGCATGGGGTGAAGTGATCGTCGGTCGGAGTGACCTCTCAGTAGGGTTCACTCCCGACGTTGACTTGAGCCAAGCCGAAGACGCTGCCTACGTCGTCGCTCGTCGACACGCCAAGATCGTAGCTCGCAGTGGTCGCCACTACTTGGAGGACCTGGGTAGCGCCAATGGCACCAAAGTCAATGGTACACAGATCAAGCTCAACGAGCTCCGCATGCTTGACCTAGGCGATCATATCTGGCTGGGAGGGTGTGTATTGGTCTACGATATGGAACTTCCAGACTGAGGAGGGAGGCTCTGATCAAGAGCTTATCCGAACCTTCCCTGTTATCACCAAGCCGCACAATACATCAGTCAAAACGAGGTTAATGATGCCAAAGAAGAACACGAAAATGGGAGACGATACGGCAGCCACCACCATCATATGGGAGCAGGATGGCAAGGAGATGGTTCTTATCCCGGCCGGGGATTTCATAATGGGGAGCAACGAGGGAAAGGAAAATCAACGCCCTGCTCATACGGTTTATGTAGATGCCTTTTACATAGACCGTTACCCCGTGACCAACGAGGAATACAAGCGCTTCGTGGATGCCACTGGACACCCGGTCCCTTACTACGAAGTAGAATGGGCCGAGTGGGCCCACCTGTCAGACTACAATTGGGACCCAGACGATCGAACACCACCTAAGGGCAGGGAGAAGCATCCGGCAGTGCTCGTCAAATGGGAGGATGCAAGGGCGTATGCCGCATGGGCTGGCAAACGGTTGCCTACGGAAGCAGAGTGGGAGCGGGCCGCACGCGGCACCGACGGAAGGCGCTGGCCGTGGGGAAATGAGTTTGCACAGGGTCGGTGCAATACCAAAGAGACCAAGATCAACAGCACCACACCGGTGGGCCAGTACTCTCCGGAGAGCGACAGTGCGGAGGGAGTCGGTGATATGGTGGGTAATGTGTGGGAATGGACCAGTAGCCTGTTCCGTCCCTACCCCTATGATGCCAATGATGGACGGGAGAGCCAGGAAGCCGAAGGCTGGCGTGTCCTGCGCGGCGGTTCTTGGATGAACGATCTGGATACAGCACGTTGCACCGCCCGCCTTGATGCGGACTTTTTGTTCTTCAACAACGTCGGCTTTCGCTGTGTGGTGTCTGCTGAAGAGGCCGGACAAGCCAGTGAGGAATAGAGGACTCCCTTTCCGGCGGGGCTTTTCTTTCTCCTGAGACAAGCGTCAAATAAGCTGAATGAACCTACTTTCTGCAGGTCAGCGTAGAGACCGTGTCTGCTTCAGTATGTTCCTCCCAAGCACCAGGACACTGGCCCGAACCGGATACTACGCAGACTGCTCCAACCAGCGGTAGACCAGGTAACCTGAGACCGCGCCAAAGAGCAGATTCTGCGCTGGCCAAACACAACACCACGCCCCCAAAGTACCGATAGTCAGCGTCAGGCCGATGATCCAATCCAACAACCAGTAGCTGATCAACAGCAAGATACCCATCGCCGGACGTCCAGCATAGATCCAGCCAATGCCCAGAAAACCAAAGAACCCACCTGCGATCTCTAACACCAACGCCACAAAGGGATCTCGTTCACGCATTAGACTCTCACCTCTCGTTCTATCCATTCTCCGATCAACCAATAGCGGAAGTCACGTCCCTGATAGACCTGGTACGAGACGTACAGCCCATAGCCAAGCCAGATCAAAGGGACAAAGACCAGCAGCAATACCAACAGCAACGTCATCAGCAGCGCAAACGGCATCATTAGAAGCCCAACGAGCACTGCGGATAGCAATCCACTCACCGTCCACGCAATCGCTATCCAGACGGCCGACACCGCTGCAAAAACGGCGTAGAGCAACACGCCAGTTACCTGATAGGCGAAGGACTGCAATGCGTGAAAGGCGACGAACTGCGACCTCTCGCGATACCCAAAATACATCGCAAGAGCTACGGCTGGTCCGATCAGTACGCCAATACCGCCCGCCACCCCGAGTATCAGGGTTAACAGGATGCTTGCATGTGCCAGTGCCGCCGCCGTCCATTCATCCGCGGGCGCCTGCAGTGTCTCGTTCTCACCGCCGACCTCACTGTCCGCCATGATCTCATCCTCTACTGCTCCCCGCTCCTGGATCACTTCTTCATCTTGCATACTGCCTCTCATATGCGCGTATCTATTGCCTCCTACCTCCCAATACGCACCCCACGCGCCAGGGTTGCACCCCCACATCAGTGTGCTATAATTCGCGCGCTATGGTCACCAAGCGTCAACTTGGGATTGCTGTTGTTGCACTCAGCCTGCTCTTCATCGGTGGCATTGCAGCAGTGGATTCCTTCGGCGCCGGTCAATGGAATGGGTTCGGCCCACTACAGTGGATAGGAATTGGCCTCGGTGTTGCTGCCATTGCCATTGGTTCTATTCTGATTTGCTTGGGCGACCGCCCTGCCTGACCGGCCAACCAACTAGTCAACTGACCAACTCAGCTAACCACTATGTCCCCATCCCGTGAACTGAAGTCACTCGCCGTTTTCCTGGCTGCTCTTGCCGTCCTGGTCTATATCGGTTACCTGGCCATATATGTCGTCTATGCAGTGGATCTTTTCCGCTGGCCTTTCGACTACGATCAAGGGGAGGGCTTTGAACTGTACGACGCCATACTGTACAGCCAGGGGAAGTGGCCCTATCGGGACAATGCCGTCTATCCGTTCTACGCCTCGAACTACCCACCCCTGTTCCACCTGCTCATTGTCCCATTGCTTCCTCTGTTCGGCCCGCGAGTCATCGCCGGAAGGCTGGTCTCCTTCATCGCCACGCTCATCACCGGGGGAGTCATTTTCGCTGTTGTACGACGCAAAGTCGCCGACCCCGGGCAATACCCTGAGCTTGCCGAAGGGCAGAGCCAAAAGGGCAGCTGGTTCATTCCACTCATTTCTGGACTGGCCTTTCTCGCCTCTAACTACGTTTACCTGATCGGTCCACTGTGCCGGATGCACATGACTATGGTGATGTTCGAGACACTGGCTATCGCGTTTGTCGCTGAATTCGACCATCCCCGATATGGCAAACGTTATCTCTTTCTGGGCCTGCTGATGCTGCTCTGCGCCGGATATACGAAGCAGATGGCTGTGTTTACCGCTGTTGCCGCTCTGTCCTATGTCTTTCTACGCGATATCAAGAAAGCCATCGGCGCCGGTATCGTGCTGGCGACCATCGGCGGCGCCGTTTTTTGGCTGCTGAACGCTGCGACTGAGGGCCAGTGGTGGGTCAACACAATCCAGGCAAACGTCAACGAGTTCGACTATCGGCAGACACTCTTTCTCTTCGGGCAATGGTTCCGCCTACACACTCTCTTCATCATCCTGGCGGCAGGCTACCTGGTCTACGAGTTGTTCTGGGATCGACTTTCAGCCTATTCCTTGTGGTTTCTGTTTTCATTGGGAGCTGGCGCGCTAAGTGGCAAATGGGGTGCAGGATTTGGCTACTTTACTACTTCCATCGCTGCAGGCTGTCTGACCTCCGGTCTGGCGCTGGGACGTCTGCAGAACAAGGTTTCGAGATTGGAGCCTGGAGACCGCAATCTGCAAACCGCAACTCGCGCTCTCTTGACGCTTCTGTTCCCACTGGCCTACTTGCTACAGGCCCCACGTTTGCTTCATTTGCCTACCTCCGGCCCGGTCTTTGGCCCGCTAGCCCAAACGCTCGGCGTGGCCGATGAACTGATCCAAGGCGACTGCACCACGTTCCAATATCACGACGCGATGGGCTATACACAGTTGGGACATCTGCTCACGGCGGATGATTACGCAGCAGGCGAGGAGATCCTCAACTACGTCCGCACCGCCGATGGCCCTGCCTTCAGCGAGGAAGCTATGTTTAACTTGCTAGCTGGAGAACCGGTGGTGACCAATCCAACCCAGCTCTTCAATCTCTACAACAACGGCCTGCTCGATACCACAGAGATGATCGAACGCATCAACCGACAGGAGTTTGGCGTGGTCATTTTCCGCGCCCAGTTCTACCCCCAGCCCGTGCTACAAGCCATCGGACAGAATTACCAGCCTGTGGAGCACGTGTGCATGAACGGTTTCTACTACCATATCCTGTGGCCCCGCCGCCTATTGGCTGGTCCGCCCGGTTTGACAGATGGACCAGTGGGTCCAGACCGCGCTTCATTCACAGAGACGCAAATGAGGTGAAGGAGATGGAAAGAGATCTAGACTCCACGTTATCGAGATGTCCAGGCTGCGGTAGTTCCTCGTTTTCCGCTCGCCCCGGTGGCAGTCCCGTCTGCGATTACTGCCACGCAATCTATATCCCATCTGAGCGGTATTGCCCTGACTGTGGAACGCCATACGAGCCGAACGTCCAGCACTGCACCTCCTGTGGTGCTGATCTGGTTCGCGAATGCCGGGTCTGTAGGACCCTGAATCCATTGGACGTGCCCCAGTGCCTCATCTGCGGAGAGGAAATGGGAATACTGGGATCGCTATTCGGCCGTGTGACCACAACACGGGACGACTGGCTGAGGCAGGTTCGAGAGGAAGCGCCCACGCTCAAGGCCCAACAGGAAGCAGCGTCGGAGGCCCATCTCGGAGAGATGTGGGCCATTGAGCGCCGCCGCCGCGAGACTCTGGCACGCGCGCGCGCCGAGCGTGACCGGCAGCAGCGTATCATCGTCGCCATAGCAAGCGTCATCGTAGCTGCAGTTGTCATCACAATACTCATCGCCGTGATGGTTTGGTTGACGCGCACGCCAGGTCCGTATCCCCATCCGTTCCGATGAGCTCCCGCTGATGACAGTACCGCTGCGTCGCCTGTGGGATACCGCCCCCATACGTCTTTTCGTCGTTTTCCTCGTCATCTACGGCGTCACCGCTGGTCCGTCCCTATCCCGCCACTCGCTTGCTCCACACTTTGTCTACTTGGCAGAGTCATTCCTCCATGGCCATCTTGACCTGACCCACATCCCAGACCCACCCTACGACCTGACACTCTTCGCCAATCGCTGGTACGTCTCATTCCCACCGCTCCCCGCCCTGCTTATGCTGCCACTGGTGGCTATCCGTGGCCTGGCTGTTTCCGACATCTCCTTCAGTGTGCTCTTGGGTGCCATCTGTGTCTCCCTTTTCTACACCCTGCTGTCACGCCTCGAAACTTGGGACTTGAGCTTTGAGAAGCAGTTCGGAAGTGGGGATCCGAGGTCCAGGATCTGGCTCTGCGTCCTCTTGGGTTTGGGGACACCGCTGTGGTATTGCGCAGCCCTAGGATCCGTCTGGTACACAGCCCATGTGGTGGCCGTCGCCTGTCTGTGTCTGTATGGACTGGAGGCATTGGGACGGAATCGCCCCTTCCTGGCAGGGCTCTGGTTGGGGTTGGGATTCCTGGCACGTGCGCCTGTGCTGTTGGCCTTTCCCCTCAGCGTGGTGCTGGGCCTCTGGCAGAACCGCGGCCTGCGGGGAAAAATGTATTTTCTGTTCGTGTTTGCTCTGGGAACAACCCCCGCGCTGCTGGGCCAGACAGCCTACAACTGGGCACGCTTTGGCAATCTCCTGGAATATGGCTACCGCTGGATGAACAGTCCTGGCGCGCTGTTGGAGCGCCAAGTGACCTGGGGACAATTCAGCCTGCACTTCCTGCCAGAAAACCTGTACACGCTGCTGATTCGCCCACCGCTCGTCTCTTGCTCCCCCCTCCGCATCGAGCCCGACCCGTGGGGTATGGGACTGCTGTTCACCAGCCCGGCGTTGCTGCCGGCATTACCGACGCTTGCGCAGATCCTGGATACTAGTCCCTTTCGCTCCGCTTGTGGGGAAAACTCGCCCCCCCCCTTTCCAAAGAGAGGAAGGGGGCCTCTACGCTTGGGGCTGTGGCTCTCTATCATATTGGTGCAAGCGCCTTCATTGCTTTACTTCAACACGGGCTCCTATCAGTTCGGCTACCGCTTCGCGCTGGACTGGTTGCCGTTGGGCATATTGCTGGCGGCACTGGGAGCGAAAGGGTGGTCACGCCGGTGGGACAAATCACTCACCGTGTTCTCCGCCCTGATCACTGTCAGTGTGCTGATGCAACTTTGGGGCGTGCTGTGGATGTACCCCAACTTCAACGGTCAACCCTGGCACATGCAGTACGTCGAACTGGTGCGTCGCTTGCCACTTTGCTGCGCCGAGGGTTGACGTCATCCGACGCAAGGCGTATAATGCTTCGTGAGGCATCAAGATCGCAGAAAGGACGTGTGACCAGATGGTTGGCATTCTCACAGATACAACGGCCAGCATTCCAGAGAAGCTGGCTCTGAAGCTAGATATTGAGATTGTGCCATACTACGTCCATCGCGGGCTCGAAACCCTGCGTGATATGGTGGACGTCAAGCCCGGGGAGTTCGCCGCATGGCTAGAAGGGGCAACCAAGTTGCCAACGACCTCAAACCCCGCCCCTGGCGATTACCTGGTGGGTCTGAGACACCTCGCGGAACGCGTGAAGGAGATTGTCGTGCTCACCATGACCTCCAAAGGGAGCGGAGCTTACCAATCATGCCTGGCAGCCGTCGATATGCTGAGGGAGCAGACCCCCGAAGTCCAGGTCGAAGTGGTGGACACACTCCAGGTGGCAATGTCCCATGGATGGGCCGCCATCGAGTCTGCCCGATCCGCATTGGCTGGCCTCAGCCTCGACGAGGTCGTTCAAAGAGCCCGCGAGGTAGCACAGAAGGGTATGATGATCCAGACCGCCGATACATTGCACTATCTCTACCTGGGCGGTCGCATCGGCAAGGCCAAGCACCTGGTGGCCTCGGTTCTCAACATCAAGCCGTTGATCGGAATGCAGGACGGGATTATCGTGGCTCTCGGTACGACCCGCAGCCGACTCAAAGCCTACCGCCGGATGGTCGAGTTGATGCAACAGCGAGCTGGCGAAGGAGCGCGTATCAAGGTCGCATTCACCCATGTGGCGGCACTTGAGGAGATAAAGAAACTGGAGCCACTCGTCACGGCCCGCTTCGAGTGCGTGGAGACAATTGTGACCGAACTATCCCCTGCGCTTGCCGTCCATACGGGGCCGGGAACCGTAGGAGTGAGTTTTTTCCCGACATAGGCTCCAAATCGTTTAGTTCACAGCTTCTGACTCGACCACCAGCTCCTCTACAGGTTCTCCAACCCGGATCGCTGTGCCTTCACCCTTGCTGCCCTGACCTGGTCGTCGTTCAAAAGTCAGCTCCCCCTCCTCCACGTCAACGACGACCAAGTCGCCATCCTCGAAATCACCACGCAGCAACCTGACACTGAGTGGGCTTTCCACATGACGCTGCAAAGCACGGCGCAACGGTCGGGCCCCAAACTGCGGATCAAACCCCTCGCGGGCCAGCCAACTACGAGCGGCATCGGTCAATTCAACCGACAGCCCTTGCTCTGCCAGCCGTTGCGCGATCTCTTGCATCTGTAGATCCACAATGCGCTCAACATCCCCAACGGATAGATCGTTGAAAATGATGATCTCATCCACACGGTTGATGAACTCAGGTCGGAAGACCTTCTGAAGTGCCTGCTCTTTCTCCCTCTCTTGCTCTCTCTTCCCCTCTTCGTCATCGATAGCGGCTATGGCTCCTGGAAAACCCAGCTTCCGCGCTTTGCCGGCAAACTGTGTCCCCACGTTTGAAGTCATAACCACAACCGTATTACGAAAGTCCACAATATGACCCTGACCGTCGGTCAGCCGACCATCGTCCAGAATCTGCAGTAACGCATTCCAAACGTCAGGATGCGCCTTTTCGATCTCATCGAACAGAACGACGCGATAGGGTCGCCGACGCACGGCTTCGGTCAACTGGCCGCCTTGCTCGTAGCCAATGTAACCAGGGGGCGCGCCAAAGAGACGGCTGACGGTGTGATGCTCCCGGTACTCGCTCATATCGATGCGCAGCAGCGCATCTTCGTCATCGAAAAGGAACCATGCCAGCGCTTTGCCCAGTTCGGTCTTGCCCACGCCGGAGGAACCCAGGAATATAAAACTGCCGATAGGGCGACGCGGGTCCTTGAGGCCTGAGCGGGCACGACGAATGGCGTCAGAGATGGCCTCCAAGGCCTCATCTTGCCCGATGATACGCTGTCGCAGCGCATCCTCCATACGCAACAGCTTCTCCGCCTCCGTCTCCATCATCTGCGCGACCGGTATGCCTGTCCAACTGGCCACAACCTCAGCGATGTCCTCCTCCTCGATCGTCTCGTCGAGCTGATGTTCCTGCTGCCACATCTCGCGCTGGAGATTGAACTCCGCTTGGAGGTTGATACGCTCTGTCTTTAGCTCGGCCGCTCGCTTATAGTCCTCCAGAGCGCTGGCAGCATCAATCTCAGTCTGGAGCCGTTGGAGCTCCACCTGCTTTGCCTTCAGCTCCGGAGGAAGCGTGTAGAGTGCCACTCGCAGTTTGGCCGCCGCCTCGTCCATCAGGTCGATCGCCTTGTCGGGCAAGTGCCGATCCGTGACATAGCGATGGGAGAGACGTGCCGCAGCCACGATCGCTTCGTCGGAGATGCGCACCTTGTGGTGGGCCTCGTATCTATCGCGCAGCCCCTTCAGCATCTCAATCGTTTCCTCGACACTCGGTTCGTCCACAAAGACAGGAGCAAAACGTCGCTCCAGCGCGCTATCACGCTCTATGTACTGGCGATAGTCATCCAGCGTCGTCGCGCCAACGCACTGTAACTCGCCCCGGGCCAGGGCAGGCTTCATCATATTGGAAGCATCCATCGCTCCCATACCGGCTCCCGCACCGACAACATTGTGCAGCTCATCGATAAAGAGGATTACCTCGCCCTCAGCACGCTGAATTTCCTCGATGGCCCCCTTCAACCGTTCCTCGAATTCTCCCCGGAAGCGAGATCCAGCGACCATCGCAGCCAGGTCGAGCTGGATCACCCGCTTCCCCTTGAGAATCTCCGGTACGTCATCGCTGGCGATCTTTTGTGCCAACCCTTCGACGATAGCAGTTTTGCCCACTCCTGCTTCGCCGATAAGCACAGGATTGTTCTTGGTACGGCGACTGAGGATCTGGACCACGCGTAGAATCTCATCGTCCCGCCCAATCACCGGGTCTAGTTTGAGCTCACGGGCCATCAGCGTCAGATCGCGGCTGAACTTCTCAAGGAGTCGATAGCGTGTCTCCGCCCTGCGATCGGTCACGCGCTGTCCGCCACGCACCTCTTTGATAGCCTCGTAGATGCGGTCCTTGGTCACACCATGTTCAACTAGGATACGGGCTGCAGGCGTGTTGCGCTCACTGGCAATAGCCAGGAAGAGGTGTTCAGTTGAGATGTAGTCATCTTTCAGCCGGTTCGCCTCGTCGTTAGCCAGGTCGAGCACACGCTTGACACGCGGGGTGATAAAGACTTGTCCCACGCCACCCCCACCGTAGATGCCGGCCTTAGGGCTCCCTTTCAGCACCTCGTCCAGACGTTCGGTCACTTGCCCAACGTCCGCCCCCAAATTCTCCAGAATTTGCGGAATCACACCCTCTGGCTGTTCCAACAGGGCCAGCAGGATGTGCTCAATATCAACTTGGGTATGTCCGTAGCGCGTCATTATCTCGACCGCACGTTGGGCCGCATCCTGCGCACGCTCGGTGAAACGATCCAATCTCATCATAATCCAGCAATCTCCTTGTTGGGAAACCCCCTCTCACTTCGAATAGATTATACCGCACATTGCCGTAGCCGACAAAGAAGGACCAACAAGGATAGTGCCGGATGCCATCTCACGCAGACTCAAACGGGCATCCGGCACCGTGATCCGTTCCTCCCTACGCGGCTGTCGGCGCCGTTTCTGCCTTCCCAAACACCACCTGTCCATCCCTGGCATCCACTCGCACCGTGTCTCCCTCAGCGAACTCGCCCCGCAGCAGCGCCAGCGCCAATGGATCCTGTACCTCTCGCTGGATGACCCGCTTGAGCGGCCGCGCGCCGTAGACCGGATCGTAGCCAGCGTCCGCCAGGTGCTGCCGCGCCGCGCCGTCCATCTCCAACTCGATGTTGCGCTCGGCCAGCAATTCGCGCAGATGACGCATCTGGATGTCCACGATTTCCAGCAAGTTCTCCCTCGTCAGGCTGCGGAAGAGGATAATCTCATCGATCCGGTTCAAGAACTCTGGCCGGAACGTGCGATCCAATTCCTCCATCACCTTGTCCCGCGCAGCCTCGATCCCCAACTCCTTGATCCACCGGCTGCCCGTGTTGCTCGTCATGATCACGATGGTGTTGGTAAAGTCCACCGTCCGCCCGTGACCGTCGGTCAACCGCCCCTCATCTAGCAATTGGAGCAGTGCGTTGAACACCTCCGCATGGGCCTTCTCGATCTCGTCGAACAGGACCACGCTGTAGGGTCGCCGTCGGATCGCCTCGGTCAGTTGGCCACCCTCGTCGTAGCCCACGTAGCCCGGTGGTGCGCCGATGAGCCGCGACACGGTGTGCCGTTCCTGATACTCGCTCATATCGATGCGCACCATCGCTTCCTCGGTATCGAAGAGGAACTCGGCCAGCGCCCGGGCCAACTCCGTCTTGCCCACTCCCGTCGGCCCCAGGAAAATGAAGGTGCCGATCGGTCGATTGGCGTCCTGCAATCCCGCGCGGGCACGCCGGACGGCGTTGGAGACCGCCTCCACCGCCTCGTCCTGGCCCACAACCCGCCGATGGAGCGCCTCCTCCATCCGCAGCAGCTTCTCCACCTCCCCCTCCAGCAGCTTGGACACCGGAATCCCCGTCCACTCCGACACCACTTCCGCCACGTCCTCCGAGTCCACTTCCTCCTTCAGCAATGCCCGCTCGCCCTGCAGTTGGCGCAGTCGTCCCTCCTGCTCCCGCAGTTGCCGTTCCAGTTCCGCCAGCATGCCATACTGCAGCTCCGAGGCACGGCCATAGTCCGCCGTCCGTTGCGCCTCCTCGATCTGATGACGCACCTGCTCGCTCTGCTCTTTGGTGTCCCGGATGGCCTGAATGGCCGCCTTTTCCTGTTCCCATCGGGAACGCAGCGCCCCGCTCTGTTCCTGCAGGTCGGCCAGCTCTTTCTCCAGCTTGTTCAGCCGTTCCTTGCTCGCTTTGTCCTTCTCCTTCTTGAGCGCCTCCCGCTCGATCTCCAGTTGCATAATGCGCCGATCCACCTCGTCCAACTCGGCCGGCTTCGAATCGATCTCCATGCGCAGCCGGGAGGCCGCCTCGTCGATCAAATCGATCGCCTTGTCCGGTAGATGCCGATCCGCGATGTAGCGCTCGCTGAGCGTCGCCGCGGCGATGCAGGCGGCATCCTGGATACGCACCCCGTGGTGCACCTCATACCGCTCCTTGAGGCCGCGCAGGATGCTGATCGTGTCCTCCACCGATGGCTCGTCCACATAGACCGGCTGGAACCGCCGCTCCAGCGCGGCGTCCTTCTCGATGTACTTCCGGTATTCGTCCAGCGTCGTCGCGCCGATGGCGTGAAGCTCGCCGCGGGCCAGCATCGGCTTGAGCATGTTGCTGGCGTCCATCGCACCCTCGGCTGCCCCCGCCCCCACTACGGTGTGCAACTCGTCGATGAACAACACAACCTCGCCTGCCGCGTCCGTGACCTCCTTGAGCACCGCCTTCAATCGCTCCTCGAACTCACCCCGGTACTTGGCGCCGGCGACCAGCGCCCCCATGTCCAGCGCCACGATGCGCTTGTTCTTGAGTCCCTCCGGCACGTCCCCGCGCACGATCCGCTGCGCCAATCCCTCGGCGATGGCGGTCTTGCCCACGCCGGCGTCGCCCACCAGGACCGGGTTGTTCTTGGTGCGGCGGCTCAGAATCCGCATCACCCGCCGGATCTCGTCGTCCCGCCCGATGACCGGGTCCAGCTTCCCCTGCCGGGCCAGTTGGGTCAGATCCCGCCCGTACTTCTCCAGTGCCTGGTACGTGGTCTCAGGATGCTGGCTGGTGACCCGCTGGCTGCCACGAATGGCTGTCAGCGCCCGCAGGACGGCGTCCTCGGCAATGCCGTAGGCCGCCAGGAAGCGGGATGCCTCCCCGCCGTGGGAACCGGCGAGCGCCAGCAGCAGGTGCTCAGTGCTGACGTAATCATCGCGCATGCGCTTGGCGATCTTTTCCGCCTCATCGATGGCACGCCCCAGTTCGCGGGAGAGTCCCACCTGCGTCGTCGCCCCATAGACCTTGGGCTTGCGCTGTAGTTCTCCCTCCAGCGACAGCGCCATGTCGCCCGGGTCGCCCTCCAGCTTCTGTATGATCTGCGGCACAATGCCGTCGGTCTGGCGCAGGAGCGCCAGCAGTAGGTGCTCCGGCTCGATCTGGCCGTGACTGTATTCACCTGCCAGCGACTGAGCACCGACGATTGACTCCTGTGCCTTTTGTGTGAACTTGTTCAGATCCATACTCCCTACTCCTATGTATCCTAAAACTACCGGAAGCCGCCTGCCGCCCTCCGGCTGAATGACTGCCTATATTGTACCGCTACTACATTAGAGATACAATAGCGTCCCATTGGATTTGTGTAAGAGCGGCAAAGATCAACTTCTGGGGTGCCGTCCACGTCCGCGCTCACGAGGGTGGGGGGCAACTTGGACACTTCGACCAGCGAACTTGACCAGCAGATGGGACCTTCCCGGCAGACGATCGGTCACCTGCGTCGGCAAGCAGTCGGTCGGGGCGAGTTGTTCGAAGATGTCCCATGTGATGTTTGTGCCAGCGCAACCGATGGGTTATAATCAGTGCACGTTGAACACAGCACCCTGGGCCTGCAGGCAGGCCAGACGTTCTGAGGAGCGCAATGGCACTTGATTCACGGTTGCTAGATCGAGCGCGGGGCTGCGCCGTGGGCGCGGCCGTGGGGGATGCACTGGGGATGCCCCTGGAGTTTGGTCCGCGCCAGCCGGCCGATCGGCTGGTGCGGGAGATGCAGGCGGGTCGGATTCCCGCCGGCACCTTCACCGACGACACGGAGATGGCCCTTGCGCTGGCCGAGAGCCTGCTGGCACACCGCCCCTTGAACCCGGCAGACCTGGCGCGGCGCTTTGTGGCCTGGCACCAGGCCGGCCCGGACGACTTGGGCGTCCACACCCGCAGCGTGCTATCTCGCATCGCTGCTGGAGAGCCGTGGCAGCAGGCGGTGGAGAGGGTGCAGCGGCAAAGGCCCGACTCGGCGGGGAACGGCTCGGTGATGCGCTGCTGGCCGGTGGCGCTGGCCCACTGGGAGAACCTCGACCGGCTGCTGGCGGACAGTCACCTGCAGAGCCAGGTCACGCACCCCCATGCAGAGTGCCTGGCCGGGAGCGGCTTTGTCAACGCGACCATTTATCACCTGCTGCGGGGAGCCCCGCCAGCGGAGGCTGTCGCACAGGCGCTGGAGACAGCGGACGTGCCCAAACCCCTGCGGGCGGTCATCGAGGCAGCCCCCAGCCGCCATCGCGGGAAGCTGAGGAACAGTGGATGGGTGCGCCACACGCTGGAGAGCGCCGTCTGGGGTCTACTGACCACCCATGCCTTCGAGGAGACGGTCGTCCAGGTGGTCAACCTGGGGAACGACGCCGACACGGCGGGGGCAGTGGTAGGTGCGCTGGCAGGGGCAGCCTACGGACTAGAAGCGATCCCGTCCCGATGGCGCGAGTCGCTGCAGGGCGAGTGGCCCCTGAGAAGCGGCGTGCGCTGGGGCGTGATGGAACTGGCTGAGCTGGCGGATCGACTCGTGGATAATTCGAGAGATTAGGGGCCTTACGATCATGACCCAAAGGATATCCAACAATGAACTTTGGCCTGGTCATCAAGGCTGGTGCTCTTCGACCCGACCACGGTGGCCGACAACACCTCGCCGGATCGGTCCGACGTGCCACCGACGGGCATCAAGACAGTGCTTATCGCCGGCCACGTCGTAGCCCAGGATGGACAGATCGCCAGTCGGGAACGGTGGGGGCGGGTACTGCGAAAGTAGCATGCAGGAAAAGAGTGAGGAATCAGCGTGTGATTCGTCGAAGAACATGGCCACGGAGGACCCCTAGGAGCCCCTGCACCGCGAGAGCGGTGGGGCTTGCTGCTTGAGACGGTGCCTTAGGCGGCTCTGTCGAAGAGATGACGAACGATGGCAAGTCCGAGAGGTAGGAGAATGATAATCGAAATCCAGAACCTTGTGAAAAGGTATGGAGACTTTGTAGCGGTGGACAATCTCTCTTTCGAGGTAGCACAGGGGGAGATATTCGGCCTGCTGGGACCGAATGGAGCCGGAAAGACCACCACCATCCGCGTCATTATGGATATCCTCAGCCCCGACACGGGGAACGTGACGGTCCTGGGCCAGCCGCCGGGCCAGGCAAAAGGACGTGTTGGCTACCTGCCGGAGGAGCGAGGACTCTACCGCAACCAGAAGGTGCTGGACACCCTGGTCTACCTGGCCGAACTGAAGGGGATGCCCCGGTCAGCGGCGCAGGAACGGGCGATGAGTCTGTTGGAGCGGATACAATTGGAGGACTGGGCCGCACGCAAGGTCAAGGACCTGAGCCAGGGTATGCAACAGCGGCTTCAGTTCGTCGCCAGTCTGGTCCACGACCCACAGGTCATCTTCCTGGATGAGCCGTTCCAGGGGCTGGACCCGGTCAATGTGGAGCGCGTCAAGGCGCTCATCACTGACCTCCATCAGGAAGGAAGGACCATCGTCCTCAGTTCGCACCAGATGAACCTGGTGGAGGTCCTATGTGACCGGATCCTCCTCATCAACCGGGGACGATCGGTGCTCTATGGCCCCCTGGCGGAGATCAAGCGGGATTACGCTCCCAACACCGTCCGAGTCCGGGCTTCCCACGTCCCTACAGACCTGCCAGGTGTGGTGGAGGTAGAACTCGACGACGGCGCGTTCAACCTGAACCTGGCGGAAGGCGCCAAACCCCAAACCGTGTTGCGCGCGCTCCTCGATCGTGATGTGGAGATCCAGACATTCGAGGTGGCACCGGTGCCGCTGGAGGACATCTTTGTGGCCGTAGTGAGTGGCGAGGAGGAGGGAGACGATGAATTGGCATAAGATCTGGGTGGTGGCTCGCCACGAGTACCTGGCCAACGTACGGAGAACTGGGTTCATCATCATGACGGCCATCGTACCTGTGCTGGGCGTTGTCATCCTGATGTTTGGGACGCTCTTCGCCGGTCAAGCGGAACAGCTTGGCAACTTTTTCGCTGAGCAATTCGACATCGGCAGCAAGATCAGCGGCGTGGTGGATCACTCGGGCCGCTTCTCCCCAATCCTGGCCGAGTATCAAGAGCTGTTCACCCTCTACGAGAGCGAGGCACATGCGGAGGCGGCGCTGATGGATGAGGAGGTCTCCTCGGTTCTGGTGATCGGTGAGGATTACCTGGAAACAGGCCGTGTGATCGTAGTGACCACGGGAAGCAGTTTCGGCGCGGCGGCCGTCAGTGATTCGTCTACCATCCGGGCCTTCTTCGTGGATCATCTGCTAGCGGGGCAGGTGGACCCTGCGCTGCGGGAGCGGGCGGCTGACCCGATGGACGTGGAGTCGCGAGTGATCTCCTCCGGCGGGGAGACGCAGGGAGAGGGACCCTTGGGCTTTGTCTTTACCTTCGTTATCCCTTACTTCCTGTCCATCTTCCTGGTGATAACCATTTTCATCTCGTCCGGCTATCTGCTCCAGAGCGTGGCTGAGGAAAAGGAGAGTCGGGTCATCGAGATCGTCGTTTCCTCGGTCCGTCCGGTAGAGTTGATGACCGGCAAAGTCGCGGGCCTGGGTGCACTGGGACTGACGCAGATACTGGTCTGGATGATCAGCGCAGCCGGGTTCAGCGGCGGCGCGGTGGCCTTGATGGCCATCGTTGGGGCAGCCTCTATCCCGGCGCGTGTCTTGATCCTGGGGGTAGTCTATTACCTGCTCGGCTACACGCTGTACGCCATCCTGATGGCTGGGGTGGGCGCGCTGGGCGCGACGATGCAGGAAAGCCAGCAGTTGGCGGGCATTTTCTCTTTCTTTGCGGCTGTCCCGTACATGGTCAGCGGCTTCCTTTTCACCAATCCGAATATGCCCATCGCGCGAGCGCTGAGCTTGTTCCCCCTCACCGCGTCCACGATGATGATGCTGCGATTGCCGCTGGTGGAGGTGCCCTGGGTGGATGTAGTGGGCAGCATCGTCATATTACTGCTCTCCATCCCAGTAGCGCTGTGGGCGGGGGCAAAGTTGTTCAGAGTGGGACTGCTCATCTACGACAAGCGCCCCACGCTGAAGGAAATCTGGCACATCCTGCGGGGAGAGGGCTAAAACGGTAGCGCAGCGCAGCGAGAAATGTTAAAAACCCTTGAAATCGACGAGCTTTTGTGTTATCATTGGTGCACTGTAGATCGATAGATTAGTAAATGGGAGAAAATGCGGTCTCAGCGAGAGAAGGCGCCCTGTCTACCATCTACTGCATCTCAATACAATAAGGATCACACAGAGCAATGTACCCTGACAGTGAAATCCTCTTTCCATCCCGCTGCATCCCACAACTACGCGACCTGCGCGGTCCCGAGTGGGCCGCGTTGATTGACCATATCGCCGCTCTTCCCGATGGACACGAGGACGTGTTGGGTTTCTCGTTGATGATGATCAGACTGGGCAGTTGTCTCACCTGTGACCTGGATAGTTACCGTGCCTCATTGGGTTGCTGCACGTGCGCCGGTCGCTCAGTCGCTGGTTTCAAGGGCTCTGATAGGGAGCTTATTCGCTTATTCGAGGAGGCTCGCGAGGAAGTGCGGGTCTACTTGGCATCGAATCAAGTCCCTGATCCCATAGCCGCATTGGTTGACGAACCGGTCTGAAACAAACGCTGCGTCGTTGTCCGGCGTGCGCCCGTTAGGTTGTCAATGGGCATGCCACACCTCAAGGAACAGAGCTAGGGCAATTGCATTTGACGTCTAACAGGTGCAACGCACCTCCAAAGTATCGCCATCTGCGCTGTTGAAGCCGCTTTCAGGATAGGCGCGGGCCAGTTTTCTGCCTGGTTAGGTGCGTTGCACCTGGACCGTTGGCCAAATGCGATTGCTCTAGGAACAGAGCGCCGTCCCCTTGCGTGTTGGAAGAAGCAAGGTATAATCGCGGTGCAATGGACAAATCTATCCTTGCCTTCGTCCTCCTGGCACTCCTGTTCCTGCCCGCCTGTTTATCTCCGCTACCCAACTGGATGTTCGACTACACAGGAGAGGATGACCTGCTGCCCCAGCTCCGCGGAATGGCCCAACTGGTGGCTAACGGCCTCCATCCTCAGCCGCGCACGGCGTCCGACGAGCCAATTGCCCACGCCGACGTCTATCCTTTCGGCATCAACGTCTTCCTGGAACAGGAGGCAGAGGAGTGGAAGCGGGAGAAGGTGGTGCAGATGATCGCGGATGTGGGCTTTGGCTGGATTCGCCAAGAGTTCCCGTGGGAGGATATCGAGATTCACGGCCAGGGGGACTTTGAGGACCGGCGACACGATCCTCACCGCTCCGCGTGGGAGAAGTACGACCACATCGTGGATTTGACCCAACAGTACGGTCTGGAGATCGTTCCCCGCCTCAGTAACCCACCCGCCTGGAGTCGCGCACTGACTGACACGATCGGCACGTACGCCCCTCCCGACGACCTGGCCGACTGGGGCGACTATGTCTACACGGTCGTCTCGCGCTATCGGGGACGGGTGCGCTACTATCAACTGTGGAACGAGCCCAACATCTACCCTGAGTGGGGCGAGCAGCCGGTCGATCCGGAGGGCTACACCCAGCTCCTGTGCGAGGGGTATCGCCGCGCCAAGGAGGCCAACCCAGACGTTGTCATCATCAGCGGGGCACTGGCTCCCACCGTCTCTTTACATCCTGGGCCAGGGCCGGCCCTGGGCCTGAGCGACTTTGTCTTCCTCCAGCGCATGTACGACGCCGGCGCCAGCGAGTGCTTCGACATCCTGGCTGTCAACGACTACATGCTCTGGTCCGGCCCCACCGACCGCCGCATGTGGCCGATAAACATCAACTTCTCCCGGCCCCTCTATATCCGCGATATTATGGTCGCCAACGGCGACGCAGCCAAGCCCATCTGGATCAGCGAGATGAACGCCAACGCCGTGCCCAACGATCCAGCCATCGCGGACTTTGGGGCCTATGGCCAGGTGACGCCAGAGCAGCAGGCACGCTACGCGGCCCTGGCCTATCAGCGCGTGATGAAGGACTGGCCCTGGGTCGGTGTGGTCAATTTCTGGTTCTTCAAGCGGCCCTCGGATGCCGAGCGGAACCAGTCGTGGTACTACTTCCGCATGGTCGAGCCAGACTTTACTCCCCTGCCCGTCTACGACGCGATTAAGGAGGTTACAACCAACCTTACGCCAACTCTCTATCCTGGCACTCACCAGGAGGACCACTGGGCGTTGGCGTACGAGGGCACCTGGGATACAGTGCACGATGCGGAAGCGGTGCTGGGAGCCTACCGGCGGGCGACTGCACCCGGCGCAACGCTGCGCTTCACGTTTGAAGGTGCCTCCCTGACGTTGATACCTGGCCCTGGCGCAGGCGAGGTCGAGGTCGGCGTTGACGATAACCAGTCCCGGAGAGTCTCGCTAGACGGGCGATCAGTCAAATTGGTGCGTGGCTGGCAGCAAGAGCGCCACGAGATCGCGCTGACCACTATAGCAGGCAAAGTCAACATAGACGGCCTGACCGTTCACCGTCCCCCCATACAATCCCCAATCCCCACGATACAATACCCCTTCTACCTCGCCCTGTGCCTCGCCGCGGTCTGGGCCCTGTCCCTCACGCTGCGCCGACGATAAAGTCGACGATGACACGGTACGTTCCCCGCCTCTTGCTCATTGTCCTTCTCCTCCTTGCCACTGGGCTCCGCTTCTATCGCCTCGATGCCCAGTCCTTCTGGAACGACGAAGGCAACTCTGCCAGGATCGCTGAGCGGGCGCCTGGCCTGATCCTGGAGGGAGCAGCGGGTGACATCCATCCACCTGGCTACTACCTGCTGCTCCATTACTGGCGGGCGGTTTTCGGTCACAGCGAGTACATGCTGCGCGCCCTCTCTGCCGTGGCAGGGGTGACATTCGTCGCCTTCACGTACCTGCTGGGACGCCGTATCTTTGGCGAGGCCAGCGGCTTGATCGCAGCTTTTCTGTCAGCGATCTCTCCCTTCGCCATCTACTACTCTCAAGAGGCGCGTATGTACGCCCTCCTGAGCGCCCTGTCTGCTATCTCCACCTATCTCTTCCTCCGCATCCTCGCCAATACCGCGCATCCAGCATCCAACACCCAGTATCCAAGGCTTGGCATCCTCGCCGTGTACGTTCTTCTCAATGCCGCTGGCCTCTACACCCATTACGCTTTTCCGCTTGTCCTGATCTTTCACAACGTCGCTTTCGGTGCATGGTGGCTAACCGTGGCCCGCCAACCAATGAAGCATTGGCGATGGGTAGCGCTGTGGGCCGGGGTACAGGCGGCGATTGCTATCCTCTATCTGCCATGGCTGCCTACCGCCCTCGAGAGTGTCACTGGCTGGTCGCCTGCGGGGCGAGAGTACGAACTGGGTCCCGCGCTGCTGGATGTGCTGCGTGTGCTCAGTGTCGGTATCACGCTGCCGGTTGAGAAGGCGGCGGTACCGATGGCTGGATTGGCGCTGATGGTGCTGGCGGGACTGTGCCCTCAGCGGGCAGATCGCAAGAGACGGATTGGTGTCGCCGTGCTCGCCCTATCCCTGTTGCTTCCCGTCGTGCTCATCTTTGCTCTTGATCTCTACAAGCCAGAATGGCGCAAGTTTCTCGTTGTCGTTCTGCCGCCTTTCTACATTCTCATCGCCCACGGCACCGAAACCTGGGCCCGATTCCTTACCCTCCACTCCCCATTCTCCAACTGCCTTTCTCCTCGCTCCATTCGCAACTCGCAACTCGCAATTCGCCTCCTTGCCATCACCTTGTTCTTTCTCGCCGTGGCCCCCTCCCTCCGCAACCTCTACTTCAACCCCGCCTACGCTCGGGACGATTACCGTCAGATCGCCGCTGACATCGCCGCATCCGCGCGCCCTGGCGACGCCGTCATCCTCAACGCCCCTAATCAGTGGGAGGTCTTTACCTACTACTACCCCGATCAGGACGTCTACCCGGCCCCCTACCGTCCCAAACGGGACAGGGTCGAAGAGTTCTTGTCCTCGCTCACCGAACAATACCTGCGGCTCTTTGTGCTCTACTGGGGCGACGCTGAATCCGACCCTCAGCGACTCGTAGAGACGTTGTTGTCGGACCGGGCCTACAAGGCGGGCGACCGCTGGTATGGCCGCGTGCGCCTGGTCACGTATGGTGTGGCACCGCTGCCAGACATGCCTGCCGTTGCGCTCGACACCCGCTTTGGCGAGATCATCCGCCTGCGTGGCTACGCGGTGGCGGAAACGTGGTTTGCCCCCGGCGACATTCTGCCCGTGACACTGTTCTGGGAGGCTCAGGCCCCCATCGGAGAGCGATACAAAGTCACCGTCCAGTTGCTCAACGGCACAGGCCAACTCGCTGCCCAGCACGACAGCGAGCCTGGCGACGGTCTGACGCCGACCACCTCCTGGGTGCCAAGCCAGGCAATAGCCGATCGGTACGGTGTCTTCCTGCCGCCCGACTTGCCACCTGGCCGCTACACTCTCATCGTCGGCCTTTACGATATCGCCACTGGCGAGCGTTTGCCCCTTGCCTCCGGCGATGACCACGTCGTTCTCTGTGATGTTAAGGTGAGATCACCGGCCGCGGGCGCGACGTCCATCAACGCCATCGATCCGGCAGGCATATGGGAGGAGCGCCGATCGGATCACGCTTGCCCCGTTTGCTCACTCATGGTAGACTCAGGCAACGCTGTTCCGGACCAAACATCTCGATTGGAGGAGTGACACAGTGGACCAAGCATACGACGTCACCATCATCGGTGCGGGACCGGGTGGTTACGTAGCCGCCATCCGCGCCGCCCAACTGGGGCTCAAGGTCGCCCTGGTCGAGAAGGAGCACTTGGGGGGGGTCTGCCTCAACTGGGGCTGCATCCCCACCAAGGCGCTGTTGCGCAATGCCGAGGTCATTTCCCTGCTGGAGCGAGGAAAAGAGTTCGGCTTCACCGTCACAGGGCTCGAGGTCGACTTTGGCGCGGCGGTGGATCGCAGTCGCAAGGTATCCGCGCGGTTGGTCAAGGGTATCGGTGCGCTGATGCGCAAGAATGAGGTCGAGGTGATTGAGGGGACCGCCGTGCTCAGGTCGCCCAACGCGGTCCAGGTGACGCTGAACGATGGCGGTACGCGCACGCTGGAGACGCGCAACGTCGTCATCGCCACAGGTGGGCAGGCGCGCGCCATCCCCGGCATCGAGATCGATGGTGAGCGAGTGCTGACCTACCGGGAGGCCATCGTGCTGCGCGAGTTGCCCGCTTCGGCGATTGTCGTCGGAGCCGGTCCGATAGGGATGGAGTTCGCCCACATCTGGAGGTCCTACGGCGCTGAGGTCACCGTCGTCGAGATGCTGCCCCACGCGCTGCCGCTGGAGGACGAGGAGATCAGCAACGAGGTGGAGCGCGCGTTCAAGCGACGCAAGGTGCGGCTCCTCACCTCCACGCGCGTGCAGGGGCTGGAAACTACTGCCGACGGCGTGCGGGTGAGCGTAGCAGACGAGGAGGGCGAACAGGTGCTGGAGGCCGAGCGGGCGCTCGTCGCCATCGGCGTGCGGCCCAACAGCGAGAACCTAGGCCTGGAGCAGATCGGCGTGCAGATGGAGCGTGGGAACATCCTCGTGGACGCGTCGTTGCGCACCAACATGCCCGGCATCTACGCCATCGGCGACGTGACCGGTAAACTAGCGTTGGCCCACGTAGCCTCCGCTCAAGGTATCGTCGCGGCGGAGACCATTGCCGGGGTGGAGACCATCGAGCTGGATTACGAGGCCATGCCTCGTTGCACCTATTGTCATCCCCAGGTCGCCAGTTTCGGCATCACCGAGGCACAGGCCACGCAGCGCGGATATGAGATCAAGGTAGGCAAATTCCCCTTCCTCGCCAGTGGCAAGGCGCTGGGTCTGGGTGACTACAGCGGCTTTGTCAAGATCGTGGCCGACGCAGTCAGTGGCGAGATACTCGGCGGTCACCTCGTCGGCCCTGAGGTGACGGAGCTGTTGCCCGAGTTGGTACTGGCTCGCGACTGGGAACTGACGCCGGAGGAGATCGCGCGCACAGTGCACGCCCATCCTACTTTGAGCGAAGCGCTGATGGAGGCTGCCCACGAGGTGTTTGGGGAGGCGATTCACATTTGACCCTCCCACCCGACTATCATGTCCACACCCGCTTCTCCTGCGATAGCGAGGCCCAAATGGCGACCTTTTGCGAGGCCGCCATCGCTCGTGGATTGCGCGAGATCGCCCTTACCGATCACGCCGACTTTGGTCCCGACGACCCACCTGGCTATTTTCGTCCGGCCGAGTACCTGGCAGCGATTGAACACTGTCGCGCCCGCTACGCAGGGCAGCTGACAATTCGTGCAGGCGTGGAGATGGGGGAGCCGCACATTTTCACCCCGGAGGCACGAGACGTGCTGTCCGCGGGAGAATTCGATTTTGTGATAGGCTCAGCCCACTACGCCGACGGGATGCAGGCTGGCTGGAAACCGGCCTTTTTTGAGCAGTCGCTACAGCAAGCGTACGAGGCCTACTTCCGCCAGGTGGTCTGCCTAGCTCAGGAAGGGGACTTTGACATCCTGGGGCATCTGGACCTAGTCAAGCGCGATGCGTACAAGTTCGGCAAACCCTACGACGGGCCGGGACCGTACGCCGACATGATCCGAACCGCGCTTCGCGCCACCGTTGAGCGCGGCAAGGGCATCGAGATCAACACCTCACCCCTGCGCAAGGGACTTTCGGAGCCGTGTCCCTCACCAGACATACTGCGTTGGTATCGTGAACTAGGCGGCGAGATCCTCACCCTCGGCTCCGACGCCCACACTCCCGACGCCGTCGGTGCGGACATTGAGACGGCGCTGGAGATGGCGCGGGCGGCCGGGTTCGCGCGGCTGGCGCGCTTTGAGAGGCGACAGCTTACCTGGATGAGCATAGAGTGACGGACGAGACACAGCAAGGGACATCCGAGCGCCCCAAACGCCGCCCGCCCTGGCTGCGGGTGCGGGCCCCCTCGGGCGAGACATACCATTGGCTCATGCGGCTGATGCGAGCCAAAGAACTCCACACGGTCTGTGAGGAAGCCCACTGCCCCAACATCGGCGAGTGCTGGAGTCATCGCACCGCCACCTTCCTTATTCTCGGCGACACCTGCACCCGCAACTGCCGCTTCTGCAACGTCAAGACCGGCCGTCCAGCCCCCCCCGACCCCAAAGAGCCAGAGCACGTGGCCCAGGCGGTCCAGGCGATGGACCTCAAACACGCCGTCATCACATCGGTGGACCGGGACGACCTGCCTGACGGCGGTGCGTCCGTCTTTGCTGCCGTCATCGGCCGCATCCGCGAGCTACAGCCCGGTTGCACCATCGAGGTGCTGATCCCCGATTTCCGCGGGCGCATCGAGCCGCTGAACACGGTGATGGACGCGCGCCCTGACATCCTCAACCACAACGTCGAGACTGTGCCGCGCTTCTTCCGTACCGTGCAACCTCAATGTCGCTACGAGTGGTCACTGGATGTGCTCCGCAATGCCAAAGTGCTATGGCCAGAGGCGGTCACCAAGAGCGGCCTGATGGTGGGCCTGGGTGAGACAGTTGATGAGATACTGGATGTCATGCGCGACCTGCGCGAGCTGGACGTGGACATCCTGACCATAGGACAGTACCTGCAGCCCACCAAGCAGCACATCGCCATCGACCGGTACTACACACCGGAGGAGTTCGACATGTTCCGGAAGCAGGGCTACGAGATGGGGTTCCTCTGGGTCGAGAGCGCGCCCCTGGTGCGCAGCTCCTATGGCGCAGAGGCACAGGCGCGCGTTCTGGCGACCGCTGCGGAATAGAGCCCACGATCACTTGGAGCTCATGGTGCGGCACATACAAACCGAGACAACACCGCATACAAGGAGACATACAATGACCCACCCAAAGCCCACAACCCTGTTGAGATCCTTGGGCATTGCTGCGCTGATCACGATGTTGGTCAGCGTAGGTCCGAGCGCCGTCGCCGCTCCGGCTAACCAGGCGGGTACAGACCTGTTCACCGACGCCGTTGTCGAGCGCGCCCCGGACATAGCCAACGCTCCTACCGTCGTACGCGCCAGGTTCGTCGAGATCAACCTTGACCTGTTGGGCGGCGCAGGCGGCCGCCTGCAGACCCGCCCTGACGTGGCCGACGTCCTGCGTATGAACCTGTTCGAGGATGTTGCCTTTACCGCCGTGCTCGATCGGACGGAGCCAAACCCGTCGGGCAGTCTCTCCTGGATTGGGCACCTGGAGGGCATAGCGTACAGCGTTGTGAACCTAGTGGTCAAAGACGGGATAGTGGCGGGGAGTATCGCGATGCCTGGGGCATTCTACCAGGTACGCTACACTGGTGATGGCGTCCACGCCGTCCAGGAGATCGACCAGGCAGCGTTTCCGCCCGAACTGGAGCCGATTCCGACTGACTCCTCACTGGAGCCGGCGGCTGGAACTCCCCTAGGACCCATGGCCGACGATGGATCGACCATCGACGTGCTGGTGGTCTACACCAACGACGCGCGCGCGACCGTGGGCGGTACTACCGCGATGCAGAACCTGATCGATCAGGCCATGCTTGAGACAAATCAATCTTATGCCAATAGCGGCATCAGCCAGCGCGTGCGCCTGGTCCACACGGAGGAGGTAGCCTACGACGAATCCGGCTTTGATTGGCCAACAACGCTGTGGCGACTGAGGGACCCCACCGATGGTCACATAGATCAAGCCCCCACGCTGCGCGACAACTACTGTGCCGACGAGGTCGTGCTCATCGTCAGCAACACCGATTCCTGCGGCATCGCCTTTGTGACGACGACCGTTCCTCCCTATTCGTCCAACACCGGCTTTGCCGTGGT